>Ga0209572_1000302_pt1 | contig 86000 bp, 86 predicted proteins | sample EBPBio232012_DNA_FD_185867 | JGI IMG/M metagenome (GOLD analysis project Ga0209572, IMG submission 185867) | Wastewater treatment Type I Accumulibacter community from EBPR Bioreactor in Madison, WI, USA - Reactor 1_1/23/2012_ DNA (SPAdes)... | ecosystem: Engineered > Bioreactor > EBPR >...
CGCCCTTCATCGCCAACGACACGGTACTCGGCCCCAAGGCACGCATGCAGGTCATCACCGGTCCCAACATGGGCGGCAAGAGCACCTACATGCGCCAGGTGGCGCTGATCGTGCTGCTGGCCAGCATGGGCAGCCACGTGCCGGCCGAAAGCTGCCGCCTGGGGCCCATCGACGCCATCCACACCCGCATCGGCGCCGCCGACGATCTGGCCAACGCCCAGTCCACCTTCATGCTGGAGATGACCGAGGCGGCGCAGATCCTGCACACCGCCACGCGCGAATCCCTGGTGTTGATGGACGAGATCGGCCGCGGCACCGGCACCTTCGACGGCCTGGCGCTGGCCAGCGGCATCGCCGCGCACCTGCACGACAAGGTACAGGCCTTCACGCTGTTCGCCACCCACTATTTCGAGCTGACCGAGTTTCCGGCCACGCACCGCGCGGCGCTGAACGTGCACGTCAGCGCGGCCGAAAGCGGGCACGACATCGTGTTCCTGCACGAGCTGCAGGCCGGCCCGGCCAGCCGCAGCTACGGCATCCAGGTGGCGCGCCTGGCCGGTGTGCCGCAGGCCGTGGTCAACCACGCGCGCCACACCCTGGCCGCGCTGGAGCAAGGCGCCAGCCAGAGCCGCGCCCAGGTCGATCTGTTCGCCGCGCCGCCGCCCGAGGCCGCGTCGGCCGCGCCCTCGGCCGTAGAATCGGCGCTGGCCGGCATCGACCCCGATGCCCTGAGCCCGCGCGAGGCGCTGGACGCGCTGTACCAGCTGAAAAAACTCGCCTGACCCGGCTCGCCCGCCCCGTTCGTTTTCGCGCCCTTCATGACCTACTGCTGCGCCATCAAGATCAACGCCGGCATGGTGTTTTTGTCCGATTCACGCACCAACGCCGGCGTGGACTCGATCAGCACCTTCCGCAAGATGCTCATCTACGAACGCCCGGGCGACCGCTTCATGGTCATGCTGTCGGCGGGCAACCTGTCGATTTCGCAATCGGTGCGCGAAATCCTGCAGGACGAATCGATCAAGGACCCCGAAACCGGCGACCCGGTCACGATCTGGAACGCGCGCAGCATGTTCGACGCCGCGCGCGTGCTGGGCAGCGCCGTGCGCCACGTCCACAACCGCGACGGCGAGTCCTTGCGTTCGGCCGGCCTGGACTTCAACGTCTCGCTGATTTTTGGCGGCCAGATCGCCGGCGAGGGCATGCGCCTGTTCCTGGTCTACTCGGCCGGCAATTTCATCGAGGCCACGGCCGAGACGCCGTACTTCCAGATCGGTGAATCCAAGTACGGCAAGCCGGTGCTGGACCGGGTCATTTCCCCTCAGACCTCGCTGGACGACGCCGCCAAGTGCGTGCTGGTGTCGATGGACTCCACCCTGCAGTCGAATCTGTCGGTGGGCCTGCCGCTGGACCTGGTGGTGTACCAGGCCGGCACGCTGGCAAGCGACCGCGTGATCTGCATCGACCACGACAACCCCTACTTCCAGATGCTGCACAACACCTGGGGCCAGCGCCTGCGCCAGGTCTTCGACAGCCTGGAAAGCCCGCAGTGGAACGGCGGGCAGACCGACATCCCACTCAAGGTGGCCTCCAAGCGCCACCCGGTGCTGCGCAAGATCACCAAGGCCAACGAACGGCTGATTTGAGCCGGCTGCGCGGGTGGCCGTACACCGGTCCGCGCCCACCCGTCCTCTCGGTCGGCGCATGCAGCATCGTGCACGTACTGTGATGTTTTGAGATTTTCGTGACATTTTGTTGTTTTTTCCCGGAGGCCTGACCACCCTGCCTTTCGGGACCTAAGCCCATGCGGCACAATGACTTATTCCAGAATATGCACAAAGGATAAGCAGTGAAGCAGCTTCCCCACCTCGGGCAGTATCCCGCCAGCCGGCGGACGCGGTGGGCTCGGTTGGGCGTCTTGACCGTGTCGCTGGGGGCGCTGTTCGGCGCCCCGGCCTGGTCCAGCCCGACCAGCGTTGCCCTGGAGGAATTGACCCAACGCGGCTGGGCCCAGCGCGAGCTGCGGCTGTCCGATCTGGGGGTCAACGAGCCGGCAGTGTTCCAGCGCCAGCACGCCCAGCGCGATTTCTACCTGCCGCTGCCGCGCGGCACCCCGCTGGAAGGCGTCGAAGTCCAGTTCGCCAGCAAGACACGCAAGTCCGAGGACGGTCGCACCACGGTGGTGCTGTCCATCAACGGCGTGCCGCAGTTCACGCGCGTTGTCGGCGACGGCGAGGCGGCCCTGAACACCACCTTGCCCGTGGCCAACCCGAACAGCCCCAGCACGCGTGGCTTCGTGCGCCTGGGCGTGGCCTGGCAGACGCTGCCGACGCAAATCGACTATTGCCAGCTCGACCGCGACACCGGCAACGCGCTGATGGTCTCGCCCGACACCCGCCTGGTGTTCCGCCACCGCGTGGCCGAGCTGCCCGGCATCGACGACGCCTGGCGCATGCTGCCGGCGCAGCCGGTGGTGCTGCTGGCCGGCAAGGCCCTGGCGCGCGACGGCTACGACACGGCGTGGCGCCTGGGCGCCGCCCTGCAGCGCGCCGGCAAGCGACCACGTTTCGTGCCCCTGCCCGACGTCGGCGACACGGTGCAGCTCGGCAACGTCCAGGTGCCGGCCGCGCTGGCGCACCTGCCGGCCTTCGCCGCGCTGCAGTCCGGCGGCGCCGTGAAACTGAAAAACACCGCCGAGCTGGCCGCCCTGCTGATGGTTGGCGGCGCCGACTGGCGCGGCGATCTGCTGGTGCTGGACGACACCCTGCGCAAGCGCCTGGACGACGCCACGCGCTCGCTGGACCAACAGCTGCAAGGCGATACCGAAGCCCAGACCATCCTGCAGCGCTGGGCCACCCGCCTGGAGCCATCGGCCGGCCCGACCCCCTCCGCCTCGGCCTCGGCCGGCGCCAAGGGCGCCACGGTCGGCGTGGCCATGGTCGGCGGCCGTGCCACGCTGGTCGTGCCCGGCGGATCGCCGGCCGCCGTCGGCCTGCTTGACAGCGTCTGGCGCCAGGTGCTGCAAGGCCCCACCGCCACCGTGAATGCCGCGCAGGCCACCGACCCGACGCGCCGCAACACCTTCACCCTGGCCTCCGTGGGGGCCAGCACCGCGCCCTTCGACGTGGTGATCCGGGGCGAATGGAGCAGCGCCTTCCCGCTGTCCAGCGTCATGGCTTCGGGCCGCGTGCCGACCGAGCTGGTGATGGACGTGGCCGCCGCGCCCGGCGCCTCGGCCACCCCGCCGGTGCTGTCGGTGTACTGGAACGACACCCTGCTGGGCGCCACCCAGTTGCGCGCCACCACCCAGACCGAAACCCTGCGCCTGGAAATCCCGCCCGACACACTGGGCGTGACCAACGTCGTGCGCGCGGTGTTGCAGCGCCAACCGGTGTCGGCGCGTTGCACCGAAACGCCGCAACCCTTCCCGGTGCAGGTGCTGCCCAGCAGCTACATCCGCACCGCCACCCTGGTGCCCAACGGCAGCTTCAACAGCCTGCTGCCTCGTCTGTCGCAAGCGCCGGCCGTGCTGGTGCCGGAGCGCTACCTGGGCGACGCGCCGGGCACGCTGCCGGACATGGTGCGCATGGCCGCCGCCGTCGGCGTGGCACCCGGCGCCGCCGAACTGGTGTTGGTCAAGGGCGACAGCGCGCCGGCCCCCAGCAAACCCTTCGTGGCCTTCGACACCCAGGTCCAGGGCGTCACGCCCATGGCCAGCGTGGGGCCGGGCGGGCATCTGCAGGTCAAGAACCAGCAGCTGAATTGGCTCGACGTGTCCGGCCTGGGTCACCAGGCCGTGGCCGAGGTGGTCGATGGCAAGGACGCCCAGGGCATCCTGTGGCGCCATCTCGGCGCCCCCATGGGCACCGACGCCACGCCCTACCTGCTGAGCCGGGGCAACGTGGCCGTGATCGGGCAGGAAGGCGTGGTGGCCTGGCTGGACAACCGCGACGTCGCCGAGCGTGAGCGCGAGGACGCCGATCAGCCGTCCATGCTGGCGGCCGTGCAGGCCCAGCTGACCAACTGGGTGCCCTGGCTGATCGGCACCCTGCTGGCCATCGCGCTGGTGGTTGGCCTCTTCAAGCGCGCCGAGCGCAAGCGGGCCCTGGCGCGCATCAAGGAGGAGCAGGCCGCGGCGCAAGCCAAGGCGGCCGAGGCGGCCAAGACCTGACTTGGGGCCCGCGGCCCGCGGCGCGCACGGCGCTGTGAACCCGCGCTACGGCAGGATCGCCCCGTCCCGCCGCAGCGCCGCCCGCAGCGCCGCCGGCGCCACCTCGCGCACGCGGCCGTCCGGCGGCCCGGCGCAGGCCAACGCCGCGGCGGTGCCCGCCGCCTGCCCGACGGCCATCGAGATGGTCATCACGCGGATCGCCGCCAACGCCTCGTGCGTGGCCGACAGGCCGCGCCCGGCCACCAGGGCGTTGTCCAGCGTGGTCGGAATCAGGCTGCGGTACGGGATGCCGTAGGCGTGGTCTGGCCCGAGGTCGCGGTAGTGCAGCCCGCCGCCCTGGGCGGGGTGGATGTCGATCGGGTAGGCACCGGCGGCGATGGCGTCCTCGAACGCCTGGCCCCGCACCAGCTCGTCGGCGCTCAGCACATGCTCGCCCTCGACCCGGCGCGTCTCGCGGATGCCGATCTGCGTGCCGAAAGCCAGCAGCCGGCCCTGCCCGCAACCGGGCACCCGCTGGCGCAAAAACTGCGCGGCGCGCCAAGCCTGGCGGCGCCCCTCGATCTCGGCACGGCCCAGCGCCAGCGCATCGGTCGCGTCCACCGCCAGGCGGCTGATGTTGAACCAGCCGTCGGATGAAAAGGGATCGCGCGCGTGGTGCAGCGCCGCCCGCGCCAGCGCGCCCGAGGCATGGCCGTCCCGAGCCAGCACGGCCAGCTCCTCCTTGGGCACGGATTCCAGCCGCCCGAAATCGATCGGACCGTAGCGGAACATCATGGTCGCCGGCTGCAGCGCCTCACCCTCGCCCAGTGCCAGAAAACGCGCGCCCGCCTGGCGCAGCGCGTCCAGATCGCCCGAGGCGTCCAGCAGCACCCGGGGCTGCACGGCCAGTGGCCCGCTCTTGGTCAACAGGCGCACCTCGGTCACACGGCGCCCTGTGCAGTGCACGTCGAGCAGCTGGGCATGCAGGAGCGGTTGCACGCCCGCTTCCACCAGCATGTCGTCCAGCACCAGCTTCAAAATCTCGGGCGCGTATTCCACCCGGTCCATGCGGTGGCCGGTGGACATCACGAACACCTCCAGCTCCCCCGCGCCGCCGTAGGCGCGCAAGCGCTCGACCACTTCCTGCGCCAGACCGGCCACCACCCGCCGTCCGGCCGCCGTCTGCCAGCTGTTGAACTGCGCCACGGCACCGGCGGTGGCGTTGCCGCCCAGAAAGCCGTAGCGCTCGGCCAGCACCACCTGGGCGCCCTGTCGTGCTGCGGCCACCGCCCCCATGCTGCCAGCCACCCCACCGCCGCAGACCAGCAGTTCGCAGCGCAATTCGGACGCTGTGCTCATCGTCATCGGCTCACTGCGGCTTGATGCCACGGGCCTGGATGATGGCGCCGTAGCGCGCGCCCTCGGCCTTCAGGAACTGGCCGGTGGCCTGGCGCGACTGCACCACCGGTGCCACGTTCAAGGCGGCAAAGCGGGTCTTGACCACATCCGAGCTCAAGGCCTTGGTGAGCAGTTGCTCCAGCCGGCTCAAGCCCTCTTCCGGGATCGTGCCCTTGGGTGCCACCAGCGCGGCCCAGCCCTGCACCTCCAGGCTCGGGAAATTCAGCGCGCGAAAGCTCGGCACGCCCGGCAGATCGGGCAGCGGCTGCGGCGCGGTGACGGCCAACGCGCGCAGCTTGCCCGACTGAATGTGCGGCGCCACGCTGGGCAGGTTGAGAAAGCCCAGCATCACCTGGCCGCTGATCAGATCGGGCATCAGCGCGCTTTCGCCGCGGTAGGGCACGGGCGTCAGCACCACCCCGGTTTCGGCGCCGAACAGCTCGGCCGTCAGGTGCGCCAGTGTGCCGGTGCCACTGTTGCCGGCCGTGACCTGGGTGTTCTTGCCCTTGTACAGGGTGACGATGTCGGGCACCGACTTGATGGGCGAATCCTGCGGCACCACCAGCACCAGCGGCTGGGCCGAGACCATGCCGACGGCGTCGAAGTCGCGCGCCACGTCGTAGCCAATGGCCGGGTTGAACGAGGGGTTGATGACCATGCTGTTGCTGCCCATCAGCAAGGTGTGGCCGTCCTTGGCCTGCGCGGCAAAGGTGACGCCCAGCGCGCTGCCGGCGCCCGGCTTGTTCTCGACGATCACCGCCTGGCCCAGCTGCGGCGCCAGCTGCTCGGCCAGCACCCGCGCCGACACGTCGGCCCCGCCGCCGGGCGCAAAGGGCACGATGATGCGCACCGTGCGCGTGGGCCAGGCGCCTTGGGCCAGCGCCGGCGCGGCGCCCAGCAGGGCCAGCAGGCCGGCCGCCAACGCCAGGGCGCCGCGGCGGCCCAGCCAAGCAGGGGGAAATGCGGTCATGGATCTGTCTCCGTCAGGAAGCACCGCGAAACGCGGCGCCGTCGCCCATCATAAAAACCGCGGCGCGCCAGGGCCCAGCACCCACACCCCCCCCATGGGCAAGGCATCGGCTGGCCAGTCGGCGGCGCGCGCGGGCTGACGCACCCCACGCGCCAGCAGGCGCGCGGCGCGCATCACGCCGGCGTGGGTGATCCAGGCGACGGGCTGGGCGCTGGCCTGGGCCTGGTCCCAGGCGGCGGCCACGCGGGCCATCAGCTCGGCCACCGTCTCACCGTCACCGCCCGGGCGGGCGTGGGCGAAGTCGGCCATCCAGGCGTCGAACTCGGGCCGCGCGATGTCGCGCCAGGGCCGGCCTTCCCAGGCGCCGAAATGCATTTCGCGCAGGCGCGCATCGGTGCCGCGGGCCAGCTCGGGCCGCAGGGGGTGCAGGGCCTCGGCCAATTGCTGGCAACGCGCCAGCGGCGACACCGCCACGGTCGTGCCGGCCGGCAGCTCGCGCGCCAGCACCGCGGCGGCGCGGACGGTGGCGTCGGCGTCGGCGGGCCAGTCGGTGCTGCCGTAGCACAGGCCGGGCGGGCACAGCACCTCGGCGTGGCGCGCCAGCCAGAGCGTCATGGCGCGGCCAGCAGCGCCAGGCCCAGGTACAGGCCCAGCTCGCACAGCTGCTGCGTGGCGCCCAGTGTGTCGCCGGTGAACCCCTGCAGGCGCCGGCCGAGCAGGCGCTGCATGTACATCAGGGCCAGCGCCCAGCCCAGGGCGGCGCCAATCAGGCCCATGTCGCCCCACTGGTTCCACAGCAGCCACCAGGCCGGCAGCGTCCAGGCCACGCCGCCCAGCAGGGCGCCGGCCGGGGCGGCGTCGGCGATGGGCTTGGCCTTGGCGTGCGCCGGATCGGCCACGTAGGGCAGCCGGCGCATCACCACCAGCGGCGACAGCCGCGACAGCACATGCCCGGCCAGCAGCGCCACCACCGCGTCGGCGGCCCCGCCCTGCGCCAGCAGCGCCAGCAGCAGCACCTTCAGCAGCAGCGCCAGCACCAGGGCGATGGCGCCGTAGCTGCCGATGCGCGAATCCTTCATGATCTCCAGCGCGCGCTCGCGCGCCACGGCGCCGCCCAGGCCGTCGGCGGTGTCGGCCAGGCCGTCTTCATGGAAAGCGCCGGTCAGCCACACGCTGACGGCGGTGGCCAGCCCGGCCGCCAGCAGCGCGCCGAGCGGCCCGGGCGGCAACTGCGCCAGCGCCGCCGCCAGCACCGCCGCCGCCACGCCGCCCACCACCCAGCCGACGCCAGGAAAATGCGCCGCGCTGGCGCGCAGCAACTCTGGGCTGTAGCCGATCCAGGCCGCCAGCCGACCGGTGACCGGGATGCGGGTCAGGAACTGCAGCGCGAGCAGGAAGTGGCGCAGGGCTTGCACAATGGCTCCGTTTCAGCGCATCAAGACAAAAAACGGCCGAAGGCCGGCGTGGATACAACATGAATAGCTATTATTTTCATAGCTATTCCCGGTCCGACACGCCGGCCGACTCAAAGCTGGCCATCTCGTTCAGCACCCGGCAGGCCGACTCCAGCAGCGGCCAGGCCAGGGCCGCGCCACTGCCCTCGCCGACGCGCAGACCCAGCGACAACAGCGGCTGGGCGCCCAGCAGTTGCAGCAGGCGCACGTGGCCGCGCTCGTCGGACTGGTGCGCAAACACGCAGCGCTGCAGCACGGCCGGGGCCAGCCGGCTGGCCACCAGCACGGCGGCGGAGGCGATGAAGCCATCGACCACGATCACGCGCCGCTCGGCCGCCGCCTGCAGCACGCTGCCGACCAGGGTGGCGATCTCGAAGCCGCCCAAGGCCGCCAGCGCGGCCAGCGGCGCATCAGCGCCGGCATTGGCGGCCAGCGCCTGGCGCAGCACCGCCGTCTTGCGCGCGATGCCGGCGGCGTCCAGCCCGGTGCCAGCGCCGGTCACCTCGGCCACGTCCAGGCCGCCCAGGCGCGCCACCAGCAGCGAGGCGGCACTGGTGTTGCCAATACCCATCTCGCCCAGCAGCACGGCGTTGCCGGGCAGTGCCGCCACCAGGGCCTGGCCGTTGGCCAGCGCCTGGCTGCACTGGGCGGCGGTCATGGCCGGGCCGACGCTGCTGTCGGCGCTGCCGGGCGCGATCTTGCGGATCAGCAGCCCCGGCACGGGCGAAAAATCATGCCGCACGCCGCAGTCCACCACCGTCTGGGCGATGCCGTGCTGGCGCGCCAGCACGCTCACCGCCGCGCCGCCGGCCAGGAAGTTGCCGACCATCTGCCAGGTCACATCGCTCGGGTAGACCGACACGCCGCGCGCCGCGATGCCGTGGTCGGCGGCAAACACCAGCAGCTGCGGCGCCTGCAATTGCGGCTCGCGCGTGCCCAAAATCATGCCGAGCCGGTGCGCCAGCTCGGCCACGCGGCCCAGTGCGCCGTGCGGCACGGTCTTGCGGTCCAGCGCGTGCTGCAGTGCGGCGGCCAGGGCCGGGTCGTGCAAATCGGCAATCTCGGGCAGTTCGGTCATGGTGGTGATGTCAATGCAAGGGTTTGGGGTTGAAAACAGGTTCTGGCCGGCGTGGACAAATCCACGGCAGCTATTGAAAAAATAGCGTCTTGGTGCCTACTCCAGCAGCGCTTGCAGCACGCCGGGGGCGAAATGGGCTTGCACCCCCGCGGCCAGGCCTTCAAACACGTCGTCCAGCGACCGCACCTCGGCGCCCCACAGCGCGCGCAGCACGGCGGCGTCCTCGAACAGGCCGTGCAGGTACATGCCCAGCACGTTGCCGGCCGGGTTCTGCCAAGCCAGGTTGGGGATGACTTCGCGCGCCACGTCGCCCTTGGCCGCCATGGCCGGGTGCTGGGCGGTCTGGCCGCTGTGGATCTCGTAACCGCTCACCGCCACGCCCGACAGCGCCGCCCACGGGCCGGTCACGGCCTCAAAGCGGGTGTGGGTGTGGCGCACGGTTTTGTTGGAATCGAAACTGGTCACCAGCGGCAAGAGCCCCAGCCCCGGCCCATTGGTGTCATGACCACCCCCACGCTCCCCCGCTGCGCGTGGTCCGCTGCCCCCCGAGGGGGCCGCACCCGGCCTTGGGAGCGGCCCAGCACCCGGGTGGTCGCCCGGACAAACAGGCTCCACCCCATGCACATCGATCAGCGCCTCGCCCAGCATCTGCAGCCCGCCACAAATGCCCAGCACGCGGCCCCCGCGCGCGGCGTGTTCGGCGATGGCGGCGTCCAGGCCCTGGGCGCGCAGCCAGGCCAGGTCGGCCGCCGTGGCCTTGCTGCCGGGCAGCACCACGGTGTCGGCGCCGCCCAGCTCGGCCGGCGTGCGCGCCCAGACCAGGCGCACGCCGGGCAGGTTCTTGAGCGGCTGAAACTCGTCCAGATTGCTGATGCGCGGGTAGGCGACCACGGCGACGTGGCGCGGCGCGCCCTGCAGCGCACCCTGCGGGGCGGGCGGCGCGCCGGGCGTGGCGCGGTCGTCGAACACGCCGTCTTCCTCCGGCAGGCCGTGCTGCCAGTGCATGGGAATGGTGGCCACCGTGGGCACGCCGGTCAGCGCCTGCAGTTGCTCGGGCGCGGGGGCCAGCAGGGTGGCGTCGCCTCGGAACTTGTTCAGCACGAAGCCGTGGATGCGCGCCCGATCGGCCTCGGGCAGCAGCGCCCAGGTGCCGTACAGGTGGGCGAAGGCACCACCGCGGTCGATGTCGGCCACCAGCAGGCAGCGCGCGTCGGCATGGCGCGCCACGCGCAGGTTGACGATGTCGCTGGCCATCAGGTTGATCTCGGCCGGCGAGCCGGCGCCTTCGATCACCACCACGTCGTTTTCCGCACGCAGCGCGTCCAGCGACGCGGCGATCTCGGGCCACACCCGCTCGCCACGCCCGCGCCAGGGCACATCGGTCAGCTCGCGCTGCACCCGACCCAACAGCACCACCTGGCTGCGCGTGTCGGCCTCGGGCTTGAGCAGCAGCGGGTTCATGCGCACATCGGGTTCGGCGCGGGCAGCCAGGGCCTGGAAATACTGGGCAGAACCGATCTCGCCCCCACGCTCCACGGCTTCGCCTGTTGCGCTGCCCCCCGAGGGGGCCTCACCCGGCCTTGGGAGCGGCCCGGCGACCGGGTGGTCGCCCCCACGCTCCACGGCTTCGCCTGTTGCGCTGCCCCCCGAGGAGGCCGCGCCCGGCCAACCCGCCACCACCCGCGCGTTGTTGCTCATGTTCTGCGCCTTGAACGGCGCCACTTTCAACCCCTGGTTGGCGTAGTAGCGGCACAGCGCCGTGGTCAGCCAGCTTTTGCCGGCGCCGCTGCTGGTGCCCAGGACCATGATGCAGCGGGCGGTCATGGGGTGAACCTCGTGCGGCACTGGGGCAAACCCAGGCCGGTCGAAAAAAATGCGTCAGTTTTCATTGGCAGACTCTTGTCGGACCAGGGTTCAGGGACATTCGGCCACGGGGCTGGTCAGCACCCGCCACACGGCATCCTGGGCCGCTGGCCCCACCACCGCCATGCGCAGCCGCCCCGGCAAGCCGAAGCTGGCGCAGTCGCGCAGTTTGACGCCCTGGGCACGCCAGGCGCCCAGGTGGCGGCCCAGGTCGGCGCCGATGGCGGGGGGCGGTGTGGCGACAAAGAAGTTGGCCACGCTCGGCGCCACCCGCCAGCCGGCGGCGTGCAGGCGCTCGATCTGCTGGCTTTTCCACTCGCGCAGGCGCACGCGGCTGGCGGCCACCCAGTCTTCGGCGTCCAGCGTGGCCCAGGTCTGCAGCAAGGCCTCGCCGTGCGACCCCAGCGGCCAGGACGGCGCCAGCGCCCGCACACGCGCCAGCAATGGCGGATCGATCTCAAGTGGGGCAATGGCGTAGGCGGCGCGCACGCCGGTCAGGCCCAGCGCCTTGTTGGGGGTGACCAGGCGCCACAGCCGGTCCAGCGCGTCGGGCGTCAGGGCCAGGGCGCCCTGCAACCGCAGCGGTTCGTAGGCCTGGTCCAGCACCAGGGTCTGATCCGGGCGCAGTGCGGCCACCCGTTCGACCAGGTCGGCCTGCGGCTGGCCCAGCGGGCTGGACGGATCGCAGGCCCACAGCAGCGCGGCCTGTTCGGGCTCAGCCGCACGCGTCAGGCCGACAGCCTGGGCGGCGCGGGCGTAGTCGCCATAGGCCTGCGCCGGCTGCCACATGGTGCGGCCGCCCTGCAGCGCCACCGCGGCGCTGATGCGTTGGATGAATTCGCTGCCGCTGGCCGCCGGCACGATGCGCGCCGGCGCCACGCCGTGCCAGGCCGCCAGCTGCACCCGCAGCGCCGTGCTGGCCGGGTCGGGGTAGTGGCGCGCGTCGGCATCGCGCAACACGCGCACGGCCTCGGGGTACGGACCGCAGGCGTTGGCGTTGCTGGACAGATCGTGCGCCGGCACGCCGTCGGCGTCGGGGCCACCGTGGGTCGGCGTCAGCACCCGATGACTCCTGAAACAATAGCTAAACTGCGTTTGTTCACGCCGACCTTCCGGAAGATTTCCTCAAAATTTGAGCCCTCATCGCTCATTCCGACAGCCCCCACAGCAAGGCCGCGCTGGCCAGCACGGTGGTGGCCAGCACGGTCCGCGAGCCCAGGGCGCAGGCGCGCAAGGTGTCGGCCGGCTGCGGCGCGCGGGCGCTCTCGTTCAGCCCATAGACGCCCGGCTTGCGCAGCGCCACACCCAAGGCCAGGGCCATGGCGGCCATCGGCCAGCCGCCATTGGGCGACGGCGTGCGGCGCGCCTGGGCCAACAGGCGGCCGCCGGCACGCCAAGCCCCACCCAGCAGCAGAATCAACAGGCCGGTCAGGCGCGCCGGCAGCCAGCCCAGCACGTCGTCGGCGCGGGCGGCCCATTTGCCGGCCCAGGTCCAGTCGCGCGCCACGCCGCCCAAGGGGCGCACGCCGCGGTAGCCCCACATGGCGTCGGCGGTGTTGGCAAAGCGAAACAGCGCCGCGCCGGGCAGGCCCAGCAGGGCGAACCAGAACAGCGGCGCGACCAGCGAGTCGTTCAGGTTCTCGGCCAAGGATTCGATGGCGCTTTCGCGCACCTGGGTGGCGTCCAGCGCCGTCACGTCGCGGCTGACCAGGCGCGCCAGACGCGCGCGGCCGGCGTCCAGCGATTCGCCCAGGGCCTGTTCCACCGCCAGCACCTCGTCGTGCAGCAGCGCCCAGGCCAGCAGCGGCTTGAGAAACAGCCCCAGCGCCAGCGCGGCCAGCCAGACCGGCTGCGTCAACACCCAGGCCTGAAACCACCAGGCCAGCGCGAACACGGCGGCGGCGGCGCCGCACCAGGACAGCGCCGCGCCCCAGAAGATGCCGGCCGGGGTGTGCACCGGTGGCTCGCCGGCCGCCGGCGCCAAACGCGCCCCGGCCCAGGCCAGCCAGTGCCCCATCCACACCACCGGGTGCCAGCGCGCCGCCGGCTCGCCAAACAGGCGGTCGATGGTCAGCGCCAGCGCCGGCGCGCAGGCGATCAGGGCCCAGCCGGGTTCGGGCGCGTCGGGCAGCAGCCAGGGGTTCACGCGCCGTCCAGCAAGTCGCGCGGCGGCGCACCGGCCTGCTCCAGCGCCAGCAGCCAGCGCTTGCGCGGCAGGCCGCCGCCGTAGCCGGTCAGCGTGCCGTTGGCGCCGATGACGCGGTGGCAGGGCACGACGATGGCGATCTTGTTCTGCCCGTTGGCCGCCGCCACGGCGCGGGTGGCGGTGGGGCGGCCGATGTGCTGCGCCTCTTGCCCATAGCTCCAGGTCTGGCCGTAGCCGATCTCCAGCAGCGCACGCCACACCTGCTGCTGAAACGGCGTGCCGACCAGATCCAACGGCAGATCGAAATCACGCAGCCGTCCGTCAAAGTACGCCACCAACTGCTCGCCCAGCGCCTGGGTGTGCGCATTCTGGCTCGCCTGCGGGGTGGCACGCGTGGCGGCCTCCACCTGCCGCAGTTCGGTGTCCATGCGCGCCGTGCCGTCGGTGAACTCCAGCAAACACAGCCCGCGCGGAGTGAACAGCCCCAGCATCTCGCCCAGCGGGGTGGCGTAGCGACATGAAACAAGTGGGGACGCTGTAGTGGTCATCAATCGTCTCTCCAAATGGCCGCGGAGCAGGCCAGCCCAGCGAACGCCGTGGAAGGGCTTGGCCCGCCCACTGGCGTTGTCCCCCCTCGCGCAGCAGAGGGGGGAAGGCGCCGAAGGCGACTCAGGGGGGTGTTCATTAATCTTCTATGCCGCGCTGGGCAGGAATACCCGATTTGAACGCGTGCTTGACCAGGCTCATCTCGGTCACCGTGTCCGCCAGCTCGATCAACTCCGGCGGGCAGCGCCGGCCCGTCAGGCACACATGCACGTCCTTCGGGCGCTGACGCAAGGTGTCCAGCACGTCCTGCAGCGGCAACCAGCCGTAGATCAGCGGGTAGGTGATTTCGTCCAGCACCACCAGAAAGTGCTCGCCGTCCAGAATGGCCGCCCTCGCCTTCTGCCAGCCGGTGCGCGCCAGTTCGGCGGAGTGGTCCAGGTCCTTGGATTTCCAGCTGAAGCCGTCGCCCAGGCCCTCGATGGGCAGACCGATCTGCTCGAACATGCGGTGCTCGCCAAAGCGCGCGCTGGGCACCTTCATGAACTGGAAGATGCGCACCTGCTTGCCGTGCACATGCTGGCGGCCAAAGGCGCGCAGCGCCAGGCCAAAGGCGGCCGTGCTCTTGCCCTTGCCGTCGCCGGTGTGGACCAGCACGATGCCGCGCCGCTCGCCCTGGGGCTTGGGGGTCTGGCGTTCGGTGGGGGGCGATTCAATCTGCATGCGAAGTCTCCGGTTGGGGCACGCGCGGCAACGCCACCCACTGACCGGCCACGGGGTGCACGGTCACGCGGTGGTCAAAGGCGGCGCCGAGGGCCTGGTGGGTGATGGGGCTGGCGCAGGGGCCATGGTGGGTGACGTGGCCGGCGCGCACGATGACCAGTTCGTCGGCCTGCAAGGCCACGCCCAGCTCGTGCAGCACGCTGACCACCAGGCCGCCGGCGGCGGCGTGCGCGCGAGCGATGGCGATCCAGTCGGCCTGGTGCGGTGGGTCGAGATGCGCCAGGGGTTCGTCCATCAGCAGCACCGGCGCCTGCACGGCCAGGGCGCGTGCCAGCAACACGCGCTGGCGCTCGCCACCCGACAGCTCGCCCAGGCGGCGCCCGCGCAACTCCCCGGCCTGGGTGGCGTGCAAGGCCTGCTCGACGGCGACGTGGTCGGCCGCACCGGGCGGTGCCAGCCAGGGGCGGTGCGGCAGGCGGCCGAGCATGGCCACGTCCTCGGTCAGCAAATCGTCGGCCCCGCCTTCGGCCTGGCCCAGCCAGGCCAGTTGCGCGGCGCGCGCACGCGCCGGCCAGTCGGCCAGCGGGCGGCCTTGCAGCCAGACCTGACCGTCGCCCGGCAGCAGGCCGGCCAGCACGCGCAGCAGGGTCGACTTGCCGGCGCCGTTGGGGCCGACCACGGCCACCCAGCGGCCCGGCGCCAGGTGCAGCTCGATGGCGTGCAGGATGGGCTGCGCGCCGATGCGTGCGCCCGTCAGGCGGGTGGCCAGGGCGGCGGTGTTCATGCGCGCCGCCCCGCGCGCGTGCGCTGGCGCATCAGCCACAGCAGGTACAAGCCGCCCAGCACCGAGGTCAGCACCCCCACCGGCAGCTCCTGCGGCGCGATGACCAGGCGCGCGGCGATGTCGGCGGCCATCAGGAGCAGCCCGCCGGTCAGGGTGGACAGCAGCACCAGCGGCCCGTGCGTGCTGCGCGCCAGCCCGCGTGCCAGATGCGGCGCCACCAGGCCGACGAAGCCGATCAGCCCGGTCTGCGCCACCGCCGTGCCGGTGCCCAGCGCCAGCACGGCAATCAGCAGCGCGCGCAGCGGCGCCAGCGGCAGGCCCAGGCTGCGCGCGGTGTCCTCGCCCAGGGTCAGCGCGTCCAGCACGCGCGCCAGCAACCAGGCGGCCAGCAACAGCGGCAGCAGCACCGCCACCATGACGGCACAGGCGCTCCAGCCGACGAAGCCGGTGATGCCCAGGGTAAAGCCCTGCATGGCCTGCAGCACGTCGGGCTGGGCCAGTTGCACCAGCTCGCGCACGGCGCCCAGCACGTAGCCGACCACCACGCCGGCCAGCAGCAGGCGCAGGGTCTGCTGCACGCCCTGGGCCAGCACCAGGGTCAGCAGCACGCCGCCCAGCGCGCCGACAAAGGCCGCGCCGGTCAGCCCCAGGCGCGCCAGCGCGGGCGAGGCGGCTTGCGCCAGCGCCGCGCCGCTGCTGCCCGACACCATGCCGCTGACGCCCAGCGCGGCAAAGGCCAGCGCCACCGCCAGCGCCGCGCCGGAGGCGCTGCCCAGCAAAAACGGATCGGCCAGCGGGTTGCGAAACAGCCCCTGCGCCACCGCGCCGGACAGCCCCAGCAGCGCACCGGCCAGCCAGGCGCCCAGGGTGCGCGGCAGGCGGATGTCCCACACGATCTGCCAGGCCACCGGGTCGTGGCGGGCGTTCAGCACGCTGTCCAGCCCGGTGGAGCCGACGCTGGCGCCCAGCCCCAGGCCGAGCACCGCCAGCGCCAGCAGGGCCAGGCCGAGCGCGGTGGCGCGGCCGGGTCCGACCGGCACCGCGGCCAGGGGTGTGGGGGCCAGACCGGTCGAGTTCACCGCTTGTCCAGGTGCTGGCGCACGCACTGCACCATCAGGCGCGCGCCCTCCGCGATGCGCGGGCCGGCGCGCACCAGCACGTCGCGCTGCTCGGCGTCGAAGCCGCAGGTGCGCTGCTCACGCAGGGCGGCCATGCCGGCCCAGCCGGGCCGGCGCGCCATGTCGATCAGGCTGCGCTGGCTGGCCATGATGAGATCGGGCGCGGCGCGCACCACGTATTCCGGGTTGATGCGCGGAAACGGCCCCTGCTCGGGCCCGATCACGTTGACCAGGCCCAGCCGGTGCATCAGCTCGCCAATGAAGCTGCCGCGCCCGGCGGCGTGCGGGGCCGGGCTGACTTCGAAGTACACGCGCAGGCCGCGCGCCGACGCCGGCAGCGCGTTGGCGGCGTCGGCCACATCGGCGTCGATGCGCTGCAGCAGGGCCTCGGCGCCGGCCACGCCAAGCGCACGGCCCAGCGTGACGACGACGCGGCGCACGTCGGCGCCGGTGCGCGGCTCCAGCTGCAGCACCTTCAGGCCCAGCGCGCGCAGGCGTACGCCGGCGCGCGAGGAGGTGGCCATCAGCACCAGATCGGGTTTCAGCGCGGCAATCGCCTCCACGCTCGGGTCCAGGCCGCCGCCGACCTGGGGCAGGCGGCGCACGGCGGCGGGCCAGTTGGAATAGCGGTCCACCGCCACGAGCCGCTCGCAGGCACCCAGCGCGCAGACGGTTTCGGTCAGCGAGGGCAGCACGCTGACGATGCGCGCCGGCGGCGTGGCAAAGCGGGTGACGTGGCCGGTGTCGTCGGTGATGTCGTAGGCCTGGGCTGCACAGGCCCAGGCCCAGAGCAGCAGCAGCGCCAGCAGCCGGCGGGTCATGGCGCCACCCCCTTCACGGCCAGCGGCTGGCCGGCCACCATCAGGGTCACGCGCTGGCAGGCAGCAGCCACGGCCTGGTTCAGCACCCCCAATGCATCGACAAAGGCGCGCACCTCGGCGCCGAGCGGGATCACCCCCAGGCCGATCTCGTTGCCGACCAGCACGATGGGGCCAGGGCAGTTTCGTACCGCTTCAATAAGCATAGCTACCTCGGATTGTTCGGCGCCGACTGACGGCCGATTTGATACCGAATCTGGGGCAAAAGGCATGCGCAGCTGGGTCAGCCACAGGGTCAGGCAATCGACCACGCGCAGGGTCTCGGCGCCGCCGCTTTCAACGATCGCAGTGGCCAGATCGTGCGGCGCCTCTCGCGTCGTCAGGCCGGGCACGCGCTCGGCCCGCTCGCGCTGGTGGCGGGCGATGCGCGCGCGCATCTCGGCGTCGTGCGCCTGGGCGGTGGCGATCAGCACCGCGCGCTGCGTGGGCGCCTGCGCCAGCCAGGCGGAGGCCAGGCTTTCGGCGCGGCGCGACTTGCCGCTCTTCTGGCCGCCCAGGATGAATTCGCTGCGTGCCACCGTCAGCATGCGGGGGCTCCGCCCGGCCGGTTCATCCAGTCCATCATGATGCGGTGCAGTTGCGCCACGCCGTCCGTCAGCGCGGCCGGGCCGGGCTGCAGGATGTCGGCGGACTTGATCTCGAACAGCTGGCCATCGCGCACCGCCGGCACGTCCTGCCAGCCGGGGCGGGCGGCGACTTGCTCGGGGCGGAATTTCTTGCCGCACCAGGAGCCGATGACGATGTCGGGCGCGCGCCGCACCGTCTCCAGCGGGTCGGCGATGATGCGGTTCTTTCCCAGCGACTGGCACGCCAGCTCGGGGTAGATGTCCTCGCCACCGGCCAGCCCGACCAGCTCGGACACCCACTGGATGCCGCTGATGCCGGGCTCGTCCCATTCCTCGAAATACACCCGCGGGCGCCGCTGCCCCTGAGCCACACGGGCCTGCACGGCTTGCTGCATCTGCCCAAGGCGCTCCTGGTACTCAAGCAACAGGCGCTCGCCCGCCTCGGCGGCATCGGCGATGGCGGCGACCTGGCGCAGCATCTCCAGGATTTGCGCCACGCTGCGCTGGTTGAACACCGTCACCTGCACGCCGGCACGGATCAACTGGGCGGCGATGTCGGCCTGCAGGTCGGAAAAGCCGAACACGCAGTCGGGCTCGAGCGCCAGGATCTTGTCGATCTTGGCGCTCAGAAAGGCGCTGACGCGGGGCTTTTCGGCGCGCGCACGGCGCGGGCGCACGGTGTAACCGCTGATGCCGGCAATGCGCTGCTCCTGCCCCAGCAGGTACAGCCACTCGGTGGTTTCCTCGGTCAGGCAGACGATGCGCTGCGGGCCGTGTGCGATCACTTCGCGGGATCGTCCGGATGCTTCAGTATTCATAGCGCAACAGGGAATACAGGCGCCGACATATGACATGTTTTGTCATGATATCGCCGCCGTCGGCAGGAACAGCTGGGCGGTGGCCTCGGGGCTGGAGGCAAACCAGGCGTGGAAATAGCTGGCGCGCAGCGTGCCGACCGGCCCGGCGGCGTACACCGCCTCGCCCCTGCGGCCCGCGCTGCCGGCGGCCGGCTCGGTGTGGGCCGTGGGGGCCAGCGGGGTGTCGGCCACCGAATAGTGAAAGGTGTGGCCGCGCAGCGGCGCCACATCGGCCGCCAGGCGCCACTGCTGCATGCCCAGGCCCCCCAGGCGCGCCTGCATGCGCACCCGACCCGGCAGCAGGCCCCACAGGGCGTGGCTGGCGCCGTCGGCGTCCACCAGTTCGTCGAACAGCGCCATCATGCCGCCGCATTCGGCCCACACCGGGCGCTTGGCCTGCACGTGGGCGTGCAGCTGCTCGCGCAGCCCGGCGTGCGCGGCCAGGGCGGCGGCGTGCAGCTCGGGGTAGCCACCGGGCAGCCAGAGCGCGTCGCAGTCCGGCAGCGGCTCGCCCGCCAGGGGCGAGAAAAACGCCAGCTGCGCGCCCAGTGCCTGCAGCACCTGGACGTTGGCGGGGTAGATGAAGGCAAAGGCCGCGTCGCGCGCCACGGCGATGCGGTGGCCGGCCAGCCGCTGGGGCAGCGGCTCGGCCCCAGCAGGCAGGGCAGTGGGCGCAAAAGCCACCGACCAGCGCGCCCGCCAGTCGGCCAGGCCGAATTGGCCAAGCGGGGTGGCCGCCAGCAGGTCGGCGGCGGCGTCCAGGCGCGCCAGGGCGTCGGCCGGTGCCAGTTCGTGCGCCGCCGTCAGGCCCAGGTGCCGCTCGGGCAGGTGCAGGGCCGGGCTGCGCGGCAGATGCCCGAGCCAGTCGGAGGCCGGTCGCACGGCCGATTGCAGCAGCGCGGCGTGCCCGTCGCTGGCCACGCCATTGGCCAGTACCCCGGCCCAGGGCAAGTCTGGCTCACCTTCATCCCGATAGTGCTTGAGGCCATGCGCGATGGCGCCCAGGGTCTGGGCCATGGCGCCGGCCTGGACCACGGCCAGCACCGGCAGGCCGAGGCGGCGCGCCAGGTCGGCGGGGCTGGGCGTGCCGTCGTGCAGGCCCATCACGCCCTCGACCAGCAGCAGGTCGGCGTCCTGGGCAGCGGCGTGCAGGCGCGCGCGCGCATCGGCTTCGCCGGTCATCCACAGGTCGACGTTGTCCACCGGCGCGCCGCTGGCCAGTTGCAGCCAGAACGGGTCGAGAAAGTCCGGCCCGCACTTGAACACCCGCACCCGCCAGCCGCGCCGCACCGCCAGCCGCGCCAGCGCGGCGCAGACGGTGGTCTTGCCCTGCCCCGACGCCGGGGCCGCCACCAGCAGCGCCGGGCAGAGCACGGGGGTCTGGGCGCTGGCGTTCACCGCTGCGGCGTCCAGCGCAGGCCGAGGTAGAACGTGCGGCCCGGCGTGGCGTAGCTGCGTGCCAGTTGATAGTCGCGGTCGGCCAGGTTGTCCAGGCGCGCCAGCAGCTGCCATTCGCGCGCGATGGTGGTGCTGGCGTACAGGTTGACCACGCCGTAGCCCGGCAGTTGCTTGGTATTGGCCGCATCGTCGAAGCGGTGGCTGACGGCCTGCCATTCGGCGCCCAGGGTCCAGCCGGCCACGCGGGTGTCGGCATTGAGCTTCAGGATGCGCTTGGCTCGCCGGGCCAGTTGCTTGTCGGTGATGTCGTCCTTGGGGTCCTGCAGATCCAGCGAGCCGCCCAGGTTGATGCCGGCCAGCCGGTGGCCACCGGAAATGGTCACCCCGCGCAGCACGGCGCGGCCGGTGTTCTCGTAGCAGCCAAAGGTCGAATTGCAGAGCCCCGCGGCGCCGAAGGTGATCAGGTTCTTGACCCGGTTCTGGTAGGCCACGACGGCAAAGTGGCTCGACTTCTCGGCCCAGTGCAGGCCCAGCTCCAGGTTGCGGCTTTTCTCCGCCGTCAGCTCGGGGTTGCCGTACTGGGAAAAGCGCTGGTAGAGCGTGGGCACGCGAAACGCCGTGCCAACGGCACCGGTGACGCGCCAGCCGGGCGCAAAGCCGTAGCCGTAGGCCGCGCCACCGGTGGTCTGGCCGCCGAACTCGCTGTCGCGGTCGTGCCGCACATTCAACTGCAGCGTGTGCGCGCCGTGCGTGTAGCCGTAGCCCAGCGCCAGCGCGTTCTGGTGCCGGCCCTGGTCGATGGGGGCGTTGCGCAGCTTGTCCTCGCGCCGCTCCAGCGCGGCGGTGAGCAGGTGGTCGCCCTGGCGCCACTCGTTCTGGAACAAATAGTTGCGCAGCGTGGTGCGCGTCATGTACGGCGACGGCGTGGTCTCGTAGCGCTGCTGCGATTCGCTGACCGACAGGCGGGTGCTGTAGTTGGGCGTCCACTTGGCGTTCCAGGCCGCGCCCAAGGTGTTCAGGCGGCTGTCGGACATGTCGTGCAGATTGGGGGTGAAGCCGTCGTAGCCGGAGCGAATGCTGGTGTGGGTGCCGCTCAGCTCCAGGCGGTGTTCCTTGTTCAGCTGCCAGCCCAGGCGGCCGCTGGCGGCGGTCTGGCGGTAACCGTCGCGGTCCGGGTTGCCCACCCCGGGGCGGGTGTTGAAGCCGCGGCTGGTGTCGCGCTCCAGGCCCAGGGCGTAGTCGACGTCGCCTTGCTTGCCGGCAAAGCCGGCTTCCAGACGACCGCTGTGGTGCGAGCCAACGCCCACACCGACATAGGGGCTGAACGGGCCGTCGCCCTTGCGGGTGAAGATCTGCACCACACCGGCGATGGCGTCGGAGCCGTAGACGGCGGCGGCGGGGCCACGCACGATCTCGATGCGCTCGACCTGGCCGAGGGCAATGGCCTCCCAGGGCGCGCCGCCGGTGGACTGGGTGTCGACCCGGATGCCGTCGATGTAGACGGCGGTGAAACGGTTCTCGGCCCCGCGCATGAACAGGCTGGTGGTGGCGCCGGGGCCGCCGTTGCGCGACAGCTCCAGGCCGGGTTGGCGCTGCAGCAGATCGGCGATGGTGACGGCGCCGCTTTGCTCGATCTGAGTGCGATCGAGCAAGGTGACGTCGGCCAACACGTCGGTCAGCGGCTGCGCCACGCGGGTGGCTGTGACCACGGTATCGGGTAGGTTGGGGGCACTGAGCTGGGCCACGGTCTGGGCCAAGGCAGGCGTGGCCAGCAGGCACGACAAAGCACACGGCAGGGCGGCAGGCCGGAACGGAAGGGAAGCAATGGACATGGGAGAGCACACACGGATGACACGCCCCGACCGGCTCCCCGCCAGCGTATGGGGCAACATGACTGCCCAGCTTGCCGCAGCGCGCCTAGGCGCGAGCGGACCGCCGGGCGGTCGCCTCGTTGGCCGGTATCCGGGCTGGCGGAGGTCGCTCCGGGGGCCTCGCCTTCCCGGCGTCGCACAAAGCGCGCGCCAGTGGCGGTGTGAGGCTGGAGCCGGCACCCGAATGACAAGCATCCAGGCACCATCCGCTTACCGTTGCGGGGGCAGCGCAGGTTAGGCCGTGGACCGTGGCGGTCCGCAGGCCCCCCTGCTTCCCGTTGAACTGCGGCCGCGAGAATCGCGGCGCGCGAGCACCAACGCGGTCCATTGTACGGCCCCTGCGGGCGCACCCGGCCTACCCCTACAATCGAGCCGCCCGCCTCCGAAGCCGCCGCCATGACGAATCCGCCCCTGATCGAACAAATCGCCGAGCGCGTGGAGCGGCTGCTCGTGCGCCACGAGGAACTGCGCCGCACCAACGAATTGCTCTCGCAGCAGGTGCAGGCGCTCACGCACGAGCGCGACAACCTGAAGTCGCGGCTGATGGCGGCGCGCGCGCGGGTCGACTCGCTGATCGACCGGCTGCCCGGTGTCGGTGCGCAAGCGCCCACCCCCGAGACCGACACCGACCCGGCCAAGGAGCGCGCCCAGTGAACCAGCTTGAAGTGAAGATCATGGGCCAGGGCTACCTGCTGGGTTGCCCCGAGGGCGGCGAGGAACGCCTGCGCGAGGCGGTGCAAAAGGTGGATGCCGCCATGTGCCGCATTCGCGACGCCGGCCGCATCAAGGCGCGCGACCGCATCGCCGTGCTGGCGGCGCTGAACCTGGCGTTCGAGCTGGCCGAGCAACCCCCCGCCCCTACCGCGCTCGCGTCGGGCGAGGAGCCGCACCTGAGCGTGGCCGAGCACGCCACCCTCAGCGCCCTGCTCTCGCGCCTGGACCAGGCCCTGGGCGAGGACGGGCGGCTGCTGTAGGCCCGCCGCCCGCCACGGGCACCGAAGGGCGGCTTCTGGTGGCAGGCAGCCGGCACCTCGGCGCACCAAGAGGTAAAATCCAGCCTGTCTGCGGTGCGCGTCGGGCTTTATATTTCCTTGAACCAATGCTCATATGAGCCCGGGCTTGGAACATTGTCTGGTCAGCGTGATCATCTCGCGTCAGATGAACCCAAGATCAGTCTGACCTCGCCCACCTGAACCCCTGCGTTCAGGATGACGGTCCGGTGGCATTCGCAGACACCTTTTGCTTTCGCGGCGGTACAGCGGGTTTTTTGCTATCGTTGCGCGGGCCACCAGCGCCCTCTTCCACATCCCTCTACCCTGCCCTCGGCGCCTGCGCGCGCGGCCATCACCCATGCCCATAGAACCCCTGCTGATCCTCGAACTGGCCCTGCTCGGGCTTGCCACCGGCTTTCTGGCTGGCCTGCTGGGTATCGGCGGCGGCATGATCATGGTGCCCTTCATCTCGGCCATGCTGGACGCGCGGGGCGTGGCGCCCGGGTTGGCGGTGAAGATGGCCATCGCCACCTCCATGGCGACCATCATCTTCACCTCGATCAGCAGCGTGCGCGCCCACCACAAGAAGGGCGCGGTGCGCTGGGACATCGTCAAGCGCCTGGCGCCCGGCATCGTGCTGGGCGCGATGGTCGCCAGCCTGGGGGTGTTCGCGCTGCTCAAGGGCGCGCTGCTGTACTTCTGCTTCGCGGCCTTCGTGATGTTCTCGGCCTCGCAGATGTTCCTGGACCGCAAACCGGCGCCCTCGCGCCAGATCCCTGGCACGGCCGGCATGGTCGGCGCCGGCGGGGTAATCGGCTTTTTGTCTGGGCTGGTCGGCGCGGGCGGCGGCTTCGTCAGCGTGCCGTTCATGACCTGGTGCAACGTGGCCATCCACAACGCCGTGGCCACCAGCGCGGCGCTGGGCTTTCCGATCGCGGTGGCCAACGTGGCGGGCTACATCGTCGCCGGCCAGAGCCTGACCGGCCTGCCCCCCCAGTCGTTCGGCTACCTGTGGTTGCCGGCGCTGGTGGTCATCGCCTGCTGCAGCGTGCTGATGGCCCCGCTGGGTGCCAAGGCAGCGCATGCGCTGCCGGTCAAGAAGCTCAAGCGCGTGTTCGCCTGCGTGCTGATCGTGCTGGCCGTGTACATGGCTTACAAGGGTATCTTGGCGGTATAAGCTCCCCCCGAAGCGCCTGACGGCGCCTCCCCCAGGGGGCGGGCCGGCCGCTTCGGAGCGGCCGTGCGCGGCGGCCCCTGGGCTGGCCTGCTGGGCGAAAATTGACGCCCGCCGAAGCGCCTGCGGCGCTTCCCCCAGGGGGCGGGCCGGCCGCTTCGGAGCGGCCGTGCGCGGCGGCCCCTGGCGTGGCCTGCTCCGCGGCCTCTTGAAGAGATCGAAGCCTCCCGAAGCACCTGCAGTGGATCCCCCAGGGAAATGGGCTGCTGCGCGGCCTTGGGTGCAACTGGCTGCGAGAACGCCTGTTCAGACGTCTTTTAGGCCGTATGTCGGCGTGAATTCTTCCTCGATAGCTATTAATTTAATAGCAATCAATGGCCGACTGGGACCACGCACCAGGGGGCTTGGTCGTGCACCAGGCCCATGTACAGGCCCCAGGCGGAGGTGAGCATCAGCGTCAGCCCGGCCACGCGCATGCCCCAGGCGCCGCGGCCGTTGTGGCCCAGGCGCAGCAGCAGCCACGGGCCAGCCCAGAGCGAGACGCCGGAGCCCAGGGCGAACAGCGCCATCACCGCGGCACCGCCCTCCACGCTGCCGGCCAGCGCCGCCACCATCAGGGCGGAATACAACAGGCCGCACGGCAGCAGCGCCCAGGCCACGCCCAGGCCCAACGGCGCGGCCAGGCCCATCGACTGCGTGGCCGAGCGTACGCGCGCCCAGACGCGGCGTGCGCCGGTTTCCAGCCACACCGGCTGGCGCGCCTGGATGAGCAGCACCAGGCCCAGCAGCACGGCGGCCACGTGCACCATGGTCCAGGCCGGACGCAGCGCGGCGCTCTGCACCGTCAGCCAGCCCAGCCCCTGCATGCTGGCCGCGGCCAGCGCGCCCAGCGCCGAATAGCCGGCCACGCGCCCCAGTTGGAACAGCGAGATCGCCTGCGTGCTGCGCGGCGCCGCCGCCTGGCCGATACCCGCGCAGGCCGCGCCACACATGGCGATGCAATGGGGGCCACCCGCCAGCCCCATGACCAGAGCGGTGACCAAGAGAGAACTTTGCATAACTCAGCAATTATCCCGCGCAGCTCCAGAGACCATACCCCTCGAAAGGCCGCGGAGCAGGCCATACGGGGAGCCGCTGCGCACGGCCGCCCGAAGCGGCCGGCTCGCCCCCCAGGGGCGGAGGCGCCGAAGGCGCTTCTGGGGGGTTAAATGATCTTCGAGAACCGCGCCCGCGTCTTGTCGGCCTGCAGGTACTTGTCGAACACCATGGCCACGCCGCGCACGAAGAACCAGCCGGTGGCGGTGACCTGGATGCCGGTGTCGTCCAGTTGCACCAGCCCCTGCGCCTGCATGGCGCCCAGCAGTTCCAGCTCGGCGGCGAAGTACTCCTTGAAGTCGATCAGGTGCGCCAGTTCGATGGACTGAAAGACCACCTCGCCCTGGCACATCAGGGCCATGATGACGGTGCGGCGCAGCAGATCGTCGCGCGACACCGCCAGGCCGCGCACCACCGGCAGGTGGTCGTGATCGAGCAGGTTCTGGTACTCCTCCAGGGTCTTGGCGTTCTGGCTGTAAGTGGCGCCGATCTTGCCGATGGCGGACACGCCCAGGCCAATCAGGTCGGCGTCGGGCTGCGTGCTGTAGCCCTGGAAGTTGCGGTGCAGGCGACCCTGGCGCTTGGCGATGGCCAGCGCGTCGTTGGGCAGGGCGAAATGGTCCATGCCAACGTAGACATACCCCGCGGCGTCGAAGGCCGCCAGCGAACGTGCCAGCATGGTCACCTTGTTGGAGGCACCCGGCAAATCGATGGCGATGATGCGGCGCTGCGGCTTGAAGCGCTCCGGCAGGTGCGCGTAGGCGTACAGCGCGATGCGGTCGGGCCGCAACTCGGCCACCTGGGCCAGCGTGCGGTCGAAGGACTCGGGCGTCTGCTTGGGCAGGCCGTAGATCAGATCGACGTTGATCGACTCGAAGCCGATGCGCCGGGCCGCTTCAACCAGGGCAAACACGTTCTCCACCGGCTGGATGCGGTGCACGGCTTTCTGCACGGCGGGGTCGAAATCCTGCACGCCGAAGCTCAGGCGGTTGAAACCCAGGGCCGACAGCATGCGCAGGCGGGCTTCGTCCACGGTGCGCGGATCGACCTCGATCGAGTATTCGCCGCCGGGCACCAGGGTGAAGTTGCTGCGCAGCATGGCCATCAACTGGCCCAGTTCGGCGTCGCTCAGAAAGGTGGGCGTGCCACCGCCCAGGTGCAGCTGGCTGACCGATTGACCGGCACCGATGCGCTGCACGTGCAAGGCCACTTCCTTGGCCAGGTAGTTCAGGTAGGGCGCGCCGCGCTCGTGGTGCTTGGTGATGATCTTGTTGCAGGCGCAGTAGTAGCACAGCGACTCGCAGAACGGCACGTGCACATACAAGGACAAGGGCAAGGCCAATGGCGCGGGCCCGCCCCGGCGCTGCTCCAACGCCTGGATGTAGTTGGTCTCTCCAAAAGCCTCGACGAAGCGGTCCGCTGTCGGATAGGAGGTGTAGCGCGGTCCGGGAATATCGAATTTCGTCAACAGTTCGGTGGTTATGGCTTGCATCGCGTGCTTTCCCTGATTCGCTGGGGCGTACTGTCGCCCGATGGGCTCGGATTTTCCTTGACGACGATCAAGGTGTCCGAGTTCTTCCGTCGGGATTTACCACAAGGCCGGCACCGGCGTGGATCGTGCCAATCGCCTAGAATGCGTGCATCGCGGACATGGCGATCCGCATGCTAGGCATTTAGGAATGACCCCTCAAGCCATCAAAGTCGCCTGCTCCAACTGCGGCTTGCGCGAACTGTGCATGCCCGTCGGGTTGACGGGCAACGACATGGGCCGCTTGGACGATCTGGTGGCCACGCGCCGCAAGATCAAGCGCGGCACCCCCCTGTTCTCCAACGGCGAACGCTTCAACGCGCTGTACGCCATCCGCACCGGTTTTTTCAAGACCAGCATCGCCACCGAGGATGGGCGCGATCAGGTGACGGGCTTTCAGATGGCCGGCGAGATCATCGGACTGGACGGCATCGTCGGCGACCGGCACACCTGCGATGCGATCGCGCTGGAAGACGCGGAAGTCTGCGTCATGCCCTACGACCGGCTGGAAGAGCTGTCGCGCGAGGTGCCTGCGCTGCAGAACCACGTGCACAAGATCATGAGCCGCGAGATCGTGCGCGAGCACGGCGTGATGCTGCTGCTGGGCAGCATGCGCGCCGAGGAGCGCCTGGCCGCCTTCCTGCTGAATCTGGTGCAGCGCCTGCACGTGCGCGGCTTCTCGCAGTCCGAACTGGTGCTGCGCATGACGCGCGAGGAAATTGGCAGCTATTTGGGCTTGAAGCTCGAGACCGTGAGCCGCACGTTCTCCAAGTTTGCCGACGACGGCATCGTCGAGGTGCGGCAGCGGCATGTGCGCATTCTGGATACGCAGGCCCTGCGCAACATCGTCAACACGCCGGCTTGTCATTGACGGTGGCGGGTGCCGCCCGCCGGCCTGCCGCCGCGATTACTGCAGCGGCCCTTTCAGCCCGGCCGGAATCGGCAGGGGCATGACCGCGATGCCCTCGTCCAGCAATTCCTCGGTCTGCTCACGCGAGGCCTGCCCGCGAATGCCGCGCTCCTCGGTTTCGCCGTAGTGAATGCGCCGTGCCTCGTCCGCGAAACGCTCGCCGACGTCCTCGGTTTGGGCCATGACCCGGCGCACCATGTGCATCCAGGCGGCTTGCAACGCAGCCGGTGGCAGGGAGGCCACGGCGCCCTGGGCGTCGGCCCCCCCGGCCGGCCGGGATGGGTCCACCGCCGGGCTGGATTCGGCGGCCGCCGAGGCGCCGCTCAGATTCAAGCGCGGCGCGCTGGGCAACTTGGTGATGGCGTGGTCACCGCACAGAGGGCACTCCAGCAGATCGCGCGCCAGCTGATCCTGAAAATCGACGTCGGAGGCAAACCAGCCTTCGAACACATGGCCGTGGGCACAGTGAAGATCTAGCACTTTCATAAGTTCAGGTGGCCGGCCGCCACTCCAGCGGCCAAGCCCCACTCAGGGTATTTTGCAGCCAAAGCGCACCGATCAGGGTTTTGGCATCGGTCACCTGGCCGTCTCGGCACCAGCCTTGCAGTTGCTCAACACTGGCGCTGAAGACTTCCAGGAATTCGCCTGCGTCGAGTTGCCGTTCACCCCGCGTCAGGCCTCGTGCAAACCAGATTTCAATGAACTCGGTGGAATAGGCCACGACCGGGTGCAGGACGCCGGCGCGCGCCCACTCGCGCGCGGTGTAGCCGGTTTCCTCCCGCAGCTCGCGCTGGGCGCACTCCAGGGTGCTTTCGCCGGGATCGAGTTTGCCGGCGGGAAATTCGATGAGGGTCTGCTTGACGGGATAGCGGTACTGGCGTTCCAGCACCAAGCTGGGCGTGCCATCGGCGGCGTCCAGCAGCGGGATGATCATCACCGCGCCGGGGTGCACGAAGTACTCGCGGTAGCTTTGGCTGCCATCGGGCAGGCGCACTTCGTCGCGGAAGGCGTGCAGGAAACGGCCTTTCAGCAGTTCCTGGTGGCTCAGCGGGTGTTCGGTGAGGTCGGACACAGCCCGGTCCGTCAGTTGCCGCGTCGCAGCAGATAACGGTACACGAAACCGGGAAATGCCAGCGTGAGGAACAGCGCACCGGTGACGGCGTAGAACTCCCAACCCTGGGCCTGAATCTGCCCGACGCTTTTCTCGAACGCCAGCCCGATGCCGCCCACGATGAAATACCACGCCACCAGCTCCGCCAGCCGCCAGGCCAGCGATTTGGTGGCGCCACGCAGCGGCAGCACCGTCATGAGGCGGTGATTCACGAATGGCAGGTTGGCCGTCACGCAGGCCAACACGATCAGCGCCCAAATGATGGCGGTCTGTGACATTCCGGTTCGATACGCTGGCGGCGCCGCTCAGCTGCCCAGCATCTGGACAATGGCACGCGCGCACAATGCCATCAAGGCCCCGGGCATGATGCCCAGAATCAGCAGCAATGCGCCGTTCAGCGACAACAGGGCGCGCATGTCGATGGGCGCGCGGATGGGCGACACGTCACTGACGGGCTCGTCAAAGTACATGACCTTGACGACGCGCAGGTAATAGAAGGCGCCAATCAGGGACATCATCACCGCGAACACCGCCAAGCCGATATAGACGCCCTGACCCGCGCTGATCAGGGCCTGCAGCACCGACAGCTTGGCCTGGAAACCGACCAGCGGCGGCAGGCCAGCCAGGGAGAACAGGCAGATGGCCATGATACCGGCGTACAACGGGCTGCGTTGGTTCAGGCCGGCAAAATCGGCGATCTCCTCGCTTTCGTGCCCTTCGCGCGCCAGCAACAGGATGACCCCGAAGCTGGCCAGGGTGGTCAGCACATAGGTCACCACGTAGAACATGGACGAGCTGTAGGCGTTGGCCGCGGCCAGTGCGTTGCCGTTGACCACGCCGGCCATCAGACCCAGCAGCACGAAACCCATCTGCGCGATGGTGGAATAGGCCAGCATGCGCTTGAGGTTGGTCTGGGCGATGGCGGCCAGGTTGCCAATCAGCAGCGAAGCCACGGCCAGCAAGCCCAGCATCTGCTGCCAATCGATGGCCAGGGGCAGCAGGCCTTCCACCAGCAGGCGAATCGCCATGGCGAACGCGGCCAGCTTGGGCGCGCCACCGATCATCAAGGTGACCGCAGTCGGCGCACCCTGGTAGACGTCGGGAATCCACATGTGGAAGGGCACGGCGCCGAACTTGAAAGCCAGGCCAGCCACCACGAAGACCAGACCGAACACCAACACCTGGTGCCGGATCTGGCCCGAGGCCACGGCTTTGAACACGCCAGCGATATCGAGGGTGCCCGTGGCCCCGTACAGCATGGACAGACCGTACAGCAGGAAACCAGAGGCCATGGCGCCCAGCACGAAATACTTCATGGCCGCCTCGACCGAGGCCACGTGGTCGCGGCGCAAGGCCACCAGCGCGTAGCCGGCCAGCGTCAAGCACTCCAGGCCGAGGTAGATCAGCAGGAAGTTGTTGGCCGAGATCATCACGAAAATGCCCAGCAAGGACAGCAGGCTCAGCACATACCACTCGCCCCCGCGCAACATGCCGCGATCCATGACGTAGCCACGGCCATAGACGAAAGTGACCAGCACCGACAGGGCCGCGAAGCACTTGAGCCAGTTCGACATCGCGTCACTGACCACCATGCCACCAAAGCCATAGATCGTCTGCCCGCCCTGGGCATTCAGGCCGGTCAGGATCGCCAGCGTCAGCAACGTCAGCACCGACAAGACATAGGCCACCATGCGACGTGGGCCCTTGTCGAGCAAGTCCACCAAGGCGATCACGCAGGCCATGACCAGGAGCACGATCTCCGGATAGATGGCCATCCAACTGAATCTGTCAATCATGTCCACACCCTCAATTCAGCTTGGAGACCGCGACCTGCTGCAGCAGGTGAATCACTGACGCGTCCATCACGTCGGTGATGGGTTTGGGATACAGGCCCATCCACAACACGGCGATGGCCAGCAGCGACAGTATGAAAAACTCACGCCCATTGATGTCGTTCAGCTGCCGCACGTCGTCGTTGGCCACCGGTCCGAGGTACACCCGCTTGAACATCCACAGCGTGTAGGCCGCGCCAGAGATCAACGCCGTGGCGGCCAGAAGACCCAGCCAGAAATTGGCCTTGACGGTGCCCAGGATCACCATCCACTCGCCGACAAAGCCCGCGGTACCTGGCATGCCGCAGTTGGCGAACGCAAACAGCAGCGCAAAGGTGGTGAACTTCGGCATGGTGTTGATCACCCCGCCGTAGCTGGATATGTCGCGCGAGTGCACGCGGTCGTACAACACGCCGATGCACAGGAACATGGCGCCGGAGACAAAGCCGTGGGCGATCATCTGCACCAGGGCGCCGGAAACCCCCATGGGGTTGAAGATGAAGAAGCCCAGCGTGACAAAGCCCATGTGCGCCACGGACGAGTACGCCACCAACTTCTTCATGTCCTGCTGCACCAAGGCGACCAAGCCGACGTAGATGACCGCGATCAGGGACAGGGCGATCATCAACCCGGCCCATTCGCGCGAGGCGTCGGGCAAGATGGGCAGGGAAAAGCGCAGGAAGCCGTAGGCGCCCAGCTTCAGCATGATGGCCGCCAGCACGGCCGACCCCCCCGTGGGCGCCTCGACGTGCACGTCCGGTAACCAGGTGTGCACCGGCCACATCGGCACCTTGACGGCAAAGGCGGCAAACATGGCGAAGAACAGCAGCGTCTGCACGTGATCAGCCAAGGGCAGACGGTGCCAAGTCTGAATGTCGAAGCTGCCGCCGGAGCGCGTGTACAGGTAGATGAACGCCACCAGCATCAGCAACGAGCCCAGCAGCGTGTACAAAAAGAACTTGAACGCGGCGTAGATCTTGTTTGGGCCACCCCAGATGCCGATGATCAGGTACATCGGGATCAAGGTGGCCTCGAAGAACACGTAGAACAGCACGCCATCCAACGCGGCGAACACGCCGATCATCAGGCCGGACAGGATCAGGAAGGCCGCCATGTACTGGTTGACCTTGCGCTCGATCACCTCCCAACCGGCGATCACCACGATCACGGTGATGAACGCGGTCAGCAACACGAACCACAGCGAGATGCCGTCGACGCCCAGGTGGTAGTTGACGTTGAATCGCTCGATCCAGGGCGCCTTTTCGACGAACTGCATCGCGGCGGTGCCCAGCTTGAAGCCACTGTACAGCGGCAATGTGACCAGAAAACTGAGGATGGAGCCGATGAGCGCGATCCAGCGCACCAAAGGTGCCTGATCGTCCCGGCCCAGCAACAGCAACGCGGCCCCGATCGTGATCGGGGTCCAGATGGCAAGGCTCAACCAACCCATGTTCTTTTCCCGCTCTTGCTTACTTGTTGAGCCAGACGAAATACGTCATCAGCACGAAGATGCCCAGAATCATCGCCAGGGCATAGTGGTACAGGTAGCCCGATTGCAGCCAGCGCACCACGCCGGACACCCACCCGACCAGCTTCCAGGAACCGTTGACCACCGCGCCGTCGATGAGCGCCCGGTCACCACCTTTCCAGAATCCGCGCCCCAGCAACACAGCCCCCCGGGCAAAGATGTTCTCGTAGATCCAGTCCATGTAGTACTTGTTCTCAAGCAGCTTGTACAGCGGCTGGGCCATGCCCTGGATACGCGCCGGCAAAGCCGGATTGATCAGGTACATGTACCAGGCCACCACCACGCCAGCCAGGGCCAGCCAGAACGGCGCGGCCGTGAAACCGTGCACGGCCATGCCCACCCAGCCGTGAATGCTTTCGGCCAATTCGGCCATCGCCGGATGGCGTGCGGCATCGACGTGGATGACGCCCTTGAAGAAATCCCCGAACAACATGGGCATCAGCGTCATGGCACCGATCACCACGGAAGGAATCGCCAGCAGCACCAAGGGCAACCAGACCACCCAGGGGGTCTCGTGCGGCTTGGCGTCGTGGCCATGCCCGTGGTCGTCGTGGTGATGCTCGTCGTGGTGCGCGTCGGGGTTCTGGTCGTAGCGTTCCGGGCCATGGAAGACCAGGAAATACAGCCGGAAGGAATAGAACGCGGTGATGAACACCCCCGCCAGCACCGAGAAGTAGGCAAATCCAGCGGCCGGGAGATGGCTGGCATGTGCGGCCTCAATGATCGAGTCCTTGGAATAGAAGCCCGAGAAGAACGGTGTGCCAATCAGCGCCAGCGAACCCACCAGGAAGGTGACCCAGGTGATGGGCATGTACTTGCGCACATTGCCCATCCAGCGGATGTCCTGGTTGTGGTGCATGCCGATGATGACCGAGCCGGCCGCCAGGAACAGCAGTGCCTTGAAGAAGGCATGCGTCATGAGGTGGAACACTGCGGCGGAGTACGCCGATGCCCCGAGCGCCACCGTCATGTAACCCAGTTGCGACAGCGTCGAATAGGCCACCACCCGCTTGATGTCGTTTTGGATGATGCCCAGAAAGCCCATGAACAAGGCCGTGATCGCGCCAATCACCAGGATGAAATTAAGCGCCGTATCGGACAACTCGAACAGCGGCGACATGCGCGTCACCATGAAGATGCCGGCCGTCACCATGGTGGCGGCGTGGATCAGCGCCGAGATGGGGGTCGGGCCTTCCATCGAATCGGGCAGCCACACGTGCAGGGGGAACTGTGCAGATTTGCCCATGGCACCGATGAACAGACAGATGCAGATGACGCTCATGAGCATCCAGTCGGTACCTGGAAAGTGCAGCGCCGACAACTCGCCCGACTTGGCAAACACCTCGGCGTAGTTCAGCGAGCCGCTGTACGCGACAATCAAACCGATGCCCAGAATGAAACCAAAGTCGCCGACACGGTTGACCAGGAAGGCCTTCATGTTGGCGAAGATGGCGCTGGGCTTCTTGAACCAGAAGCCGATCAGCAGGTACGACACCAGGCCGACCGCCTCCCAGCCGAAGAACAGCTGCAGGAAGTTGTTGCTCATCACGAGCATCAACATCGAGAAGGTGAACAGCGAAATGTACGAGAAGAAACGGTCGTAACCATCGTCATCGGCCATGTAGCCAATGGTGTAGATGTGCACCATCAGTGACACGAAGGTGACCACGCACATCATCATCGCGGTGAGGCTGTCGACCAGGAAGCCGACCTCCATCTTCAGGCCACCGACCACCATCCACTCGTAGATGGTCTGGTTGAAGCGAGCACCTTCGGTGACCACGCTGTACAGGGTCATGGCCGACAGCACGAAGGCGATGGCCACGCCCAGGATGGTGGCGGTGTGCGAAGCGGTACGCCCGATGCGATTGCCGCCGAACGCCGTGCCCAGGATGCCCGCGAAGAGCGAGCCGGCGAGCGGTGCCAGCGGAATCGCCAACAAGGTGGCGGCGGAAAGGGTCTGACTCATGCTGGCTTACCCTTTCAGCGAATTGAGTTCGTCGACGTTGATGCTCGACTTGGCTCGGAACAACAGCATCAGGATCGCCAGGCCGATGGCGGACTCCGCCGCGGCCACGGTCAAAATGAAGAACACGAACACCTGGCCGTGCATATCGCCGAGGAAATGCGAGAAGGCCACGAAATTCAGGTTGACCGCCAGCAGCATCAATTCGATCGCCATCAGCAACACGATCAGGTTCTTGCGATTCAGGAAGATGCCGACCATGGCCAGCGCGAAGAGGATCGCGCCGAGGGTCAGGTAGTGGGCCAATGTCAGTGTCATTTCTTGACCTCCTCGGTGGCTGCCGCCGGCGCGGGCTCAGCCGGTACCGGAGCCTGCGTCGGCGCCAGCTTCACGATCGTCAGGCGATCGCTGGCGCGCGCGCGCACCTGATCGGCCGGATTGATCTTCTTGCTGTCCTTGCGCTCGCGCAGCGTCAGGGCGATGGCCGTGACCATGGCCACGAGCAGGATCACCGCGGCGATTTCCAGCGGGTACAGGTACTTGGTGTAGAGCAAACTGCCCAGTGCCTTGGTGTTTGAATACTGGACGACCTGACCCGCCGCGTTCGTCACGGTCTCGGGCACCATCGGCGCTTCGCCGGTGCGAAAGCCCCCAAACAGCACCACGGCCATCTCCAGGGAAATCACCGCGCCCACGGCCAGCGCCAGCGGAAAGTGCCGCCAGAAACCCTGTCGCAAGCTGTCGATGTGGATGTCCAACATCATCACCACGAACAGGAAGAGCACCATCACCGCGCCCAGGTACACCAGCACCAGGGTGATGGCCAGGAACTCGGCCTTCAGCAGCAGCCAGATTCCGGCGGCCTGGGAAAAGGCCAACATGAGAAACAGCACCGCGTGCACCGGGTTGCGCGCGGTGATCACCCGAAATGCCGCGAACAGCATGATGAAGGCGAACACGTAGAAAAAGGCGGTCTTGACGTCCATGATCTTGTCGATGCCTCAGCGCCTTCAGCGGTATTGAGCGTCGGCGGCCTTGGCCACCGCGATCTCGGATTCGTACCGGTCGCCCACCGCCAGCAACATGTCCTTGGTGAAATACAGGTCGCCGCGTTTCTCACCGTGGTATTCAAAAATATCGGTTTCGACGATCGAGTCGACCGGGCAGCTCTCTTCGCAGAAACCGCAGAAGATGCATTTGGTCAGATCAATGTCGTAGCGCGTGGTGCGCCGCGAACCATCGTCGCGCACGCCGGCTTCAATGGTGATGGCCAAGGCCGGGCACACCGCCTCGCACAGCTTGCAGGCGATGCAACGCTCCTCACCGTTCTCATACCGACGCAGGGCGTGCAGACCGCGAAACCGCGGCGACAGAGGCGTTTTTTCTTCGGGGAACTGAATGGTGACCTTACGCGCAAAGGCATAACGGCCGGTCAGGGCCATGCCCTTGAACAGCTCCAGGAGCATGAAGCTCTTGAAGAAATCGCGAATCGAAAAAGGGGAAGCTGCTACGGAAGCCATGATTCATCCTCCGTGTTCAATGCCAGATGTTCCACGGACTGACCATCCAGAAACCCACCACGATCAACCATACCAGGGTGACGGGAATGAAAATTTTCCAACCCAGACGCATGATCTGGTCGTAACGGAAACGAGGAAAGGTGGCGCGGATCCAGATGAACATGGACACCACGACAAAGGTTTTGGCCGCCAGCCAGATCCAGCCGGGAATCCAGTTGAACACCGCGCTGTCGATGGGGGGCAACCAGCCGCCCAGGAACATCACCACCGCCAAGATCGACACCAGCCACATGCTGGCGTATTCGGCCAGGAAGAACGTGGCAAAACCCATGCCCGAGTACTCGACCATGTGACCGGCCACGATCTCGGCCTCGCCCTCGACGACGTCGAAGGGATGGCGGTTGGTTTCGGCCACGCCAGAGATCAGGTAGACCAGGAAAATCGGCAGCAAGGGCAACCAGTTCCAGGACAGGAAACTCAAGCCCTTGTCGGCCGCCATGCCCCGCCCCTGGCTCAGCACGATGTCGCTCAGATTCATGCTGCCGGAGACCATCAGCACCACCAGGAAGCAAAAGCCCATGGCGATCTCATAGCTCACCATCTGCGCCGACGCGCGCAGCGCGCCCAGAAAAGCGTACTTGGAGTTGGAGGCCCAGCCGGCGATGATCACCCCATACACCTCGATGGAGGTGATGGCCATCACCAGCAGCAAACCCGCGTTGACATTGGCCAGGGCCATGTCCGGGCCGAAGGGAATGGCCACCCAGGCGGCCAGCGCCGGCATGATCGCCATCAACGGCCCCAGGAAGAACAGGGCTTTGTTGGCCGCCGTCGGTCGAATGATTTCCTTGGTCAACAGCTTGACGGCGTCGGCAATCGGCTGCAACAAGCCGGCGGGACCGGTGCGGTTCGGCCCATGGCGCACTTGCATGAAGCCCAGCAGCTTGCGCTCCCAGAGCGTCAGGTAGGCCACGGCACCGAGTATGGGCAGCAGCAACAAGACGATTTTGAGCAGGTTCCACACCACCGGCCAGATGACGCCAGACCACCAGGTGCCGCTGAAAAGATGCAGGCCGCCGTTGTAAAACAGATCAATCATGCGGCGGATCCTTCACGCGCATCGGCGGTCAGTTGCAAGGAAGGGGCGCGGCGCACGATGCCATCCAACTGGTAAATGCCGACCACGGGCAGATCCACGCCCTGCGTCGGAATCTCGATTGGGGCCGACGTGCGGTTACTCAGTTGGATTGCGGGGATGACATCCACCCTAGGCCCGCCCAGGGCTTGCGACAGCACCTCCGGGGTGCTGTCGTACGCAGGCTGGGTCACCCCAAGCATATCGGCCAATACGCGCAGCACCTTCCAGCCCGGTCGCGCATCGCCTTGCGGCCGCACAACGGCATGGAAGCTCTGCACCCGGCCTTCGGCGTTGACAAACGTCCCGGAAGTTTCGGTGAATGGAGCGATGGGCAGCAGCACATCGCTGACGTCCAGATTGGCCTTGAATGGACTGAGCGTGACCACCATCTCGCAACCGGTCAAGGCACGGCCGGCGGTGTCCGGACCGGGCTCGGAGTGCAGCAACACCGCCCCCTTCAAGCCACCGGCCAGCATCTGTCCGGCATGCAAGCCTTCGGCGCCGGGCAGCGCGTTCACCACCTGGGCGCCGACCGTGTTCGCGGCCTCGGTGAGGTAGCCGACCGTGGCACCAGTATGTTCGCCAAGCCATTGGCACAAGGCCAGCAAGGCCGGCGCGGCCGGATGCTGCACCGCGCCGTTGCCGAGCAAAATGGCCTTGCGCTCACCCGACAACAGCGCCCTGGCGACGGACCGGGCCGCCTCGGTGGCTTCGGCGGAGGTCGGAGCCGGCACGCCTTTTTCGGCCGCCACCGCAGTGGCCACGGCCGCCAGTTGCGCGGCCCAGTCGGCCGGTTCGGCCACGATGCTGGCGCGCAGCGGCATGGCCCAGGCCTGCCCATTGCTCAACAGACCCCGCGACGTGAGCGCCGTGACGGCACAACCGTGGCGGGCGGCTTGGCGGATGCGCTGGGCAAACAGCGGATGCTCCTTGCGCAGATTGCTGCCCACCACGAACACGCTCTGCAGCGTGGACAAGGCCGCGATCGGCAGGCCCAGCCAACGCACGCCCTCCGGTTTGTCGAAGGACTGCGCACGCAGGCGATGGTCGATATTCTGGCTGCCTAGACCGCGCATCAGCGCGCCAGCCAGATACAGCTCCTCCAGCGTGCTGTGCGGGCTGACCAGGGCACCAATGGCTTGGGCGCCATGTTGCGATTTGATCTGTTGGAACCCATTGGCGACGTACTCCAGCGCCGTCTGCCAATCCACTTCTTTCCACTCACCGCCCTGCTTGAGCATCGGCTTGGTGAGGCGCTCCTCACCATTCAAGGCTTCGTACGAGAAGCGGTCGCGGTCGGCGATCCAGCATTCGTTGACGGCTTCGTTCTCCAACGGCACGACCCGCATGACCCGGTTGCTCTTGACTTGAACAATCAGGTTGGCGCCCGTGGAGTCGTGGGGGCTGACGCTCTTGCGCCGCGACAGCTCCCAAGTGCGTGCGCTGTAGCGAAAGGGCTTGCTGGTCAGCGCGCCGACCGGGCAAATGTCGATCATGTTGCCGGAGAGCTCGGAATCCACCGTGTCGCCCACGAAGGTCTCGATTTCCGAGTGCTCGCCGCGGTTGGCCATGCCAAACTCCATGGCACCGCCAATTTCCTGCCCAAAGCGCACGCAGCGGGTGCATTGGATGCAGCGGCTCATCTCTTGCATCGAGATGAGCGGTCCGACGTCCTTGTGGAACACCACGCGCTTTTCCTCGTGGTAGCGCGAAGCGGAGCCGCCGTAGCCCACGGCCAGATCCTGCAGCTGGCACTCCCCGCCCTGATCGCAAATCGGGCAATCCAGTGGGTGATTGATGAGCAGGAACTCCATCACCGACTTCTGCGCCTTCAGCGCCTTGTCGGACTGGGTGCGCACGATCATGCCTTGCGTGACCGGCGTGGCGCAGGCTGGCATGGCCTTGGGGGCCTTCTCCACATCCACCAGACACATGCGGCAATTGGCCGCGATGGACAGTTTCTTGTGGTAGCAGAAGTGCGGAATGTAGGTGCCCGCCTTGTCGGCCGCATGCATGACCATGCTGCCTTCGGGCACTTCGACCTTCTTGCCGTCGATTTCAATTTCAACCATGGGCGTTTCGTCCGTTTCCGTTCGCTCAGGCCGCCTGCTTCTGCGCGGCGTCGATCTTGGCCGCGAACTCGTGGCGGAAGTGCTTGAGCATGGCGCGCACCGGCATGGCGGCGGCATCCCCAAGGGCGCAAATGGTGCGGCCCATGATGTTCTCGGCCACGTTGTCCAACACGTCCAGATCCTCTGGGCGGCCTTGGCCGTGCTCGATGCGCTCGACCATGCGCCACAACCAACCCGTGCCTTCACGGCAGGGCGTGCACTGGCCGCAGGACTCATGCATGTAGAAGTAGGACAGACGCAGCAAGGTCTCGACCATGTCGCGGGAATCGTCCATGACCATCACCGCGCCCGAGCCGAGCATGGAGCCCGCCTTGGCGATCGAGTCGTAGTCCATCGTGCACTGCATGATGATGTCGGCGGGCAGCACCGGCGAGGACGAGCCGCCCGGGATCACCGCCTTGAGCGTCTTTCCGCCACGCACGCCACCGGCCAGCTCCAGCAGCTTGGCGAACGGCGTACCCAGCGGAATTTCGTAGTTGCCCGGACGCTCGACGTCGCCTTGGATCGAGAAGATCTTGGTGCCGCCGTTGTTGGGCTTGCCACACTCGAGATAGGCGGGCCCGCCGTTGCGAATGATCCAGGGCGTGGCGGCGAAGGTCTCGGTGTTGTTGATGGTGGTCGGCTTGCCGTACAGGCCGAAGCTGGCCGGAAAAGGCGGCTTGAAGCGCGGTTGGCCTTTTTTGCCTTCCAGGGATTCCAGCAGTGCCGTTTCTTCGCCGCAGATGTAGGCACCGAAGCCGTGGTGCGCATGCAGCTGGAAGTTGAACGTACTGCCCATTACACCCTGGCCGAGGTAGCCCGCCTCGCGCGCCTGCTCGATCGCGGCCTCGAAACGCTCGTACACCTGGAACACTTCGCCGTGGATGTAGTTGTAGCCCACGCTGGCGCCCATGGCGTAGGCGGCAATCGCCATGCCCTCAATGACCGCGTGCGGGTTGTACATCAGGATGTCGCGGTCCTTGAAGGTGCCTGGCTCGCCTTCGTCGGAGTTGCACACCAGGTATTTCTGACCGGGGAATCCGCGCGGCATGAAGCTCCACTTCAAGCCCGTCGGGAAGCCAGCGCCCCCGCGCCCACGCAGACCGGAGGCCTTGAGCTCGGCGATGACCTCGTCCTGGGTCATGCCGGCGCCGCCGTCCTGACCGACGATCTTGCGCAGCGCCGCGTAGCCACCGCGCGCCTCATAGTCCTTCAAGCCCCAGTTGCCGCCATTCAGCTCGGCGTAGATCTGTGGGTTGATGTGGCGACCATGAAAGCAGGTTTCCACGCCCTTGGCCTGGAACTGCGCGAGGATCTCTTGCACGCGGGCCATGACTCAGTCCTCCGCCTTGCGCAAGCCGTCGACCAGTTGGTCGAGCTTGTCGTTGGACATGTAGCTGCACATGTGCCGGTCATTGACCAGCATCACGGGCGAATCACCGCAAGCACCCAGGCATTCACTAGGTTGCACGGTGAACATGCCGTCGGCGGTGGTGCCGTAGGGCTGCACACCCAGCTTGTCGCACAGGTGCTGCAGGGCCTGCGGGCCGCCAGCGAACATGCACGGCGCATTGGTGCACACGTTCAACTTGAAGCGACCCACCGGCTTCTGGTTGTACATGTTGTAGAAGGTCGTCACCTCGTGCACCGCCATCGGGGGCATGCCCAGGTACTCGGCCACGGCCAGTTCGTTCTCTGGGCTGACCCAGCCTTGCTCTTGCTGGACGATAGACAGACAGGCCATCACCGCCGACTGTTTCTGCTCGGGCGGGTACTTGGCGACCTCGCGCGCAAAGCGCGCCTGCGTGGCCTCGGACAGAGGCGCCGCGCTGACGGGTTCGACGGCTGCGCTCATCGATCAATCTCCCCAAACACGATGTCCAAGGTACCGATGATGGCGACGGCGTCGGCCAGCATGTGGCCCCTGGCCAGCTCGTCCAGCGTGGACAGGTGCACAAAGCCCGGCGGACGAATTTTCAAACGGTAGGGCTTGTTGGCCCCATCGCTCACGATGTAGATGCCGAACTCGCCCTTCGGGTGCTCGACGGCGGCGTAGGCCTCGCCCGCGGGCACGTGCATGCCCTCGGTGAAGAGCTTGAAATGGTGGATCAAATCCTCCATGCCAGTCTTCATGGCCTCGCGCGAGGGCGGCGCGACCTTGTGGTTGTCCACGATCACCGGGCCGGCGTTGGCGCGCAGCCAAGCTATGCACTGGCGGATGATGTCATTGGACTGCCGCATCTCCTGCACGCGCACCAGGTAGCGGTCGTAGCTGTCCCCGGTCTTGCCAATCGGGATGTCGAAGTCCAGGCGATCGTAAACGTCGTAGGGCTGCTTCTTGCGCAAGTCCCAGGCGATGCCGGAGCCGCGCAGCATGGCGCCCGTAAGGCCCAGATTCAACGCCCGCTCGGCCGTCACCACGCCAATGCCCACGGTGCGCTGCTTCCAGATGCGGTTGTCGGTGAGCAAGGTCTCGTACTCATCGACGCACTTGGGGAAGCGGTTGACGAAATCCTCGATGAAGTCGAGCAAGGAGCCTTGGCGGTTGGCGTTGAGCACCTCCATGGCCTTGGCGTTGCGCAGCTTGCTGGGCTTGTACTTCGGCATCGTGTCGGGCAGGTCGCGGTACACGCCGCCCGGGCGGAAGTAGGCCGCGTGCATGCGCGCGCCCGACACCGCCTCGTACATGTCGAACAAATCCTCGCGCTCACGGAAGGTGTAGATGAGGATCGTGGAGGAGCCGCAGTCGTTGCCGTGCGAGCCCAACCACATCAGGTGGTTGAGCAAGCGCGTGATCTCGGCGAACATCACGCGGATGTACTGGGCGCGAATCGGCACCTCGATGCCCAGCAGTTTCTCGATGGCCAGGCAATACGCATGCTCGTTCGACATCATCGAGCAGTAGTCCAGCCGGTCCATGTAGGGCAACGACTGGATGTAGGTCTTGTGCTCGGCCAGTTTCTCGGTGCCGCGGTGCAGCAGGCCGATGTGCGGGTCGGCGCGCTGCACGACCTCGCCGTCCAGCTCCAGCACCAGGCGCAGCACGCCGTGGGCCGCCGGGTGCTGGGGCCCGAAGTTCAGGGTGTAGTTCTTGATCTCAGCCATGGATCGATACCAGACAAGGCCCCAAGGGCCAGGTCAGTGCAGCCCCCCGTAGTTGTCCTCGCGGATCACGCGTGGGGTGATTTCTCGCGGCTCGATGGTGACCGGCTCGTACACGACACGCTGGCGCTCGGCGTCGTAACGCATCTCGACGTAGCCGGAGAGCGGGAAATCCTTGCGGAACGGATGGCCAATGAAGCCGTAGTCGGTCAGGATGCGGCGCAGATCGGTGTGACCATCGAACATGATGCCGTAGAGATCGAACGCCTCGCGCTCGAACCAGTTGGCGGACGCCCAAATGTCCGACACCGTGGGCACCACCGGAAATTCGTCGTCGGCGCAAAACACCCGCACGCGCACGCGCTGGTTGAGGCCGACCGACAGCAGATGGCTGACCGCCGCGAAACGCGGGCCTTCCCAGCGACCCTCGCCATAGGCGGAATAGTCGACGCCGCACAGATCGAGCAGTTGCTCAAACCGGCAATCCGGCGCCGTGTGCAGGATCTTCATGGCCGCCTGGTAATGCTCCGGCGACACGGTGACGGTGACCTCACCCAGCGCCACGGCCACGTTGGATGCCTTCTCGCCAAGGGCGGCGGCGATGACGTTGGCCAGGGCCTGAGGATCAATCGCGATTTCAGCCATGTTCAGACCCGGGCAATCGTATTGGTGCGCCGCACCTTCTGCTGCAACTGAATGATGCCGTACAGCAGAGCCTCCGCCGTGGGCGGGCAGCCGGGCACGTAGACATCGACCGGCACGATGCGGTCGCAGCCGCGCACCACCGAGTAGCTGTAGTGGTAGTAACCGCCGCCATTGGCGCACGAGCCCATGGAAAGCACCCAGCGCGGCTCGGCCATCTGGTCGTAGACCTTGCGCAGCGCCGGCGCCATCTTGTTGCACAGCGTACCGGCCACGATCATCAGATCGGACTGGCGCGGGCTGGCGCGGAACACCTCGGCGCCAAAGCGCGCGATGTCGTAGCGCGCGGCCGCCGCGTGCATCATTTCCACGGCACAACAGGCCAAACCAAAGGTCACCGGCCACAGCGAGCCGGTCTTGGCCCAGTTCACCACCGTGTCGACGCCGGTAAGCAGAAAGCCTTTTTGCTGAAGCTGATCATTCATGCGCGTATTTCCAGTCGATGCGTGCCACGCCGCCCAGACTCACTCCCAATCGAGCGCGCCCTTTTTCCATTCGTACACAAAACCGACCACCAGGATGGTCAGAAAAATGAGCACGGCGACAAACCCAGTCATGCCCACGTCCTTGAGCACCACGGCCCAGGGAAACAGAAAGGCGATTTCCAGGTCGAACAGGATGAACAGGATGGCCACGAGGTAATAGCGCACATCGAATTTCATGCGCGCGTCCTCGAAAGCCTCGAAGCCGCACTCGTAGGGGGAGTTCTTTGCCGCGTCGGGTTTGTGCGGCTTTAGGAAATTACCCATGGCCAGGCACAGCGCCCCGACACCCAACCCCACCAAAATGAAGAGCAAGACAGGAAGGTACTCGGCGAGATTCATCGGGTGTCTTCTTCTGTAGCAGCCAAGTACCCGCACGCGAGCCCTTGGCAAGATGTATCTGGTGCCGTCGGCGAGACTCGAACTCGCACAGCTTTCGCCACTACCCCCTCAAGATAGCGTGTCTACCAATTTCACCACGACGGCAGTCATTTTCGGGCCCGCCCGCAGTGCCATCAGCACCCGATGCGTAGCCCCGAAACAGCTGGCAGTTTACCCTGAAAAACCCTCGGTTTCGGGGGTAAGCCAGCGATTTAGCGCTCAGCTTGCAGCGCCCTTACTTGGTGGGAATCTGCGCCGCGCCCGTGGCCGGCACAGAGGCGGCCGGCGCGGCACTGCCGACAGGCGACGCACCGGACGGAATGGCCGCGGCCGCGCCTGCGGCCGATGCGCCGCTGGCCGGCGGCACGACCACGGTGGACTGCTCCAGCACACTGGTGCCCGTGCCAGTCGGGGCCGAGCGCACGCTGAAACCGAAATACGCCAGGGCCAACGTGCTGGCCAGGAACACGGTGGCCAACACCCCCGTCGCCCGCGACAGGAAGTTGGCGCTGCCGGAAGCTCCGAACAAGCTGCCCGAAGCCCCGCTGCCAAACGCCGCGCCCATGTCGGCGCCCTTGCCGTGCTGCACCAGGATCAGCCCAACCATGGCCAGCGCCGACACCATCTGGAGCACCAGCACCAGGTTCAAGACGACATTCATTCCTCTACTCCAAAATCAATAGCATGCGTGGCTTGTGCATCAAGCCGCGGCGCCCACAATCTTCAGAAAATCCGGGGCCTTCAGCGCGGCCCCACCAATCAGCCCGCCGTCGATGTCCGGCTGCGCCAGCAGCTCGGCGGCGTTGGCCGCGTTCATGCTGCCGCCGTACAGGATGCGCACGCGCTCCGCGTGTTCGGTGGCGGCCTTGAGCTGCGCGCGCAGCACTGCGTGCACCTGCTGGGCCTCGCCCGGCGTGGCGGTCTTTCCGGTGCCAATGGCCCACACCGGTTCATAGGCCACCACGATCTCGCTGATGCAGTGACCATTGAGATGAATCACCGCCGACAGTTGACGCTTGACGATGAACTCCGTCATGCCCTCCTCGCGCTCGCGCAGGGTCTCGCCCACGCACACGATGGGGGTGATGCCAGCGGCCAGCGCGCGCTTGACCTTGATGGCCACGTGCACGTCGGTCTCGCCCTGGTGCTGGCGACGCTCGCTGTGGCCGACGATGGCGTAGCGCACGCCGAAATCGCGCAGCATGGTGGCCGACACATCGCCGGTGAAAGCGCCGTTGTCGTGTTGCGACACGTCCTGCGCACCCAAGGCGATGGCCTCCTGCCCGGCCAGCAGGCCTTGCACCTGCGCCAGATAGGCGGCGGGAGGGCACACGGCCACGTCGCAGCCGGGTTGACCGATGCCGGCCAGCAGTGCCTCCAGCAGCGCCTGGTTGGCGGCCAGGCCGCCGTTCATCTTCCAGTTGCCGGCAATCAGTTGCTTGGTGGCCATGCTTGGATCACTCCCAGGTCAGGACGATCTTGCCGACGTGCTGACCGCTTTGCATCAGCGCGTGCGCGCGCGCGGCGCCGCTGGGCAGACCATCGACCGCCTGCAGCGCGGGGAACACGCTGTGGATCACCGGACGAATGCGCCCTTGCTCCAGCCAGGGCCAGACGGTTTGCCGCAGTGCGCGTGCGATGGCGCCCTTGAAGGCCACCGGGCGCGGACGCAGCGTGGAGCCGGTGACCGTGAGGCGCCGGCGCAACACCAGGCCGGCGTTGAATTCGGCCTTGAGGCCACCTTGGACTGCGATGATGACGATACGCCCGTCCTCGGCCAGGCACTCGACCTCGCGCTGCACGTAGTCGCCGGCCACCATGTCCAGCACCACGTCCACGCCCTTGCCGCCGGTCAGCTTCTTGGCTTCCTCGGCGAAATCCTGCGTCTTGTAGTTGATGGCGTGGTCGGCGCCGAGCTTCAGGCACTCGGCGCATTTCTCGTCGCTGCCGGCGGTGACGATCACCGTGGCGCCGGCCGCCTTGCCCATCTGGATGGCGGTCACGCCGATGCCACTGGTACCGCCCTGGATCAACAGCGTCTCGCCGGCCTGCAGGCGGCCGCGATCAAACACGTTGCTCCAAACCGTGAAGAAGGTCTCGGGCAACGAGGCCGCCTCGACGTCGCCAAGGCCTTTGGGCACCGGCAGGCACTGCGGCACCGGAACCACGCAGTACTGCGCGTAGCCACCACCGGCGATCAGGGCGCAAACGCGGTCACCGACCTTCAGGCCGGCGGCCGCCAAGGCCTCGGCGTCGCCGGACTCGATGACACCGGCCACTTCCAAGCCCGGCAAATCGGAGGCACCCGGCGGCACGGGGTAGTTGCCCATGCGCTGCAGCACGTCGGGGCGGTTCACGCCCGAGGCGCTGACGCGGACCAGCGCCTCGCCGGCGCCAGCGACCGGCGTGGGCCGCTCGGCTGGCACCAGCACCTCGGGGGCGCCGTATTCGCGGATTTCAATGCATTTCATGGTCAAAACCGCCGGAAGCCGGCGTCCATCAATCCAGATTAGCTATTCAAATAATAGCAATCACTGCTGCTGTTGATCGGCGTCGCCGGCGTCCGACACCGGCGCCACGCGCTGCTCTCGGTCGGCGCGCGGCGGGCGATCACCACGGTCTTCGCGCAGGGGGCGGTCACCCCGATCCTCACGGTACGAACGCTCGCCGCGCTCCTCGCGGGGCGGGCGGTCGCCACGGTCCTCACGGGCCGGGCGCTCCAGCAGCGCCTTCATGGACAGCTTGATGCGGCCCTTCTCGTCGGTCTCCAGCACCTTGACCTTGACCACCTGGCCTTCTTGCAGGTAGTCGGACACCTTCTCGACGCGCTCGTGGGCGATCTGGCTGATGTGCAGCAGGCCGTCCTTGCCGGGCAGGATGTTGACCAGGGCGCCAAAGTCCAGCAGCTTGGTGATCGGGCCTTCGTAGACCTTGCCGATCTCGGCTTCGGCCGTGATGGCCTCGATGCGGCGCTTGGCGTCGTCGGCCTTGGCCGCGTCGTTGCTGGCGATGGTGATGGTGCCGTCTTCGCCGATGTCGATGGTGGTGCCGGTCTCTTCCGTCAGCTGACGGATGGTGGAGCCGCCCTTGCCGATCACGTCGCGGATCTTCTCGGGGTTGATCTTCATCGTGTAGAGCTTGGGCGCCCAGGAGCTGATCTCGGCCTTGGCCTCGCCCATGGCGTCCTGCATCTTGCCCAGGATGTGCATGCGCGCTTCCTTGGCCTGCGCCAGGGCGACCTGCATGATTTCCTTGGTGATGCCCTGGATCTTGATGTCCATCTGCAGCGCGGTGATGCCGTTGGTGGTGCCGGCCACCTTGAAGTCCATGTCGCCCAGATGGTCCTCGTCGCCCAGGATGTCGGTCAGCACCGCGAAGCGGTTGTCTTCCTTGATCAGGCCCATGGCAATGCCGGCCACGTGCGCCTTCATGGGCACGCCGGCGTCCATCATCGACAGGCAGCCGCCGCACACCGACGCCATCGAGCTGGAGCCATTGGATTCGGTGATCTCCGAGACCACGCGGATGGTGTAGGGGAACTCGTCCTTGGCCGGCAGCAGCGGGATCAACGCGCGCTTGGCCAGGCGGCCGTGGCCGACTTCGCGGCGCTTGGTCGTGCCCATGCGGCCGGCTTCACCGGTGGCGAAGGGGGGCATGTTGTAGTGGAACAGGAAGCGGTCCTCGAACTCGCCGGCCAGCGCGTCGATGCGCTGTGCGTCGCGCTCGGTGCCCAGGGTGGTGACCACTAGGGCCTGCGTCTCGCCGCGCGTGAACAGCGCCGAGCCGTGGGTGCGCGGCAGCACCGAGTTGCGGATTTCGATCGGGCGCACGGTGCGCGTGTCGCGGCCGTCGATGCGCGGCTCGCCGGCCAGGATCTGGCTGCGCACGATGCGCGCCTCGATCTCGAACAGCAGGTTGTCGAGTTTGACCGGGTCGAACGCCACGGCGTCGTCCGTCAGCGACTGCTTGACGGCGGCAGCCGCTTCGCGCAGCGCCTGGGTGCGGGCTTGCTTGCTGCGAATTTGATAGGCCTCGCGCAGCTTGGGCTCGGCCAGCGCGCCCACCTTCTCGATGAAGGGCTCGTTCTTGACCTCGGGTGCCCAGGTGCCGTTCTCGGCCCACAGCGGCTTGCCGGCTTCGCGCACCAGCTCATGGATGGCGTTGATGGCGAGCTTGCCCTGCTCGTGGCCAAACACCACGGCACCCAGCATCACGTCCTCGGACAGCTGGTAGGCCTCGGATTCGACCATCAGCACCGCCGATTCGGTGCCGGCCACCACCAGGTCCAGCTGGCTGTTCTTGCGCGCCGTGGGACCAGGGTTGAGCACGTATTCGCCGTTCACGTAGCCCACGCGCGACGCGCCAATGGGGCCATTGAACGGGATACCGCTGATCGATAGCGCCGCGCTCACGCCGATCATGGCGGCGATGTCGGCGTCCACCTCGGGGTTCAGCGACAGGGTATGGATGACCACGTGCACTTCGTTGAAGAAGCCATCGGGAAACAGCGGGCGGATCGGGCGGTCGATCAGGCGGCTGGTCAGCGTTTCCAGCTCGCTGGGCTTGGCCTCGCGCTTGAAGAAGCTGCCCGGGATCTTGCCGGCGGCGTAGGTCTTCTCGATGTAGTCGACGGTGAGCGGGAAGAAATCCTGCCCCGGCTTGGGGTTCTTGCTGGCGGCCACGGTGGCCAGCACCACGGTACCGTCGATGCTGACCAGCACGGCGCCGGAGGCCTGACGGGCGATTTCGCCGGTTTCCAGGACGACGGTCTTGTCGCCCCACTGGAAGGACTTGGTGACTTTGTTGAAGAGGCTCATGTTAGCTCCTGTTTTTCTGGCTTGATCCGCCGTTGAGACGGACGGTGGAGCCGGTTTTATTCAGAAACACGATGCCATTCCATGAACCGCCGGCACTTTGGCCCGGCCGCTGATGGAATGACACAGCTTCGCTCTGAATCCGCACTCCGGTACGAAAAAAGACAAAAACGCCTGAGCCTTGGTGAGGCATCAGGCGTTCGTCATGGTCATGCACTTACTTGCGCAGACCCAGCTTGGCGATCAGGGCCAGGTAGCGGTCGGCGTCCTTGGCCTTGAGGTAGTCCAGCAACTTGCGGCGGCGGCTGACCATGCGCAGCAGGCCGCGGCGACCGTGGTGGTCCTTGGCGTGTTGCTTGAAATGGGGGGTCAGTTCGTTGATGCGGGCGGTGAGAATACCGACCTGCACTTCGGGGCTACCGGTGTCGCCCGCGGCGCGCGCGTTGTCCTTGACCACGGCGGCCTTGTTCTCCTTGGAGATCATGCTGATTTTCCTAATCGTTCCAAATGATTTGACTTGCGTGGCGTGCCGGAACTGCGCGCCACGTGCTGTTTCGCAAAGTGCAAAACCTGTGGATTATAGCCCGCCAAGCCTGCGCCGGCCAGCCGCGCCCAGCAACGGGCCCTGGCGCGGGAAATACGTCACGCGCATCAACTCGGCGAGGGACGCCCCGGCTTGACGACTGGGCGGCCAGGCCCTCCAATCACCGGCGAACCACGCCACACATCTTCGGAGTTCCCCATGACCCGTCTTGCCCGCCCCCTGCTGACCTCGCTCTGCGCCCTGTGCCTCATGGTCGCCGCGCTGCCGTCCGACGCCGCCTCGCGCGGCAAGAAATCCAAGGACACCGGCCCCAAGGTCACCTACGCCGACGGCCGCAGCGGCGCCGAGCGCCAGCGCAGCGAAGACGCCCGCCTGACCCGTGAATGCAAGGGCCGGCCCAATGCTGGCGCCTGCCTGGGGTACGCGCGCTGAGCCGCCATTCACTTCCAATTCAATAGCAATCCAGGAAGAACTGGCGCCGACATACGCCGGTTTTTATACCGATGGCAGTTGCCGTCACCGACGTCCTCCGGTGGCGGCGGTCAGCACCGCCAACAGCACCAGCGCGCAACCGCCCATCTGCCAGACCGACACCCGCTCGCCGAGCACCGCGGCCGACAGCACCAGGGCCGTGACGGGCATCACCGCCGTCGTCAGCGAGGCTTGGGCGCCGGCCAGCCGCTGCGCGCCGGCAAACCACAACCAGAAGCCCAGCACCCCCGGCACCAGGGCGTAGTACACGGTGGCCGCCAGCGCCACGGGCGGCAGCGGCTGGCGCCAGGCTTGCTCCCACAACGCCGGCACCAGGCAGGCCAGCAGGCCCAGCGTGCTCATGGTGGCGGACAGCGCCAGGGGCGGCACCGGCACGCGCAGCCGCTTGTTGACCAGGATGAACGTCGCCTCGCACGCCACCGCGCCCAGCACCAGCGCATGGCCGAGCAGCGCGCTGGCGCCCTGGCCGCGCACGGCGGCGCGGGCCTCGGGCAAGGTGACGGCCAGCACGCCGGCCGTGGCCAAGGCGATGCTCAGCAGCAAGGCCCGGCCCGGCCGTTCGCCCAGCGCCAGCACCGCGAACAGCGCCGCCACCGCCGGCAGCGTGCCGGCCACCACCCCGGCGTCGGCCGCCGGTGCGTAGCGCGTGCCCAGGATCAGCAGCACGGTGTAACCCACGCTGCCGGCCACCGCTTGCGCCAGCAGCAACAGGCCATCGCGCCGGTCGGGCCGTGGCCAGGGCGTGCGCGCCAGCCGCATCAGGACCCACAGCACCGGTGCGGCCACGGCAAAACGCAACCCGGTGGCGGTGAAAGGCGGCAGACCGGCGGCGATCAGGCGGCTGGCCACCACCGTGCTGCCCACGGTGGCCATGGCCGCGGCGCACAAAGCCATGCCCAGCCAGCGCTCGGAAGAGGGGCGACCGGTCATGTGGCGGTGAAAAAAGCACTCAACATGCCCTCAGCATGATCGCCGCCGAAACAACGGTCTTGAACGAAATTGCGCAGCGGCCGCCGCCCTTGTGCCATGTCTGCACCTGAAAAGGCCGCGGAGCAGGCCAACCCAGGGGCCGCTGCGCACGGCCGCCCCGAAGCGGCCGGCCCGCCCCCTGGGGGGAGGCGCCGCAGGCGCTTCGGGGGGTTACCTTCTCGCCGCCACGTACTGCCCAGGCGTGTAACCGCGAAAGCGCCGAAATGCGCGCGTCATGTGGCTCTGGTCGGCAAAGCCACTGGCCGTGGCCGCTTCGGCCAAGGGCAGGCCGCACGCCAACGCGGCCTCGGCACGCGCCAGCCGCTGCTGCTGCGCCCAGGCGTGGGGCGGCAGGCCAAAGGCGGCCGTGAACGCACGCAGAAATTGGTAGCGGCTCATGCCCCCCGGGCGCGCCAGCTCGGCCAGGCTGGCAGGCGGCGCGGCATCGTCGGCCAGACGCTCGCGCGCCTGCCGCAAGGCAGCCGACACACCTCGCGCCACCGGTTCGCGCGCGATGGCCGTGCTGGGCGCGTGCCGCAGCAGCAGCTCAAGCTGCTCTTGCACCGCCAAGGCGTCGCCGCCGCGCGCCTCGGTGTCGAACAAGGCGTTGAAGCGGCGCACCAGGCCCGGATCGCGCAGCACCGGTTGCGTCCATTCCGGCGCCGCGCGCTCCGGGCCCCACAGCGCCGCATCCAGGTACACCATGCGCCAGCGCCGCTTGGCGCCTTGCAGCGGCACGCCATCGTGCACCTCGCCAGGGTTGACGGTGATGACCTCGCCTTGCAGCGCCTGCACCGGTCCGCGCCCGCTGGCCGAGGTCTGACCGCCGCTGTCGATGACGCCGATGCCGTGCGCGACGTGGCTGTGGCGCGCGAAGTGCCGGCGGGTGTGCGCGGTCACCAAGGTCAGGCCGACCAGCGCGCTGGCGCGGACCAGGAACTCGGGACCCGCCAGGCTCACCCTGCCCGCCCCGCCAACCAGCTCACCAGCCGCGCCACCCCTTGCTCCAACCGAGCCAGGTCTTTGGACGCGAAGCACCAGCGCAACCAGCCTTCGGCCTCGGGCGCGAAGGCGCTGCCGGGCGCCAGGCCCAGCCCGGCCTCCACCACCAGGTGTTTGGCCAACGCCAAGGAATCGGCATGCCCGTCGAGGCGCAAAAAAGCGTACATGCCGCCGGGCGCCGGACTGGCGTGCACGCCAGGCACACTGCGCAGCAGCTCGGCCAGGGTGTCGCGGCCGGCCCTAAGGTGCGCCACCACGCGCGGTGTGATGGCCTCGGTCTGCTCCAGCGCCACCAGAGCGGCGCGCTGCACGAACACCGGCGCGCAAGAGGTGTTGAATTCCAGCAGCTTGCCGACCTGCGGTGTCATGGTCGGCGGCATCACCAGGTAGCCCAGCCGCCAACCGGTCATCAAAAAGGCTTTCGAGAAGCTCTGCACCACCACCAACCGGTCGTCCGGCTCGGCCAGATCGAGAAAACTGCTGGCCGCCCCGCTGCCGGTATCACCACGGTAGTACAGCCGCTCGTACACCTCGTCCGCCAGAATCCAGGTGCCGTTGCGGCGGCAATGCGCCAGGATGGCGGCCTGCTCGGCGCGCGTCAGCGTCCAGCCCGTGGGATTGTTGGGCGAGTTGACGACCAACAGCCGCGTGGCCGGGGTCAAGGCAGCCAACAGCGCGTCCAGATCCAGCCGCCAGGCGCCCGTGGCATCCGGCACCAGCGACACGCGGTGCAAATCAGCGCCCAGAATGCGCGGCTGCGCCGTCAGGTTCGGCCACACGGGCGTCACGGCCACCACCCGGTCACCCGGATCGATCAACGCTTGCATGGCCACCATCAGCGCGCTGACGCCGCCCGAGGTGATGGCCAGGCGGTCCACACCCAGCGCGCCATGCAGGCGCCGGGTGTAGGCCGCCACCGCTTCGCGCAGCTCCGGCAGGCCCAGGTTGTGCGAGTAAAACGTCTCACCGCCCTGCAGCGAGGCGATGCCGGCGGCGCGCACCCCTTCGGGCGTGACTTCGTCGCTCTCGCCGAACCAGAACGGCAGCACGTCGGTGCGGCCCAAGCCGGCGTTGGCCACCTCGCGGATCTGCGAGGCTTCGAGGTTCAGGACGGCTTGGCGCATGGTCGGTCAACGGGCTTGTGCGGCCAGATGGCCGGGCAGGCAGCGATGGTAGCCGAGGTGAGTATTGCTTCTGTTTTTATAGCTTGTCAGGCAGCACCCACAAACCACAAGGCCGTATTTTTCTCAGAACCGCACAACGGAAAACACCCGACCAGGAGGCCGGGTGTTCTTTCCGCTCGCGCCGCGGGATCAGCCCACGCGCACCGGCACGAAGATCTGCGCGCCCTGGCGCTGGATCAACAGCGCCACCGACTTGTCGGCCTTGGCGACGATGCCACGCACCTGTTCGACATCCTTCACCGGCTGGCCATTGACCGAGACGATCACGTCGCCGGGCTGCACCCCGGCGCGCGCCGCCGCGCCCGCGGCCTGCTCGACCACCAGGCCGCCGTCCAGTTTGGCCTGGCCTTTCTCCTGCGGCTGCAGCGGCCGCAGCGCCAGGCCCAGCTTGCCCTTGCCGGCATCGCCCGCGTCGGCCACCTTCACGGCTTTGCCGCTGGCGCCGCCCAGTTCGGCCGACAGCTGCTCGCTCTTGCCCTGGCGCCACAGGTCCAGGCGCACGCGCTCGCCCGGCCGGGCCATGCCGATCAGCGCTGGCAGATCGCCCGAAGCCACGATGGGCTGACCGTTCAGCTGGGTGATCACGTCGCCGGGCTTCAGGCCGGCCTTGTCGGCCGGGCCGCCCTGCTCCACCTGGGAGACCAGCGCGCCCTCGGGCCTGGGCAGCTTGAACGAGTCGGCGAACGACTGGTTCACCTCCTGCACCACCACGCCCAGCCGGGCGTGCTCGACCTTGCCGTGCGCCACGATCTGGTCCTTCACGTGCAGCGCGAGCTCGATCGGAATGGCGAACGACACGCCCTGGTAGCCACCGGTGCGGCTGTAGATTTGCGAATTGATGCCCACCACCTCGCCGCGCGTGTTGAACAGCGGCCCGCCCGAATTGCCCGGGTTCACCGCCACATCGGTCTGGATGAAGGGCACCATGCTCTCGTCGGGCAGCGAGCGACCCTTGGCGCTGACCACGCCGGCCGTGACGCTGTTCTCAAAACCGAAGGGCGAGCCGATGGCCAGCACCCACTCGCCCACGTTGAGCGCCTTGGATTGGCCCAGCGGCACGGTGGGCAAGCCCTTGGCGTCGATCTGGATCACCGCCACGTCGGTTTTGTCGTCCTGGCCCAGCACCTTGGCCTTGAACTCGCGCCGGTCGGTCAACTTCACCGTCACCTCGTCGGCGCCGCGCACCACGTGGGCATTGGTCAGAATCAAGCCGTCCGCGGAGACGATGAAGCCCGAGCCGGCGCCACGCACCAGTGCGCCACCGCCGTGGCCGCCCTGCCCGGGCGCGCCGCCAAACGCGCCGGGCGGAAAGCCGAAGCGGCGCAGAAAATCCTGCATCTCGGGCGGCACGCCGGCCTGCGGGCTGGCGTCTTCGTCGTCTGCGTCCTCGGCGCCGGCGCGCGCCGCCTTGCGCGTGCCGCTGACGGTGATGTTGACCACCGCCGGGCCGTACTGGTTGGTGATGGCGCTGAAGTTGGGCAGCCCCGCGGTCGCGCCCATGCCGGCCGGCGCCGCCTGCGCCACCACCGCCTGGGCGTGCGCGGCCGAGGGCAGGTGCTGCACGGCGGCCACGCCCGCGCCCCCCATCACACCGGCCGCGATCAGGGCGGCCACCAGTTTTTTCGATTTCAGTTGCACCGTGTTCATCTCATAGTCCTTTCGTCAGAGTCCGCCGCGAAAGGCGGGATGACGTGAATGTGGCGATGAACACTTAGACGGGACTTAGGCCGCTGATCGGCGGCCTTGTGGTCAACAGAATCACCCCGAACGGAACCGCGAACGGGCGGACGGCAGGCCGCGAAGCCGTTGCTGCGCTCGCCGTGGTCGGCTGGGCATCGGTTGCTGCCACGGCAACCTGGATCAAACCCGAGGGAAATACGGTGTCCGGCTTGGCATCCGGTGATCTACGAATCGCGTGGCTTCGATTCGCGCCACCGGGAGAGCGGCGGCGTGAAGGTCGCCCAGTAGCGCACAGGAGACCATGCCGCAGAAATCCACAAGGAGCCATCGGGCCAGCGTTGCGGCGGCGACCAGGAGGGGCGACCGCTTGCCGATTGGAATTTCATCCCAGGCGCGCCCCTGAGACGAAACAAGGACCCGAAGGTCCTTGTTTTTACTGGCATTTTTTGGGGTGGCTGATGGGGCTCGAACCCACGACAACCAGAATCACAATCTGGGACTCTACCAACTGAGCTACAGCCACCGCGAATTGCGAATTATAGCCCGGTTCGTCCCCCGACCAGCCCAACCAGGCGCGGCAGGGCCGCCTGCGCGTTGTCGGTGGTGATGGCGGCCCATTCGTCCACCGCCACGCCGCGCAGCCTGGCCACCTCGGCGGCGATGCGCGGCAGCTCGCCCGGCTCGTTGCGCCCCTGCGCTCGCCCCGCGGCGCGCTGCTCGGCCGTGGCGTAGAGCCAATGCGGCGGAATATCGGGCGCATCGGTCTCCATCACGATGGCATCTGGCGGCAGTTCGGCCGCCAGCGCGCGCAGGCGTGTGGCGCGCTCGTAGGTCACCGCGCCACCAAAGCCGAGCTTGAACCCCATGGACAGGAAGGCGTCGGCCTGCTGCCGGCTGCCGTTGAAGGCGTGGGCAATGCCGCCGGAAACCTCGATCTCGCGCAGACCCTTGAGCACCTGGTCCACCGAGCGCCGCACGTGCAGAATCACCGGCAAACCATGCCGGCGCGCCAGTTTGAGCTGTTCGCGGTAGAAGAACTCCTGCCGTTCACGCAGGGCGCCCGGCGCCGCCAACTCGGGCACGAAATAATCCAGCCCGATCTCGCCGACAGCCACCAGGCGCGGATCGTCGGCGTGCACCGCCAGCGCCGCGGCCAGCAGCGCCAGCGCATCGTCCGGGCTGGCCACCACGTACATCGGGTGCACGCCCAGCGCGTAGGCGTCGCCATGTTCGTGCGCCAGGGTGCGCACAGTCTCGAAGGCCCGCGGCCACACCGCCGGGACAACACACAACGCCACTCCCGCCGCCGCGGCCCGCGCGCGCACGGTGGGCCTGTCGGACAGGAATTCGCCCGCGTCCAGGTGGCAGTGGGTGTCGATCCAGGTGCGCATGGATCCATCATGCCCGAGCCAGGCAAAACCCACGCCGTCTCGCACCGAAACACGAACCGTGATACCGTGGCATTTCTGGTAGTCACGACGTACAGGTGGTCCGCATGCGCCGAACCGCACTCTATAGCCGCTCCCATGCCGCAGCCCGCGCCGAGCTGCAGGACGCTGGCGTGGCCGCTGCCGCGCCGGCAAGCGAACCGGAAACCTCGCCCGGGGCGACGGCCCCGCCGAGGCGCCGGCTGCGTCAGCGCCTGGGCATGGCCTTGCGCCACCCGGCCGCGCTGTGGGCCATGATCGGCGTGTTGGGCGTCGCGCTGGCCCTGAGCCACGCGCGCTGGACGGCGCTGGCGCCCCGCACCCTGACGCAGGACGACATCGACGCCGCCGTGCTGCACACCTTCCAGAACAAGGTGATGCCCTCGCAAGCCAGCCGGGCCGCGGCGACCGTGGCGCCGTCCATCGTGCGGGTCGATGGCACCTTCGAGGGCAAGAAGGACAAAAAGGGGCAGACCGAGCTGGGCCGTGGCGTGGGCACCGGGGTGGTGATCATCGACAACGGCACCATCCTCACCAATTTGCACGTGGTGGACGGCGCGGCGGACATCACCGTCACCTTCGCCGATGGGCTGGAAAGCTCGGCCTACGTCATGAACGTGCAGCCCGAGAACGACCTGGCCGTGCTGCGTGCCCGCAAGATTCCCGACGATTTACAGGCCGCCACCATGCGCTCGACCGGTGATTTGATGCCTGGCGACCAGGTGGCGGCCATCGGCTTTCCGTTCGGCATCGGGCCGTCGACCTCGGCCGGGGTGATTTCAGGCCTGCACCGCAGCTTTCGCTCGCCCGAGGGCGGCCAGATCATGGCCAACCTGATCCAGTTCGACGCGGCGGCGAATCCGGGCAACTCGGGCGGACCGCTGATCACCATGGACGGGCAAGTGGTCGGCATCGTCACGGCCATCCTCAATCCCACGCCGGCGCGCACCTTCCTGGGCATTGGCTTCGCGGTGCCCATCGAGAACGCCGCAGCCGCCGCAGGGCAACCCCCGTTCTGATTTTTGGAGCTTTTCGCATGCAGCACGACAGCGACCCTCGTTTCGCCCAAAACCCCGACACCGCCGCCCTGATGGAGCAGATCCTCTACGAGGTCAAGCGCGTGGTGGTCGGGCAAGACCGCTTCCTCGAACGGGTGATGGTGGCGCTGCTGGCGGGCGGCCACCTGCTGGTCGAAGGCGTGCCGGGCCTGGCCAAGACGCTGACGGTGAAGACCCTGGCGAATGCGCTGCAGGGCCAGTTCAAGCGCATCCAGTTCACACCCGACCTGGTGCCCGCGGATCTGATCGGCACGCGCGTCTACAACCAGAAAACGGGCGACTTCAGCACCGCGCTGGGCCCCGTGTTCACCCACCTGCTGCTGGCCGACGAAATCAACCGTGCGCCGGCCAAGGTACAGAGCGCGCTGCTGGAGGTGATGCAGGAGCGCCAGGTCACCATCGCCGGGCACACGCACTTCGTGCCCGAGCCTTTTCTGGTGATGGCCACCCAGAACCCGATCGAGACCGAAGGCACCTACCCCCTGCCCGAGGCCCAGGTGGACCGCTTCATGATGAAGGTGCTGGTGGGCTACCCCACGGACGAGGAAGAATTCGTCATCGCCCAACGCGTCACCGGACCGCGCATCGACATCAACCCCGTCGCCAGCATGGAACAGTTGGCCGCGCTGCAGCGCGAATGCCGGCAGGTGTACGTCGATCCATCGCTGGTGCAGTACGCCGTCAAGCTGGTGTCGGCCACGCGCGCGCCAGCCAACGCCGGCCTGAAGGAGCTGGCCCCCATGCTGAGCTTCGGCGCCAGCCCGCGCGCCACCATCGGCCTGATTGAGGGCGCCCGGGCGCTGGCCATGATGCGCGGGCGCACCTACGCCCTGCCCGAGGACATGGGCGATCTGGTGCACGACGTGCTGCGCCACCGCCTGGTGCTGTCCTACGAGGCGCTGTCCGAGGGACTGTCGGCCGACCAGATTCTGATGCAGGTGATGGCCAAGGTGACGGCACCGCCGCGCCCCCTGCAGCACGAGAAGATCGCCGCGTGATGAGCTGGCTGCGACGCGCCAAACCGGCGGCCCCCCACGCGGCCCCCTTGCCCACCGCCCCCGGTACCGGCGCGGTGGCCTCGCATGGGCGGGCCGAGCAATTGCTGCGCCGGCTCGAATGGACGGTGCTCCGGCGCCTGGACGGCCTGCTGATGGGCGACTACCGCACCCTGATGCGCGGCGCCGGGCTGGATCTGGCCGACCTGCGCGAATACCAGGTGCACGACGACGTGCGCCACATCGACTGGAACGTGACGGCCCGCATGCAGAGCCCCTACGTGCGGGTGTTCACCGAAGACCGCGAGATGGCCGCCTGGTTCCTGCTGGATCTCAGCCCGTCGATGGATTTCGGCTCTGGCCGGCAACGCAAGCGCCAGGTGTCGGCCGAGTTCGTGGCCGTGCTGGCGCGCCTGCTGACACGCCACGGCAACCGGGTCGGCGCCCTGCTCTACGGTGCCGGAGTGGAAAAGATGATTCCCGCGCGCGCCAGTCGGCAGCACGTGTTGCACCTGCTGCACGCCATCACCCGGCGTGCCGAGCCGGATCAGGCCGATGCCCCCGCGACCACGCGGCTGGCCGATCTGCTGCTGGCGGCGGCCCACGCCATCCGGCGCCGCTCCACCCTGTTCGTGGTGTCGGATTTCATCAGCGAACCCGGCTGGGAAAAGCCCCTGGCCCAGCTGGCCACCCGGCACGAGGTGGTGGCCGTGCGCCTGCTCGACCCCCTGGAGCTGGATTTGCCCGACCTGGGCCTGGTGCCCCTGCGCGATGCCGAAACCGGCGAGCACCTGCTGGTGGACACCCACAGCCCCTCGTTTCGGCGCCGCTTTGCCGCCATCGCCGCGCAGCGCGAGGCCGATTTGCGCCAGGCGCTGGCCCAGGCCGGCGTGGACACCCTGGAGCTGTCCACCGACGACGACCTGGCCCAGGCCATCCTGCGCTTCACCGATTTGCGCAAGCAACGCACCGCCCTGGCCACGGGAGGGGGCTTGCCGGCGCATCTTCGCAAGAGCGCCTGATGGCGCGACAATGGACTTGTTGGTGGATTGACCCATGAATTTCTCTTGGCCTGCCTTCATGCAGTGGCCTGCGGCCATACCGCAGCCCAACTTCCTGTGGCCGCAGCTGCTGTGGCTGCTGCTGGCGTTGCCCCTGCTGGTGCTGCTGTACTGGTGGTTGCAGCGGCGCCGCAAGAAGCTGGCCGTGCGCTACGCCAGCCTGGCCATCGTCAAGGAGGCCATGGGCCGCGGCCCCGGCTGGCGCCGCCACCTGCCGCCGCTGCTGCTGCTCGGTGCCCTGGCCATGATGCTGTTGGCCAGCGCCCGTCCGGTGGCGGTGGTGGCCCTGCCCTCCAACCAGCAGACCATCATCCTGGCCATGGACGTCTCGGGCAGCATGCGCGCCACCGACGTCGAGCCGAATCGTCTGGTGGCGTCACAGAACGCCGCCAAGGCCTTCCTGAAAGAGCTGCCGCGCAACGTCAAGGTCGGCATCGTCGCCTTTGCCGGCTCGGCCCAGGTGGCGCAACTGCCCACACTCAACCGTGAAGACCTGATCACCGCCATCGACCGCTTCCAACTGCAGCGCGCCACGGCCACCGGCAATGCCATCGTGATCTCGCTGGCCACGCTGTTTCCCAACGCCGGCATCGAATTGCAGCAGCTCAGCTTCGACCGCATGCGCGGCGGCATGGGCCGCTCGCTGGACCAGCGCCCACCCAAGCAGGACGAGTTCGTGCCCGTGCCGCCCGGCTCCTACAGCTCGGCCGCCGTCATCATGTTGACCGACGGCCAGCGCACCACCGGCGTCGACCCCCTGGAAGCCGCCAAGATGGCCGCCGACCGCGGCGTGCGCATCTACACCGTCGGCGTGGGCACCGTGGACGGCGAAACCATCGGCTTCGAAGGCTGGTCGATGCGCGTGCGCCTGGACGAAGACACACTCAAGCAGATTGCCCACAAGACCGCCGCCGAGTACTACTACGCCGGCACCGCGCAAGACCTGCAGAAGGTCTACGAGAACCTCAGCAGCCGTCTGACGCTGGAGAAAAAGGAAACCGAGGTTTCCGCCCTGTTCGCCCTGGCGGGCGCCTTGCTGGCCTTGCTGGCTGGGGGGCTGTCGATGCTGTGGTTTGGACGGATTGTGTGAGTTTTTCGGCCTATGTCGGTGTCCAAATTAGGTTGATTGCTAGAAATTTAATAGCATTTAGACAGAAGGCAAGTGCCTGCCCCATGCCGCCCCGGTCGCCGTGCCGGGCTTCAATCCCAGCGCGGCGCCTTCTCCCGCAGCCGGCACAGCGTGCCATCGTAAGAGCGGGATTCGTACGACTCCAGCATCGGTTGCCTTTTCTTTGAAAACTCGATGTAGTGCGGCGTGTCGATGTGGCGATCGACGTCCTCCAGCTTTTCCCACATCTCGAACACGAACATGTCCTGCTCGTTTTCCAGCGACGGGTAATGCGAATAGGCCAGGTTGCCAGGCTCCTTTCGGGTGTTGAGCACGTTGTCCATCACAAAAGACAACAGCTCCTCTCGCGTTCCGGGCTTCAGGCGGTATTTGACGGCAATCACGATGGGCATTTGAATTCCTTTCGGTTTTGTTCAGCGGTGGATGAAAAGTGGCGGCGCTCGCAGGCGCTCACGCGTTCGCGGCACCCGGCAACATCGGTGGTGCGTGGCGGTAGGTGGGCGGGGTGTCGCCAAGCGCGATGGGCGAGGCAATCCCCCTGTAGCCGCGCTCCAGGGCCACCAGCAACCCGGCCGCCCGCGCCTGCTCGGAGTTCAACACCTGGTTCAGGTCAGACACCACCGCGCAGGGCACGCCCTTGCGCACCAGCGCGTCAACCAAGGCCGCGCCATCGGTGTGCCGCAGCACGGACGTCAACAACTCGCGCAGGCGCGCGCGGTGGATGGAGCGCCGCGGATTGCTTGCGTAATCGGGATGCTCGGCCCATTCGGGGTGACCCAGATGCGCGCAGAAGTTGCGGAACTGCCGGTCGTTGCCGATGGCCAGGTAAATGCGGCCGCTCTGGGTGTCGAAGCTGTCGTAGGGGTAGATATTGGGGTGCGCGTTGCCGCTCAGCGCCGGCACCTTGCCCGAGGCAAAGAAATTGCTGGTGTGAGGATGCAGCATGGCCACCGCGTTCGCGTACAGACTGGTTTCGACAAACTGCCCCTGGCCGGTCGTGTGCCGTGCCTGCAGGGCCAGCAGAATGCCAATCGTCGCGTTCAGGCCGGTGCTCATGTCGACCACCGGCAGGCCCACGCGCAGGGGGCCGGTCTGCGCGTCGCCATTCACGCTCATCAGCCCGCACAAGGCCTGCATGGCGGTGTCGTAGGCCGGCTGATCCGCCATGGGGCCCTGGCTGCCAAAGCCGGAAACCCGGCAGTGGATCAAGCGCGGATTCAGGGTGCGCGTGAACTGCGGCGTGAGCCCCCATTTGCGGGAAGAAGCCGGCAGAAAATTCTCGATCAGTACGTCGGCCTCGGCCAACAACGCGGTGAAGCGCTCAAAGTCCGCTGGCCGATTGAAGTCCAGCACCTGAATCCGCTTGTTGCGGTTGGCCCCTGAAAAATACGCCGACACCGGGCCCAGGTAGGGCGGCCCCCAATGCCGCGTGTCGTCTCCGGCGGGCGCCTCCACCTTGACGACGTCGGCGCCGTGATCGCCCAGCATCTGGCCGCAAATCGGCCCCCCGAGCACCCGGGATGCGTCGATCACTTTCAGGCCCGTCAGGGCGCCGTGGGCAAGTTGCATGTCTGTGTCGGCCAGTTTTCTTGAAGCTGCCGCAAATCTAATGACCTACGTTCGACCAACGATACGAATCAAAAATGGCAGGATTTGCAATTCATATCGCGCCCTGGGTCACGCTTCCTACACTGAACCCATCACGTAGGAGACCCCATGAAAAAGTCATTTGTTTCGCTGCTGGCGGCCCTGGTCGTCATCCCCGCCCTGGCCGAATTTCCCGACCGCCCGATCACTTTCGTGGTGCCGTATTCGGCCGGCGGCCCGGCCGATTTGATCGGGCGCGCCGTGGCGCGTGAGATGTCGGAGCTGGCCGGACAACCCATCGTCGTGGAGAACCGGGCCGGGGCCGGCGGCAACATCGCCGGCGACTACATCGCACGCGCGCCCAAGGACGGCTACACGCTGCTCTTTGGTTCCTCGCCGGTGCTGGTCATGAACCCCTCGCTGTACAAAAACCTGAAGTTCAACCCGCTGACCGACTTTCAGCCGATCGCCGACTTCGGCAGCGTGCCGAACGCGGTGCTCGTCAACCAATCCCTGGGCGTGGCCAGCGTCGCGCAACTGGTCGAGAAAGGAAAGCCCGCGCCGCTCAGCTACGCCTCGGCGGGCAGCGGCGGCACCACGCACCTGTCGGGCGTGATCTTTGGTCAGAAGTCGGGCGCGCAAATGCTGCATGTGCCCTACAAGGGCTCGGGCCCGGCCTTGCAGGCCTTGCTGGGCAACCAGGTGATGGTCACCTTCACCGACATCTTCACCGCCAAGCCGTTCGTCGAATCCGGACAGCTGCGCATGCTGGCGTTGACCTCCGACCAACGCTCACCCCTGTTCCCGGGCGTGCCGACACTGGCCGAAGCGGGCGTGAAAGGGGTCAACGTGCGCGTCTTCTTTGCGCTGCTGGCGCCCAGCGGCATTCCGGACGCGGTCAAGAACAAGTTGTCCGGCCTGGCGCAGGCGGCCCTGAAGAACGCCGCGCTGCGCAAACAGCTGGAGTCGCGCGGCCTCGACATTCCCGCCGACAACACGCCGGAAAAATTGGCCGAGAAAATGCGCCGCGAAACCCAGGAATGGGCGGCGGTCGTGAAAGCCTCCGGGGCCGCGCTGGATTGAGCGTGCGCGGGGCGATCCAATAATCGGCTTCGAGAGCCTCCTGGACGCCCCATGCGACACGATTCCATTGAACTGCGCCACATTCGCTACTTCCTGGCCTTGGCCGAGGAGCTGAACTTCGGCCGAGCCGCGGCCAAATGCCATGTCTCGCAGCCACCCTTCAGCGTGGCCATCCAGCAGTTGGAGGCTTATCTCGACGCCGAGCTGGTTCGGCGCAGCAGCCGCCAGGTGGAGCTGACGCCGGCCGGCCAGGCCTTTCGCGAGAAGGCCGTGCGTCTGCTGGCGCAGGCCACCGACGCCTACGACGTCGCGCACGGCGTGGCGCAAGGACGGCAAGGCGTGCTGCGCATCGGCTTCCACGCCTCGATGGTGTTTCGCGGCCTGGACCGGCTGACGCGCCGCCTGGCCGAGCAGGCCCCACTGCTGACGGTGGAGCTGCGCGAGATGTCGTCCCAGAATCAGGTCGACGCCCTGATCGCCGGCCAGATTGATCTGGGCTTTGGTCATTCGGCCTTGGTGCCCAGCCAACTGAGTTTCGTCACGCTGTTCCACGAGCCCCTGGTGGCCTGCCTGCCGATGAACCACCCGGCGGCCGAGCACGCCCCGCTCGATCTGCGCCGCCTGGAGCACGAGGCGTTCATCCTGTTTCAGCGCGCGGGCTCGCCCGCCTACTTCGACCGCATCATCGCGCTGTGCGTGGACGCCGGCTTCACGCCACATGTCCGGCACCAGGTCAGCCAATGGCTCACCGTGGTCTCGATGGTGGCCAAGGGCATGGGCGTGGCCATCGTGCCGCAATGCCTGGGCACCTCGGGCATTGGCGCGCGCTTCGTCGATCTGGCCAGCGACATGTCGGCCTCTCCGGTGCAGTGCATGTGGCTCACCGCCAACGACAAACCGGCGGTGCACGGCCTGCTGGAGCATGTGAAGCAGTGCATTTATTCGCCCACCGTCGACACCGACACGCCCCCATGAACAACTCCGTCTGCGCGGCACCGCGCCAGCCTTACGGCAGCGCCAAGCGCTACCACCTGCAGCACGTCCACCTGTTTGCCCAGGACATCGAGCACACGATCAATTTCTACACCCGCTGGTTCGACGCCGAAGTGGCCTGGGATGGCGGCTACGCCGGCGCGCGCAACGTATTCCTGAAAATCGGCATCGGCGCCCTGCACCTGTACGACCAGCCGCCGCGCGAGCTGCGCCGCAACGCCGTGCACCACCTGGGCATGCAGGTGGTTGGCCTGCAGGATTTGTACGAACGCATGCAGGCCGCCGGCCTGTCTGTGCCCAACCCAATCCGCCACGCGCAGGGGGGTGGCTATTTCATGTTGCAGGCCCCGGATGGGGTACTGATCGAGGCCTTCGAGCCTGGGCCCGCGCGCGATCCGCGCGTGCTGGCCTACTACGGCTGCGCCTGAGCGGGCGCGTACGAATCGGCCAGCCGTCCCCGTTCCAGCCGCAAGGCGCGCCCGCAGCGCGCCGCCAGGGCGTCGTCGTGGGTCACCAGCACGAAGGCCGTGCCGTGGGTGCGGGCCAGTTCCATCATCAGGCCGAACACGGTATCGGCCGTGCCACGGTCCAGGTTGCCGGTCGGCTCGTCGGCCAGCACGCAGGCCGGGCGGGTGACCAGGGCGCGGGCAATGGCCACGCGCTGACGCTCGCCCCCGGACAGCTCGGCCGGACGGTGGTGCGTGCGCTCAGCCAGGCCCACCTGGGCCAGCATGCGCGCCGCCACGGCGGCGGCCTCGGGCCGCGGCTGGCGCCGGATCCACAGCGGCATGGCCACGTTCTCCAGCGCGGTGAACTCGGGCAGCAGGTGGTGAAACTGGTAGATGAAGCCCAGGTGCTGGTTGCGCAGCCGGCCCTGCTCGGTGGCGCTGAGACCGGAAAAATCCTGCCCCATCAGGCGCACGCTGCCGCTGCTGGGGGCGTCCAGGCCGCCCAGCAGGTGCAGCAGCGTGCTCTTGCCGGAACCGGACGTGCCGACGATGGCCAGGGCCTCGCCGGCGCGCACCGCCAGGTCCACGCCCTGCAGCACCGTCACGTCCAGCGCGCCTTCCTGAAAGCGCTTCGTCAGTGCACGGGCCTCCAGCACCGGTGGCGCGCCCGCCGGGTGCGGCGTGGGTTCACTCATAGCGCAGCGCCTCGGCGGGGTTGACGCGGCTGGCGCGCCAGCTCGGGTACAGGGTGGCGACAAAGCTCAGCAGCAGCGAGATGACGGCGATCGGCACGATGTCGCCGGCCTGCGGGTCGCTCGGCATCTTGGTTATCAGGTAGATGTCCTTGGGCAGGAAGCTGGCCCGGAACAGGCTCTCCAGCGCCGGCACGATGACGTCGATGTTGAAGGCGATCAGCAGTCCCAGCGCCAGCCCGGACAAGGTGCCGATCACCCCCACCAACGCGCCCTGCACGACAAACACCTTCATGATGCTGGCCGGGCTGGCGCCCAGGGTGCGCAGGATGGCGATGTCGGCGCGCTTGTCCTGCACCGTCATCACCAGCGTGCTGACCAGGTTGAAGGCGGCGACGGCCACGATCAGGGTGAGGATGATGAACATCATGCGTTTTTCCAGCTGCACGGCGGCGAACCAGGTGCGGTTCTGGCGCGTCCAGTCCAGCAGCAGCAGGTGGCCCGACAGGCTGCCGGCCAGTTGGTCGGTGACCTGGCGCGCGCGCTGCAGATCACGCAGCTTGACGCGGATGCCGGTCGGCCCCTCGACCCGGAAGATACGCGCCGCGTCGTCGATGTGCAGCATGGCCAGGGCCGAGTCGTACTCGTAGTGGCCCGAATTGAAGGTGCCCACCACCGTCATCTGCTTGAGCCGCGGCACCACGCCGGCCGGCGTGACCTGGCCGCTGGGGGCGATCAGCGTCACCTGGTCGCCCTCGCCCACCCCCAGCTTGCGCGCCAGGTCGCTGCCCAGCAGGATGCCGAAGCCGCCCGGCACCAGCTTGGGCAGCAAGCTGTCCTTCATCTGCGCGGCCACGTCGGTGACGTTCGGCTCCAGCGCCGGATCGATGCCGCGCGCCAGGATGCCCTGCATGGCCTCGCCGCGCGCCATCAGCGCCTGCGCGCCAATGAACGGCGCCGCGCCGACCACCTCGGGGTTGGCGCGCACTTCGGCCAGGGTGCGCTGAAAGTTCGGGATCGCGCCGCCATCGGGCGAGAACACCTCGATGTGCGAGATCACGCTCAGCATGCGGCCGGTCACGTCTTTCTGAAAACCGTTCATCACGCTCAGCACGATGATCAGGGCCGCCACGCCCAGGGCGATGCCCAGCATCGACGCCGCCGAGATGAAGGAAATGAAACCGTTGCGCCGCGTGGCCCGGCCGGCGCGCGTGTAGCGCCAGCCGAGCAGCATCTCGTAGGACAGTGACTGGAGCAATGACATCAATGGCGGGCGGGCAAATCTCGAAACGCCCACCGAGGGGGTTCCCGCGGGCGAAGGGGGGATTCTCGCATCCCCGACAATCGCCCCATGCCGTCCGCTGCCGAGCCGCTTCACCTGCTGATCCCCGACGCGCGCCCACCGCTGCCCCCCGGCACCTCCGCGCCGCCACTGCCCGCGCTGGCGCAGCTGGACACCGCGCTGCGCCAGCTGGCGCCCCAGGGCCTGATCACGGCCGACGAGCAGGTGCCGGCCACGGCCTTCGAGCTGGCCCTGGCGCAAGCCCAGGGTTTGCCGGGCGAGCCCGGCCGCATCCCCTGGGCGGCGTTCGAGCAGCACGTGCACGGCACGCCCTGCGCCTGGCTCAGGCCCTGCCACTGGCAACTGGGCATGGACAGCGTCACCCTGGTCGATCCGGCCGCGCTGGCCCTGACCGAAGCCGAGTCGCGCGCACTGCTGGCCGCGCTGCAGCCGCTGCTGACCGAGGACGGCGTGGCGCTCGACTACGTCCGGCCCGACGCCTGGCTGGCGCGCGGCACGCTGTTTCGCGGCCTGCGCACCTGGTCGATGGCGCGCGCCGTGCAGCACCCCCTGACCCGCGAGGTGCTGGCCGACGCGCCCAGCCCGGCGCAAAGCGCCCTGCTGCGCCGCCTGCAAAGCGAATGGCAGATGCTGCTGTACACCCACCCGGTCAACGAGGCGCGCGAGGCGGCGCGCCAGTGGCCCGTGAACGCGGTGTGGATCGACGGCGCCGGCGAATGGGCCCAGCCCGTCGCGCCGACCGGGGAAATCGTGGTCGACTACCGCCTCGCGGAGTGCCCGCCGGGCGACACGGCCGCCCGCGCCGCGGCCTGGCGCGCCCTGGACGCCGAGCGCTTTGCCGCGCTGGCGCAAGCGCTGCGGGCCGGGCGCGACGCGCGCCTGACCTTGGCCGGACCCAGCCACGCCCTGACCCTGGCGCCGGCACGTGGCTGGCGCACCCGAATTTCAAACGTTTTCAGCCCATTGTCGGCGCGGAAACTGCCAGACATGCTATGAAAATAATAGTCCGCGACATCCCGCCACGCGCCGCCTGGGCGCTGGAGCAGGCCGGTGTCCACCCCTTGCTGGCGCGCCTGTTCGCCGCGCGTGGCGTGCACAGCGCCGACGAGCTGCGCGACGACCTGGCCCATTTGCTGCCCCCCACCGAACTCAAGGGCGTGCAGCAAGCCGCCCGACTGCTGGCCGACGCCATCGCCGCCGGCCAGCGCCTGTGCATCGTGGCCGACTACGACTGCGACGGCGCCACCGCCTGCGCCGTCGGCCTGCGCGGCCTGAAGCTGCTGGGCGCGGCCCACGTCGACTACCTGGTGCCGGATCGGCTGGTCGACGGCTACGGCCTCACCGCGCCCATCGCCGAGCGCGTGGCCGCGCGCGGCGCCGACCTGCTGATCACCGTGGACAACGGCATCGCCAGCGTGGACGGCGTGGCGCGCGCGCGCGAACTGGGCCTGGCCGTGCTGGTCACCGACCACCACCTGCCCGGCCCCGAGCTGCCGCCGGCCGACGTCATCGTCAACCCGAACCAGCCCGGCTGCGGCTTCGAGAGCAAGGCCCTGGCCGGCGTCGGCGTGATGTTCTACGTGCTGCTGGCGCTGCGCGCCGAGCTGCGCCAGCGCGGCGCGTTCGGCCAGACCGCGCAGCCCCGGCTGGACACCCTGCTGCCCCTGGTGGCCCTGGGCACCGTGGCCGACGTGGTGCGGCTGGACGCCAACAACCGCCGCCTGGTCGCGCAGGGCCTGAAACGCATCCGCGCCGGCCAGTTGCCGGCCGGCCTGACCGCGCTGTTTGCCGTGGCCGGGCGCGAGGCGCGGCGCGCCACCACCTTCGATTTCGGCTTTGCGCTGGGCCCACGCATCAACGCCGCCGGCCGCCTGGCCGACATGACCCTGGGTATCGAGCTGCTGCTGACCGAGGACGCCGCGCGCGCCGACGAGCTGGCCCACACGCTGGACGGCATCAACCGCGAGCGCCGCGACATCGAGGGCGGCATGCGCGAGCAGGCGCTGCAGTTGGTCGAGCGCATCGCGCCTGGCGCCGACGACCTGCCCGACGAGCGCCTACCCAGCGCCTTGACCGTGTTCGATCCCGACTTCCACGAAGGCGTGGTCGGCATCGTCGCCGCGCGCCTGAAAGACCGGCTGCACCGCCCCACCTTCGTCTTCGCCGCCAGCAGTGCGCCGGGCCACGAGGCCGAACTGAAGGGTTCGGGCCGCTCCATCGCCGGCTTTCACCTGCGCGACGCGCTGGATCTGGTGGCCAAGCGCCACCCCGGCCTGTTGCTGCGTTTTGGCGGCCACGCCATGGCCGCCGGCTGCACCATCGGCCGTGACCAGCTCGACACCTTCACCCAGGCGCTGCGGCAGGTGGCCGCCGAATGGCTGGATGAGGCCACGCTCACCCGCCGGCTCGAAACCGACGGCCCGTTGCCGCCCGAATACCGCCGCGCCGACATGGTCGACACCCTGCACCACGAAGTCTGGGGCCAGGGCTTCGCGCCGCCGGTGTTCAGCGAGGAGGTCGAGGTGCTGAGCCAGCGCCTGGTCGGCGAGAAACACCTGGCGCTGAAACTGCGCCACCAGGGTCAGCCGGTGGACGGCATCTGGTTCGGCCACACCGACCCGCTGCCGGCGCGCGCGCACCTGGCGTTTCGGCTGGAGGCCGACGAATGGCGGGGCGTGCGGCGGGTGCGCTTGCTGGTCGAGGGCAGCGCCAGCGGGTGAGCCGCCGGGTCAGTGGTTTTCCTTGGCGTGGTTGATGGAGTAGCGCGGAATCTCCACCGTCAGGTCGTCCTTGCCGACGATGGCCTGGCACGACAGGCGCGACTGCGGCTCCAGGCCCCAGGCGCGGTCCAGCAGGTCTTCTTCCTCTTCCTCGGGCTCCTCGAGCTTGTCGTAGCCCTGGCGCACGACGACGTGGCAGGTGGTGCAGGCGCGGCTCATCTCGCAGGCGTGCTCGATGGGGATGTCGTGCTCCAGCAGGGCCTCGCAGATCGAGTCGCCCACGTTGGCCTGGATCTCGGCGCCTTCGGGCGCGTACTCGGGGTGCGGAAGAATCTTGATGGTGGGCATGGGGACAACCTGGGTCAGAGGGATTCGACGCGCTTGCCGGACAAGGCCTTCTGGATGCCGGCGTTCATGCGCGCGGCGGCAAAGGCCTCGGTGCCGTGGGCCAGCGCCTCGGTGGCGGCTTCGATGGCGGCGGCGTCCTGGCTGTTGGCGACGATGGCGCGCAGCGACAGCATCAGCGCGTCGATGTCGGCGCGCTCTGGCTCGTCCAGCAGCGCGCCGTCGGCGGCCAGCGCGCTCTGCGTGGCCAGCAGCATCCGGTCGGCGTCCACCCGGGCTTCGACCAGGGCGCGCGCCTTTACGTCGGCCTCGGCGGTGGTGAACGAGTCTTGCAGCATCTGGGCGATCTGCTCGTCGCTGAGGCCGTAGCTGGGCTTGACGTCGATCCGGGCCTCCACGCCGCTGGTCTGCTCGCGGGCGCCGACGTTCAGCAGCCCGTCGGCATCGACGGTGAAGGTGACGCGGATGCGCGCCGCGCCGGCGGCCATGGGCGGAATGCCGCGCAGCTCGAAGCGCGCCAGGCTGCGGCAGTCCTGCACCAGGTCGCGCTCGCCCTGCACCACGTGCAGCGCCAGGGCGGTCTGGCCGTCCTTGTAGGTGGTGAAATCCTGCGCCATGGCGGTGGGAATGGTCTGGTTGCGCGGCACGATGCGCTCGACCAGCCCGCCCATGGTCTCCAGACCCAGCGAGAGCGGGATCACGTCCAGCAGCAGCAGCTCGCCCTCGGCGTCGTTGCCGGCCAGTTGGTTGGCCGAAATGGCGGCGCCCAGGGCCACCACCTCGTCCGGGTTCAGGTCGGTGAGCGGCTCGCGGTCGAACAGCTCGGCCACGGCGCGGCGCACCACCGGCATGCGCGTGGCGCCGCCGACCATGACCACGCCCTGCACGTCGCCCGGCGCCAGGCGCGCATCGCGCAGCACCCGGCGCACGGCGGCCATGCAGCGCGCGGTGAGTTCGGCCGTGGCCGCCTCGAAATCCGTCACTTTGACGTCGAAATGCACGGATGTCGGCGTCAGATCAGCCTGGAACGCTACGGTATTTGAAGTGCTCAGCTGCTCCTTGGCGGCCCGGGCGGCGGCCTTGACGGCGGCTTTGTCGGTGGCCGTGCGCACCGTGGCACCGGCCTGCGCCAGCACCCAGTCGGCCAGGGCCCGGTCGTAGTCGTCGCCGCCCAGGGCCGAATCGCCTCCGGTGGCGATGACCTCGAACACGCCGCGCGCCAGACGCAGGATGGAGACGTCGAACGTGCCCCCGCCCAGATCAAACACGGCGTACACGCCCTCGCTGCCATGGTCCAGCCCGTAGGCGATGGCGGCGGCCGTGGGTTCGTTCAGCAGGCGCAACACCTCGATGCCGGCCAGGCGCGCGGCGTCCTTGGTGGCCTGGCGCTGGGCGTCGTCGAAGTAGGCGGGCACGGTGATGACGGCGCCGTGCAGGTCGGTGTCGAAGCTGTCCTCGGCGCGCTGGCGCAGCGTGGCCAGGATTTCGGCGCTGATCTCCACCGGCGACTTCTCGCCGTGCGCGGTGTCCACGGCCACCATGCCGGGCCGATCCAGCAGGCCGTAGGGCAGCTTGTCCGCGCCCACCACGTCGGCCAGGCCGCGGCCCATCAGGCGCTTGACCGAGCCGATGGTGTTCTCGGCCTGCGCGGCCGCCTGGGCGGCGGCTTCGTGGCCGATGCGGCGGCCACCGCCCGTCAGGTACTGCACCACCGAGGGCAGCAGCACGCGGCCCTCGGCGTCGGGCAAGCATTCGGCCACGCCGTGGCGCACGGCGGCCACCAGCGAATGGGTGGTGCCCAGGTCAATGCCCACCGCCACGCGCCGCTGGTGCGGGTCGGGCGATTGGCCGGGTTCGGAAATTTGAAGCAGTGCCATGAATTCAGGGTTCGGGGGTATCGGCGTGGCGGCTAGGCCACTCAGCCAAGTCTCTCACGCCGCCGGTCGATGTCGTGGGCCAGCTTGTCGAGAAACATCAACGCGCGCACGGTCTGCGCGGCCTGCGGCCAGTTGGATTCGGCGTCGATTTGTTGCTCAAGTTTTTGTAGCGCCTCACGATGCATGGACGCCGACAAACGGTCGATTTCGTCCAAATCTTGAGGCGTGGCCGCGTCTTCCAGCGCTTCGCGCAACTCCATCTGTTGCATCAGGAATTCGGGCGACATGGCGGTGTTGCGCTCGGCCTGCACGTCGGCGCCGTTCAGGCCGCACAGGTAGGCGGCGCGCGCCAGCGGCTCACGCAGGCGCCGGTAGGCTTCGTTGACGCGGGCCGACCACTGCATGGCCACGCGCTGGGCGGCGGCGCCTTCGGCGGCAAAGCGGTCGGGGTGCACCTGGCGCTGCAGCTCGCGCCAGCGCTCGTCCAGGGCCGCCCGGTCGAGCGCGAAACGCGGGGGCAGGCCGAACAGTTCGAAATCGGTGGATTGCAGGTTCATCGGGTCACGGGGCGCGGCGCTCCTGCCTCGGGGGCAAGGCCGCGCCGCCTAAACAGATCAAACACCGGCCGCGGCGGGCCGGGGAACGCACAGGGTCGAGGGCAGCTCGGTCAGGGCTTCGGGCGGGGCTTCGACGTTCCAGATGTCGACGCAGCAACCACAGCCGCCGTTGTCCGAGCAGCGGATGCGCGGACCCCAGCGCTGAAACCAGGCGTTGACGGCGGCGACCTCGCGCTCGTTGTCGATGGTGACGGTGAGCGTGGCCTGCGCCATGGCGGCGGCCCTCAGACGCGAAAGGACTCGCCGCAGCCGCAGCGGTCGCGCTCGTTCGGGTTGTTGAACTTGAAGCCCTCGTTCAGCCCCTCGCGCACGTAATCCAGCTCGGTGCCGTCGATGTAGGCCAGGCTCTTGGGGTCGATCATCAGCTTCACGCCGTGCTGCTCGAACAAGGCGTCCTCGGGGGCCACGTCGTCCACGTACTCAAGCTTGTAGGCCAGGCCCGAACAGCCGGTGGTCTTCACGCCCAGGCGCACGCCGGCGCCCTTGCCCCGCTTGGCGAGGTATTTCTTGACATGCCGCGCGGCGGCTTCGCTCAGGGTCACGGCCATGGTGGACTACAGCAATCGGTCAAATCGGGGGAGGAAAAATTACAGCACGATGGTCACCAGCACCGAGGAAGCCTCGATGCCGCTGAGCGCGTGCTCGACACCGCCCTGCACGAACAGCAACTGGCCGGCGGCCAGCGGTGTCACCCGGCCGGCCACGTCCACGTCCACCCGGCCTTCCAGGCACTGGATGGTGATCTCGCCAGGCACCTTGTGCGTGGGCATGTGGTGGCCGGCGGGAAACACCAGGCGCATCACCTCGATCTGGTCGGACTTGAACAGGGCAATCGACTGCGCGTCGCGGATGGCGGCGCCATAGGGCTGCACGTCGATGACCTGCCCTTGCCGGGCGTGTTGCAGGGCCATGGCGCCTTACCCCGCGTGCTTGGTCTTGTAGTCCAGCACGGCCGCCTTGATGGCGTCCTCGGCCAGGATCGAGCAATGGATCTTCACCGGCGGCAGCGCCAGCTCCTCGGCGATCTGGCTGTTCTTGAGCGTGGCGGCCTGGTCCAGCGTCTTGCCCTTGACCCATTCGGTCACCAGCGAGCTGGAAGCGATGGCCGAGCCGCAGCCGTAGGTCTTGAAGCGTGCGTCCTCGATCACCCCGGTGCTGGGGTTGACCTTGATCTGCAGCTTCATCACGTCGCCGCAGGCCGGCGCGCCGACCATGCCGGTACCCACCGACTCGTCGCCCTTGTCGAAGCTGCCGACGTTGCGCGGGTTTTCGTAATGGTCAATGACTTTTTCGGAATAGGCCATGTTGTTTACTCCTGTTTCAATAGCTGGTGTGGCAATAAATACGCCGACCTCCAACCCTTCTCAATCAAATCCCCGTCGCACACCCACAAAGGGCCGCGGAGCAGGCCAGGCCAACGGACGCCGCGACCGGGGTTTCCCCGGTCCGCTGGCGTCGCCCCCTTGAGGGGGGAGGCGCAACAGCGCGCAGCGCGTGAAGCCTGGGGGTGGTCATGCTCAATGCGCCGCCCACTGAATGGTGGAAAGATCCACGCCATCCTGGTACATCTCCCACAGCGGCGAGAGTTCGCGCAGCTTGGCGACGTTCTCGCGGATCGCCTGGATGGCGTAGTCGATGTCGGCTTCGGTGGTGAAGCGGCCGATGGTGATGCGCAGGCTGCTGTGCGCCAGCTCATCGCTGCGGCCCAGCGCGCGCAGCACGTAGCTGGGCTCCAGGCTGGCCGAGGTGCAGGCCGAGCCGCTGGACACGGCCAGGCCCTTGACGCCCATGATGAGCGACTCGCCTTCGACGAAGTTGAAGCTCATGTTGATGCTTTGCGGCACGCGCTGCGTGGGGTGGCCGTTCAGGTAGACCTCCTCCAGATCCCGCAGGCCCGCGACCAGGCGGTTGTGCAGGCCCCAGGCTTTTTCGTTGTCCTTGGCCATCTCTTCCTTGGCCAGGCGGTAGGCCTCACCCATGCCCACGATCTGGTGCGTGGGCAAGGTGCCCGAACGCATGCCGCGCTCGTGTCCGCCGCCATGTATCTGCGCTTCCAGGCGGATGCGCGGCTTGCGGCGCACGTACAGCGCGCCAATGCCCTTGGGGCCGTAGATCTTGTGGCTGGCCAGGCTCATCAGGTCGATGGGCTGCTTGCTGACGTCGATCTGCACCTTGCCGGTGGCCTGGGCGGCATCGACGTGGAAGATCACGCCTTTTTCGCGGCAGATGGCACCCAGGGCGTCCACGTCCTGCACCACGCCGATCTCGTTGTTGACCAACATCACGCTGGCCAGGATGGTGTCGGGGCGGATGGCGGCCTTGAAGGCGTCCAGATTGACCAGGCCGTCTTCCTGCACGTCGAGGTAGGTCACCTCGAAGCCCTGGCGCTCGAGTTCGCGCATGGTGTCGAGCACGGCCTTGTGCTCGGTCTTGACGGTGATCAGGTGCTTGCCCTTGCCCTGGTAGAAGTGCGCGGCGCCCTTGATGGCCAGGTTGTCGGACTCGGTGGCGCCGGAGGTCCAGATGATTTCGCGCGGGTCGGCACCGATCAGCTCGGCCACCTGCTCGCGCGCCTTCTCGACGGCGGCCTCAGCCTCCCAGCCCCAGGCGTGGCTGCGGCTGGCCGGGTTGCCGTGGTGCTCGCGCAGCCACGGGATCATGGCATCGACCACGCGCTGATCCACCGGCGTGGTGGCGGCGTAGTCCATGTAGACGGGAAAGTGCGGGGTCTGGCTCATGGTGGGGCTCTTGAAACTCTGTATTGACACCGATTCTTCGGTGCAGCCGGTATGAACAAACGGCTTGTAGCTACTTATTTTGAAGCAATTCCGCCCAGCGCGAAGACCGAATTGGGCGCGTTCACGCGGATCGGCTTGACCACCGGCGCGCTGGAAATGGCCCGCTTGGTGGCCGGCTTGTCCTCGATCTCGACGCCCTTGGCGTGCTGATCGTCGACCAGCTTCTGCAAGGTGACCGATTCCAGAAACTCCAGCATGCGCGTGTTCAGCGTGGTCCACAGGTCGTGGGTCATGCAGCGGCCGCCGTCGCCGTGGCAGTTTTCCTTGCCGCCGCAGTGGGTGGCGTCCAGCGGTTCGTCCACCGAGGTGATGATGTCGGCCACCGTGATGTCGCCGGCCTTGCGGCCCAGCGAATACCCACCGCCCGGGCCGCGGGTGGATTCCACCAGCTCATGGCGGCGCAGTTTGCCGAACAGCTGCTCCAGGTACGACAGCGAAATCTGCTGGCGCTGGCTGATCGCCGCCAGCGTCACCGGGCCGCTGTCTTGGCGCAGTGCGAGATCGATCATGGCAGTCACCGCAAATCGGCCCTTGGTCGTGAGGCGCATGCTTGGCTCCTTGGCAAGTCGTTACAAAAACACGGCCGCACCGCCCGAAGGTGGCGCAATCGTCTGAAACTCGGGCCTTTCAAGGCACCAAAAACCGCGCAACTTGAATTCCGAGTAATTTTCTCAAGTATAGCCGATTTCCGACTGCGGCGTGCGGGTATCCCCGTGCTTGACGGCCTCGGCTGGGGGCTCACGCGACCGCCGCGCTGCCCTCGCCGGCGGCGCCCAGCACGCGCTGTTTGAGGTGGGCCAGCAGGTCGCGCACGCGCGCGGCCTGCTCGAATTCGAGGTTGCGGGCGTGCTCGAGCATGAGCTTTTCCAGCCGCTTGATTTCCTTGGCCAGGTCTTTCTCGGACATGTCCTGCGCCGCCACATTGGCCCGGTCGCTGGCCAGACGCTCGGCATCGCGCCCGCTTTTCTCGCTGTACACGCCATCGATCAGGTCGCGCACTTGTTTGACGATGCCGCGCGGCGTGATGCCGTGCTCGGTGTTGAAGGCGATCTGCCGGGCGCGGCGGCGCTCGGTCTCGCCCATGGCCTTTTTCATCGACTCGGTGATGCGGTCGGCGTACAGGATGGCCTTGCCATTGACGTTGCGCGCCGCGCGGCCAATGGTCTGGATCAGGCTGCGCTCGGCGCGCAAGAAGCCTTCTTTATCCGCATCGAGGATCGCCACCAGCGACACCTCGGGGATGTCCAAGCCTTCGCGCAGCAGGTTGATGCCGACCAGCACGTCGAACGCGCCCAGGCGCAGGTCGCGGATGATCTCCACCCGCTCTACCGTGTCGACGTCGGAGTGCAGGTAGCGCACCTTCACGCCGTTGTCGCTCAGGTATTCGGTCAGCTGCTCGGCCATGCGCTTGGTCAGCGTGGTGATCAGCACGCGCTCGCGCTTGATGGCGCGGTCACGGATCTCCTGCAGCACATCGTCCACCTGGTGCGTGGCGGGGCGCACCTCGACCTCGGGGTCGACCAGGCCGGTGGGGCGCACCACCTGCTCGACCACCTGGCCCGCGTGGGTCTTCTCATAGTCGGCCGGCGTGGCGCTGACAAACACCACCTGGCGCATGCGACGTTCGAACTCCTCGAACTTCAGCGGCCGGTTGTCCAGCGCGCTGGGCAGGCGAAAGCCGTATTCGACCAAGGTGGTCTTGCGTGCGCGGTCGCCGTTGTACATGGCGTTGAGCTGGCCGATCATCTGGTGGCTCTCGTCCAGGAACAGGATCGCGTCGCGCGGCAGGTAGTCGGTCAAGGTGGCCGGCGGGTCGCCCGGCTGCGCGCCCGAGAGGTGGCGCGTGTAGTTCTCGATGCCCTTGCAGTGGCCCAGCTCGCTCAGCATCTCCAGGTCAAAGCGCGTGCGCTGCTCGATGCGCTGGGCCTCGACCAGCTTGCCCTCGTCCACGAAGAACTTCAGGCGCTCGGCCAGCTCCAGCTTGATCGCCTCCACGGCCGCCAGCGTTTTCTCGCGCGGGGTGACGTAGTGGCTGCTGGGGTAGATGACAAAGCGCGGCACCTTCTGCTGCACACGGCCAGTCAGCGGGTCGAACAGCGAGATCGATTCGACCTCGTCGTCGAACAGCTCAAAGCGCACCGCCAGCTCGCTGTGTTCGGCCGGGAACACGTCGATGGTGTCGCCGCGCACGCGAAAGCTGCCGCGCGAAAAATCCATGTCGTTGCGCTGGTACTGCATGCGCACCAGCTGGGCGATGGCGTCGCGCTGGCCTTGCTTGCCGCCCACCTTCAGAATCATCCGCATCTGCAGGTAGTCGTCGGGCGCGCCAATGCCGTAGATGGCGCTGACGGTGGCCACGATCACCGTGTCGCGCCGCTCCAGCACGCTCTTGGTGGCCGACAGGCGCATCTGCTCGATGTGCTCGTTGATGGCGCTGTCCTTTTCAATGAACAGATCGCGCTGCGGCACGTAGGCTTCGGGCTGGTAATAGTCGTAGTAGCTGACGAAGTACTCGACCGCGTTCTTTGGAAAGAACTCGCGGAACTCGCTGTACAGCTGCGCGGCCAAGGTCTTGTTGGGCGCAAACACGATCGCCGGCCGCCCCAGCCGCGCGATCACGTTGGCCATGGTGAAGGTCTTGCCCGAGCCCGTCACGCCCAGCAGGGTCTGGAACGACTCGCCGTTTTCCACCCCTTCCACCAGTTGGTCGATCGCCTTGGGCTGGTCGCCCGCCGGCGGGTAGGGCTGGTACAACTGGAAGGGCGAGTCGGGGTAGGTGACGAACTGGCCTTCGGCCGGTGCGGGGGGTGCCACGGCCGTCGGCTTGACGGGCGCAGGGGCGGAAGAAGCGGGCTTGGGTGGCATGGCAACGCAGATGCGGGCAAAGGACGCAAAAGGCAAGCCGATCACGATACCCCATCCCCGCCCGCTCGGCGCCAGGGCGGCCCGCCCCCCGCCACGCACCCGGCCCTTAAAATCGACCGATCTTCCGTCCCTCCCCTCGCACAGGATCTCCCCATGTCCCTTTTTTCCGCCGTCGAAATGGCCCCCCGCGACCCGATCCTGGGTCTGAACGAACAGTTTGCCGCCGACGCCAACCCCGCCAAGGTCAACCTGGGCGTGGGCGTGTACTTTGACGACAACGGCAAGCTGCCGCTGCTCGACTGCGTGCGCAAGGCCGAAGCCACGATGGCCGCCCAGCCCGGGCCACGCGGCTACCTGCCGATCGACGGCATCGCCGCCTACGACGCCGCCGTCAAGTCGCTGGTGTTCGGCGCCGACAGCGAGGTGGTCAAGGCCGGCCGCGTCGCCACCGTGCAGGCCTTGGGCGGCACGGGCGGCCTGAAAATTGGCGCCGACTTTCTCAAAAAGCTCAGCCCCAGCGCCAAGGTGCTGATCTCCGACCCCAGCTGGGAGAACCACCGCGCCCTGTTCACCCAGGCCGGCTTCGAGGTGGAAAGCTACCGCTACTACAACGCCGGCACGCGCGCCCTCGACTTCGACGGCATGCTGGCCGATCTGAAAGCCGCCGCCCCGGGCACGGTGGTGGTGCTGCACGCCTGCTGCCACAACCCCACCGGCTACGACATCAGCGCCGCCCAGTGGGACCAGGTGATCGCCGCGGTCCAGGCCGGCCAGCTGACGCCCTTCCTGGACATGGCCTACCAGGGCTTCGGCCACGGCATCACCGAAGACGGCGCGGTGGTCGGCAAGTTCATCGCCGCCGGGCTGGACGTGTTCGTCTCCACCTCGTTCTCCAAGAGCTTCAGCTTGTACGGCGAGCGCGTGGGCGCGCTGTCGGTGGTCTGCGCCAGCAATGCCGAGGCCGACAAGGTGCTCAGCCAGCTCAAGATCATGATCCGCACCAACTACTCCAACCCGCCGATCCACGGCGCCTCGGTGGTGGCCCATGTGCTGGGCACGCCCGAGCTGCGCGCCCTGTGGGAGCAGGAGCTGGCCGGCATGCGCACCCGCATCAAGGCCATGCGCGGCAAGCTGGTCGAAGGCCTGAAAGCCGCCGGCGTGAAGCAGGACATGGGCTTCATCACCGACCAGATCGGCATGTTCAGCTATTCAGGTCTGTCCAAGGACCAGATGGTGCGCCTGCGCGGCGAATTCGGCGTTTACGGCACCGACACCGGCCGCATGTGCGTGGCGGCGCTGAACAGCAAGAACATCGACTACGTCTGCCAGGCCATCGCCAAGGTGGTGTGACGCCAGGTCGTCCAACACCCCAAAAGGGCGCCGCGGCGCCCTTTTGCTTGCCAGATGAACTCTGTTTTCAACAGCAGCACACTTAAATTTAAATTGGGCGCCGGCTTCCAAGCAGATTCTCCGATGAATCCCGCCCCGCACCGATCAGGAAACACCCCATGACCGACACCGTTTTGATCAGCGAAGTCGGCCCGCGCGACGGGCTGCAGAGCATCCAGGCCACGATGCCCACGGCCGCCAAGCGGGCCTGGATCGACGCGCTGTACGCGGCCGGCCTGCGCGAGATCGAAGTCGCCTCCTTCGTGCCGGCGCGCCTGCTGCCGCAGATGGCCGACGCCGCCGAGGTGGTGCGCCACGCCCTCACCAAGCCCGGCCTGACGGTGATGGCCTTGGTGCCCAACCTGCGCGGGGCCGAGGCGGCCTTGGCCGCCGGCGTGCACAAGCTCACCCTGCCGGTGTCGGCGAGCGAGGCTCATTCGCTGGCCAATGTGCGCAAAAGCCGCGCCGATATGGTCGAGGAATTGCGCCACGTGGTGCGGCTGCGCGACGCGCACGCGCCCCAGGTCAAGGTCGAGGCGGGCCTATCCACCGCCTTCGGCTGCACGCTGCAGGGCGTGGTGCCCGACGACGACGTCGTGCGCCTGGCCGCCGCCGTGGTCGAAGCCGGTGTGGACGAGGCCGGCTTGTCAGACACCACCGGCATGGCCAACCCCGCGCAGGTGCGGCGCCTGTTCACCCGCGTGCGCGCCGAAATCGGCCCACGCACTGGCGCTGCCCACATGCACAACACCCGCGGCCTGGCCGCGTTCGACGTCGGTGTGCGCACCTTCGACAGCTCGCAGGGCGGCCTGGGCGGTTGCCCGTTTGCGCCCGGCGCCTCGGGCAATGTGGTCACCGAAGACCTGGTCTTCATGTTCGAGGCCATGGGCGTGCACACCGGCGTCGACCTGCCCCGCCTGATGGCCGCGCGCGAGCCGCTGCGGCGCGGTCTGCCCGGCGAGCCGCTCTACGGCATGACGCCCGAGGCCGGATTGCCCAAGGGTTTCGTGGCCGCGACGGTGTGATTCAGCGCCCCGCCAAGCCCCGCCATACGCTATATTTTCAATAGCCACTTAGGATGATTTGACGCCGGCCAGGGGGCTATTTTGATCAAAAATCGTCGCTGCCGCCCATGGCCAGGCTTTCAAACCGGGTCAGCGGCTTCAGGAAGGCCAGTTTGACGGTGCCGGTGGGGCCATTGCGCTGCTTGCCGATGATGATCTCGGCCACGCCGGGTTCGCGCGACTCCTTGTTGTAGTAGTCGTCGCGGTAGATGAACATGATGATGTCGGCGTCCTGCTCGATGGCGCCGGATTCGCGCAGGTCGCTCATCATGGGGCGCTTGTCGGTGCGTTGCTCGACGCTGCGGTTGAGCTGCGACAGCGCGATCACCGGGCACTGCAGTTCCTTGGCCAGGGCCTTCAGGCCCCGCGAAATCTCGCCCAACTCGGTGGCACGGTTTTCGTCGCCGGAGTTGCTGCCGCTCATCAGCTGCAGGTAGTCGACCACGATCAGGCCCAGCTTGCCGCACTGGCGCGCCAGGCGGCGGGCGTTGGCGCGCAGCTCGGAAGGGGTCAGGCCGGGCGTTTCGTCGATGTGCAGCGAGACGTCGCGCAGGCGGTTGATGGCGTCGGTCAGGCGCGGCCATTCCTCGTCGGTCAGCTTGCCGGTGCGCAGGTGGCCCTGGTCGATGCGGCCGATCGAGCCGACGATACGCACCGCCAGCTGCGCGGCGCCCATCTCCATGGAGAACACGGCCACCGGCAGGCCTTCGTTCAGCGCCGCGTGCTCGGCGATGTTGATGGCGAAGGCGGTCTTGCCCATGGACGGACGGGCGGCCAGCACCACCAGATCGCCGGCCTGCAGACCGGCCGTCATGCGGTCCAGGTCGATGAAACCAGTCGGCACGCCGGTAACGTCGTTGGGGTTGTCGGCCATCTCCTGCACGCGGTCGAGCAGTTGCACGACCAGGCTGTCCATGGACTGAAAGCCCTGCTTCATCCGCGAGCCTTCCTCGCCGATGCTGAAAATCTTGCCCTCGGCCTCGTCCAGGATCTTGTTGACCGCCCGGCCCTGGGTGTTGAAGGCGCTGGTGGCGATCTCGTCGCTGGCGCTGACCAGTTTGCGCAGGATGGAGCGCTCGCGCACGATCTCGGCGTAGCGCCGGATGTTGCTGGCGCTGGGCACGTACTGCGCCAGTGAGTTGAGGTAGGCCAGGCCGCCCACGTCGTCGGCCTTGCCCTGGCGCTGCAGCTCCTCGAAGACGGTGATCACGTCGGCCGGCTTGCTGTCGTTGATGAGCTTGGCGCAGACGCCGAACACCAGGCGGTGCTCGTGGCGGTAAAAGTCGCTGTCGATCAGCACGTCGCCCAGGCGGTCCCAGGCGCTGTTGTCCAGCAGCAGGCCGCCCAGCACGCTGGATTCGGCCTCGATGGAATGCGGCGGAATGCGCAGCTGGGCCACCTGTCGGTCGGCGGGGGCGTCGCCGCCGTAATCGAGGTAGGGTGGGGGGAAAACAGAAGACATGCAGAGAGGATCAAAAAGCTGCGACCATGCTACGCCGCACGGGCCGCGCTGTCACGGGACAAGCCTGTGGACAAGCGGTGGGTTTGCGGTGCACGGGCGGTGGATGGGTGCCGAGCAAGTGGCCGACCTGGCCCCAAAAGCACGAAAGCCGCCCCACCGGACGGCGGGCGGCTTTCGCGGCGGGGGCTCTGGGTCAGGCGGTTTCGCCGTACACCGCCACCGTGATCTCGGCGTCCACGTCGGTGTGCAGGGCCACCTGCACGCTGGCGTCGCCCACGGTCTTGATCGGACCGTTGGTCAGGCGCACCTGCGACTTGTGCACGTCAAAGCCTTGCTTTTTCAGCTCGTCGGCGATGTCCTGGTTGGTGACCGAGCCGAACAGGCGACCGTCAACGCCGGCCTTCTGCGTCAGCTTGATGGTCTGGCCACCCAGCTTCTCGGCCACGGCCTGGGCGGCGGCCAGCTTCTCGGCGGCCTGCTTTTCCAGCTCGGCGCGGCGGGCCTCGAACTCGGCCTTGGCGGCCTCGGTGGCGCGGCGGGCGCGGCCCGAGGGGATCAGGAAGTTGCGGGCGTAGCCGTCCTTGACCTTGACGATTTCACCCAGGTTGCCCAGGTTGACAACCTTGTCCAGAAGAATGACTTGCATGGGGTTTTCTCCTTCAGACGCGGTGCTGGTCGCTGTACGGCAGCATCGCCAGGAAGCGCGCGCGCTTGATGGCGGTGTTCAGCTGACGCTGGTAGATGGCGCGGGTGCCGGTCAGGCGGGCCGGCACGATCTTGCCGTTCTCGCCGACGAAGTCGCGCAGGGTGTCGATGTCCTTGTAGTCGATTTCCTCGACACCGGCCACCGTGAAGCGGCAAAAACGCTTGCGCTTGAACAGCAGCGACTGGGTGTTGCGCTTGGGGCGCTTGTCCTTGTTGAATTTCTTGAACGTGGCCATTTAAGAGCCTCCTTGAAACTGATCTTGCTGAAAATCCTGGATGTGGAGCACCACGGAACGGGCATTGCGGGGGCTGGACAGAAAGCCGGTGAAACACCAGCATGATCCGATCGCCTGCCGGCCGAGCCGCTCGGCGATGGCACCAAGGGCCACCGCCTTGAGCGCCGCCTTGGCCTGCCTGATCTGCCCGGCTTCCTCGACCTGGGACTCGTGTTCGAGTCGCAGATCCAGGGCGGGTAAACCGGCCGGTGTATGGCGTGGCGCCCCCAGCTCGACGATACAGGCCGACAGGCGCAGCAAATTCACCGCGCCGCCAGGCCTGGCCGTGTCGTTCAGTGGCTGGTCTCCGCCTGCTGGGCCTTGCGCGCTTCCTCGCGCTCGACCGTCTTCATCATCGACGACGGGCCGGTCTCGGCCTTCTTCTTCTGCACCGTCAGGTGGCGCAGCACGGCGTCGTTGAATTTGAAGGCGTGCTCCAGCTCGGCCATCACGGCCTGATCGGCCTCGATATTCAGGCACAGGTAGTGGGCCTTGGCGAGCTTGTTGATCTGGTAGGCCAGTTGGCGGCGACCCCAGTCTTCCTCGCGGTGGATCTGGCCGCCACCGGCGGTGATCATGCCCTTGTAGCGCTCCAGCATGGCCGGAACCTGCTCGCTTTGATCCGGGTGGATCAGCAGAATGATTTCGTAGTGACGCATGGACTCTCCTTGTGGATGAAGGGGCTTCGATCAGCGACGTTGTACTGTGCGCCAACCAAAGCAAAAGCCACCCCCGGCGTCATATCGGGGTGCGGCAAGGGAACCTAGGATTATAGCTGAAGCCCCGCGGCCCCTGATCGCACGGCCACGGAGCAAGCCATACCAGCGATCGCCGTGGCCGGGGCTCCTCCAACCAGTGGCAAGCCTTGCAGGCCGCGCCAGCCCCATTGGGGCAGAGGCGCAACATCGCGCTGCGAGTGCAGCCTCGGGGGTAGGTCATTTCATTGCCCAATGGCCGCGGAGCAGGCCGTGTCAGCAATCGCCCTGGCCGGGGTCCCCCCGGCCAATGGCGATGCCCCCTTGAGGGGGGAGGCGAAACATCGCGCAGCGAGTGCAGCCTGGGGGTAGGTCATTTCATTGCCCAATGGCCGCGGAGCAGGCCGGGTCAGCAATCGCCCTGGCCGGGGTCCCCCCGGCCAATGGCGATGCCCCCTTGAGGGGGGATGCGAAACATCGCGCAGCGAGTGCAGCCTGGGGGTGGGCTATTTCAATCTCGCCAGCCGCTCACGCCCGACGCCGGCGGCCTCGGACTCCGGGTAGGTCTTGACCAGCGACTCCAGCGTGGTGCGGGCCGCGCGCGTGTCCTTCAGCTCGACCTGGCAGTTGGCGATGGACAGCATGGCCTCGGGCGCGCGTGCGTGGTTGGGCACGGCCGTGAGCAAGGAGCGGAAGTTGGTGATCGCTTCCTTGTAGTCGCGCGTGGCGTACTGCGCATTGCCCAGCCAGAACAGGGCCGAAGGCGCCAGCCCGCTGCGCGGGTAGCGCTTGACGAAGCCGGCAAAGCCGGTTTGCGCCCCCTTGAAGTCGCCGGCACGGAACAGTCCCAGGGCGGCGTCGAACTCGGGTTTTTCACTGCCGGCGGCGGCCTCGCCACCGAGCCCGGTGGACGCCAAGGGGTCGATCAGGCCGGACGCGCGCGCGGCCGCGTCCGCCTCCAGCTTGCGCACACGCTCATCCAGCGTCTGCTGGGCGGTCTGGGCTTTTTTCAGCTCGGCCACGTCGCGCGTGAGCAGCTCTTCCTGCCCGCGCGCGCGCGCCATGTCGCCGCGCAGCAATTCGATCTGCTGCTGCAGATCGAGCATGCTGCGGCGCAGTTGGGTGTTTTCCTCGACCAGCCGGTTCTGTGCCGCCACGGCCTGGTCGAAGCGCTGGCGCAAATCCAGAATCGCCTGGCGCGCCTGGTCGTCGCCGAACAGCTGGGCCTGGGCACCCTGGGCCGCGCCCAGGCAGGCCAGCGCCAGCACCAGGGCGCGAAGGGGGGGGAAGGACACGGCAGCCACGGCCGGTCAGCGGTAGCGGATTTCGACGCGGCGGTTCTGCGAGTAGGCGTCCTCGCTGGAGCCGGCGACCGCGGGCTTTTCCTCGCCGAAGCTCACGGCCTCGATCTGCGCGTCGGCCGCGCCGACCAGGGTCAGCGCGCGGCGCACGGCCTCGGCGCGCTTTTGGCCCAGCGCCAGGTTGTACTCACGGCTGCCACGCTCGTCGGTGTGGCCTTCGACGGCCACGCCGCGGGCGCGGTTGGCCTGCAGGAAGCGCGCGTGCTGATCGACCAGGCCCTGGTAGTCGGGCTTGACACTGAAACTGTCGTAGTCGAAGTAGATGATGCGGCCCACGCCGACCGGACCTTGCGCATCGGTGCTGCTGGAGCCGGCCTGCACCTGGGTGACGGTGCTCTGGCCCGCGCCCTGGCCTGCGGTGCCGGTGCTGGCGCCGGTGGTGGAGGTGCCCTCGATGGGCGGATCGAGCTTGACGTTGGAGCCGCATCCGGCCATCACCGTGGCCAGCAAGGCCACCATCGCAGTACGTTTCATCATGAACATTCTCCCGAATCAAGAAAGTGAGTAAAACCAAAAGGGATCGGTGCCGGTCGGCCGGCCATGCAATTCATCGCTGGAGCGGGCCCCACGCGGGCTCGCGCAGATCGCCACCCTGGCCCGCCAGGCGGGCCTTGATCTTGCCGTCCACCGTGGTGGTCATCAGCGCGTCGCGGCCGCCCTCGCGCGTAGCGTAGGCGATCAGGCGGCTGTTCGGCGCGAAGCTGGGGTTTTCGTCCTCGTTGGTGTCGGTGATGGCCGTGGTGGCACCACTGGCCAGCTCCATCACCTGCAGCTTGTAGCCGCCCGAGCGGCTGATGTAGGCCAGCCAGCGCCCGTCGGGACTGACAGTGGGCGAGACGTTGTAGCTGCCGTTGAAGGTGACGCGCTGCGCCGCCCCGCCACTGGCCGGCATGCGGTAGATTTGCGGCGCGCCGCCGCGGTCGCTGACGAAGTAGATGCTGGCGCCGTCGGGCGAGAACACCGGCTCGGTGTCGATGCTTTGCGACTGCGTCAGGCGGCGCGGCTCGCCGCCGGAGGCGCTGATCAGGTACAGCTGCGAGCCCCCGTCGCGCGACAGGGTGACGGCCAGGCTGCGCCCGTCCGGCGACCAGGCCGGCGCACTGTTGGAGCCACGGAAGTTGGCCAGCAGGCGGCGTCGCCCGGACGCCACGTCGTGCACGTAGATGACCGGCTTGCGCGCCTCGAAGGACACGTAGGCCAGCTGCGCGCCATTCGGCGACCAGCTGGGCGAGATGATGGGCTCGGGGCTGGCCAGCGCGGCCTGGGCGTTTTCACCGTCGGAATCGGCCACCCACAGCGTGTGCCGGCTGCCGGTCTTGGTGACGTAGGCCAGGCGGGTGGAAAACACGCCTTGTTCGCCGGTCAGCTTCTCGTAGATGTAGTCGGCGATCTTGTGCGCGGCCAGCCGCAGATCGGCCTGCGGCAGCACGTAGCCCTGACCGCCCAGGTCCTGGCCGCGCACCACGTCCCAGAGCCGAAAACGCACGTCGTAGCGGCCATCGGGCAGGCGCGTGATGCTGCCGCCAGCCAAGGCGTCGGCGGCGCGCTGGCGCCAGGTGGACAGGTCGGGCCGGGTGCTCTCGTCCATGGCCTGGCCAGCGGTATCGACGCCGCGAAAGCGCCCGGAACGCTCCAGGTCGGCGCGCACGATGGCGCTGATTTTCTGTGGCGCGCCCTCCTCGCCGCGAAACGGCACCAGGGCGATGGGCAGCTGCGTCAGGCCGACGCCGGACACCTCGACCCGGAACTGCGCCAGCGCCCCGGACAGGGGCGCGGCGGCCAGGGCCGCCACCAGGCTGCGACGGGCCAAATGAAGAGGAGGAGAGCGAAAAATTTCTGAATTCATATCCTGGAACGCCGCGGCGCCATGCGGATGCCGACCACCGGACAGACAGCGGCAATGGTAACAAGCCTGGATCGGCCTGCGTTTCGAGCTGTGACTTGGTCCGCGCCAGACGCCCGAAGTTCCCGTGCCGGCACCGGCCCGGCAAGCGGG
>Ga0209572_1000304_pt1 | contig 85537 bp, 63 predicted proteins | sample EBPBio232012_DNA_FD_185867 | JGI IMG/M metagenome (GOLD analysis project Ga0209572, IMG submission 185867) | Wastewater treatment Type I Accumulibacter community from EBPR Bioreactor in Madison, WI, USA - Reactor 1_1/23/2012_ DNA (SPAdes)... | ecosystem: Engineered > Bioreactor > EBPR >...
ATCCCGAACGACTACGAGTCGGCCACGGCTCGGTAAGTAGGAGCTGTTTGAGGTTTTAGAGCGGTGTGAGCGCTTGCTCACACCGCTTTTTCGTGCCTAAGATGGGCGGCGAGAAGGCGTCTCGCCTAGTGCATCGGCGGAATCCAGTCGCCGTGAGCCTCGAACAGGTCATCGCACAGGGCCCGAATCTTGTCGAGCGGCAGATCCTGCGACGTGTGAGGATCGAGCATTGCCGCGTGGTAGACGTGCTCTTTCTTGCCCGTCAGAGCTGCTTCCACGGTGAGCGATTGGACGTTCACGTTGGTCATCATCATCGCCGCGAGTTGGGGCGGCAGAGTGCCGACCTTCACCGGTTGGATCCCCTGTTTATCCACCAAACACGGCACCTCGACACAGCAGCCTTGGAGCAGGTTGTCGATCAGCCCTTCGTTCGGAACATTGCCATAGACCACGCGGGGCTGGTTGGTTTCCATGCTGTGAATGATCAAGCTGCCGTACTCGTGGCTGCGCCGAACTTCCAGTTCTTCGCCCGCTTCCATCTTTGCCTTGAGGCTTTGCCATCCTGCGATTTGATCTTCGCAGCGACGGATGTACTCATCGAGAGGCACATTGAATCGCTCAATCAGCTCGGGCGAGTCGCGGCGGATGAAGTAGGGGGTGTATTCGCTGAAGTGCTCGCTGGATTCCGTGACGAAGTAGCCGAGCCATTTGAGCATCTCGTAGCGCACGCGGTTCCAGTCGGGAACGCGACCTTCTTCATAGACCTTGTGGATGTCGGGGTAAAGGTCGCGGCCGTTGTGCTCGAACCGCAGATAGAACGCCATGTGGTTGATCCCCGCGCAGAAGTAGTTGAGCTCTTCGTAGGGGATCCCGATGTCGTGGCAGAGTTGCTCGGCCGTGCCTTGGACGCTGTGACAGAGGCCAATCGTGTTGATGGCGCTCCATTCACTCACCGCCCAGCAGAGCATCGCCATGGGGTTGGTGTAGTTCAGCAGCAGGGCATCCGGGCAGAGATCTTCCATGTCGTTGGTGATCTCCAGCAGCACGGGGATCGTGCGCAGGGCGCGGAAGATGCCGCCGATTCCCAGGGTGTCGGCGATGGTCTGGCGCAGGCCGTATTTCTTGGGGATTTCAAAGTCGATGACCGTGCCAGGTTTGTAGCCCGCGACCTGGATCATGTTGATGACATAGTTCGCGTCCACCAGGGCTTCGCGGCGGTCGAGAGTCGCGGTGATCGTGGCCTTGCCGCCGAGGGATTCGTTGATCCGGTTCGCCACGATCTCGCTCGTCTTGAGCCGTTCTCCATCGATATCCATCAGGGCGATGTGCGCGTCCGCCAGCTCCGGGAAGCTGAGGATGTCCCCGATCAGGTTCTTGGCGAAAACAGTGCTCCCGGCACCGATCATTGCGACTTTAGCCATAGCTGGGTTATACCGAAGCGTTTCGCTGGGCGGTGATCCTGGTTTGCCCAGAAACAAAAAACCCCCTGACTCTGCCAGGGGGTTTCTATGGAGCTTGTGCCGGGATTACCAGCCGCGGGTCGCGAGTTGCTCTTCCTTCGGCAGGGTGGAGCAGTTGATCCCGACCATCGCTTCGCCGAGGTTCTTGCTGATCTCCGCGAGCTTCTTGGCATCTTGGTAGAAGAGCACACTCTCGACGATGGCGCGGGCGCGCTTGGCCGGGTCGCCGCTCTTGAAGATTCCGCTACCGACGAACACGGTTTCCGCACCGAGTTTCATCATGAGGGCGGCATCCGCCGGGGTGGCGATGCCACCAGCGCTGAAGTTGGGCACCGGGAGCTTGCCGATCTTGTGGACTTCACGAATCAGATCGAGCGGGGCTTGGTGCTCCTTGGCGAGAACATAGAGCTCGTCTTCGCGGGCGTTTTGCACGGTGCGGATCTCGCTCATGATCGTGCGCATGTGGCGAACGGCTTCGATGACGTCGCCGGTTCCGGCTTCGCCTTTGGTGCGGATCATCGCCGCGCCCTCGGCGCATCGGCGCAGAGCCTCGCCAAGATTGCGCGCGCCGCAGACGAACGGCACGGTGAACGCGTGCTTGTCGACGTGGTTAGCGTGGTCGGCGGGGGTGAGAACTTCGCTCTCGTCGATGAAGTCGATTTCCAGAGCTTCCAGGATCTCTGCTTCGACAAAGTGGCCGATGCGGCACTTGGCCATCACGGGGATCTTGACCGCTTCCTTGATGCCGAGGATCATTTCCGGGTCGCTCATGCGGGCGACTCCGCCATCCTTGCGGATGTCAGCGGGGACGCGCTCCAGGGCCATGACCGCGACCGCACCAGCATCTTCGGCAATCCGAGCCTGCTCAGGATTGACGACGTCCATGATGACGCCGCCCTTCAGCATCTCCGCCAGGCCGACCTTTTCCCGCCAGGTTTTCTTGGCGGTGATGGTGGCGGACGAACCGTTCGAGTGACCGTTGTGCGTGCTCATAGTAATGTGTGAGGCGAAAGCGCCTGGGAACTGAGTTCAACAAAAGAGGATTCGGAAATCCCCGGCGGACAAGCCGTCCACCAGAATGATCTACGCAAAAGTGTACATTCATGGCGGCGAGGCCCGGGGGACTGCGTAGACTCTGAGAGGACTGCGTCGGGACGTCGTGCCTATTATAGTTGCGCAAGCAACTAATTGTCTCATCCCGGCGTTGAACCAATCATGAGCACGAACACGGCTACGAAAATCCTGGGTCTGCACCACGTCACTGCGATGTCGGGAGATCCCCAAACGAATATCGATTTCTATGCCGGAATCCTCGGCCTACGCATGGTCAAGGTGACGGTGAACTTCGATGATCCGCACACCTATCACCTCTACTACGGCGATGGGCTCGGCCGACCGGGGACGCTGATGACGTTCTTCCCGTGGCCCGGTGCGCGCAAAGGGAATGTTGGAATCGGTCAAGTGGGCGTCACGGCGTTCTCGATCCCCAAGGGCTCGATGGATTTTTGGGTGAACCGATTGAGCGAGGCGGGCGTGCCGTTCTTCGGCCCTGAAGAGAGATTTGGCGATCAGGTTCTCAGCTTCGTTGACCCGGACGAGATGCCTTTGGAACTGGTGGAGTCCTCGGAGGGTGATCCTCGGGATGCCCAGCCGTGGAACGGCCTTGGTGCTGACGTCGCGATTCGCGGCTTCCATTCGGTGGAGCTCTGGCTTGGCAAGATGGAAGGTATGGAGGCTTTGCTCCAGGAGATCATGGGGCTGAGCTTGGTCGGCGTGGATCAAGGCCGGTCTCGACTGGCGGCGAATGGCAACCTGCCGGGGAACCGGGTGGATTTGGTTCACCGACCGGGGACGCCGTTTGGCACAACGGGAGTCGGAACCGTGCACCACATGGCATGGCGCGTGGAGTCGGTGGTGGAGCAGGAGGCTCTGCGGCAGACTCTGGAGCGCGCGGGTCTGCGGGTCACCGAGATTGTGGAGCGGAACTACTTTCAGAGCATCTACTTCCGCACTCCTGGTGGCGTGCTGTTCGAGGTCGCGACGGATGGCCCGGGCTTCGATATCGACGAGCCTCTGGCGACGATGGGCACGACTCTGCAACTGCCGGAGCAGTACGAAGCGATGCGCGGCGAGCTCCAACGGACGCTCCCCGACTTGGTTCTGCCGGATGGAACGGTGGTGACGAAGTGACGCCGTTCGACGAAATTGTGCTTCCCGGCGACCCCGGGAAGCCGGTTTTGCTCGCCCTCCACGGCACGGGCGGCGACGAGCATGATCTTATCCGGATCGCCGAGGCGGTCGCGCCGGGGTGGACGTATTGGGGAATCCGGGGCAAAGAACGCGAGCATGGGATGAATCGGTACTTCAAACGGTTCGCGGAAGGGGTCTTCGATGAGGACAACATCCGGATGCGCACCCCGGAGCTGGCGGATTGGATTCGGATGCGTTGGCAAGATGAAGACCTGGCGGGTCGGCCCGTCGTGGCACTTGGCTACAGCAACGGAGCGAACATGGCGGCAAACTTGCTGCTCAGTGGATCGGGAGTGCTGGAGGGCGCGGTGATGCTCCGCCCGATGGTGACCCTCGATTGGCCGGAGGCTTCTCTGAACGGTGTGAAAGGGCTCGTGATTTCGGGGCAGATTGATCCGATTTGTCCTCCGGAGCAAGGGGCGGCGTTGGCGGGGCAGCTCCGCGAAGCGGGTGCAGAAGTGGAGTTTGTGACCCTCGGGGTCGCCCACAATCTGGCTCAGGGCGACATCGTCAGGTCGAGCGAGTTTTTGGCCTCGTTTGAAGGCTGAGAGCTGAGGGCTGAGGGCTATTCAAACAGGCCGCGGGCGAAGGCATCGGCGTCGAAATCGCGCAAGTCCTCGGCCTTTTCCCCGACTCCAATCAACTTGATGGGGACGTGGAAGCGCTCGTAGACGCCGATGAGGGCTCCGCCCCGGGCGGTTCCGTCGAGCTTGGTGAGCACGAGGCCGGTGACGCCGGCGGCATTCGTGAACTCTTCGGCTTGACGGATCGCGTTTTGGCCAGTGTTGGCGTCGAGGACGAGGAGGACTTCGTCGGCGGGGCGTCCAAGCGCCTTCTCGACCACCTTGGCAACCTTGGCGAGCTCGGCCATGAGATTGCCTTTCGTATGCTGGCGACCGGCGGTGTCGGCGAGAACGAAGTCGGCGCCTCGGGCTTTGGCGGCGTTGATCGCATCGAAGAGCACAGCGGCAGGGTCTCCGCCGGGTTGGGCTTTGACGATCATGGATCCACTGCGCTCGGCCCAGATTTCGAGTTGTTCAATCGCTGCCGCGCGGAAGGTGTCGCCAGCGGCGAGGACAACCTTCCGGCCTTCCTTGGTGAGGCGGGTAGCGAGTTTGCCGATGCTCGTGGTCTTGCCGACGCCGTTGACCCCCACGAAGAGATAGACGCACGGCGGGAAGTTGCGGAAAAGGATGGATTCGCCGGGCTGGCTGAATCGGGATCGGATGGATTCCTGGAGCCGGGCTTTGATACCTTCGGCACTGGTGATTTTTTCCTCGCGCACCGCTTTGCGGAGCTCTTCGAGGATTTCGTGGGTGGTTTGGATGTTGGTGTCGGCCTGGAGGAGGGCTTCTTCAAGCTCCTCGTAGAGTTCTTCGTCGATGACCCCGCGTCCGAGCATGCGGTCGACTTTTTGCATCAGGCCTTTGAACATTCGATAGGGGAGTATGGCAGACTGATCGGGACGTTGAGCGGGCGTGCTTGTTCTGGGCATGAGGGCAGATGACGTCAGGTATGGAGGGCAGAAATGATATCAGCAGTTATCGCGGCGCTAGTCACTTCCTCGGTGCAGGATCCTTTTCAGACGCTCTGGAAGCTGAGTTTGCCCTCGTCCACGAGAGTCACGATGGATGGGGGCAAGCTTCAGATAGATGGAAAGCTGTTTGATGTGCACACTGGCTTTGCGGTTCCTCGGCCAGCCTTCGACTTTGATGTGTGGGTTCCTAGCGACGATCGAGCCGGAATGTTTCAGCCGGAATCCATTTCAAACGGCGTGGGCGAGAAAACGGTCTATGCTCGCGAGGCCCTTAAACTCCAGATCATAGGGCGCGGGGTGGGAGAAGCGATGTGGTTCTTCGAGGGATTTCGTTTGCGGCGGAGTAATCAAGAGCCGCCTCGGGATGCTCGACGAATTGAGTCACAGCCACTGTATCGACGCAGTCCCAGTCGTGCGTTCGGCAAGTTTTCGGATGGTTTCTTCTGGGTGACCAACAAGGGCTTTGATGCCGATGTCACTCAGGCCTATCAAAGCATCGTCGTGCTCGATCCCTTCATGGTCACGCCGCTCAAGTTCACCTTCTACCACGACGTGTCCAACCCTCGACGCGTGACTGGTGACTTCTACGAAAATTTCGAACGGGATCGGGAAGAATCTACCTACAAGTACCTGCGGCCTGACTGCATTGCCTGCGGAGACCTCTACACCGGGAAGATCCACTGGAAGCTAGGCAAAGAATTTCGGTGGGCAGGCCGAGTTGGTGAGAAGACTCTTGCCTGGTCTGTTAACACCCCTCACTGGTTCACTGTCGATGAGAAGACGGGGGCTACGACGGTAATCCAGTCTTCAGTTCTCAGCAGATATTCGCGGCCCGTCTTCTCATCACTTGATGGCTGCCTCGTTGTCGATGAATTCACAAATGGCCGGTGTGTCATCACATGCTACGGGCTTGCGGAGTCGGGCGCACAGGGTGGGTACTGAGCGAGAGGCCTCGTCGCCGCCCGGCCCAAGGCCAATCCCCCGACTTTTGCGGAGATCATTGGCGGTGGTTCGGGAGCGAGTGGTCGCAAAAGTCTCCCGCCCCGGTCGGCGACGGTAACAGAAAGGCAAAGCCGTCGACCCAGGCTCTGCAGGGTCGGCGTACGGGGAACCAAACAGTCAAACAAAGAGCCCCCGATCTCGGTTGAGATCAGGGGCCTTCAACTCTGAAAGAACAGAGACTTAGTGACCGGAAACCTTGGAGGCAGCGGTTGGGTCGAGGCGGAGGCCGGGGCCCATGGTGCTGCTGAGGCTGACGGTTTGGAGATAGCGGCCCTTGCTGCTCGCGGGCTTGGCCTTAATAACGGCGTCCAGAGCGGCGATGAAGTTCTCGCGAATCTGGTCATCGGTGAAGGTGACCTTGCCGAGCGGCACGTGGACAACGCCGGCCTTGTCGGCGCGGTATTCCACACGAGCGGCGCTCTTGATTTCCTTGACCGCAGCGGCGATGGCACTGGTCACGGTGCCGTTGCGCTTGTTCGGAGTCTTGGGGCCGAGGAAGCGACCGATCTTTCCGATTTGCGGGGCCATGTCGTCCGAAGCGATCATCACATCGAAGTCCTTCCAGCCCTCCTGCACGCGCTTGATGAGATCCTCATCACCGACCACGTCGGCACCAGCGGCTTCGGCTTCCTTCGCCAGGTCACCCTTGGCGAGAACAGCAACCTTCTTGACCTTGCCGGTTCCGTGGGGGAGAGTGGTGATGCCGCGAACGTTTTGGTCGCTCTTGCGGGGGTCGATGCCAAGGCGCAGAGCCAGTTCAACCGTTTCCGGGAACTTGGCGGTCGCGTTCTTCTTCACCTGTGCGATGGCTTCATCGACGGTGTAGATGGCGTCCTTTTCAAGGGTCTTGGTGATCTCGGTATACCGCGCCGAGTGCGCGTTCTTGCGTTTGGTTCGAATGGCCATAAAGGTCCTCCGTGGTCAAGTGGCCCCAAACAGAGCCTGCCACAGGTTTGCAAAGATACCTCAGGAACTTGCGCGAATCTGGGACGGGTAGGGTAGAGAGACAATTATGCTCGCCACTCTCACTGCCGCCTTGATTCTTCAGACACCCAACTATGCCGCCACATGGCAAGAGGTCTCCGGGGCGATCAGTTCCCGCTACTACGCCCGGGCGGAGCGACGCACCGAAATGAACGCCCTTCTGACCAAGTACGGCCCGATTGCCTCGGCCGCGAAGTCGAATGAGGAGTTCGCGGCGACCATGCGCTCGATGATCGCTGAGTTTGGCGATTCGCACTTTGACTTCGTCACGGCGGAGGATCAAGGCTTTGCAATGATGGCGAACATCGTGAATACCCGGGGCATGGGCCGAGGCACCACGCCGCAACTGCCGAACATCGGGGCTTGGTTCAAGCGTGATACCGGAGGATTTCGAGTGATGATGGTGCTCAATGATTCTCCTGCTGCGGCCGCCGGGCTGGAAAAGGGCGATCTCGTGACGACGATTGAAGGGAATCCATTCACGCCGGTGAAGTCGTTGCAGCCGTTTGTCGGTAAGTCAGTGAAGCTGACCTTCGTTCGCGGGACGGAGACGAAGTCGGTGCAGGTCACGCCGATTGAACAGCTTCCGTATCAAATGTTCTACACGGCGACCCAGAAGAGCACGAAGATCATCGAGCGCAACGGCAAGAAGATCGCGGTGTTTCGGCCCTGGACAATGGTGGATATCCAGATCAGCGACATGCTGGGCATCTTTGTTCGGCAGGGGCTCGCGGGCCGGAGCGATGCGTTGATCTATGATCTTCGCGATGGGTTTGGCGGTCGCCCCGAAGGATTCTTTGAGCTCTTCTTCGCGCCGGACTATGAGCTTGCCTGGGGGCTCGGCAGCGTGACGAGCAAGCAACGTACGGGATACGACAAACCGATGGTTGTGCTCACGAACGAAGGAACCCGGAGCGCCAAGGAGGTCGTCAGCGCGATCTTTAAGAAGTCGAAGCGGGCGACTCTGATTGGTCAGCCCACGAAGGGTGATGTTCTGGGCACCTTCCCGCAGATGATCGGCGACTGGGGGATTCTGGAAATCCCGATGGTGGATCTCGCATTTGAAGGGGAACGGATGGAAAAGAACCCGGTTCAGCCGGACATCAGCGTGAAGGATGACCCGTTCAGACCGGGGGATGAGCAGTTCGAAGCGGCGCTGGATCACTTGAGCAAGTGACCCCCCAAAGCGCAGGATGCCGCTGGTCAGTTCGGCCCACGCAGGGCTGCGAGGGGCCGGACTTTCCGCTTGCTTCCTTACCCCTCTGTAGGTAACCTGACAACTGACGGGAGAAGGGCAGCCTGCCATTTGGCGTGGCGCTCAACGAGGTGCGTCTACCCCTATGCAAAACACATTCGCTATTCTTGGTTCCGGTATGCAGGGCACGGCTGCTGCTTACGACATCGCCAAATTCGCGCAAGAGCCCAAGGTCTTCATGGGCGACGTGAGCTTCGATCAAGCTCGCAAGAACGCGGAGCGCGTCAACAATCTCATCGGTCGAGAGGTTTGTATCCCGCACGAAGTCAACGCGCTTGACGAAGTTAGCCTCGCTCGCTTCCTGGAAGGTGCGGATATTGTCATCTCCTGCGTGCCCTACTGGATGCACCCTCACATTGCCAAGGTTGCGATCAACTCGATCACCGACATGGTGGATCTCGGCGGCAACACCGACATCACGATGCGCACGCTGGATCTCGATCTGGAAGCAAAGGAGAACGAAGTCACCCTCGTGCCGGATACCGGGCTTGCGCCAGGCCTCGTGAACAACGTGGGCCTTTACATGATTGAGAATCTGGACGAGTGCCACAGCGTGAAGCTCTACTGCGGCGTTCTCCCGCAGAATCCCAAGCCGCCGTTCAACTACAAGCTCACTTTCAACATGGAAGGCTTGGTCACGGAATACGACTTCGAAGCGATTGCTCTGCGCGATGGCAAGATCATCAAGGTTCCGACTCTGACGGAGCTGGAGCACCTGCACATCGACCAACTGGGCGATATGGAAGCCTTTGTGACTTCCGGTGGTACGTCAACCGCTCCCTACACGTTGGAGGGTAAGGTTCCGAACTACGAATACAAGACGATCCGCTTCCCGGGTCACTGCCACCTCATGAAGATCTTCAAGGACTTCGGTCTTTGGCGAGAGGATGAGGTCGAAGTGAAGGGCGGCAAGGTTCGTCCGAAGGATGTGTTCAACAAGGTCTTCGGGCCGGAGCTGGAGAAGTTCGTCGATGACGACCTCTGCGCGGTTCGAGGCGTGGGTGTCGGCATCAAGAATGGTCAACCGAGCCGCATCCAAGTCGATATCTTTGACAAGCAGTGCAAGGAAACCGGCTTCACGAGCATGGAGCGACTGACCGGCTTTAGCACCTCGATCATCGCCCAGGAAGTCGTCCAAGGCAACGTGCCGAAGGGTGCGGTGCGCTACGAGAATGCCATGACGGGCACGGCGTTCCTGCGAGAACTCCATCGCCGAGGCATTGATCTCAAGATCCAGCAAACCACCGAAAAAGTCTTCGGCTAAGCGCTGACTGGTTTGCCCCAAGCCCGAACCCTCTTTCTTCGCGAGAGAGGGTTCTTTTTGTGGGTCGGCTCGGATACTCTGCCGTTGGGTTAGCGCATGAAAGAAGTTCCGGTTTTTGGTCTGTTTGAGCTGGGGTGGCAAGAGGAAGCTAAGGGTGGAAATCCGTTTTTGGAATCCCCTCGGTTGATGACCGTTCGGCATGACGAGGGAGAGTCGTGGGAGATCGCGGGGTTCTGTGACGACACGAAAGGAACCCAATTTGCCGCGCGATTCATGCCGCAACGAGCGGGGCGCTATTCTGCGGAGGTGCGCAGCGGGGATCGTGTGGTGCGCGAGAGCTTCGCCGCCGTGGATCGAGGGCTGGCTGGAATTCCGCAGGCACACGGGTGGCACTTTGCTTGGTCTGGAAGTGGCGAGCCGATTTATCCGAACAGCACGACGGCCTACATGCTCTTTGGGCTCGAGGAGTCAGTGGCAAAGGCTGCGCTGGATCGGCTAGCCGACCAGGGGATCAATCGGATTCGGGTGGCCCTCTCTCCCTCGCGGCAAGATGATGGATCGCGGTGGATGGAGCCGCAGGTTGCGGAACGCGACGATTTCACCTACACGTACAGCCCGTGGGTTTTGGGTGATCCAGGCAATGCGCGGCAGCCCCAGACTGACGTGACGCGTTTTGATATCGGGTTCTGGCACAAAGTCGATCGAATCGTGGCGCACGCGCAATCTCGCGGGATCGTGAGTGAGATCATCTTCTTTCTCGATGGCGCGGATGAGGGGAACTATCCGTTTGAGAAGTTTCGCGTGAGCGCGAGTGATCCTGATGAGGATCGGTACTACGCCTATGCCGTGGCTCGCCTCGGGGCTTTCTCGCACATTGAGTGGTGTGTGACCAACGAGTGGACGCTTTTCCAGACCGACGAGTGGGTGGAGCGCCAGGGGGCCTTACTCGCGGCTCTCGATCCATACGATCACCCTTTGAGCGTGCATGGGCATGGGCACTTCCCGTTTCGGGCGAGCCCGTGGTGTACCCATGCTCTCTTCCAGGTTTGGGATGAGCATGGAGGCCATGAGTGGGCTCTGCGTGAGCGGGCAGAGATGGTCAAGGCGGGTCAGGTTAAGCCGGTCTTCAACGAGGAGTTTGGATACGAAGGGCACTACTCGTTTCCTTGGGGCGAGGCCCGAGTCGCCCCGGCCAGATCGGCGGAGACCCGGCTCCGGATCGCTTGGGGGGTCGCGACGGCAGGGTGCTACAGCACGGACGGAGAAACCGCGAAGCCGGGCCTCGGCGGCTGGATCAACGGGTTGAACGAGGGCGAATCTGAGCTCTTGATCGGAAGGCAGCGGATGGCTGAGTTCTTCTCGTCTTTTGACTTTGCAAGTTGCGAGCCGGATGACGATTCAGCTTCCGGCGATGCGTGGGTTCTGCGCGGGGCCGATCAGATCGCGGTGTTTCTGCCCAATGGCGGTCAAACCTCGGTTCATGTCCCTGAGGGCTTGTGGGATATTCGGCAATTCGACCCGAGGTCGGGCTGGTGGGAAGAGCTCTTGCGGGATCAAGAGCTTTTCCGTCAGCCGGAGTGGCGCGGCTGGGTTTCTCCTTTCATCGAGTTTGGTCGCCCGATGGCGTTCCTCATTGCACGGTCAACGCTTGCTGAGTGAACGTTAATTTCATCAATTTTGGTATCGAACCATGACATTTGTCATATCGATCCTCCAGGGGTGTGCGACACAATAATGAAGGTGATGCTCTCTTGCGGCATCCCAGGTGTCTTACACATGCAAAAACTTGTCTTGCCGTTACTCGGGCTGGCGGTGTTGGCCAGCGGGATTGGGTCGATGGCCCAAGCAGCACCACCAGCCGAATCGAAGAAAAGCTTTAAGAAGGATGTCGCTCCGGTTTTGCAGCGCGCCTGCGCAAGCTGCCACGCCGGAAAGAGTGCGTCGGCGGGTATTGATGTCAGTTCCTACAAGGCCTTGATGGCGAAGCGAACCGGCGAACCTGTGGTTGCTCCGGGCAAGAGCAAGCAGAGTCTCTTGACTCTCTCCATGCGTGGGGAGGATGGCGTTGCCAAGATGCCTCCGGGACGAGGTCACATGCGCGAAGGGACGATCAAAGTCGTCGAAGCCTGGATCAACGAAGGCGCCAAGAACAACTGATTTCCCGCTTTTTCGGAAGAAACTGCGGCGAAAGCTAAACGAATCGGCGGCTCAGGCGTCCAAAATGCGAAGGTATGAAGTCTTTCGCTTTTCTTGCTCTGTCGTGCGTCGTTCTGGGTGCGGGCATTCTGTCGCAAGCCCAAGCGGGTGTTCCGCAGGAGGCTAAGAGCTACAAGAATGACGTTGCCCCGATTCTGAAGAACTACTGCGTGGGGTGTCATACCGGGAACAGCGCCAAGGCTGGTCTTGACCTCAGCACCTACAAGGGTCTGACGGCCAAGCGGGAGAAGGCAACGATCGTCGCGGGTAAGGCGGAGAAGAGTGCGCTTATCCAAGCGGTGAAGGGCTCGGGTGAAGTGAAGAAGATGCCTCCGGGACGCCGCACCGTCAAGGCTGCGGAGATCGAGGTGCTGAGCGCCTGGATCAACGAAGGCGCGAAGGATAACTGAGCTTCCCGCCACGGGTTGAGGGCGTCCCACCCTCGGCTGAGGATTTGGGGGGCCGAGCGGTAGAATCAGCAAGATTCCCCCTTAGCCTCTCATGGATCAATCGCACATCCGTAACTTCTGCATCATTGCTCACATCGATCACGGCAAGTCGACGCTCGCTGATCGCATCTTGGAGCATTGCGGAGCCGTACGCGGCACCGCCCAAGAGCAGATGCTGGACACGATGGATCTGGAGCGGGAACGCGGCATCACGATCAAGATGACCGCTGTGCGGCTGGAATACAAAGCCCGCGATGGTCAGACGTACCAGTTCAACCTGATCGACACCCCGGGGCACGTGGACTTCACCTACGAAGTCTCGCGCGCTCTCTACGCCTGTGAAGGCGCGCTGTTGCTCGTGGATGCAACGCAGGGAGTCGAGGCTCAGACGATCGCCAACGCCAACATGGCGATGAATCAGAACTTGGAGATCATCCCGGTGGTCAACAAGATGGATCTCCCCCATGCTGATTTGGACATGGCCAAAGAGGAGATCGAAAACGCCCTGATGCTCGATGCGAGCGACGCCATCCCTTGCTCGGCCAAGAGCGGACTGGGAATCGAGGACATTTTGGAGGCGGTGGTCGCGCGGATCCCATCGCCACGCGGGAAGTCGGACAATCCGCTGCGCGCGTTGATTTTCGATAGCCACTTTGATAGTTATCAGGGCGCGGTGGCCTATGTTCGGGTTGTCGATGGCGCGATCAATCCGGGCGACAAGATCAAGATGATGTCCACGGGCAAGGTGTTTGATGTCGACGAAGTCGGTGTCTTCCGCCCGAGGCTGGAGCGTGGTCAGAGCCTTGAGACGGGGGAAGTTGGCTTCCTGACCGGAGCGATCAAGACGATTGGCGATGCGAGCGTGGGCGATACCGTCACGAGTGCCGAGCGCTCGGCCGACGAGGCTCTGCCGGGTTACCGCAAAGCCAAGTCGATGGTCTACTGCGGTCTGTATCCCACCGATTCAGACTCTTACGAGGACCTGCGCGATGCGATTCAGAAGCTGCAACTCAACGATGCGAGCTTGGAGTACGAGCCGGAAACATCTGCCGCCCTCGGATTTGGCTTCCGCTGCGGATTTTTGGGGCTGCTCCACATGGAAATCATGCGCGAGCGGCTGGAGCGCGAATTCGATCTGGATTTGATTCTCACGGCACCGAGCGTGGACTACAAGGTTCAGACCACGGCGGGGGAAGAACTGCACATCTCCAACCCGAGCGAGATGCCGCCGAGCAACCACATTTCCTACGTGGAAGAGCCGGTGGTCAACGCCACGATCATGGTTCCTGTGGATTACATTGGCGCGGTGATGACCCTGTGCCAAGAAAGGCGCGGCATCTTCAAGCGGACGGAATATCCTACGCCGAACCGGGCGATGATCCACTACACGCTCCCGCTGGCCGAGATTCTGTTGGACTTTTTCGACAAGTTGAAGAGTTCGACAAAAGGCTATGCTAGCTTTGACTACGAGTTCGCGGGCTACGAGCTCAGCGAGCTGGTGAAGGTGGACATCATGCTGAACGGCGATGTCGTGGACGCGCTGAGCTTTATCGTCAACAAGCAATTCAGCTACCAGCGTGGCCGGGCGATTGTCGAGCAGCTTCGCAAAGTCGTTCCGAGACAGCAGTATGAGGTCAAGATTCAAGCGGCCATCGGGGCCAAGGTGATCTCGGCGGACGTCATCAAGCCGTTCCGCAAGAACGTCATCGCGAAGTGCTATGGCGGTGACGTGAGCCGCAAGCGCAAGCTCCTCGAAAAGCAGAAGAAGGGTAAGAAGCGGATGAAGAACATCGGCTCGATCGAGGTTCCGCAGGAAGCCTTCCTCAGCGTGCTTCGGGTTGCGGAGTAGGGCGGGAGCCACTAAAGCCGGTCTAACCAGGCATCCCTTACACCGCAATCGCAGGAGCGAAGGCGGATTCGTCGGTGCCTCGGTAGCGGCTGGTTTCCAGACTTTCGGCATGGAGCAGACGGCCCTCGTGCCAGGCGGAAACGTGATGCCCAATCGCCTCGCCGAACTTCACCGGCACAGCGTTGCCGAGTTGGCGGTATTGATCTGCCAGCTTGCCCGCGAGCTGCCAGTCGTCGGGGAAGGTTTGAAGGCGTTGATACTCTTGAACGCTCAGTGCGCGCAGCTCCTCAGGGTGTGCGAGAAGCGTCGCGGGCATGGTGGGGGTGGTTACTAAGGTCGGAGACGGGGCATCCCACGCGACCCGGCGGAGGAAGCCGGTGCGGCCGCCTTCGCAGAAAAACACATTCCCAAGTGCCTCTTTCTGGAGTTCGATCGGCAAAGATCGCCAGTTCTCGCCCGGTTTGAGCAGTGGGAGATACGGCAGCATCTTGGTTCGAAGCGGCAGGCATTGAGGCTCACCTGAGAGGCCTTCGAGAGCCTCGCGAACCGTGGGCGCGGGCGAGGTGAAGGGCAACAGATGGGGCACACGGCGCTTTCCGCGTGCGGCGATGAGCACCACGCGCTCGCGCACCTGCGGCACGCCGAATCGCGAGGTGTCGTACAATCGGAAGGAGCAAGCGTAGCCGCTTTCCTCCAACCGACTGAGAATGAGCTTGAGGGCGCCGCCTTTGGCTTCTGCCTCGGTGAGCTCAGGAAAATCCGGGCCGCGCTCGTGGTGCGGCCGGTGAACGAGGGGGGCCGAAAGAAGCCCCCTCACGTTCTCGATGATCACGTACTGTGGCTCCAAACGAATAGCCAGGTCAAGAAAATGGAGGAAGACATGCCCTCGTTCGTCGTTCAGCCCCTGACGACGACCAGCCGTCGAGAAAGCCTGACAGGGTGGGCCCCCGACCACGGCATCAATCGACGCCAGGTCGGGGCCAAGGGTGTCTCGGAGAAAAGCGTGGCTCAGGCTTCGAATGTCTTGGGCAAAAAGGGGAATGCCCGGACGATTCCGTGTGATGGTTTGGCAAGCAATTGGGTCGATCTCGTTGAAGGCGACCGGCGTCCAGCCAGCGTGTTCCAACCCAAGATCAAGCCCCATCGCTCCCGTAAAGAAGCTGAGGTACCGCATCCGTGTGGTTTGTGTGCGCCTTCCATCCTAGAAGGCGGCGCTCCTTCCTGGAGCACTGCGAGAGTTTTCCACATCCCCTGTGAAAAATGCTAGGGCTATCCCGTTAAGACTTTTCGTGAATCTCTTGAGCGAACCGGACGATGTCTGGCCAACGCTCGTGGAGATCGCTCGCGAGAGGGATGCGCGAGCGGGCGAGGGGCACGTCGTCGAGGTCGATTTCGGCGAGAACCAGTTGTTCGCCGAGGATGTCGGCTTGAGCAATGATCTGTCCGAAGGGGTTGAGAATCATGCTTCCTCCGGTCATCCCCTTGCCGCCTTCGAACCCAACGAGCATCGCCATGGCGCAAGCCATTCCGTGCTCCTCGCAGAGGGCGGTGAGCATCCGCTCGTAGCGGAGCAGATTGCCGGGTTTCTCGGCTTGGAACCCTCGGGCCGGGGAGGCAGAGTGGACAAGAATCATCTGAGCCCCACCCGCGCACAGGAGAGCGGGGAGAATGGAATGCCAGACGTCTTCGCAGATCAGCTGGCCGAATCTCCCGAACCGCGTTTCGATGAGACCAAGATCGTTGCCTGCTTGGTGGAATCGGTGCTCATCAAACACGTGGTACGTGGGGAGGAAGAACTTGTGGTAACTCCCCACCAAACGGTGGGAGTTTGGGGCGAATTCGAAGTATCCCGCTGAGTTGTAGGGGCGGAATTGAGCGGACTCGTAGAACCCGATGCTCGCGTCGATCGGGCGTTTGAGCCCGGTGAGTCGTGCGGCGAGTTTGTCACCCAGGTCGCTGGCGGAAAGGGAGAGTTCGTCGACGCCTCCTTCTAAGATGTACCCGGTCGTGCTGGATTCCGGGAAGACGACGAGATCCGCGCCTTCGTCGGAGGCTTGCTGGATGCATTCCGCCATATGGTCAAGCGTCGCCTCCAGGCGACCCTTATCGGGCTGGAATTGGCAAACGCCGACGGTGAACTTCACTGCTTCATTCTACCGCTCTGCATCCGGTTCGTCAGCCTTGCGTTGCGAGGCTGGGGAGATTCGCACGGTGATGCTAGGTTCCATGCGATCGCCGGGGAAGACGAGCTCGGCGAGCCTGACGGTCGCGAACTGCGTTCTGGATCCTTCCGCGAGGCCGAGAATCAGCCGCTGCTCCGCGCGCGTGGCGGCCACATACAACAGACGCTGATCTTCGGCCTTCTCATCCTGTTTGAGCCAAGTGTTCAGCCATGTCTTAAGCCCCGTGTTCGGGGACTGGCTGACCATAAGGGCCGTTTTGCGATGGATTCTCGCGAGAGGCGAGCCGATCAACTTGTTGTCCCACTTCAAGTCGAATCCTGCGATGATGACGGTGTGAAACTCGAGCCCCTTGGCCGCGTGGATCGTCATCACCTTGACCACAGGATCGCCCTCATCCGTGATGGTTGCATCGCCTTCCTTGAGGTCGCTCTCGACGGTCAGCCGGATGCGATCCGCGTACTCGCCGGGACGAAGCGTCGGCTGACTGGCGGCTTGAGAGAGCAGTTTGCGCACGTGGGCCACGACATGCTCACCATTTGGTCGAGATCCCACGTTCGCCAGATAGGGGCTCCGGTGAAGGGCCTCGTTCAGGACCTCCCATGCCGGGAGTCGATCCGCCACCGCCGTGAGGGGCAGGAACCACTCCCGAAACTCATTCAGCTTCCCATTCTCTACCTCATCCTCCAGCGTGACCCCAGCGAAGGTCTCCGTAAAGGTCTCGCTTGCGGACAACCGGATGACGCTGCTGAGATTCAGCCCGCAGAATGGGCTGTGGAGAAGGGAGGCAAGGGCAAAGGAATCGAGCGGATCTACGCTGGCGGAGAGCAGGTTGGCGACATCTCTGGTCTCCATCCGGGCATAAAATCGGTTGGAACCTCCCACCAAAAGGTGGGGGATATGAAATACTTCGAACAAACGCCCGATGGCCTTTGCTGTCTTCGCCGCGCGCACGAGCACGACAATTTTTCCTGGGGCCGAGGCAGGATCTTCGTCTTCTTGGATCAGCTGATGGATCAGCTCGACCAAACCTTCGGCTCCCGTGGTGCCCAGCTGCCAGAACTCCACACCTGCGTACCGATGGGTGTTTGATTCCCCGTCGGGATGCACCATCTGGTTGTATTGGCCTTCCCACAAAGCGCGGAATGCATTGTTGATGAAGTTGAGCACGCCGGGGCTTGAACGGTAGTTCACGTCCAGAGTGATGCTCCCGTTCTCCACGCGCTCGGCGAAGAGCTCTCGATCTGCGCCCCGAAACGCATAGATGCTTTGCTGAGCATCTCCGACAAAGAATGTCCGTTCGATGGGGAGGTTGTCGAGTAGCCGGTACTGGGTCGGGCTGACGTCCTGAGTTTCATCAACCAAAGCCACTTTGTAGCGAGATCCAATGCGACCGCGTACTTCGGCATCGGTTTCCACTAACCGGATCGTTTCTTGTTCGAGGAGAGTGAAGTCCATGCGCTGGCTGGATCGCAGCGCAAGTTCGTAGTTTTCCCAAGTTTCCAAGCCGAGGGCGGCAAGCGCAAGCGTATCACTAATGACCTGCTCTGCCTCGTCTTGGCTATAGTCCCGGAAGAGCCTTTTCAGCTCCGGCCGCAAGCGAGCGCGACGAGCCTGGGCTTCCCGCAGCCAATCCAAGAGACTATCGCTTGGTTCAGGAAGCCCGCCATCTGGGAACTGGGCGCAAATCCTTTCGCTCATCGCCAAGCTGTAGGATTGGCTGGACCGATAGATTCGGTGAATCTCGCTCATCGGCACCGTGCCGCCACGAAGACTGCCGAGGAAGTCTTTGAGAACAAAACTTCGTAAGGCTGTTTCCCAGCTCCTGGAAGATCCCCAGACCGCCTGCCCTGCGACACGCTGGCGGAGCTCCCGAACTCCCGGGTGATCTTGCAGATCCCCGACAAGCGCAAGTTGAAACGCTTCGACGAGCAACCGCTGCGATTCCGCACCATCAATCACCTCGAAGCTGGGGTCGAGCCGGGCAAGCATGGCGTTCTCGCGCAACGTGCGCTCGCAAAAGCTGTGGATCGTCTGGATGGGGCCGGTTTCGGCGGTTTGGGCATCCTCGCTCCGGCCGAGATCCCGTAGACGACGAACAATCCGCTCCTTCATTTCGGCGGCAGCTTTGCGGGTGAAGGTAACGGTCAGGATCTGGCTTGGCGTCAGGCCATCTTCCACCACATGGCGGAGATAGCGTTGCACAAGCACTGCGGTCTTTCCCGCGCCAGCCGATGCGGTGACGGTCACGCGCGCATCGTTGCTCTCCACCGCGCGCTGCTGGTTTGTGTTCAGCTTCAGACTCACGAGAAATCCTCCTCAAACGGACTGCTGAAGTCGCCGAATTCGACGTGGCGACGACAGAGATCGCTGTAGTTGCATCGCTCGCACTGGGTTCCGGGTTTAGGGAGCATTTCGCCGCGATCGAGGTCCTCGAGGACTCGGCTCGCTTGCTCGACTGCTTCCTGTCGGAGCTTTTTACGCGCAGCCATGCCTACGAGTGGTCCTGTTTGAGAAGGGTAGACCACGATCTTTAGATCGTCGGGCATGAACTCAGGCGGGTTAAACGCCGACCCGGCGAGCACGTACAGCACGCGCGATCCATCAATCGAATCGACTTGCATGGCGGCATAGTCAGGGCTTTGTCGAAGCATCGCCAAGATCAGACCGAAGCGGAACCGGAATGCCGGATTCTTATCGACTTCCGTCGCCGTGCCGGGCACCGAGCTTTCGTAGCTGGTGAGCGTCGTCGCATTCTCTCCGACCCAGGCGGCGGGGAACTTGGCGCGGATCGGTACCTCCTGATCCCTGAACTTCAGCTTGCCGCGCAGATGGTCGCCCCCGGTCCGCACGTCGGTTTGAAGTGTTTGCCCTTGCAGTCCGAAGGCTGATCGAGCGGCGAACTCTTTGCGAACCCACGAATCGATCACCCGTGTGACCGCATCGTCGATCAACCGCGATTGCCACGGTTCCATTTCGTCGGCAAGTTCCTCTCTTTGCCGATCGACTGCGGCACGCAGAGCCATCCGGGCAGTCGGAGCATCCGGGGCTTGGGCGAGCTGCGCCTCCACCGGGATCTTGGTCAGCCAAAACATCGATCCAAAACTGCCCTTGGGATTCAAGGAGAGTCGGTACCGCATCGCGGCCTGGAAGGGGCAGACGGATGCGATGGAGAGCTCCTTGAGATCCACACCTTTCTCCCAATCGGGGCGGATCATGGCCTGAACTTCGGGATCAGTGACACGAGGGACATCGGGCGCGCGACGGGGGCCTTCCAGGGCCTGGGCGAGCACACTGTCGCTCACGGCATAGCAGTCCTCGACCGGCGGCGTCATGTCCTTGCGCCGATGAAGCACACGTTTGGCCCCTCGGGCCGAAGCTCTTTCGACCTCGCTGAGATAGAAAGCGGGCACGGCGTCGCTTTCATCTTGGGTCATCGGATAGCTCAGCACCAGCCTCTCGCGCGCCGAGCCGCAGATGCGGATGAATTCATCGCGCTCCGCCTTGGCGGTGTCATGGCTGGTCGGCAACTTCGGCAGAGACGGGCAGTGGGTCGCGAGTTCCGCCCGATCCAGATCGTCGAGCACCGGATCCTCAGTACGACGCCGGGGGAACGTCCCCTCCAGCATCCCGAGACAAAAAAGCACGTTGAACCCAGAGAGTTCCGAGGTGCTTGAGGTCACGTGGACGCCCGCTTCTTTCCTTGACCACAGCACATTTTCCAAGTCCCAGAGCTCTTCTGCCTTGGCCAGGAACGAAGCGAAATCCAACGGGAAATCGCGATCTTGAAGCACGGCATCGCGGAGCGAACGCTGAAGCACGGTCATCGCTTTGAGGTCGCGAGAACGGGTTTCCTCATAGTCGTGCGCCGCGCGATCGAGCACCCTGGTTCCTTCCCAGAGATCCCGAAAATGGACGGCCCAGCCGGACATCGGCATACTCGCATCCATCGACCGCTGGCGCCAGTGGAGAAGACTCCGGAGCCACTCGCCTTCGGTTGCAGATTCAGCATGAACCTGGAGGGCGTTCCAGGCATCCCCCGTCGCCTCGCGCGCACTGCGGATCGCTTGAACCAGCCACGTTCGCTCGGAGGAATCCAGCCCAAAGTAAGTGGAACGAACCACGCGCTCGAGCCTACGGATATCGCTCCCTGCCAACACCTGCAAGACTTTGAGAGTCAGTCCGGCGAAGCCGTTGCTCAGAACCGGGGCGCTCATGCTGCCCGCGATTCTCACGCCAAGGCGCCGTGCGCTGGCGACCATGAGAGGCAGATAGCTCTCGGCATTTCGGGCGTAGACCCCAATCGACTCTTCGGGTACTCCCTGAGCCACGAGCTTCTGGCATTCACGGCAGACCCACTCGCATTCGGCGAGAGGGTCTCCGGTCTGCCAAATTTCTACGTCCGGGCTTTCCGAGGCTTTCGTCTCCGTGAACAGATGCTTGATCCAAGTGGGATCGTCGGGTTGGATCATCTGCGTCGGAGCGATTCGGTTGACGGTCTGGCGACTCGCACGGAACACTTCCAGCTGACCCGGGATCTGCTCTACCACGACATCCACGACCGTGCCCGTTTTGGAGAGCCATGCGATCCATTCCTCGTAAACCGGTTGGGATTCGTGGGAGGCAAAAATCACGACATGCCGCTCACGAAGTTCGGGGATTTCTGCCATTTCGAGGCAGAACTGAGCGCGGTCGATGCCAAATTCTCGGCTGGAGTCGGTGGCGAGTTGCCGGAGTCGGCGATCAAGCTCGCCCAACTGCGAGAGCTTAATCGCGGTCAAGCCATTTGAAGTACGGGCTGCTGCTTCCGTCAGATCCGTTGCGGTGTAGCCGTGGTAGTGCAGTTCGGTGAGGGCACTTGCGAAGGCATCGGCCAAGCCCGGCAGGGCGGCGGCGGCCGAAACGAGGCTAGACTCAGGGAAACCAGCGGCGACGGCTTGAATCATGGACCGCATCTGGGGGCGAGTCAGGCGAGGGAATCCCGTGTCTCCCATCATGCCGGCAAATCGAGCCACCAGCGATCCGAACGGAACGATTTCAACATCCATGTCGTCCGGCAGGTGCCGGCGCACCATGACGAGAGAGCGGTCGTCCATCGCGCTCACCCAAGACTCCTCCGTCAAGATTTGACGAAGAATCTCTTGCCGACCTATTCCCCCCGGCATGACCGAGACCACTCGCGGACGTGCATCTGCCATAGTGACGTTGCAATCATTATGTCGCGACCGGGCCGCCGACTTTGGACAACCTCACGTCAAGTCATCGGGAATCTTCTCCCGCTGATCGCCGTGCTGATCCCCGCGATCCCGATTTCGCTCGGAATCGTGCGCGCGGGGGTTACCTGGCTCGCGATCGGACAGCTTTTCGGGTGCATTGCCCTCGGGATCGTCGTCCTCAATTATCTCGGCCTGTTTGGCAATCGAGGGATGCAGAGAAAGTTCAGTCTCCGCTACCCAGCGCTGTATCCCGATGCGCCCGCTCCGACGCTCTTCGTGGGTTTTGCGCGGCCCGATCACAAGAGTCTGCTCGACCCTCACGAGGACATTGGGTTTCTGACTCTCACCGAGGATTCCGTGGCCTTTCGGGGAGAGATTCATGAAGTAGACATTCCCAAGCACTGCATCGAGTCGATCCGACTGAGGCCGAATATCCACTCCTGGCTCTGGTTAGGAGGATGGGTGAGCTTTGAAGCCAAGATCGCGGACAAGTCGATTCGACTGGACATCGAGCCGCGCAAGTATCACACTCTCTTTGCCAACGCCCGATTTCGGCGCAAGTTTGTGAGGGAAGCCCAAGCATGGCTCAACAGCTCGCAGACACCGTCCGAGCCTCAAACCGAAAACGCCCCTGAGTAACCCAACGAAAGTTGCCGATACATTTTCCGGGAACCGCGCAGATTCCGGAGCATGGATGAATAGGTTTTTGAGGAAGACGGCCGATCGAGCGGCACGTGATCTCACTCGGGGGTTTGAGATCACCCAAGATGGTTCGCCTTGGGCGAGCCAGCTTTTCGTCGCGTTAGATCATCACCGCGAGCGCCGCCACCACATGGCCGAGCAAGTCTATCAGCAGGTGCTCGTCTCCGATCCTGACCACCGAGACGCCCTCTATCTCTACGCGCTCCTCAAGCTCCTCTACCAAGACTTTTCCGTCGCCACCGACATGCTCCGTCGGTTGACGATGGCTCATCCCGGGTTCGCCCGAGGATGGGCGAGCTACGGCGCGGCGCTCTCTGGACTTGGTCACAGCGAGGAGTCGATCATTGCGTTCCAGCGGGCGCTGGAGATCGAGCCCACCTATGCCGATGCCCACTACAACCTGGGTCAGCTCCACAAGCAACTGAAGGAGTGGGACAACGCCGTTCTGTGCTATCGCCGCGCAGCGGGCTATGACCCCACCCACGCTCAGGCTTACAACGAGATGTCGGAGTGCTACTACGAGCTCGGCGACTACGAGGACGCGATGTCAGCGTGCCACAGCGCCCTGCTCATCGACAAGCACTTGGTTCCGGCTTACAACAATTTGGGTCGCGCCCTTGCCGCGCTTGGTCAGACAAAGAACGCCGAAGAGACCTTCCGAACCGCGATCAAGCTGAACCCCGGGTTTGCCGATGCCTATAGCAATTTGGGCAAGACGTTCTTGGCGCTTGGACGCCCGGCACAGGCGCTGGAAGCCTGTATCCAAGCCACGCAACTGAACGATGACCTTGCGGTTGCTCACTGCACCCGAGGTGAATCGCTCCGCCAACTGGGTCGCCTGGATGAGGCGATGCAGAGCTGTCAGCGCGCCATCCATGTTGATCCGGAGTCAGTGGACGCGATGAACGGTCTTGGTCTGGTCTATCTGGATTCGTCGCTGATTCAGGAGGCGGTCAATGCCTTCCGCAAGGCGAACGACACCCGAAAAGGCCATCGCGAAGCCGCGAGCAACGTTGTTGAGGGGCTGAAGTGTCTCACCGGAGCAACTCCTGCTGAGGTGAAAGAGGCTGCGGAAAACTGGGCCAAGCAATTCGCCTTCTCAGAATTCGGACCGATGGCGAAGCCAGTGGGGGTTCAGCGGGTTGGATTCCTGCTCGGGAACCTGGAGCATAGCCGCGAAGGCGTGGTGCTCGACGCCCTGCTGAGCGCCTGGGATCGCTCCATCTGTGAGGTTTTTGTCTATGTCAATCACGCCGGCGATGGCCCGATCTCGCAGAGAATCAGCCGCGTCGCGACGGAAGTCCGGCATATCGTCGGCTTTGATGATGTGACCGTTACCGCGATCATCCAGGGTGACCGAATTGATGCGCTGGTGGATATGCAAGGCCACTCGGAGTCTGGGCGACTCGGCGTTTTCGTGAACCATGCCGCTCCGATTCAGCTTTCCTGGTGGGGCGGAATGGGAACGTCTGGTTTGGGTTCGATGAGCGGGATTCTCGCTGATCGCAACTTGATTCCGGAATGCGAGATTGATGCCTACACCGAGCAGGTTTGGTATCTCCCCCGATTGCCGCTGGCGTACTTGCGCCCAGAAGCGGAAGCACCGCTCGGCCCTCCGCCGAGCCAGGCTGGTGAAGCTTTCACGTTTGGGTGCTTCACCTCGGCCAAGAAGATCAACAAACAAGTCGTGGCGGCGTGGTCGGAGATTCTGCGTCAGGTTCCCGGTTCGCGCCTGGTGCTGAAAAACCGAAGTCTGGCGTCGGGAAGCCTCCGCCGGCAGTATCTCGGCTGGTTCCGCAACGAGAACATCGACGCAGATCGCATCGTGTTTCTCCAGACTCAGAACCCGCAAGCGCACTTTGCCGCTTTCAATCAAATCGACATCGCGCTGGATCCGTTCCCGTGCGCAGGTGCCCAAACAACGCTCGATGGGCTTTGGATGGGCGTGCCGACGGTGACTCTGGTCTCACCCGGATTCCACGGTCGAACTGGTCACGCGATCCTCTCGGCGATTGGTCGAGGAGAGTGGGCGGTGCCCACCATCGACCAGTACGTCGATCTCGCGATCAAGATGGCGAAGTCTCCCGACGATCTGGTGAAGTGGCGACGCAGTTTGCGCGACGAAGTCGTTCTCAGCGAAGTTGGGGATGCGAAGTCTCTGTTCCAAGTTTTCATCGCGGCGCTGAACGCCCACTAAGTCCGCATTGTCGGAATCCAGCACCCGGGCCGCTTGGGGCTCGCAGGTAGCATGGAATCGCAATGCGAACGGTCGTCTCAACGTGGCTGCGACCGGGCAAAGTGGCTCTCCAAGGAGCCCTGGTGTCCGGCCAACAGGGTGGTTCTCTTTTGGATGTCTTGGTGGCAGGCCTCGCCGCCGCCGAAGATGATCCCGACCTGATCGCCATTGGCCGGGGAAGTCTGCCGAACACCGATGGTGAGCTTGAGCTCGACGCCAGTATCATGCGCGGCGACACCCTTGCCGCTGGCGCGGTGTGCGGCGTGCGCGGGCTCCTCCCGTGTATTCAGGTGGCTCGATGGGTGATGGAGAAAACTCCCCACGTTATGCTGTGTGGCGATCAAGCACGGAGATTTGGCATCGAAAATGGCCTGAAACCCCAGAGCCTCTGGACCGATGAGCTGGTTCGCCGATGGGCGAACTTCCAGGAGAATCCAGAGCGCGAGCGCGCTTATGTTCACAGTCGCGAAGATGAGCCCCCTCACGACACGGTCACCATGCTCGCGCATGATGCTGGAGAGTTTGTCGCCGCGAGTTCCACGAGTGGAATGCCGTACAAGCGGCCCGGTCGGGTCGGGGATTCGCCGATCATTGGCGCAGGAATCTATGCCGACAATGAGGCCGGATGCGCGGGAGCGACCGGACTCGGCGAAGAGCTTTGGAAGGCCTGCGCGAGCTTCAGCGCGGTTGAGCATATGCGTTCGGGTGCTTCGGCCCAGGAGGCCTGTGAGGCGGTGGCGCGTCAGATGCGCCGTCGGCAACCTGCGAGCCGAGAAACGATCTGTGTGGTGCTGGCCTTGGATAAGAATGGCGGATTCGGTGCAGGCGTTACCACGGGCACTTTCGATCTCTGGGTGGCTCAGGGCGATGCGATGACGTGTCACCATTTCGAACAGGTGCAGGATTGATCGACGATCGTACTAGTCGCGCGGCGATGGGTTCAGAGTCGGCAGGAAAGGCGAATTCGGGTACCTCGACTCTTTCTGGGTCGGGACAGCATTGGTTTGATCCCTGCACGGTATTGAATCCGCAGACAATTTCTAATCGACGCCCGCCACCGACTCCGGTCGGGGGAGGGTGGCCGACGGCCGGGAGGGGGTTTCCCGCATCCTCGAAGAGGATGCGGGGGCCGCAGGCCCAATATGAAAAAGTGATGTGCAGGCGCGACTGGTCTCACGCCCAGCCGAGTACGGTTTCCCCCTCTCGCCCGGTTGGGGCACTCTTCCCCAAATCGGGGATTTGGTGGAGGGCGTCGCTTGAGGGTCTGTGGTGGGCGGCCCCTCCCCGGCTCTCGCCGACCCTCCCCGAGACAAGCTCGGAGAGGGCTCTCAGGAACCCGACCCTGAAGGGAACGGGGCACCAGGCGGCTGATCGCCAGCGAGGGGAGATGGAGGACGGAATTTCATGGCGATCTTGATCGGAACGGCGGGCCATGTCGATCATGGGAAAACCACGCTGCTGGAAGCCCTGACCGGCACGAATGCCGACCGGCTGCCGGAGGAGAAGTCGCGTGGTCTCACCATCGATCTCGGATTTGCCAGCATGACCCTCCCCGGCGTTGGAGAGGTCAGCTGGGTGGACGTTCCCGGCCACGAAAGATTTTTGACGAACATGCTCGCCGGAGCGACAGCGATGGATGTGGCTCTGCTCTGCGTTGCCGCGGATCAAGGCGTAATGCCGCAAACCCGCGAGCACTTCGCAATCCTGGAACTCCTCCCGGTTCAGCAGATCATTGTCGCCCTTACCCGGAGCGACCTGGCGGACGAAATCACCCTCGCGATCACCCACGAGCAGCTTGATGACCTCCTAGGCTCGACCAGGTTCCAAGACGCTCCGCGCATCGAGGTCTCCGCGAAAATGGGCACGGGGCTCGATGAGTTGAGGTCGGCTGTGGCCCAGGCGATCCAGCAATGCACGCCGAGACCAGAGTCACGCTGGTACCTGCCGGTAGACCGGATTTTCTCCGTGGCAGGACGGGGAACGGTGGTCACAGGAACGCTTCTCGGCCGAAATGTCAGCGCTGGGTCTGCCGCAACCGTGCTGCCCGAGGGGTTCGAGACGAGAATCAAAGCCCTCCAAGTCCACTTTCGCACGGTGGAGTCGGGTGAACCAGGGCAGCGCGTGGCCCTGAATCTGAACCGAATTTCTCCGAACCAACTGGTACGAGGAAGCGTGATCTCGGAGCCGGGCGCGGCATTTGCCACGTCGGTGTTTGATCTCGAAATCCGATGGATCGAGACCCCCAAGCACGGAGCCAAAGTCAGGGTTGCTCTGGGTGCCGATGATGTCGTGGGCAAGATCTTCCTCAGTGACCACGATGAATCCCTGGCGCAAATTCGCACGGATCGACCGACCGTGGCCGCACTCCACCAAGCCGCGATCATCCGCGTGGCGAGCTCGGGAAAGATCCTCGGTGGAGGCAAAGTGGTCACTCCGATCGCCACGATTCGACGAAAAAATGCCGCCCTCTTACGGCCCGAAGAGCAGTCCGTGGTCGGGGTGGTTGCCGCCAACCCAGAAGGAGTCCAATCGACTGAGATCGCTCGTCAGCTGGGACAATCTCCGCAGCAGCTTGGAGACGAGATCGAGAAGCTTCGACTCAGCGGGGAACTCATCGGATTCGCTGGTCTTTGGTTCACCCAATCCACTTGGGAGAGTGCGGCAGAGAGGCTCGTGCAAGGCATTCAGGCATGCCACGAAGAAGCCCCCGCCAAGGCCCTTGTTCCGCGAGAATCGGCGGTGAAACGTGCGGGACTTTCCTGGTCAGGCAAACCCCTTGACAGGATGATTTCTCATCTCAGCGCGTCGCGCACCATTCGATCCAACGGCACCATGATCGCGGCGATTGATCATCGCCCGTCGTTGCCGCCCAAACAGCGACAGCTTTTGGATCGAGTCATTGCCACGCTCACCGAGGCCGATCTCCTTGTCCCTAATCCGCATGAGCTAGGACTTCAACTCAGGATTCCTCCGCAGGCGGTGACAGAAATCCTGCGCGTTGGACACGATACGGGCGAACTCGTCACCCTCGCGGAAGGCGTGATCTATCCCGTCGCCACTCTCGATCGGGCGATCGAACGACTGCGCGAAAAATTTGCCAACACTCGGTTTACCGCCGCCGATTTCAAGGCGTTTTTCGGCACCACGCGCAAGTACACAATCCCCCTGATGGAGCAATTTGATGCTTGGGGGATCACGCTCCGCCAGGGCGACACTCGGGTGGTCAAATAAGGCCAATCAAGGCTTCGGCGAGCGTTGGCTCACGCCAGACGATGGTTTTGATGTTTCCGTAGCCCTGCGTCAGCAGCCGCGCGGCGAGCGCCTGCCCATCGTGGGCGGTCACGACGACTTGACCTTTGCTGGCTTTGACCGAAACCGAGAACGGTTCGACCATGGTGTGGACGGTGGAGGAATCGTCGCACTCGATGGTGAGTTCGACGGGCTGGGTTTTCTCGAGGAGTTCCCGCAATGATCCGGCAAACGAGGCCTCGCGGGCTTTCATCACGATCAGATGCCCCAGGCGCTCGGCGACATCGGGCCGGTTAGTGCTCACCAAGAACGCTCGGCCCGATTCCCGATCTTCGTCGATAAGCCGCATGACGGAATCAAGCGTGTGGGGATCGAGGAGATCGAGTTCGCCATCAATGACGACGAGCGGTTGCGCCCCCAAGAGGGGACCCACAAGTGACGCCGCGATCATCTGACTCGAGGTGAGCTTCGAGAGCTGGAGATCTCGGTGCTCGGTCAGGCCGAGCATGTTGAGGACGGTCACGGTGCGGTCGCTATCGTTTCGCTTCGCAAAGTCGCGGACCAAGGAGAGCGGCGTGCCTCGCCGAGGGAGATCTTCCGGGGCGGCTTGGATCCAAGATTCGCTGACTTTCGCCGACCCGCGGCCCGGCTTGCTCTGCCCGAGAATGGTTTGGAGGAGCAGGCTCTTGCCCGATCCTCCACGCCCCATCAGGGCAAACGCATCGCCCGCGTCAAGCTCCAGCGAGAGCCCGCGCCCATCCGGACGCAGGGCTAAGTCGTCAAGCTGGGCGATTCCGCTCATCAGGCTTCAATCAGTTCTTTCGGGAAGCTGGTGAGGATGTCTGGCTCGCCTTCGGTCACCAGGACATCGTCTTCGATCCGAACTCCACCGAATCCTTCGATGTACACCCCTGGCTCAACGGTGAGGACCATGCCTGGTTCAAGAATCTCGCTGACCGTCATCGTCAAGCGACCCGGATCGTGGACATTGAGGCCAAGCCCGTGACCGAGGCCATGACCGAAGTACTGAGCGAGATCCTTCTCGTTCAGAATGTCGCGCGTCATTTGATCCACCGCTTTGCCATCCACCCCAGGTTTGAGCGCGGCGCAGGCCGCGATTTGCGACTTCAGCACCTGGTCGTAGATCTCTCGGTGGCGATCGCTGGCCTTGCCGACGAGAAATGTTCGTGTGATGTCGGAGCAATAACCGTCCAGCTTCCCGCCGCAGTCGATGGTGACAAAATCGCCGACTTCGAGGAGTCGTTCGCCGGGTTTTCCGTGGGGCTTGGCGGAGTTCGGGCCGCTCACCACAATCGGCTCGAAGGCGAGCAAGGCTCCATGACGCCGGTAGAAGAACTCGACATCCAGACCAAGATCGTATTCAGAAATTCCTGGTTGGAGCATTCTGCTCACGTGCTCCATGCATGCGTCGGCGAGCTTGCAGGCCTCTCGAATCTTGGCAATCTCTGCGGGGGTCTTGATTCGGCGGAGATTCTCGATCAGCCCGTCGGTGGCCGTCCAGGTGACGCCATCGTAGAGTTTGGATCGGCGTTGCCACTCGGAGTAGCTTTGGCTGGTCTCAAATCCGAGCTCTTTGACGCCCATTCGGGTGAGCTCTTGGCCGAGGACGCCATCGAGATTGTCAGGCGTCGAGAAGACTCGTTGCGGCATCTCGGTCACTTGTTGTGCGGCTTGGAGCGTGTAGCGGCTATCGGTGATGAAAATCGCATCGGAGGGAGTGACCACGACCACGCCGGAGCTCCCAGTGAATCCGCTGACCCAGCGGATATTCAACAGATCGGTCACAAGCAGGGCCGAGACATTCTCTTTCTCCATCAAGGCTCGAAGCCGAACGAGGTTGCTCATGGGTTAAACCGTTGCCTCCAGGCTGAGAAGCCCGCGCATGGCCAACACATATCCGTAGGCACCGAATCCGACGATCTGCCCGACCGTCACCGGCGCGACCACGCTGTGCCGACGAAATTCCTCCCGGTTGTGGACGTTGCTCATGTGAACCTCGATCACCGGAAGACGCACACTCGCCAGGGCATCGCGGAGGGCGTAGGAGTAGTGGGTAAACGCACCTGGGTTGATGATGATGCCACCCGCCCACTTGCGATTTTCTTGGATGGTGTCGATGAGAACACCCTCATGGTTCGATTGCAGAATCCGCACGTCCACCGAAAGCTCTTCGGCGGCGCGTTGGATGTCCTCGTCGATCTCCGCCAGAGGCTTCTTGCCGTAAAGTTCCGGTTCGCGGAAACCGGTGAGGTTGATGTTCGGCCCGTGGAGGACCAGCACGTTCATTTTGGTTGTCGCCATCGTCTGCTCGCGGTTTTCAGTATGCCCCAACTCGCGCCGACGGGATGAGAGCGACGGGTCACTCCTGAGGAGGATTCGCCCCGGAATCTTCGACCGGCACCGCCTCATCCGAGACAAGGTGGGGAATCCCGTCGCGGATCGGGAACTTCATCTTGCAGGAATCGCAGATCAGCCAGTCGCCTTCTTGCCGCAAAGGAGGGCGGCTGGGATCCAAGGGGCAACCCAGTTGATCAATCCACGAAAGGGTGTTCATTGTGTCCATTCTCGGTAAGCGGCAAGGGTGAGCTCGGCGGTGCGTTTCCAGGAGTATTGGGCGGCCCGGCTGGCCCCTTCACGCTGAAGTCGTTCCAATGTACCGGAATCCTGGAGAGCGGCCAGGATCGATTTTGCCCATGCTTCGGGATGGTCTGAAGTCTGGGCGATCAGGGCCGAGCCTCCGACCTCTTTCATCGCCCCTCGGTCGAAGGCGGCGACCGGACAATGGCAGAGCCCTGCTTCCACAATCGGGATTCCGAACCCTTCGTGCAGGGAGGGCAGAAGGAGCAGATCGGCCCCGGAATAGTGCGCGCTCATCAGAGAATCCTCGACGTAGCCGAGCGGTTTCGCATGGCTTGGAGCGTCGACAAGATTGCCTTTTCCGCAAATCGCCAGAGTATGGGGCCAGATCTTGTGAAGCTCCCGACTGACTTGAAGCGCAAACGGTACATTCTTGCGCGCCCAGGCCGAATTGATGACGACCACATAGGGCGGCGTGAGCCCGAACTCCTCCCGCACCCTTGCCTGAGCTTCTTTCTTGGGGAGTCGCTGCACAAAAGGCGCGGGAGCATTCGGAGTGACCCGCACCTTGCCCTTTGCTGCGGGCAGAAATTGCTCGATTTCTTGCCGCGAGGTCTCGCTGACCGTGAGAATGCCGCGCGCTTGCTTCACCGTGCGAGGGATGAGCAACTTGAGGAGAGTCCGATCTTTGAAGCCATACCAAGCAGGGTTGACGAAGAACGAGACGTCGTGGATCGTCGTGACCCCCTTTTTCCCGTACAGAGGGGAGAGGTTGTACTGGGTATGGATCAGATCGACGCCGCGCGAGAGAGCGGCCTCGGGGAAGAGCTTGGCGCTCCAGATTCGATCCGACTCTCCCGGCAGGTGAACCCACTCGGCGCCGGAAGGCATGGGAACTGATTCCGGCTGAGGTGCGTTGGAGTAAAGCAAGAGCCGAGGAGAATCCTCGATTTCGCAAAAACCCTGCAAGAGTCCTCGCCAATAGCTGGTATCGCCCGTGTGAGCACGGGAGATGAGCCGGACATCGAGGGCAACGGTGAGGGGTTTCATGCAGAAATTCGGGAGAATCGTGGGCAAAGCGCGGGCATGGCCCGAACGTTGCCGATCTCGCAGACTACAATACTCGTCAAACAGTTTAGGTGATTTAAGGACATGCAACAAAAGAAGTCCCCTGCAATGCTTATCGTGGGCCTGTGCGTCGTGCTCGGTGCGGCCTACTTCGTGAATGCCACGGCGTTCTTTACCAAGCCTCTCCTGCCGCCCCCGGCGGAAGCTCCCAAAGCTCCGGATGCTGCCGAGGCTTCTGCCATTGCGAAGCAAGCAAGCGCGCGGATGCGCGAGCAGGTCAAGAAGGGCGGTGGCGCCCAAGCCGGTCCGGAAGGCGAGACCGTCGCATCCGGTATCCCGGCTGAGCCAGCCATCTTCCCGCCGAAGGTTCAGCGCTACAATCCGCAGTACAACGAGACCTCGACCAGTGGTCAGTGGTACCGCGATGATTCGGCCGTGAACGAGCGCGGCGAGAAAGTCCGCGAAGATCGAGGATTCTAATCCACGATTTGGTTCGGTAGCCAGACTCCGTCTTGGTTTTGCCGGAACGGGACACCAAATGTAGCAGCGAGACTCTCCGCCCGGAGGGTCTCGCTTTTCTCTCCCTGAGCCACAACGGTTCCCTGGCGGATCAAGGTCAAGTCGTCGGCGATTTCTTGAGCCCACAGAAGATCGTGGGTTGTCACGAGGAGGGCCATCTTTCGGCTCTTTTGTCGGAGCAGGAGCGTGGTGAGGTCGGCTTTGTGCCGGACGTCTAGGCTTGATGTCGGCTCATCGAGGAGCAAGATGGTCGGGTTCTGAGCGAGCGCTCGGGCGATGAGAACCCTGTGCTTTTCACCACCCGAAATCTCCGCAATGTTCTTGTGCCGCAAAGTTAGCAGGTCGCATGCAGAGAGGGCCTCTTCGGTAGCTTCGTGGTCGGTCTGGGATTCCCAAAGCCCCCGAACCCACGGCGCGCGGCCCATCAGCACCATCTGCTCGACAGTGAAACCAAACGGGGTTTCTTCATCTTGCGGAACCAGAGCGATGAGTTTCGCCCGGTTCTCCGGGGAGAGCGACTTCAGATCGGAGGACGGCGTGGCAATCTCGCCGGAAGCAGGAGAGTTTTCGCCGGTGAGAAGCCGGAGGAAGGTAGATTTTCCTGACCCATTCTCACCCAGCAGGACATGAATCCTCCCGGCTTGGAGGCCGAGCGAGAGGGGGCCGATCGAAGCCCCTTTGGGATATCGGAAGGTTACCGATTCGGCGCGCAAGAGTACGTTAGCCGAGGCCATCGTCGAGCACCCCTCCGCTGAAGGCGCGCACCATGCCTGCGTAGACATCGTTTTTCTGCATCAGCTCCTCGTGGCTCCCCAGCTCCAGAACTTCGCCCCGGCGTAGCACCAAGATCCGGGTTGCCCGAGCCGCCGTAGTGAGTCGGTGGGCGATGAAGAGAGTGGTGCGCTCATGCATCACCTTGTCCAAGGCTTCGGTGACGAGCTTTTCGCTCATCGCGTCCAGGTTGCTCGTGGCTTCGTCGAGGATGAGCACCTTAGGCTCGCTGACGAGGGCGCGGGCGATGGCAAGTCTCTGGAGCTCGCCTCCGCTGAGCCGGACACCTCGTTCGCCGAGCTCGGTTTGGAGCCCTTCCGGAGATTGGTCGATGAAGCCCTGAGCGTTTGCCATCTGGCACGCGCTCCCAATGATTTCCGGCGTGGCATCGGGGTTTCCGAGCTTGAGGTTCTCCTCAATGGTGCCAGCAAAGAGGAACGTTTGCTGGGGGACGACGCCGAACTGGTCTCTCAGCCAGGCAATCTTGAGCTGCCGATAGTCCACGCCATCAAAGAGAATCTCGCCGGACGTCGGGTCGTAGAAGCGGAGCACCAGGTCCGCGATGGTTGATTTCCCAGCTCCGCTCGGTCCGACAAGGGCCAGAGATTCGCCTGGTTCCAACACGAACGAGACATTGCGCAAGGCTTGGGTGCCGTCGGCGTACGCGAAGGTGACGTTTCGAAACTCGATTCGACCCTGGGGGGCGGGAATGGTGACCGCTTCCGGGGTGTCGGTGCGCTCATCGGGGACATCGAGGACGTGGGTGTGGATCCGCTCGACGGCGGCTTGAACTTGGTTGTAGGTGCTCGTCACGTTGGTGATCGACTTAAATCCTTGGTTGACCAAGTCCAGTGCCTGCACGATCACGATGATCTGGCTGATGTTGAGGAGGCTCGCTTTCGCCAGATGCCCGCAGGCGTACATGATGAGAGCAATCGCGACGGCCCCCATGAGCTCCACCGTCGGGCGAAGGCTGGCGACGCGCCTGGCCCCTCGCAGCTGACTTTGATACTGCTTTTCAACCGCACGCTCAAAGATGCTCTTGATCCGATCTTCGGCCGAGAATGCTTTGATGACTCTGGTTCCCGAGAGCGCCTCCTGCGAGAGCGCCGTCACGGCAGCAAGATCTTGCTGAATCTCAACCTGCGCCGCTTTGATGCGCTTGCCGGTTCGATTGACAATGAACGCGAGAAGAGGCACGAACATCAACGCGAGAAGCCCGAGGAATGGCTGCATCCAAAAGACGAAAATGAGAGCGCCAATCGCCTTGATCGGGCCGTCGATGGAATCGCGGATCACGTTGACGGCGGTCTGATAAACGTTGACATCGTTGGTAACAATGCTCTGAATCTCACCCGTGCGTTTGTTGTTGAAGTACGCCACGGGGAGGCGCATCAACTTGTCGAACAGTCGCTCTCTCAGGTCGCTAGCCAGGCGGTGACTCGCCTTGCTCAGGTAGTAAACCTGCCCTCGGGTGAAGGTGTACTTGAGCCCAAACACCAGCACCACGCCCAGGCACGCCCAAGCAAGCGTGAGCAAGGCTTGATTCTGGCGGGACTCGCGTTGGCTGCTGGTTTCGGGAGCGGCAGCGGCGGATTGGGCTTCCGCGATCTGCGTGCTGAGCGCGTCCTCAGAAACACCCGTCTTGGCGGCCACCTCCCGGATTTGATCCGGGGTGAGATCCAGCTGGCTCGCGCCGTCCTTGCTCGCTTCAATCGCCTCTGCGAGGTCATCGGGATCAATCCCGAGCCCATTCGCCACGGGAGCGGACTGCTTCTTGGTGAGGTCGAGGGCCTCCTTCGTGATTCGACTGCTTGCGGCATCTTCGATTGCGCCGAGAGCCACGAGGGTGAGACGCAGAGTCGCGACGGTCAGCAGGGAAGTGATGACGACACACGCCATTCCGGCAAGAATCGTCCGCCTCTGGCGTTTGAGCTCAGCGGCGATCCTTGGATCAAAACGGCGGAGGAGTTTCAGGGGATGAACCTCAGAAGTCGGCTTGGCCCGGTGTGCGGTGGAACGGGATCACGTCGCGGATGTTCTTCATGCCCGTGAGGTACATCACCAGGCGCTCGAACCCGAGACCGAATCCGCTGTGGGGGGCGCTCCCGAATCGTCGCAGATCGAGGTACCACCAGTAGGCTTCCAGCGGCAGACCAAGTTCAACGATCCGGCTCTCCAGCACGTCGAGGCGATCCTCCCGTTGCGATCCGCCGATGAGTTCGCCGATGCGCGGTACCAGCACGTCCATCGCCCGCACGGTTTGCCCATCGTCGTTGCCGTACATGTAAAACGCCTTGATCTCCTTGGGGTAGTCCGTGACGATGACCGGGCGGCCGATTTTCTTCTCGGTTAGCCATCGTTCGTGCTCGCTCTGGAGATCGCTGCCCCAGTCGCAGGGGAATTCGAAGTTTTCGCCGCTGGCTTCGAGGAGCTTGATCGCTTCGGTGTAGGTGAGTCGCTCAAATCCGCTGTTGACGACGTGCTCCAGGGTCTGAAGGAGTTCGGGCTCGATGCGCTTGTTGAAGAAATCAAGGTCGGGGCCGCAGTGGTCGAGGACATCCCCGATGACTTCGCGCACGAATTCTTCCGCTAGATTCATGTCCCCCTCGATGTCGCAGAACGCCATCTCCGGCTCGATCATCCAGAACTCGGCGAGGTGGCGCGGAGTGTTGGAATTCTCCGCTCGGAAAGTCGGGCCAAAGGTGTAAACGTTGGTCAGGCCAAGAGCGTGAGTCTCGACGTTGAGCTGCCCGGAGACCGTGAGGTAGGCGGGTTTGCCAAAGAAGTCGTTCGCCGGATCGGTGTCTTTCAGTCGGAACTGGGTGCCCTCGGGGGTCGGCTCAGCTTCCAGGAGTGTCGACACCGCGAACATCGCTCCCGCGCCTTCGCAATCGCTGGCGGTAATGATGGGGGTGTGAATCCAGTTGAAACCGCGCTCCTGGAAGAATCGGTGGACGGCGTAGCTGGCTCGGTTCCGAACGCGCATCACCGCTCCGAATGTGTTGCCCCGCACCCGAAGGTGGGCGATTTCGCGCAGAAACTCAAAGCTTGCGCCTTTCTTTTGCAAGGGGTAACTGGCGGGATCGGCTTCGCCGTAGATCGTGATGGTCTCGCCTCGGAGCTCGACCGCTTGTCCCGCCGCCGGGCTTTCGACGAGTTCGCCTGCGAACATCACGCAGGCTCCGGTGCTCACGCGCTTGAGGTCTTCATCTGGGAGGGTTCCGGCTTCGATCACCACTTGAAGGTCGGTGAAGCAGGAGCCGTCATTCAGTTGGACAAAACTCACGCCTTTGCTGTCGCGCTTGGTTTTCACCCAGCCGTAAGCCTCCACTCGCTCGCCAGGGGTTTTGGCGAGGATGTCCTTGATCGTCGTGCGTCGGTAGTCCATTGCTAAGGCGAGAGTTTACTATCCGCACCGAGATTCGGAATGGGTGCCGAGTTTTCCGACTCCGTGACCGGGCGAGTCCCGAACTTTTGGTCGCTCTGCGCGACGCGCCGGAAACCGAACGTAGGATAAAGTCAAGAACATGATCACCCCGTATGACTGGCAAGAAGGGATGGGCCACCGCGCCGAATTTGTCGAGGCCCGCCTCAAAGCTGGAGCTCCGGTGATCGCGGTCTCCATTCCCGATGGCATTCTCCTGGCAACCTATCGAGGGCAAGCCAGCAAGCTCCACGAGATCTATGATCGCATTGCCTACAGTGCGATTGGAATGCAGAGTGATGTTGAAGCCATCCGGGTTGCGGCTGTGGAGTTCTGTCATCAGGAAGGATTTCGGAGAAGCGAAGACGATGTCACTCTCCAGCGTCTCGCGACCCGCATGTCCGAGCCGGTGAAGCGCGCCTTTGGCGATTTCCGGTCGGCGCCCATCGTTGTCCGGAGCTTGTTCGCCGAGGTAGGCCCGACCCTTGAGGAAGACCTCTACTACATGCTCGATTTCGACGGCGACTATGCCGTGCGGCGGGGAATGAGCATTCTCTCCGGCAGCAAGGAGGCGTTTGATGCCATGCGCCAAGCCATTCAGGACGTTGATTTCACGAAAATTGCGCGGGTGGATGCAGAGGCTCAGCTCCGAGAAGCCTTGATCAAGGGGATGGATCCCGAGGGGGCCGAGGCGGTGAAGGGCGATATGCCGGAGCTTGTGTTCGAATCAGCGATTTTGCGCAGGGATCACCAGACCACGCGAAAGTTCCTGCGGCTGGCGGATCCCAACATCTGACCCAGTGATTGCGCGTGAGTCCACCGACCCGGTTTGAGCCCGGAAAGTTAAGCGAGTGTTAATCCTAACACTCGCTTAATCTTTCCTTAACAGTCCATTTTCACAGTCGAGGAGTTGAGCCCTGCGCTCCCCGGAACTCCTGTCATGAAACGCGCCTTTACCCTCATCGAGCTCCTGGTGGTGATTGCGATCATCGCCATCCTCGCTGCCATCCTTTTCCCAGTCTTCGCCCAAGCCAAGAATGCCGCCAAGCAAACGGGCAACGTCTCGAATCTCAAGCAGATCTCTCTCGCTGGCATTCTTTACGCCGCCGACTACGACGACAACCTGCCGGCCAATGGCTCCACCCAGCTTTTCAATGGTCGAGTGATCAGCAACGGATCGTGGTACTGGCAGTTCCACTTCCAACCCTATATCAAGAGCAAGATTGGTAACCACAGCCAGCAGAAGCAGGGTGTCTTCGTCAGCCCCGCTGCTCCGAACGTGAAGCTTCAGTATCTCAGTGAGTCAACTTCTAACCGCCGGGTGACCTTCGCGGAGTCTCAAGGTTGGGATGTTGCTTGGGGACTCACGCGAACCGTGGACGCGGAGAACCGACCAGCTTTCGCCTACTATGCCACCTACGCGTACAACGAGCACATCGCTGACGAAGCTCCCTCGATGACGGCTTGGCAAGAGCCCGCCTCCAGTTTCTTCATCCTGGAAGCCACCGACTCGGAAATCGAGGGCGACGAGCTCGACGAGCTCTACAGCCGAACCCAAACCTGCACCGAAGGTGGATGGGTTGGCGTCGGCAACGGTGTCGCGCCTCGTGGAGGCCACAACGGTGGCACCACGATTGCCTATCTCGACGGCCACGTGAAGTGGAGCAAAACGACTTGGGGCAACCCGCAGAACCAGTGCGCGAACCACCCGACAATCGCGGGAACGAGATGGTTCACCTTCCCGCCCTCGACCCAAGGTGGAGCCAGCGTCCGTGTGAAGGGCTGGGCTCCTCAGTTCGACTGATCTCGTCGCTGTGTCATCAACGGGGCAGGCTCACGGGGGCCTGCCCCTCCGCATATCTCCTCTTCGTGTAGTCTCATGCTTCCTCTTCTCCTCTCTGTTTCTCTCGCAACCCTCGATACCCCAAGCTGGAAAGTCCAGCCAACGATCTCGACTCAATCTGTGCCCAGCGATGCCGATGACCCGGCGATCTGGGTTCACCCCACTTCTCCCGGCAAAAGCCTGGTGCTCGGGACAGACAAGATCGAGAAGACAGGCGGGCTCTACGTTTTTGATCTCAATGGGAAAATCGTCCAGAAGTTCACGGGGATGGATCGACCGAACAATGTGGATGTCGAGCCGGGTTTCATGCTCAACGGCAAACTCGTCGACTTGGCGGTGGTCTCGGAGCGGAAGCAGAAGCGGCTGCGGATCTTTGCGATCGATCGCGAGACCGGGCGGTTGAATGACGTCACGGGAGAGACGCGCGTATTCGCTGAATCCACAGGTGCCGAGTCCGAGCCGATGGGGATCACCCTCTACAAGCGGGCTTCCGATCAATCGGTCTTTGCCGTGGTGGCTCCCAAAACCGGCCCGAATCTTGGCTATCTCGGGCAATATCTCCTGATTGCCAACGGGGGCAAAGTCGATTTGCAGTTCGTGCGACGGTTCGGAGAGTTTTCCGGCTTGAATGCGGAAGGCGAAGGAGAGATTGAGGCGTTGGCGGTGGATGACGCCCGTGGCGTGATTGCCTACAGCGACGAATTGTTCGGTATTCGCTGGGCGAGAGTCGATCCGTTTTCCGCTGATTCGAGTGGGTTCAGCTTCGGGCGCGAAGGGTATCTCGAAGATCGCGAGGGTCTGGCTTTCGTCTCGAACGGATTCTTCCTCAGTACCGATCAGGTCGAGAACGGGTCGCGGGTTTACGTCTATCCGCGATCGCTGCATGCTGGGGTCAAGCCGATTCATCGAGTGGACACGCCAAGCGATTCCACCGATGGCCTGGATGCAACGGCCACCCCGCTTGGCGCGAAATTTCCGCGCGGAATGGTTGTGATGATGGACAGCAAGAACCGCCGATTCCAGATGTACCGGTTGGAGCAGTTTCTTCCGCCACAATCTCGCTTGTGACGGCAAAACCTCGCGTAGGGGCGACCAGCCCGAAGCTCGTGCCCCCGGATGTTTTAGAGCGACTGAACCTTGGACTAGACCAAACGGTCAATTTGTCCGAGACTCTGGCGATGGACTCCGAAGTGCTTTGGGAGAACGTTTTTCCGGAGATTCCGGTGCCGCCGGGGTTCAATGCTGCGAAGGTGAATCCGAAGTTGGCTTTGGCCGGGGAAGGGCTTGCCGCCTCGCCTCGGCTGGATGCCCTGGTTGACCACCCCAGTGACATGGTTCGTGGTTGGGCGTGCGCGGGGATGGTGCATCGGGCGGCTGATTTAGAGGCCGCTCTTGCAGATTTGGAACCCCTCGCGAATGACGACCACTTCGGGGTGCGCGAGTGGGCTTGGCTGGCGCTTCGACCCCTCGTCGTGGCGGAGCCGATCCGCGCTGTGAATTTATTGACTGAATGGTCTTGTCGCGTCGAGGAGAATCTGCGACGGTTCGCGAGCGAGGCGACACGACCCCGAGGTGTTTGGTGCGCGCACATCAGTGAACTCAAGGCGGAGCCGTGGCTTGGGCTTCCGCTTTTGGAGCCAATGAAGTCGGACTCGAGTCGGTATGTCCAAAATTCCGTCGCAAACTGGCTCAACGATGCGGCGAAGTCTCAGCCCGACTGGGTGCGGTCGGTTTGCGCTGGGTGGAGCGAGGAGTCTCTGACTCGAGAGACGGCGTACATTGTCAAGCGGGCGATGCGCAGCTTGGGGGATTGACGTGTGCGCGCAACCGAGGCTTGCTTTCGGTGTTCCCGACCCTAAAGGGATCGGGGCACCCAGCTCGAGCGAAGGCTATTTAAGAGCGGGGCGCGTTTTCCCTTTGCCGAAGATGCCCGATGAGGAGGGCGATGTCGGCAGGGCGGACTCCGGGAACCCGGCTGGCCTGGCCCACCGTCGCGGGCTGGACTCGGGTGAGCTTTTCTTGGCTCTCGTAACTCAGCCCCCGCAGGGCGTGGAAGTCAAAGCTCGCGGGAATAGGGAGCCCCTCTAGGCGCTGAGCTTGGGCGACCTCATCCAGCTGCTTTTTGAGATATCCATCGTAAACCGCTGAGATTTCGACCTGCTCCCGCACTTGACGACTGATTGATCCAAAATCTTCGGTCTTCTCAGGGAGATCGCTCAGATCCAGCCCCAGTTCGGTACTTCGATCTTGGAGATAGTCCAGCGACATGCCTGGCCGCTTGAGAAGTTCGAAGAGGCTGGCGCGATTGCGGACGGTCGGCATCTCCAGTTCGACCAGCTTGTCGTTCTGGGTTTGGGTGATGTAGGTCGTGTCCAGCCGCTCCCTGGTCTTCGTGAGGAGTTCCATTTTCCTCTCGAACCGTGCCCGGCGAGTTTCACTCGCGATCCCGAGCTCCATGCTGATCGGGGTGAGGCGCTGATCTGCGTTGTCGTGCCGGAGCACGAGGCGATGCTCGGCCCGGGCGGTGAGCATGCGGTAGGGATCCTCGACGCCCTTCGTCACCAGGTCGTCGATCATCACACCAATGAAGCTGTTGTCACGCGGGAAGATGATTTCGGACTCATCAGTCGCAAATCGCGCGGCATTGATTCCTGCGACCATTCCTTGCCCCGCCGCTTCCTCATAGCCCGAGGTGCCGTTGATTTGGCCCGCCAGGAAGAGTCCATCGAGTAGCTTCGACATTAAGGTCGGCCGCAGCTGCATGGGGTCGGCCATGTCGTATTCCACCGCGTATCCGGGGCGGATCATTTCGACCTTCTCCAGACCGCTGATCGTCTTGAGGGCCGCAAGTTGCACGTCGCCGGGCATCGAAGAACTGAAACCCTGGACGTAAACCGACTCGTCGTCCCACATCTCTTGCTCCAGGAAGATTGGGTGGGAGTTCTTCTCCGAGAACCGCACGACCTTGTCTTCGATGCTCGGGCAATAGCGCGGGCCGACGCCTTCGATCATCCCGCCGTACATCGCGCTTTGGCTGAGGTTGTCGCGGAGCAGATCGTGCGTTTCCGCGCAGGTGTGGGTTTGCCAGGTGGGCAAGAGAGGCCGGTTTTCGAATGTTCGATCGTGAAGGAAGCTGATGGGGCCGGCTTCGGGTTCGCTCGGCATCTCTTCCGTCAGGTCGAGGTTGACGGAACTCAGCTTGATCCGCGGCGTGGTGCCGGTCTTGAACCGCCGGATGTGCACGCCGAGATCCTTGAGAAAGTCGGCAATCCCTGTAACCGTAACGTCGCCATGCCTTGCGGCGACGGTTTGAGTCTTGCCCTCGTGGCACAGCCCATTGAGGAACGTGCCTGTGGTGATGACCACACTGCGACAGGCGATTTCATGCAAGATTTCGGAGTCGCCAAACTTGGCAAACACGCCGCTCACCGCGCCACCGTGGGTGAGCACCGTCATGACCTGGCCTTCTCGCACTGTCAGATTCGGCTCGTGGGTGAACACTTCTCGCATATAGGCGGGATAGGCGTTCTTGCATACTTGGGCGCGGACCGTTTGAACGGCTGGCCCTTTTCCCGTGCCCACTCGGCGGGTGTGCGTGAGAGTGAAGTCGGTGGTGACGCCCATCTGCCCACCAAGGGCATCGACTTCGCGGGCGATGTGCCCCTTCGCCGGGCCGCCGATGCTGCAGTTACAGGGAAGGTGTCCGATTCGATCAAGCCGGAGGGTAACGCACAACGTGTTCCGGCCCATACGCGCACTGGCCAGGGCCGCCTCGATGCCAGCATGACCGGCACCCACCACAATGACGTCGAATCTCTCCACGTAAGTGCAGATTGTGACAGATGCCGGACTGAGCGAAGTAGGAATCGAGATCAGTCTTCGTGATCGTGCTCGTAAGCGGGAATGAATCGATCCACGTTGTGCATGCCGGGGTACGGGCGATTGGCGAGGGTCTGGGCGAATCGATGGAACTTGGCGTGGGTGTCGCCGAAACCGTAGTTTGCGCCTTCGGTGAATGCCCTCTGGAAAATGCGCTCATCAAACCAATTCTCGACTTCACCTTCATGCTCGCCGGCGTAGGCGGCTGGGTCATCCCATGAAAGTTCGTCCTCTGGCCACGGGTGATAATCGGAGTCTTCCGTTTCTTGGGTTCGGAGCGCAATCATCACCTGGTTGGAGGGCTCGCTGAATTGGGTGAGGGACACGCTGTGGGCATAGACGCCATTGATCAGGTAGTCCGTGGGGAGGTCAGTCTGGGCGGAGTTCAACGCTGGTGAACGAAAGATCTGCCGGCTCTTGACGTAGGGGTAGAGAGGTTCGAACCAGTCGTAATCCTCTGGTTCGTTTTTCTCCATGCTGCGGTCGTCGTTGTCCGCGGCGTACATTTGGATCGCGAGCCCGATCTGCTTGATGTTGCTCAGATCTTGGGTTTTCTTCGCCGCAACCTTGGCCTGAGCGAAAACAGGGAAGAGGATGGCGGCGAGGATCGCGATAATCGCAATCACAACCAGTAGTTCGATCAGGGTAAAAGCTCGACAATGCATTGCAATAGTATTGCATTAGTTTGTAGTAATTGCAACAGCCTGGCAATAAAGTCCGCACTCGAACCCCTCGTCTGGGGACTTTTTCACGGGACCAGGGGGCTCGACGGGGATACTTTCCCGGCATGAATCGGGTGGATGTGACGATTGTCGGCGGCGGTCCGGTGGGGCTGTTCGGGGCGTTTTATGCCGGGCTCCGCGGAATGAGTGTCCGGATCATCGATAGCTTGCCCGAGCTCGGCGGACAACTGACCGCCCTCTATCCAGAGAAGTACGTTTACGATATGCCCGGTTTCCCGGAAGTTCTGGCCAAGGATCTCGCCAAGAACCTGATTGAGCAAGCCTCGCGATTCAATCCCGATTTGGTGCTGGGCGAGACCGCCGAAGTGCTGACGCGGGACGAAGATGGGTGGACGATTACCACTGCTCAGGGAACCGTCTGCCCGACTCGAACGATCATCGTCTCCGCAGGAGCTGGAGCGTTTTCACCCACGAAGATCGGGGTTGCTCGGGAAGAAGAATTTGAAGGGAAGGGGGTCTTCTACGGAGTTCGAGACCGATCGATCTTTGCGGGGAAGCGGCTCGTCATTGTTGGTGGGGGCGATTCTGCGTTCGATTGGGCGTTGAGCCTGGCGCCCATCGCGCAGAGCATCAAGCTGGTCCACCGGCGCGACCAGTTCCGTGCCCACGACGAGACGATCCGCGAAGTGCGCGAAACCACCGATGTCGAGTTCCACCTGTGGAAGGTTGTGAAGGAGCTTCACGGAGAGGATTCGATCACGGGTGTGACATTAGAGAACACTCAGTCTAAAGAGACCGAGTTCCACGAGTGTGATGCTGTGATCGTGAATATTGGGTTCAAATCGAACCTTGGCCCGCTCAAGGATTGGGGGCTCACGATTGAGAAGAATCAGATTGTCGTCGATGGGCTCTATCAAACTGGGTTGCCCGGCGTGTTCAGTGTCGGGGATGTCGCGACCTTTGAGGGCAAGATTAAGCTGATCGCGACAGGCGTGGGCGAGGCGGCGACCGCAGTTTGTGTGGCGAAAACTATGATCGACCCGTCCGCGAAGCTCTTCCCCGGGCACAGTTCGGATATGGATCTTAAAGCCCCGGCGACCGTCTAGCCGTTCCGTTCGGCCTTGTGCGACGTCCGGGGCGTGCCGGCATGCGGGACAACCAGGAGCCAGACGCCGTCGCCTGGAACGTCGATGCTCTCATCATGCCGTGCGGATGTTCTCTCGCCATTCACGGTGTCGAACCAAAACGCGGATTCAGGTTCAATTTCTAATCCAGACCAATCGATCTTGATGGTTCGAGCCGTGGGGGCGTAAACAGCGACGTGGCTCTCTCCGACCGCACATCGGGCCCGGAGAAGGCCTTCGCCCAGTCCCTCGAGAATGCGGGATTGCGCAGGAACGAACGATTCAAATCCGATCTCCTCAAAAATCCTCCGCGCATGCCCGACTTGATTCGCGCCCGGGAGTTCGGCGGCCTCACGCCAATGGAGATTCGATCCAGTGATGCTCGGATGCACCGCGTCGTCGTGGAATTGCCAGATGTCGTTGCAGCCGTAGGTGTGCCCGCAGCTGCCCGCCAGAACCGAAGTGTAGAGGTCGCGGCGGACGCGCCAGTCGTCGAATCGGGTACCGCTGGGCACCCAGCCCTCCAACATCATCGGGTGGTTTTCATAGGGCGGTTCCATTTCCAGGATCGGCCGCACCCAGGCGCGGTTGTATTCCCGGTCGGCCCAGTCGTCGCTCCCGAGGGAGTTGGTCATGTGTCCGCTCTGCCAGCCGTTGTAGTCGAGCCAGGCTTCCTGCCCGCCGTGATCGTAGGAACTGCTCCAGCCAGGAGTGTGAAGCCCCATCAGTTGATCCGCACCCTGGCTCTTGATGCCCTCGGCCATGTTGCGCAAGATGAGGATCTGGTCGTACTTTGAGACTGGTCGGTCTCCACCAATGATCCACGTGATTTCCTTTCCTGCGTACCTTCTTCCCAGGTACTCGCCGTAGATCCGCGCGTTTTCGGGCGTGAAGATCATCGGCACGTCTGGAGCCCACAGATTGTTCCAATAACACCCCCAACTCGGCAGGAGGGCGGGGGTGATTCCCTTTGCGTGGCAGGTTTCAAACAGCCAGTCGATGTGGGCGAACCAGGCTTCATTGGGCTGCGCGGGATCTTGATGATGAAGAGGGAAGTCTCCGTCGCGATTCGGAGTGGTAAAAGCAGTGTTCTCCGGGATCAAAGTGAACATGACTGCGTTGAATCCCTGCCGAGATCGGATGGTCAAAAAGTGTTCTGCTTCCTCTCTGGTGAGATGCTGAGCGAGGTTCCAGGCCGTATCCGCGAGATAAAAGAACGGTCGGTCATCTTTGACGAAAAACCGCTTCGAGGCATGGACATGGATGCTTCCCATGCCTCGCAGTTAACCCGAATTACATCTCTTGCGGTGCGCTGACTCCGAGCAATCCGAGGACGGAATGGAGAGCGGTCCGGGTCGCCTCGCAGAGGGCAAGCCGAGCCGACGAAAGCTCCGGATTCTCCGGCTGGTTCACCCGACAGGTGTCGTAGAACGAGTGATAGGATCGGGCGAGCTCAAGCGCGTAGTTGGCGAGGCGATTCACTGCGTAGTCGCTGGCGGTTTGAGCAATCTCATCGCGCAGCTCGGCGATCTTGAGGATGAGGGTCGTCTCTTTCGCGTGGTCGAGGAGACCAAGGTGCGCCGTGCTTGCAGCAAGCCCGGACTCCGCGCCTTTGCGAATCACGGAGCAGATCCGCGCATGGGCGTATTGGACATAGAAAACCGGGTTCTCGTCGCTCTGCTTGGTAGCGAGTTCCAGATCAAAATCCATCGCGGTGTCGTGGTTGCGCATCAGGTAGAAGAACCGCGCGACATCGCTGCCGGCTTGCAGCTTTTCTTCTTCTGTACCGTTTGGTCTCATTTCCTCACCGATCTCCTTGATGAGGTCGATGAGGGCATAGATGTTCCCGTCGCGCTTGCGCATCGGAGCGGGCTTGCCGTCCTTCATGAAGCGCACGATCTGGAAGATTTGAACCGTCAGGTGATCCTTCGCCCAAGCTTGCGCCCCACGGCAACGATTCCGTTCTTCCACGTTCCCGAACAGAATTTCCTCATGCTCGGTCAGCGGAGTTGGGTCGTCCACGGGGGTCGCTTGGTCGATGAACATGGCCGCCACAACCGCAGTGAGTCGGCCGATGTATCCGTGGTGGTCGGGGCCGAGAACCGTGATGAGTTTCGTGCCGCCCGCTGGCCGATTAAACTTGTCCTTGTGGTACGCGACATCGCTGGCGATGTACGTGAGACGGCCATCGCGGCGACGCAGAACGCGGTCTTGGTCGTCGCCGAACTTGGTGGATCTCAGCCACAGCGTTGCTTGTTCGCCTTCGCCAGAAGCGTCTTCATCATCGGTATTGGTGACTGCTTGGTCTTCTTTGGTGACGCTCTTGATGACTCCGCCCTTCGCGGTCTCGATCTTCGTTCGGAAGGGTGATTCGTCGGCGACGTGTTTGGACTCTAACTCACCGATCACGCGTGCGACTTCGCCGGCATCATGGAGCGACTGCTCGCTGAACCAAGTGGCGAAATTCACCCTGAAATGCTCAAGCGCCGTGCGCTGGGCTTCGATCATCGCATCCTGGCTTGCCTTCTGAATGGTCGCCAGTTCAGCGCCCTTCAGATGCTCCAACCCATTTGCGACCTCCTGAACGTAGTCGCCCTTGTAACCGTTGTCCGGAACGGCTTGACCGTTGAGCAATGCCTTCACCGACTCAGCAAAGAGCCGCATCTGTTCCGAGTTCACTCCATCGTTGATGTAGTACTCGCGGTGAACTTCGTGACCCGCCGCCTCCAAAACGTTGCACAGAGCCGACCCGTAGGCCGCCCCGCGACCGGAACCAATCGTGATCGGCCCGTTTGGGTTCACGGAAACAAACTCGACGTTGATCTTCTCAACCTGATCGGGAGTCAGATGAGAATAAGAGACTCCTCGTTCTAAAACAGACGCCACGAACCCCGCCACCCAAGCAGGATTCAACCGAAAGTTCAGGAATCCTGGCCCCGCGATCTCGACGGAGGCAAAAACTTCCGTGTCGGAACCTAACTCCCCAGCCAAGATTTCCGCAACCGCACGGGGGTTCATTCCCAGCGTCTTGGAGCCAACCATGGCGAAGTTGGTCATCAGGTCACCGTGATCCGGATTCTTCGGCGCATCGACCTCGATTCGCACGGTTCGAGCGGTTTCGGGCAGAGAACCCGCCGAAATCAGCTCCGCAATGGCGGTTACCAGTTTTTTTTCTAAAGCCTCTCGAATCACGATGAAAGGGATTATCCTGCATCAAGATTGACCCGCGAACGTTAAGGCCCAGTGAGATTGTCGAAAAAGAGTAGCCCACAGGGTTTCTTCCCGGGGGATGAATGAGACTACAATAGAGGGCACTGACTCGCGGAGGGATCTGGGAACGATTTGCCCACCGTGGGGCGGGACTGAGGGCGTACGACCAACAGCCCGCGAAACAGGACGAATAAGCAATGGCATTGCCGCGTGTACCGATGACCCAGTACTTGCTCGACAAGGGTTACCTGAAGGATGAACAACTGAAGGAAGCCCAGCAAGTACAACAGCAAACGAAGAATCCTGACATTGGCAAAGTGCTCGTCACCCTGGGAATGGTGGGCGAGCGCGAAGTCATCGAAGCTCAGGCGCAAGAGGCGGGGTATCCCTTCGTCGATCTTGATCGTGTCCAGCTTGAGAGCAGCGCGATCAATGTCGTGCCGGATCGGATTGCCAAGCAGCACAACGTGATCCCTGTCCGAAAGGAAGGAACCACGATCTGGCTGGCGATGTCCAACCCCAATAACCTGGATGCCCTGGATGCGGTTCGCTTTGCAAGCGGATGCATGGTCAAGCCAGCAATCGCGGTTCCCGGAGCGATTGACGACGCGATCAAGAAGTATTACGGCGGAGGAAACGGTTCGTCTGAAGCTGCTCCTGCGGAAGGCGGAGCTGCCGCCGCACCGACACAGCAATCAGCAGCGGCGAGCCGCGGTGCTTTCAATGCCCTGGTCGCGCAGGCGCAGGTCAACCGCGATGCCGATTCGGCCAAGATGCCGGATGCGGTCAGCGAAGATGACGCCGCCGAACTCGCCGAGCAGGCTCCGATCATCAAGTTGGCGAACGCGGTCATTCAACAAGCGATTCTCGACCGAGCCAGTGACATCCACGTTGAGCCACAAAGCCGAGCCGTCCGAGTGCGGTACCGCATCGACGGTGTCCTTGCCGAGGCCATGACGGTTCCGAAGAACCTGCAGGCCCCTCTCATCAGCCGTCTGAAGATCATGTCGGAAATGAACATCGCCGAGCGGCGTGTTCCTCAAGACGGTCGTATCGAAGTCCGGCACCAAGGCAAAGAATTTGACCTTCGCGTAAGCAGCATCCCGACGCCGTTTGGAGAGAAGATCGTTATGCGGATTCTCGACAAGGGCAACGCGATGATCGGTCTGACCAAGCTCGGATTCAGCGCGTACAACCAAGCCGCGATCGAAGAGCTCATCAGCCAGCCGAACGGAATGTTCCTCTGTACCGGTCCAACGGGTTCCGGTAAGACGACCACCCAATACTCGGTTCTCCACATGCTCAACAGCGTGGAGCGCAACATCATCACCGTTGAAGACCCGGTCGAGTACCAGCTCAACGGTATCAGCCAGGTGCAGGTGAACAAAAAGGCCGGTCTGACCTTCGGCACCGCTCTGCGCGCCTTCCTCCGACAAGACCCTGACATCATCATGGTCGGCGAAATGCGGGACTTGGAAACGGCGGAAATCGCCATCGAAGCCTCGCTCACCGGACACTTGGTCTTGTCCACGCTCCACACGAACGATGCCCCGTCGGCCACCCTCCGGATGATCGACATGGGCGTTGAGCCGTACCTCATCTCCGCAACCGTCATTGGCATCCTTGCCCAGCGACTTGGCCGACGCATCGACCAAGAGCACAAGGAACCCTATGAGGTCAAGGCGATTGAGCTGCGCCGCTTTGGCTTTGGCGTCACCGATCCCGATGAAGCCGTTACTCTCTACCGAGGCGTGCCGCACGAAGATAACCGCATGACCGGCTTCAAGGGCCGATCTGGTCTTCACGAGCTGATGGTCATGAACGCGGAAATCGCCGAACTCGTTGTTCGACGCGCTCCGCTAAACGACATTAAGTCGGCGGCGAAGGCGAATGGTATGAAGGAACTCCGCGAAGACGGACTCGAGAAGGTTCTCGCTGGCGTCACGACGCCGGACGAAGTCATGCGGGTTGTCTTCACGGCAGGCTTCTAAGATTTTTGGCGTAAGAAAAGACTGGAACGATTCGGGCGTCAGCGTGCGTCCAACACAACAATTCGATTGAAACCATGGAAAATTTGCCGAACTCTCCCGCGGGGATGACCCCTCCGCCGACGATGCCGCCCACCCAAACGGGCGCTCCCGGCGAGCAACCTCGGGCCGAAGCCCCCAAAGTGGGCGCGCCCAAGAAGCTGGAAGACCTTCACATTGATGAGCTCCTGCACATCGTTGTGGATCGCAACTGCTCCGACCTCCACCTCTGCGTGGATGCCGAGCCGGTCATTCGCGAGGACGGCAAACTCAAGCGACTGAACTATGAAAAGTTCACGCCGCAGCAGACTCAACGGATGCTGTATGAGATCATCAGCGATGATCACATCACGAAGTTTGAGCAGACGAAAGAACTCGACTTCTCCTACGCCCTGCCCAACCCTCCGCATCTGCGTGAGCAAGGCAAGGGCCCGGTTCGAGCTCGATTCCGTGTGAACATGTATCGAGACCGAAGCGCGGTCGCGGCTGCGTTCCGTCTCATCTCGAGCCGCATTCCGACGGTCGAAGAGCTCAATCTGCCGCCGCTCCTCAAGCAGCTCTCCGAGCGACCTCGTGGTCTCATCCTCGTGACCGGTCCGACGGGTTCCGGTAAGTCAACGTCCCTCGCGGCGATGATCAACCACATCAACACGAACTATTCGCACCACATCATCACGATCGAAGACCCGATTGAATATCTTCACGTTCATAAGTCGTCGGTCATCAACCAGCGCGAATTGGGCGGCGATACGCTCAGCTTCTCCAACGCACTGCGAGCCTCTCTTCGGGAAGACCCGGATATCCTGCTCGTTGGTGAAATGCGCGACAAGGAAACCATCCAGCTCGCGATCACGGCAGCAGAAACCGGACACTTGGTCTTTGCCACGCTGCACACCAACAACGCAGCCGAATCCATCGACCGGATCATCGACGTTTTCCCTCCGGGACAACAAGAGCAAATCCGCGTTCAGCTGTCCAACAACTTGATCTCGATCATTTCGCAACAGCTTCTGCCACGAGCCACTGGCCCGGGCCGAATCCCTGTGAACGAGATCATGATCGCCACCCCCGCTATCCGAAACCTCATCCGGGAAAACAAAACTCACCAGATTCCGTCGGCCATCCAAACAGGTGCGAATCACGGCATGGTGAGCATGGATCAGTGCCTTCGCGATATGTACATGAAGGGCCTCATCACGCTCGAGGATGCCCTCACCCGATGTATGAACGCCGAAGAACTCAAGAAGATGATCAACTTGGGGGGCCCGGGCGGACAAGGCGGAAATACCGGCGGAGGAAATCCGCGCCGATAATTCGGGAACGACTTTAACGAGAGGACACAGGAACTATGCCGGTCTACAGCTACTCATTCAAAGACCCCAGCGGAGGAATCCAGAAGGGAACAGCCGAAGCGGAGTCGGAAGAAAAACTACGCGCCAGATTCTCAGAACAAGGCCTTGAGATTGTCGAAGTAACGATGATCAAAAAGGGCGGGATGAAGCGCGCCAAGAGCCCAGGCAAAGTTAAGCTCACGCGCCTCTCCCTCTTCTGTCGCCAGTTTTCGACCATGGTTGATGCTGGTGTCTCGCTGGTTCGATGTCTCGACGTTTTGGCCCGGCAAACGGAAGACCCCAAGCTGAAGAAGATCCTGATCGACGTTGGCGAGCGGGTTGAGGGTGGTGAATCACTCTCGCGTGCCATGCAACGACACCCTCGCACGTTCAACAACCTCTTCATTGGCCTTGTCCGTGCCGGTGAAGTCGGTGGTGTGCTTGAAGAGGCCCTCCAACGACTTTCGCAGTTCTTGGAATCCGACGTTGCCCTCCGCCGAAAGGTGAAGGCCGCTCTGACCTACCCGATCATCGTTGTCATTGCCGCCGTCGGCATTGTCGTCCTCCTGATGATCGTCGTTGTCCCGCAGTTCGCCGCGATCTTCAAAGATCTTGGCTTGCCAGACAGCGAATTCCCACCAGCCACGAAGTTCCTCATTGATCTGTCGAACAACATGATCCGGAACTGGCACATCTTCCTCATCGTGTTCATTGCGCTTTACATGGGCTTCAAGCTCTTTGTGAGCACGCGCTTTGGACGCCGCACCGTGGACCGCATCAAGCTCAAGATTCCTGTCTTCGGCCCTCTGCACCACAAGGTTTGCATGGCCCGGTTCAGCCGGACGATGGGCACGTTGCTCACCTCTGGCGTTCCCATTCTCCAAGCGATGGAGACGGTCTCCGGTACCGTTGGCAACTCGATCATGGCGGACGCGGTGCTTGATGCTCGCGCCCGAATCCGAGAAGGTGACCGAATCGGTGACCCCCTCGAAGCCAGCCGCCAATTCCCTCCGATGGTCGTTCACATGATCGGTGTCGGGGAAGAATCGGGTTCGCTCGACTTCATGCTGCAGAAAATCGCGGACTTCTACGAAGCCGAGGTTGAAGCCACGCTGCAATCTCTTACTGCCGCCATTGAGCCGATCCTCATCGTCTTCCTCGGTGTCATCGTTGGCTTCATCGTCTTCGCGATGTTTGCTCCGCTCCTCAAGGTCGTTCAAGGCCTCAGCGGTGGCGATAGCTTCGAGAACAGTTAAGCCGTTCTGGCTTCGCGCACAGCCCCGTGGGATCCTTCGATTCCGCGGGGCTGATTGCATCAGGACCTGGTATCTTCAATCGAGGCTAGGCGCCCCAAGGAAGGAAACAACGTAGTGCTCCCCGCGTGGACGTGGATTATAGGATTCTGGTTCGGAGCCGCCGTTGGTAGCTTCCTCAATGTGGTCATCTATCGGATGCCGCGCGGAATCTCCGTCTACAAGCCCGCGAACAGTTTCTGCCCTGGTTGCCAAAAACAACTCACCGCTGCGGAACTCGTGCCGCTCCTCAGCTGGCTCTTCCAGAAAGGGAAGTGTAGCTGCGGCAAATCGAAGGTTAGCTCACGCTACTTTTGGGTCGAGATGGCCACCGGACTCTTGTGGGCGGTGATTTGGTATCAGCAACTGGTCGTGATTCCCCCCGGTGCAGAGTCGGCGATGTCGACGAGCCAAGTCATCTACGCCGTAGGCTATATGCTGTTCTCAGCCGCACTCGTCGCGGCGATCGGCACGGATCTCGCCCACTACATCATTCCCGATCAAGTCAACGCCTTCATGCTTTTCGTCGGCGTCGGCATGAACATCGCCTTGGCGATGATCGGTGATTCTCGTGCGTGGATGTGGGGGATGCCCTCCAGCATTGCGGGCGCGCTTGTCGGATTCGGCGTGCTGTGGGGGATCACCCTGCTCGGTCGAGTCGCGTTTGGCAAAGACGCCATGGGGCACGGCGACATCAAGATGGCCCGAGGAATCGGAGCGGTTCTGCTTCCTCTCGGAGCAGGCATCAGTTTTGCCCTGGCGGTGTTTCTCGGCGCCTTGTTCGGCATTCTCATCGTTGCACTGCGCAAAAAGGATCAGGCCCCTGCGGAGGAGCCGGAAGCGGATGAGGAACCCTACGTGCCGGAATCGATCGGTTCAATCTTCTGGTGCGGACTGGGATACATCCTTTGTATCGACATCATCGGACTCGCTTTTCCCAAGCTGTATGAGAAGTGGTTTGGCGAGAACCCGTATGCCGTCGAAGAGATTTCGGAAGAGGCTGGGGTAGAACCCACGATGATTCCGTTTGGCCCCTACCTTGCGGCCGGGGCTCTGTGTGTCGTCATGTACGGCGCGCCACTGACCAAGTGGGTGCTGGACTACTTCAACGGGATGAGCGGACTCTGAGTCCAAATGGGGACGCCCAAGGGAACAAAGTTCAAAACATGCCAGTCAAAGCGAATATCTACCGGAGAAACTCCATGAGGAAGGGCCATTTTGGGTTTACGTTGCTTGAGTTGCTGACCGTGATTGCGATCATCGCAATCCTCAGCGGCATCATTGTCCCCGTCTATGCACGGGTGAAGGACAACTCGTATCGGAGCGGTGATATCAGCAACATGAACACCATCCGAACCGCGTTGGGCCTGTACCGCGAAGATCAGGGGGCTTATCCTCCGCAGCTTCTCGGCTATGTGACCCTCTACACCTCCGGCCCTCAGGCAGGAAATGTGATCCCTGCGTCCGAGCTTCGATCCTACGTCTACCCTCGTCGGGTTGAAAGTTTGGAAGGTCTGAAGCCCGCCTATGCACGGTTCACGGCGACGCAAACCGTCAACGCGGTCTTCCCGGCTCCGGATGCAACAGCGGTCGGCACCTCGCCGATTCTCGATCTGAACGGGGATGGAAACATCACCCCGGCAGATGACACGCTCGGCGCACGACAAGCATTCGCGCCGGCAGACGGCTCGGTCTGCTGGGATCCTTCGGTGCAAGCTATGGCGGCAGCGTCCCGCTGCGCCGGTGTGACCCTCACGGATCCTGCTGATCCCCGGGCGAGGCTCTTCTACGGAATCTCTGGCTACGATGTGGCGCAGGTGCCGGTCGCCGGTGGTGGCAACCGCGTCGAGCTCCGCTACACCCGCTTCTGGTCGAACTTTGCGATCGGCACGGGGGCTGGTTTCGGCAACGGCGATGCCAACGACGATCCGCGCCAGCTTGGCTACACCAATCCGCCGGATGACACGGTCGTGACATGGAACAGCTACTTCCGCGATTACGCCACCGCTGGCGTTCCGGATCGTGGCCGACGGGACATCGTTCTCTTCCTCGGTGGATCGGCTCGACCCTTCGATTCCCGACAACTCTTCGACTACGCCTGGAGGCAGCGCTAACCGCGCCCTCTCGGCCCGACTTTGACTGGCTTTTTTGGACCAATGGCAGGTAGTGACATGCGACGACGACATCTCAACGGATCGTCTTTGATCGAAGTTCTGACGGTGATCGTGGTGTTCCTCGTCGGAATTCTTGCGGTCGTGCAGATTTTCCCTCCGGGACTCAGTGTGCTTCGAGTGAATCGAGCCCAAACGCAAGCGATCTCGCTCGCGCGGTCTGAGGTGCAGCGCATCCTCGGGCAATCCGCTCAACTTCCTGCTTACGTGGCTTCGGCTGAGTTTGTCGGCCCCGGTGCAGTGGTGCTGGTGGCCAACGACGACCCGAACCAACTGGTTCCGACCGTCGATGTCGGCGCAGGCGAAGGCAATATCGACGCCAACGGCTTCTTCCCGACCGGCCCGGTGGGTCACTGGAGCAAGGTCAGCGGCGCGAACCGATTCAATCGTGTGATTGGCGAAGGTCGCCCCATCGCTCAGCCGAACCTCTTCAATGGTCAGCTCGGTTCGCCGATGCAGCTGATGTTCGCGCCCCTGCTGGTTCAGCGGGACGTGACGACCGGCGTTGCGGTCGGTCAGTACCTGCAGGTTTACGGTAACGATCTGAAGTTCCAAACGGGCTCCGCCGATCAGGGCGCGCCGAGTTCGGATCCTTTGCAGCTCGACTACGACGCCTATGCATTCACCTACGTCCCAGGAACCCGAGCGACCCTCGCTGGTTCCACGGTGCCCGCTTTCCTGAACCAAGATCAGGTTTGGGTGGGCCGATTGCGCACCAATGTTGGCGGGCTGCTGAGCCACACGCTCCGTATTCAAGGTTCGTTCATTGTCAACGATGGCCTGAACCGACGTCCCTTGAACCTTGTCTTCACGGTTCCGGCGGCAGCGAGTGCGTTCTATGGCGAAATCGGAAACTACTCGGTGGTCTCCATGCCGGCGCTGTTCAATTCGCTGGGCCTTGCGGGATTTACCTACGAAGGCGTCGAGCCGGCTTCGGTTCGCGTGCAGCGACAATTCGCCGAAATCCCGGTCGGTGCCAGCTTCTCAGCCTTCGATCCGTACCAGTTCAAATCGTTCAACGGTGCCCTTGGCCTGCTCCTCCTCAACCCAGCGGGCGCGTCTGCTCGCATCACGGATGAGGACGGAAATCAGATTCCTCTCGTGGCACGCGCGGACTACTCGGTGTACGACTGGCGCGTCATCCGAGACGAGTTCGAGATCCCGCGTGCCGTGGCAGGTGCGGGCAACTTCAATCCTTCGATGAAGCTGCTTCTGAACGCCATTCGACCCTCCTCCGGCGTCGGTGCCGATGCGCGGCCTTACGGCGGCATCGCCCTCCAAGGCGACACCTTCCAATACACGCCGAACATCAACGGCACCACGGCGAGCCAAGACTTCGTCCTGGTGGACGTTCAAACCGGTGGAGTCATTGCGGGCAACACGGGGACAGATCCTCTGAGTGCCTACGTCGTCGATAAATCCAACGGCGTGATCCGGTTCATCGATACCGACACGACAGACGCTTTTGCGATCACCGGCCGAATCCTCGTGCCGGGCGCGACTCCGCTCGCCGCTTGGGTGCCGACTCCGACCCCGGTGGATTTGGCGGGACGCAAGGTTCGGGCTCTCTATATGGGTGCCGGAGAATATGCCGTCCGCCTGACCAAGGCTGCTAGCGACTACAGCGTGGCTTATCCGCCGACCGCTGCCGATCTGGCTCCCCTCCAATGCTACGTGGGCGGATCTGCCGGTTGGGGATCGACCAATCGCCTATACTTCGCGCTTTCCGATGTGAACCAGAAGGTCACGATCGGCGAAGCGTGGGTCGGAGGGATCGGTGCTCCCGTGCTCCGAGATCGCGACTACCGCATCAGCGGGGTCGAGACCATCGGCGGAATCAGCGTGGCCTACGCCCAACTTCCCGCAGGATCGAACTTTGACTTTGCCCGCAACGGCTACGCCGTGCGACGAGTCAAAGGCGCCTCCATCCGAGTTCGGTCCTACTTCAACCCAGAAACCTTTACTTTAGGTTCCGATTCGGCGCGCAACTTCACCCGATTCCAAGATTGGGCCGAGAACTGGCGCACCACCGACACGGAAACTTACGACGCAGGAGCGAACAACTGATGCGACGGCGCTTGATGAAACGGGCCTTTACCCTGATCGAACTTCTTACGGTGATGGCGATCTCCGCCATCCTCCTCACGATCATTGCGATTCCTGTGGTGCAGAGTTTCAACCTCACCCGGGCGGCGCAAGGGTTCGCCGATGCTCAAAATCGAGCCAGGATTCTGATCTCGCAGATCGAGCGCGAGATCACGAATTCGGCGGCGGTACGCGATAACTCAGGCGTGGGCGGCACCCTCATCGTGCGCCTGCCGAACCAAGTCGGCACGCAAGTGAACATTTCGCTGCCTTACACCAAGCTGGATGTCATCAAGCCCGCAGCGGGTGATCCTTCCAACTTCGCCAACGGAGCCTTTGTCGATCCGGATACGGGCAAAGCTGACCCAACCCTCAGCGCGCCGAAGGGGCAACCCGTGCTCCCGGGCGCCAAGAGCGACACGGTCGTGCGCTACTTCATCGCGCGACGTGACCCCTTCACCGCTTACAACAATCCTTACCTGCAGCTTCGGCTTCCGGGCGGCGGCGGGCAGTTTTCGCTCGGTACCGGCGGACGGGATAACCTCTATGTTCTGATGCGTGCCGAGGTTCCGATGTACGTAGTGCGCAACATCGCAGGTATCGATACCCGAGTCGTGAACAGCGACTTCTTCTTCGACCTCGACCGAGACGCGGATCCGAACACGACCGGGCCGCTGATGGATGATCCCGCCTTTATGGATCCCCTGGCTTGGGCCGATTTGGGCATCGCCAACGCGCTGACCTATGCGCTGCCGCAAGCCTACGATCCCGCTGATCGCACGGAAATGGTGAACAACTGGCTCCGCGAAGCCAGCATTGTTACGGAGTTTAGCCGGTTCGACATGATTCAGCTTCAATACAACAAGCAGAATCGTGAGGTCGTTTTCACCAACGGACTCCCTGCGGTCACCCCGCTCGTGCGATTCCAACCGACGCGGATGAACCCGGAAGCAGCCAAGGGCATGCTCGCCGTGCGAACAACCGAGGAAACCGACAACAGCGAGAAGATTGGACCGGAAACCTACGAGACCCAAAATGGCGGCTGGTCGGATCTGTTCATGCAGATCTGGCCGTCGGCGTTCAACCCCGGTTCCGGCCCTGGAGACCTTTCCTCGGGTGCGGTTCGCGCCCCGTGGGCAGGTGACCCCACCCTGACCCTGCTCCGCGATGCGACCGGCGACTATCAAATCTTCGGCGTGCCGGGACAGGTGTTCAACGTCAGCCTGTACGACCGGCTCTCCAAGAGCGGGGCGCCCTACCCGTTCTACAACTCGGTGAACTGGGCGAATCTCGCGGCAAGCCCGGCGGCACGCAACCAGTTCATGGCCTTCGCGATCGAGCCGGAGAAGGGCCGCGTTCGCTCCAGCTTTGATATTCGGGAGCACGGCGTGGATGCAACGATTCCGTTTGAAGACCGTGTGCCTTCCACCACCGGAGCCCAGCCAGGCGTGGTGGTCGGAGCGACGGTCACCCCGACGGATCCCACCTACCAATCTGGTGCGGGTTGGCAAACCTACACGGGCATCAACCAGCGATTCGCCCGACTCTGGCACGAGTGGGATACTCTGTGGCCCGATGTCAGCCGCGCGCCAGCCCGCGATGATCTCGCCAATGGTGTCAAGCGATACATTGATCTGCGGAACATGGTTCAACCGGGCGGAACGACGGTGCCGAGCCCGATCAGCTACGGCCAGTTAGGCCGGGCGAGCATCGTGCCGGGTAGCGAAGTCATCGTCGGTCCGGATCAAAATCCTGGCCCGAACTATGGTCGCCTTGTGCGCTACACCCGCGTCCCGAACGTGGATACGGTGGCGGTTGGCCCAAACCAATACAAGATCAACTACACCGACCGACGCGAACCGGATTGGAACGCCCTGTTCGGATTCACCGGTGGAAGCTACGACAAATCGCAGTACAACGGCAACGATTTCCTCTCGGCGATTCTTCAGGCCCGCTACCGCGCCGGTTACGTGGAGTTGAACTCGCGCTTCGGCGAACCCATCCCTGGCATCGATGTCGGAGCAGCGGGGAACATCTACGTCACTTATCGCTTCCAATTTACTGAGCCGAACGATGTCGTCTCCGTGGACTACGGTTCCACCGAGCTGATGGAAGTCGTCCTCACGATTCAAAACTATCCGCAGTCGAATCTGCCTAACCCGCAAATCGTGACTGTGAGAGGCTCTGCGGCTGTCCGCAATAAAGTGCGCTGACTTTGAGAAATACGACCATGCTTGCACAGATTCGAGTACAACGCCTGCGGGATCGCCGCGCTGGCCAAACCTTGATCATTGCGATTCTCGTTCTGGGAGTCCTTCTGATCCTTGGTATTGCCTTCGCGGGAATCATCAACCGCAACATCACCGAAACTGGTCGATCGGCTCAGCGCACCGTCGCCTCCGACCTTTCACAGGCCGGGGTGAACTACGCGCACGAGCAGATGCTCTACTCCGTCCTTGGCGCCGACTGGCGTCCGCAAGAGACCTTGCCGGATACGGATCTGGCGGGAAACAGCAAAGATCCTGACGCACTGTATCTGCGACCTGGAACGGGATTCCTCGTCGAAATTGATCCGGTCGGACGGCCTGGTTATACGATTTTCGACCGAGGCGGCCCGGACTACCTGGGTGCCTATAGCCGAATCGGATTTGCTCGCGGTCGCTCGCTGGTGCGGGTGCGCTACTCCCCATCGGCTTACGATGCTTTCGGGGCTCAAACCGGTGCTTTGCGCCAACCGGGACAAGCACGCGGTCACTTGGTGATCGAAAGCGTCGGTCGCGCGGGTGCCCTCGACGACCAAGGCAAGGTTGACCCGAGCCGACTGCTCCAACGCTCGGTGCAAGTCACCGGGTTTGCCGACGGCAATGCGCTCCGCGATGGACTCGGCGCGATCAAGGCCGCCGATGCCTCGGTCACCAACAGCCGACGACTTGTGGCGTTCGCCTCGATTGGCCTGCTCGAATCAGCTCGCTACATCGGCAACAAGAATAAGGAGACCCGGCCGATCGAAGTTGGCTTCCCGGTCGTGAACTCCGCGAGTGCGCTTTGGAGCCAAAACGTCAATGTGGGCGTCAGCTACGAAGGCGCCTCGGTGGCGGTGCCGCAGCAATTTGGTGCCAATGCCTCCGGAGCGGCGAACGTTCCGGTGAACCAAGGCCGCTGGGATCTGCTTCCCGGTGGGGGCAGCCTCTTCGCCAACGGCGAAGTACTTGTCCACGGCGTGAATGAGGTCTTCCTCAACCGATCCCTGGGTGAATCGTGGATCGCCTCTGGCGGCATTCGACCGGCGAATAATATCTCGTCGCTCACTTTCCAGAATTTCAGCCTCAACGCTCCGGCAACGTCTTGGGTGAATACCCTCGGTGCTTTGACCCTGACGGGCAACCAGTTCGACAGCCGAAACGGTCAGTTCCGAACTCTCGGCGGAGCCCTGCGCGATGGCCGCGATGCGGTTGACGTGAACGGCTTCCAACGAGGCGTCGCCCGAAAAGAGCCGCCGAGCATCACGATCACGGATCCTCAAAACGGTCTGAACCGCTACCGCGAGCTCACTCGCCGAACGGGCCCTCTTACCGCGAATGGTCTGACGATTGGTGAGTTCGGCTACGGCGAAGGTGTCTACGTGGCTTCGGACGAGCGCGGGAACCGAAAAACGGCCGATCAACGCAAGGCCCTCGATCCGCTCAAGACCCTGCCGAACGACTGGTTGAACCCGAACAACGGCGCGACCCAAGGTTGGCAAGGCCCGTACTACGTGCCGATCGCGCCCCACGTGCGCTTCCTCGCCGATGGTTTTGAAATCCGTCTCGATGCACGCAGTGCGAACAAATTCTGGAAGGATCCTCGAACCGGTGCCGATACGAGCCGTACGACGTGCCGCTTCTATGTCCGCGAAGTCGCTGGTAAGACATACATTGTCAACGACATCACCAACGCTGGTTTCGATCCGAACACGGGCGACTGGGTGGGCAACGGTCAAGAATTCAATGGGGTGCTGCTGTTCGAAGGCGATGTCCGGGTTCGCGGCGTCATTCCGACGGACGTTCAACTCAGCCTCGTCTCGATGGGAACGATCTATGTGGATGGCAGCATCGTCAAGGGCACTTTTGATCCTTGGACCGATGTGACGCTCACTCGACCGAGCCGCTCGATGCTCGCCTTGCTTGCTCGCGACTACGTGGCGGTCAACACGACGCAGTTCTTCGCTCCGGCGGTTGGCCAAACGATCCAGGCTAAGACGGTTGATCCTCTGCCGAACACGCCGAATCCGATCGAGCTCCAAACGTCGCAAGACGTGACGCTGGAATCGCAGTTCCTGCTGAATCCGGTTGGCAACAATCCGGCTCTTTGGACCCCGGCCTCGCTGCAATACACGACGGCGAACACGAATGCGCCGCTGAGCACTTACATGCTCATGACGGTATCGGCAGATGACAATGGCCCGACGTTCTTCTCGATGGATCTGCTCACGGGAACCTTCCAAGATCTCGCGCCGACTTCGACTCGCTATCAGTTTGAGTCTTACGTCACCTACGGAATCGGAGCAGCCCTGACCCTGGAATCGCGCAACGGTGCGGTCTCGCTCTTCGGATCGCCGTTCCCGGACAACATTCCGCTCTACGGTCTGGTGGATCCCACCATCAACTCCTATCCGAAGTTTGAAACGTTCGCCATGCCGATCGTGGATCGCGCCTTGGCGGGGAATTTCCAAGCCTACAGCTCCGCTGTTCGAAAGATTCGAGCGAATGCAGGCAATCCGAACGGACAATACGAGCTGAGCGTCCAAGATCCGAACTTCTTCCGACTCGCGATCGATCCGGCGGGCAACGCCGCGACCAAGAATGGTCTGATTGCTAAAACGGCGATCACTCCGTTCGATGTTCGCATCGAAGCCGTGATGTATGCGGAAAATGGCTCGTTCTTCGTGATCCCTGGCACCTGGTTCAACCAGAACGTCGAAGACACGCGCACCGCGTTTGTCGAAAGCTACACCCCGGGTGACACCAGCGACGACCTGAACGCAGCCGTTCTGGACTACGATGCCGGTGCCACGACGACCCTCAACGGCAACACGGTCAACCGACTCGTGCTCGCTCAATCTCGACGCTTCGAGCGCTATGGCAACTCGCCGGAAGTGCCGTTCTACGCCGAGCCGATGGCGGTGCGGATCAGCATTGTCGGTTCGGTCAGCGAGAGCATGCCGGCTCCGATGAGCCAGCAAGCCGAGTGGCTGAAGAAGTGGGGCTGGATGCCGCGCCGCATCGGCGGCACGGGCTTGCTCCTCCCGGCGCAGCACGTTCCGACGGGCTACAACGTCGCGGGTAACCCAGCCGTGCCGAACCTCTCGATCAACTACGATCCGATTCTCGCAACCGCCGCGATCCCCGTGACGGCTGCCCCGACCTCTGATTTGGCGGCTGTCCGCACCGACGCAGCGGGAAGAATTCTTCCTCCTGCACCCCGATTGCCGGTTAGCCCAACCCTGGCTTACTTTGGAGATTCCAACCCGTGAGATCTATCCGAACGCTCTCTCTCTTGACCGCTCTGGCGGGGGCCACTCTGGCCCTCGCCCAGCCGGTCAGTTATGCCACCAAAACGGTGAATATCCGTGCGGGGGTTCTGATTGCTGATAGTCAAGCTGCCGCAGGCATCGGGAACTTTAACCCGGCGCCCCACGTGTGGAGCGTTTTCGGATCGGACAATCTCGTCAAGCCCGCTGACTGGGTTGTGGATTCCCCGAGCGCGATGCGTCGCCTCACCGAATCGGGAGCTGCACGCTGGGGCCTCGCTGCGTCAAACGCGGGCGACAATCTCAACAAGAACAGCGCTCCCTACTGGGAAGTCATTCTGAGCCAGTCCACGGCGGACTCCCTCAGCGAATTCGATATCCTCTCCCTCAGTGTTCGCACGAGGCTTGTGATGAGCCCGGCCGAGCGCGAGAACCTGCGCCGGTACATCGACCAAGGCGGAATTCTCTGGATCGACGTCGCGCCGAGCGGCACGTTCCCGGTCATTGATGCCGCGCAAAGCAGCCCGGTTCCGTTCGTCTTGCAAAACGATGGCGCGGTTCCCGCCGTTGACGTTTTCCACCCTGCTCTCACCCGGCCCAACCGGATCACGCAATCCGAATTCAACAGCACCGTTTTCCCGAACAACGCTGCTCGGAGCTTCCGACGGCTCTCTACCGCTGATCTCGGAGGGGCCCTGCAAAGTCTCCTCCTCGGCTCGGCCAACGAGAGTCGATTCGATCCTGTTTCGCTCACCGCGAACGGAGCCACGATGGGTGTTGCCCAGATTGGCGACGGCTATCTCGTCGTCACCTCCCGTGGGGTTCAGAGCACCCTGACGCGCACCACCAACGGCGCGGGCCAGGCGGTGGAGAACTTCGGGTTCTTTGCCGGTGCGCCTCTGAAGGATCGCGGTTATGTCGCCTCGACCAAGCTCGTCACCAACATCCTTTCGCTGAGCTCTCGGTTCAGCGGCAAAGGTGGAGGATCGCGCAACAGCAACTCGCTGAGCACCACGCTTCGCGCGCCGCTGCTCAAGAAGTTTGTCGCTGGCCCCTCGGGCCTGGCGAAGGGAACCCCCGCGCTGTTCAATGGTCGAACCGTGGTTCGCCTCGGCGACCGACTCTACGTGTACGATTCGGAAAGCAATCGCGACCTCGATCGCGATGGTAACCCGGACGATGGCATCGTCGATCCGGTGGGAAGCCCGTTCGACTTGCTCTGGATCAGCGAATCGATGACCGATATCTCCGATCCGGTGGTGATCGAAGTCGCGGGCGCGACTCGGGCCGAACAGGTCTGGGTGGTCGGAACGGATAGCGTCGTCCGAGGCTTCGACCTCAACGCAGCCGGCGCAGCTGATCCGCTGAACGTCAATCCGTTCGCGACGATCAATCCTCCCGCGAATACCGCGACCAATGCGACCCCGTTTGCGCCGACCTACCACGAAGGAGTGCTTTATATCACCGACTTCCGCGGAACGCTCGGTTCGACCCAGGGCCGCATCTGGGCGATTAACCCGCGTCGTGCGGATGCAGGGGATGGCAATCAATCGAAGGATGTCGACGACAACGGCCCTGGCGCAGGAAACTTTGAGTGGGTTGTCGGAGGATCGAACCGATTCCGAACTCCTGGTGCCTCGGCAACGATTGGCTACATCCCGATCCAAGATTCCAGCGAAGGCAGCGACCGCGTCGCCTACATCGGCACCAGCCGAACCGGGGCCGACAACTTTGCTCCTCAACTGGTGAGTATCTGGCTCGGCGCACGCGGCGAAGTCCCGACGAACGTTCAGCTCGCCGGTCCGGCGCTGAATGTGACAACGCGAGCCGCGTTGCAAGCTCTGCCGATCTCATTGGCCCAAGGAGACGATGCTCCGTTTGGTCTTCGACTCCAAGTCTTGATCAATGATGCGGGCAACGTCCGCCTGCTCAGTGATGCGGAACTTCAGTCTTACTTCACCAACACGATCCTTCAGCCGTCGAACGGACAGCTCAGCTTCACGCTGACCGGTGCCGGAACAGGTTCGGGAATCGACTGGGATGGTACGGCTACTCCCGCGACTACCGACGATGCGGCCTACCGGCTCGACTACACGATTGACTGGACAGTCGGCGCGGCCGGTGCCGACAACTACATTCGCGGTTTCATCACCGTGGTCGATACGGCGACGGCTTCGCTTCGGCTTGCTTCCGCCCCCGCTTTGAGTGAGAACGGCAACGTTGGCTTTATTGTCAACAGCCCCACCGGAGGCACGTTCTATAACTTCTCCGAGCAAGGTCGTGGATCTTTCTTCGTCAAGTCGAGATTCGAGTTCCACAACGCTCTCACCAGCTTGGGTCTCTCCAGCGGTACGGTCGGATACCCCTCATCGGTGATCGATAACGATGAGCTCGTGCGACTTCTGCCGTTCTTGAACTCCCCGCTCCGCAATATTCAGCCAATCGGCATCGCGGCGAAGGGCGATACGTTCTATGTCACCGCTTCGGGCGTCAAGTCGATTGGCCCCGCGACCAGCCCGACCTCCGTCTTGATTGCTTTCAACGCGAATCCGAACCCATTGGAATTCCAGATCGAGACCGGTGGTCAGGTAGATAACAACTTCGTGATTCGGCAACCCGACCTGGCGCGAAGCGGCAACAAGACCGCCCCCGAGGTGAGCAGCGGGGTTCCGGGCAACTCCTTCTCGGTGGAGCCGATCCCGAATACAACTCGGGCCCGCATCACCATGCGGTCGCTCAGCAATTCGACTCGAGACAACCTCGGAGCGTGCCTTGCCAACAACCTGCCGGTGATCATCGTGCGGAATGGCCAGACCGAAACTCTGATCGAGCCGGAAGCTCCTGCCAACAACGGCCGGTTCATCACGGGCCGATCCTCCGGTCGCTGGAACCACGTTCGCTGGTACACAGTCATGAACGGCTACGACGTTCAAGTGTCGCCGGTTGTGACGGGCTCCACGATGTTCGTTGCCGGCCGTAGCCTCCTGCCTTCGATCCTGGCGACCGGTGTGCCGGGTGCCTTCGATGGCTTGGTCTTCGGACTCGATAGCGCGATCAGCCCGGATGATCCTCACCTGTTCTCGACCCCTGGTCGACCTTGGGTGAGCCAACTCTGGACTCTGCGCTACGCACCGAATCCCGGTAACGCAACTCCCTTCAACTTCGACCAAATGGAACCGGCTCAGGTCGTTCGCTGGCCGCAGTTCAAGGGTATCCAGAGCTTCGATGATCTGCGCATTCGGATCCTGCAAGCCACCCTCGGCGATTCGTCGGTGAGCGGACTGGCGGCGGGTGATGGATCCTTGGCGGTCACGGGCGACGGGTTCTTGTCTACTTTCGGTCGGAGCGACTTCATGGTCGTCGACTCGGGCCGGGTGAGCCGGTTTGATCCGAGCGGAAACCCTCTCTGGTCGACGGAAGCGACCTTCTTCAGCGGACCCGGTGCCGATCGTACGACGGCGGAATCCCCGCGACCCCTCAGCGAACCGAGCCGGGTCTACCCAGATGGCGACAACGGTTACGTGATGGTCGATCCGGGCAACGACGCCGTGCTTCGAGTGGATTCGGCGGGCCGTGAGACGCGCACGCTGCGATCCATTCGCATGCATCCCGACGCCTATGGCCGAGTGGATGCCGCCCGACCCGAGAACTCCCCGAGGGGTGCTCAGGCCGGTGCGCCGCTGCTTCTGCGACAACCGCGCGATGTTCGATTCTGGACGACTTCCGTGTCAGCGGCGGATGTCCAACGACTCTTCCCGAGCGAAGGCGCGTATCGCACCTACCGCAACGAGCGATGGGATCACTGGCTGATCGCCGATTCAGGCAACAACCGGGTCATCGAAGTCATTGACCGCTACGAACTGGATGCCAGCAATCGTGTGATCGGACTGGTTCGCTATCGCGATCCGGCTGGTGACGAAGGCGATGGCCTCGCTCCCGCGCAGGGCATTCTGTGGTGGCACACTCCGGAAGAGTTCAGCACCACGCGCTACTCATTCAACTCGATTGATCGAACCTCCGTCGAGCTCCCGAGCGGTGCTGTCCGCACGGTCTTCGCGATGGGCTTTGGCAACGTTCAGCCGAGCTCGCGCACCTTTGGCCTCGATACCAACCCGGCTCCGTCGGGCGGGCCTGGTCAAGATGCTGCGAGCGGCTACGGTGGAGTCCTCCTCTACGATGGGCCGGATACCAAGGTCATCCGCGAATTCATCGTGCCGAACTTGGTGGGGAATATCTTCCTCACGCAAGCCGGAGCGGGGAACCCGTTCACCTTCAGCAGTTCGCCACGCGAAGAGCGCCGACTCGGTCTCTCCGGACTTCGATCCGTGACGGTGAAGTACGTCAGCGGCCCCTCCGGCGCGCCGGTTCTCACCGTCATGCTGAGCCTTGATAGCGGCGTCTACGAGGTTTGGCAAGATCCGAGCACCCCGGCCGATCTGCGCTGGAAAGTGCGCTGGATGCTGCCTCGGGAAGCCTACGCCACGATGCGGATTCGAGATCTCGGATTCGCCGCGAGCTACACGCTCGCTGATCTCGATGGCAATCCGCTGCAGTTCCAACCGATGCATGCCCGCCGACTTGAGAGCGGAGACGTTCTGCTTGTGAACGGCTATGCCGGTCAAAAGCGGTCGCGCAACGGCGCGAACGCGACGCTCAGCGAATTCAATGGCGAAGTGCTGATCGTCGACGGTCGATTTGTCGGAGCAGGCGCGGGCAACCTCGAACCTGGCTTCAACCTCAACCGTCCGAACTTGGGCTTCAACGCCCTTAGTGTCTTGTTCGAACTTCCGCCGGTGCAGGGCATCCGCGGAATCGTTCGCCCGGTCTTTGCGGAGCGGCAATAACAATCATGAAGGAGCACAAAGTGCAACAACGTCGATTCACTCTCGATCACGGCATTCTCGCGGGGTGTGTCCTCTTGGGCATCAGCCTCGCTGTGCCTGCTTGGGCGCAGGATTTCCGAACCGCCAAAGGCAACAACGACCGAACGGGTCGAGCGGTGATTCAACCCACGACCGCGGCTTTGGAAACCACCTGGAACAACGCCGGTCGTGGCTTCCTTCGTTGGTGGGATCCCATCTTCCAAGATGGATCGCAAATGGACAACGATGGTGCCAACGCTGGCATCCTCACCGGCACATGGATCGACCCTTCGCCAACCGGACTTGCCAACCCGAACCTCTTCCTCGCGACTCCGTTTGAATCCAGCGGAACCGAGCCGCCGTATCGAGTCGCTGTCACGTCGACGGTCGGTGGAAACGAGGGGAATCCGACCGCAGGCGCCACTGCTTCGTACGAATGGGTGGTTGCTGGTCTCATCCCGGGCGAGCCGTACAGCATCGAAGTCAGCTCTCCCGCCGGCCCGACCAACATCAACCCGGCTGGCCCCGGAATTGACCTTCGATTCCCGACCCGGTACCACCTCTTCGAGGTCGTCCACGCGCTCGGTGTCGATACCCAGTGGCTGGATCGCAACGAATCCATCGGTGGATTCAGCGGCCTCAACCCAGGCGTCACGTACAACGCTGACGCCCTCGGTGAAATTCGCATCCGCCTGTACAACACGGTGCGCCGCGATAGCTTTGGCTCACTCGTCGATCCCCTCGACCGACCTGGTCAAGATGTGGTCTACGCCGACGCAGTTCGAGCGGTTTCTACAGCGCCCTCGCGGGCCGGTAGCTATCAAGCCACTCCGGTTGTCGGTCAGCTGGTCAATAACCAGCCGAGCGGCGGCGCCGCCGTTTTTAACCAGCGTGTCGTGGCAGCTCGAAATGAGTCGGTCTTTGTCGGCGCGGTGGATCGCCAAATGGAGATTGGCGTCATCACGTCACTGGCTCACAATGGCGCGTTCGTGGACGCGGGCAACCCTCTGCGACGAAACATGGTCTTTAGCTACCCGGCGCGACGACCCTACAACCTCACCGTCGCCGAGAGCAGCCGCTATGCGGATGAGCTCGAGACCTGGATCACGTCGGCTCCCAATGCCAACTTCCCGCGACACTTGGTCTTCCGAAAGGCGGACAACCTCAGCGGCGCGACGACCGTCGGCGCGAGCTTCCTGCCGGACAACACCTTCAACAGCGAAGGCCCCAACTACCTGATCGCTCCGGCGAACACGGTGGTCGGTGGATTTGTGCATTGGCGACCCGCCGCGGCTCCGAACAACTACTTTATCGACGTCCACCTGCCGACCACGGATCCTGCCGGAACCCTGGCGACCAGCGCCACGTACCAAATCCTTCGCGGTACGACGGTGATTCAAACCATCACCTTCAACCAAGATGAGCGCATCACGGGCGGGCCGATTGGAGGCTGGGTGCGATTGCCTGGTCAACCGGGTGATGGCTACGTCCACGACACCGCCAATCCTCTGTCCGTTCGCCTTCTCGATACCGGTAGCACGACCGATGTCGCGCAGAATCGCCAGGTCTATGGCGATGCCGTGCGATTCGTCGGAAACGCTGATCTCAGCATTTCCTCGACTCCCGTCATCGAATCGGTTTCGATTGATCCCGGCACGGGTCCGGTGCAACGTGACGTGGTGGTGATGGCTCGCGAGAACGGCTCGATCACCGTGGTCGATGCCCATGGAGCCATCGGCACCGGGCGCGAGCAAGACGTGTATTGGACATGGCCGAGCGAGAATCCCGCGACTGATCCGAACAATGCGCTCGGAGAAGATGGCGGTATCGCCGAGACTCCGACTCAGTTCAATCTGAGCTCTGCGTTGGTGGCGAATGTCGGTGGCGATGATCTCCTGTTCATCGGGGCGGACAACGGCCGCGTTTACTGTCTGGAAATGACGGGCCGCGGCGACGGCACCACGCGACGACGCTGGACCTACCCGGACGATTTCGACCCGACGAACGCCACGACGCCCATGGCCCCGACAGCTCTCGGCCCAATCAAGGGTTCAATTGCTCTCGCGACTGTGGCAGGCAATCCGACGATCCTGATTCCCGCTTCCAGCGGCCGAATCTTCGCCGTGGATGCGGCTGGCAACGCCGCGACCAAGACCACGAATACGGTCTGGCAATACCCTGCCGCCATCGATCCGCCTCTGGGTGAGATTGCGATGACTCCGACCGTCTTCGGCGGTCAAGTGTTCTTCGGTCATGTCGATGCGGCGGCTCCGGCGGAAGGTGCCATCACGGCCTTGGATGTCAACACCGGTACCCTGAACTGGACGCGAGAAGCGCGAGCCGATAACGTGACCCAATTCGGGCTCTTCGGCAGCGCGTCGCCAGTCGTCGTTCCTGCTCCCATCGTCGCCGTGGACAGCGTCTACTTCGTCGATGCAGCCGGATTCATCACATCGCTGAACGCAGCGACGGGTGGCGTGGTTTGGCAGCAAAACAGCGTGCCGAGCGGCGCAACCGCTCCGCTGTCGTTTGCGTACATGCGCGTCACCAATCCGAGTGGATTTGGTCTCGCGGCGGCTTACCCAACGGTTCTCACCGCGACCACCAGCGGTACCCTTCTCGGCTTCTACGCCGATGGTGCGATCAACACAAGTGGCAACAGCATCAACTGGGGTTACTTTGTCGAGAGCAATAAGCCGCAGGTATCGGGCATCGCCGTGGGCGGCTGGCCGAACGTGGTGAGCGTGAACGGCAACCGAACCCACCTCTATGCCGGAGATGGCGACGGATACCTTTATGCCTTCTCGTCGGAAGACGACACCAACTCCATCGCTCCGATCACGCCGGGCATTCCTCCGGGAAGCCAAACGGCGGATCCTTCGGATCCCGATGCCGCTGAGCTCAACAGCATGATCACGTCGGATGACGTTGTCCTTCTGACGCCCAGCCAGTACCGTGACCTGCAAAACAAGGCGCGATCGACAACGGGGCTCGATTACACCGACATCACCAACTATAAGAACACGGCGGCTCAACGTCGGCGATTCGAGTACGGCGAGACTCTGTATCTCGCGGTCCTCAACATCAACGACAGCACCGTCGCCTCGACTCGTGGCTATGTGGTCGAAGTGCGCGTTAACTCGCCGGGCCGAAACAATCGACCTCTCATCGTGAACCAGGTTTACGATGTGTCAAGCGCTCCCACGCCTCAGCAAGGTGGCGTAGCCTTCATCGCCTTCCCCATGCTTCCCACTGGTGGAAATGGACTGGCTGTGGGGAATCTCCAAGTGACGGTGGCGGCTCGCTCGCGACAACGCGGCGGTGCAGTCGGAACGGCGGTCCGTCTCGACGACACCACCACGGCGAACGGCACTCCGGTTGGAGGCGGTGGAGAAATCCTCGCTGACGCCGTGATTCTCAACCCGTTCGGCTTAGAGTTCACCACGTCGTTTGGAACCAACCAAGCAGGCAACGTCATCAACAACTGGACCGATCCGACCATCCTGGGCAACCTGCCTCGCGGCTACGTGGGCGTGGGATCATCCTGGGATAAATGGGTGGATGGCTCCTCCAATCCTGGCACGGCGAACGGCCTTCCCGGAACGCGCTTGTCGACACAAGCCGGTCTTGGTGAGCCGGTCGGACATGGTGGAACCGGTCGCGGTGTGATGCTCGTCCGAGATCGCTCGCTGATGCGCCTGATCCTCGGCCCGAACAGGGGCTTGAGCAACGTCCAAATGCGCGCTCAAGATCTTGCCTGGCAGCCCGTGAACGTCCCGGTTCTGAACGCCGCCGATGCGGGGGTCTACAAGCCACTTCCTGCGGCCTACTCTGGATTTGAGGACTATCCGAACGCGTCGCCGAACCAAAGCTTCGACTATCCTGACCTCAACCGAGGCGGAGCCGAGGTCGCCAAGTCGCGATTCGGTCGAACCGAAAACCCGCTGTTCGGGCCGGTGGAACTCAATCCTCCGACCTACACGCAAACGGATTTCGACGCCTACGAAACCACAAACTACGAGAATGGCCTGACCCGGGTACTCCAGCCGACGGACTTCACGTTCCGATGGGCAGTGCCTCGGTATCAACCCGCCCAACTCACGTTCAATGGCTACACCGGCTACCAAACGATCTACGTGGAATCGAACAATATCCAAGGGTTCGATAACCAGGATCCAGGTCGCCAGTTCGCCTTGAGCCTACAAGTCGGCATCGATGAGCGCGTCACCACTGACACGAAGACCCTCGATCTGGGATCGCTCCCGGCGGGCGGTGGATTCAACGGTGGCGCAGGCGGAGCTCCGATCGAGCCATTCGCGCCAGGATCGAACTTCCGACCCTGGAACGCAGCGTTTAACAGCGGAAATGCTCCGCACTTCCAGCGATTCACCGTCTTCAATGACGGCAACGTGAACCTGCTGAATGTGCGACTCTCCCGAGCGTTCAGTGAGCTGTTCGGTGGCGTTCCGACCACGTTCCCGCTGGAACTCAGGGCTCCGACCCAGCACCAGCTCGCGTGGCTGGACGGTCGAACCGCGCTCTTCAGCGACCTCGATCCGGCTCTGTCGTTCACTCTGCGTGGAAACGTGGATCCGACCACTGGTGCCGTGGCTTTGCAAAAGCCGCGTCCGGGTGACCCAGCTCCGACTCGTCTGAGCACCAACCCGCGACGGCGCCAAAACAGCTTCCTCAACGTGATTGCGAGCAACTTGCTCCCAACAGCAACCTTCCCGGGAGGCGATCCGTTCGTCGGTGTGGCCGCCCCGATCGGTACGCCCGTAGGCAACTACATTACGCAAATCTATCCGTTCGAGGACTATGGTTCGAACCTTGATCCAACCGTCCCTGCTCTTGGAGTGGGGCAGCCGGTAGGATTTGCTGGCTTCCAGCAAGAACCCTATGCCGATCCTGGCATCACGTTAAAGTTCAACCTGCGCGAATCTCGTCTCACCAACCGTCCGACCACCAAGGCCGCGACCAACGTGGACAACAACACGCAAGGCGATCCTGGCTTTGATTGGGCCAACCGTCAACCGGCCGGTATGCGCCGGGCTGGTGGTGGCCTCGTGGTTGCCTGGTCTTCGAACCGACGGGATGTGGCGGGCAACGCGAACTTTGCAATGAAGCCGCGTGAACGCGTCGATGCCAACGTGCCGGATACTTGGCGAATCTACTTCGCCAACATGCCGTTCGATGGCACAGCGTTTGGCCAATCACCGCTCGCCGACACCTACGGATTCGCCCCGGCCCTCGCCGACCGATGGTTCGGCCCTGGCCTGGTGCTCCCTGGTGCCGGTGGGGAATGGGTGAACTGGTTCACTCTCACCGCAGGCGAAACCATTGCCCAACCGGGCAATGAATCCTCGGCTCGCTTCGGTCAGCCGGCCTTCCCGAACTCTGGATTCGTTCATCCCCTGGTGGATGTGAACGCGACCGGAGGCGTGGGCCGTGGTAACCTGAACGATCGGTTCGTGGCCTTCACCGGCGAAACGCAAAAGCGTGACGCTGCTGGTCAGGTCAGCACGATCAGCCAGGTATTCCTCGCCGCGCTGACGTTCGACAACAACGGAACCATGGTTCGTCGAAACGTTCCTGGATCGTTCAACGGCGTGGTGCCCCTGCAAGACCCGCAAGGTCGAGCCGACACCTCCAGCCGCAAGGGACGACCCGCTCTGGTGCAGACGGATGCCAACACGGCCTCGGTCTACTATGTGGGTCAGAACTCCGGCCAAGGCGAGCTGTTCACCAGTACGTTCAACGGAAGCACCGGTCAGTGGACTCCGCTGCGCGGGCTTGATCTTGGGAAGCAATTCCAAGATCTCGGTGATCCGTCGGTGATCCTTCGCCGCTACCGCAATGAGAACTTCTTCACCGTCCCGAACTTCGGTGCGGCAACGGTGGCGGATGTCTTCTTCACCGGAAAGGTGAAGGGGCGCCGCAACGCGGAAGCCTTCCGAGGCCAGCTCGCGGTGAGCCTTGCCGGCCAACCGGCGCCGGGCGATGCCTGGGCGGCATTCCTCGATCGAACGGATCGGCTGGAATACGACGCGGCGAGCGGAGCCTTCTGGGCACCGGGCGTGAACTGGCGCATGGCCGATGGCGATGTGGCCAACTTCCGGCTCCTGGTTCTCGAACGAAACCGCACCACCGGCAACTTCGAGCTCGCTCCTCTGGCGCGAAACTCGGGATCGGCGGCCGACAACGAAAGCCGGGTGATTGATGGTGAAGCCCGCGAAATGGTCTTCGAAACCACCCGCGGCGGAAAGGTCTTCGTGGATTGCGCCAACGGATCCGTTCGATTCAGCGGTGCCGTGCTCCCACGCAACGCCCAAATCTTCGTGGTCTACACGCCGCGTTTCATCCGGGTCAGCGGCAGCAACGACACGGTTCGGATCGATCTGAGCGGTGGAGTCGGCGGGAATGGAGCCATCGCACGAGCAAATTCGAGCTCCGGCGCGAACTACCGAGGCGTATCGGCCGTCTTCGACGAACGCTACGCAGGGATCTATCTGGATCCGCTTGGTCAAACGGTGCGCAACCGAACCGAAGATCTTAACTACTGGTTCGATCTGGCAGGTGCCCCGCTGGGTGGCAACACCACGCCGCGACACGACCGGTTCTACGTCGCGACCAACCGAACGTCTGGTGATGGCGCAGGTGCCGCACGGCCTTATCTCACCACCATGCGATTCGGTGTGGATCTGCCTGCCCCGGTTGCTCTCAATGGCAATGGCCAAGTGGTGAGCCTCCAGGTGAATGTCGCCCCCGTACCAGCGGGCGAGCCAGCCTACTATCAAGTTGACCCGGTGAACGGCCGTGTCTACTTCATGAGCTCGATGGAAGGACGCACCGTTCAGGTCTCCTACACGGGCGTCGATAGCAACGGGAACTCGTTCGGCCCGATCAACGTCCAGCAAACCGTGGGCCTGGTCTTCGAGTCCTCGGAGACAGCCGTGCCGATCGAGCAAGTAGGCGGAGAAACGGATATCCAGCTCTCGCTGGATCCGACCTTCGCGAACCGAACGGACAACAGTCTGCGGCGTCCGTCGTGGCTCTGGATGTTCTGGTCAAGCACCCGCTCGGGCGTCCCCGACGTGTACTTCCAGACCATGTCGCCGAAGACGGCTCCAACGATCAGACGACCGTAAATCCCGTCGCCTCCGGGCGATCTGGCACGAAACTCGCCCCGCATCACCAAATGACGCGGGGCGATCTCTTTTTCTGTAACCCGATTGTGAGAAAGTTGCGTCAGAGTTCATGTCAAGCGTAGGTTATGCGGTTGACAGTTGAGTCTGGGCGGTGCTAACATCATCACGCCTGTGCTCAGCACGTAGGTAAGTTCGTCATGGCGAAGCGTTACACCAGTGTCCTCGGAGTCGATGTCGGCAGTCAGACCGTCAAAGTTGCCGAAATTAAGCTCCAAGGTCGTCAACCTGTTTTGACGGCCCTTGGCATGGCTCCAACCCCGGTTGGTGCCGTCGATCATGTGGGATTGCACGATCCCGAAGCTGTCGCCGTTGCGGTGAAGCAAGCCTGTGCCGATGCGGGAGTCACTGTTCCCGATGTCGTGGCCTCGCTTGCCGGCCAAAGCGCCATCCTTGTTCGCACCATGGAAGTGCCGAACATGAGCGAAGGCGAAATGAAAGGCCATATGGAGTGGGAGTTCAGCCGAACCAACCCCTTCACCGAAACCACCGTCGAAACGGACTTTAAGGCATATCCTCCCGCCGATCCTGCCGCGCAGAATGTGGATGTGGTGATGGCGATGGCCGCGCGTTCGAGCGTGGACACCATGGTGACCATGATCAAGCGAGCGGGCAAGAAGGCCGCCGCGCTGGATGTTGAGCCGCTTGCGCTCCTCCGTGGGCTTAGCCTGAACTACGACCAATCGGTGCAAGGCAAGCACGTCTGCATCGTGGATATCGGCCTCAAGACCACCTCCATTTCCATCTTCAAGGACGAAAAGCTGCTGATGCCTCGTCAAGTGCCGATCGGCGGCGAAATGTTCACCCGCGCGATTGCGGACAATCTCGGCATGGGCTTTGATGACGCCGAGCAAGCCAAGCGAGTGGAGGCCGAGCTTCCCGCAAGCGCAGTGGCGGCCCCGGCTTACAATCCGTTCGGAGCAGCTGAGGCAACAGTGCAGAGCTACAACCCGTTTGCTGATCCCACCGATCCGGCACCGGCTCCTGCGGAGCCTGCGGCTCCGGTTCCTGCGGTCGAGCAAACCAACCGGTTCTACTCCGCCATGGCTCAGCCCCTGGATGAGTTTGTTGCCGAAATTCGACGCAGCATCGACTACTTCCGCAGCAAGGGTGGCGATGTTGACCTCGTTCTTCTTTCCGGCGGTGGGGCCAAGCTCCGCAACCTTGATAAGTTCCTGACTTCCGCCTTGGGTGTGAACACGGAGCTCTTCGATCCGATGCGCAATGTGCAGGTCAGCCTCCGAAAGGGCGACCCGTCGCTGGCGCAGGATCACCGACAGGATTTTGCCGTGGCAGTGGGGAACGGCCTCCATATCTGCTACTAAGGATCGCACATGAAGCTGAACCTTCTTCCAACTGATGTTTCTAAGGCGGGCGCGTCCACCGTTGCGTGGATTGTGTCGGGCCTGATGGTGCTGGCTTCCGTTGCGGCAGCCGGTGGCATGGCCGTGGTGAGCGCGGGCAGCCTTGAATCGGCCAAACAAGCGGCTGCCGATAAGATGCAACTTGCGGCTGATGCCAAGGTGACGGCCGATCAAGCTGAAAAGCAGATTGCTGAAGTCACGGTGATCGACCGAAACCAGAAGCTCTCCATCGCAATGGATGAGCACAATCGCAAGTACGTGGATCTCTACCGCGACATTCTGCGGTACGTGCCGTCCTACTACCGCATCACCTCGATGACGGCGGCCCCGACGGGCGAAAACGCCTCACAAGTGATCCTCACGGGTCAGCTTCAGTCCTTCCGACAGTACGCGGATCTCGCGATCGCGATGTGGAAGGTGCCTGACGTTGTATCAGTGAGCCGGGAAGGCTATGCGGTGATTGATCCCGTGGTACCGGCCCTTTCCGAGACCGATCAGACGGGTCGAGCGATTCGCCCGGATGAAGCACCGGTTCCCGATGACTGGGAAGGTCGCATGAACGCTCTGATGGCTCAGGCGGCGGCGCAGCCACAAGGTTTCCAAAACGCGAGCGGATTTGGCACGCAGAACGATCTTGAAGCGCGCGGGCCGATGCCGCAATGGTCGACCGTGACCATGCGATTGAGCTTGGCGCGGGAAATGCGCACTCCGGATCCTCGTGCAACGATTCTCTCCGGCGGTTCGGCTGGTGCCCTTGGCGTTCCGGGTGCCCCTGGCGCTCCTGCAGGTGGCCCGGCTTCTTCCGGATTTGGTCAAGTAGGGGGACCTCCTCCTGGCGGTGGGCGTGGAGGCGCGGGTCGCTAAGCAAGCAAGGAATTTACGATCATGAAGTTGACTCCTCTGACAATTTTCCTTATCGGGATCTCCCTTGCGGTGATCTTCATCACCTATGGTCTGTTCCAGCACTGGATTCCGAACCAGCGCGATGCTGCGGTCTTCCAGTCATGGGGTTCCAAGCTTGAAGCCGAAGGCGCAAAGATGCCAGCAGCCAAGAATCGGGTGAAGAAGGCAGCAGAAGCGGTGAAAACCGCAGAAAGCAGCTGGGCCCGAACCGTGGCTCGACGTACACCTCCGTCAACGGTGGACGCCGGCGGAATCAATCTCGCCGTAGACCGCTACAACCTGACGGTCGACGCGCGACGATTCCGAAACAATATTCAAAACGCCGTGAACCGCCAGCTCAAGTCGGGCGGAATCACGGTCATCCAAGGCCCGAGCGTTCCGTTCCCGACGGAAGATCCGGCTACGATTCTCTCCACGTACTTTAACTATCCCGACCGAGAACAGCCCGTCTGCATTTTCGATCTCGGGCAGGTCACTGTGCGCGGAACCTTCGAGCAGATCTCGAACAACATTCGATCCTGGTCCAACATGCCTGGCTATCTGGCCGTGGCAGATGGTCTGGCGATCAGCGGAACTTCGCCGAATCTCACAGGCACCTATAACCTCACCGTGGTCGCGTTTATCCGTGGGAAGCGAGTCTCTCCGGATCTTCCGGCTGGTTCCGGTGGTGTTCCTGGTGCGGTGGCTGGTGTCCCTGGTCCTCCGCGATTCGGTGGCGGTGGCCCTCCGGCGGGTGGCCCCGCTGGCGGATTCTCGACTGCGGCAGGAGGCCGCGATGCGGAGCGATAAGGTCATGAACATGTCCGAACTCATCACGCGTCCTATCGGTAGCGGAAAAATGAAGAATCGACTCTCCGTTCTTGCCCTCGTCGCCGTCGGCATCGTGCTCTCCGGGTGCAATCAAACCCCGACGGCACCTCCGGTCGCCGTGACGGGTCGCGTTTCTCCCGATGTCGCCGAACTCTATACTCCGGAAGCCCCGGCAGGTGTCAAGCTTGATGCCGCCAAGGCCACCGAGGGTATGGATACCGTGCAGCAAATCGCCCTCGGTCGCACCTGGATGCGACGAGGTGACGCGTTTGCTCTCCTCCCGGCTGAGGCTTCTTTTGAGGAACGACAGACGGTTGAGCGCATTCTCAGCGAAGGCGGCGGATTCCTGACCGAATACGAATTGCCAGACGACACGAGCGAACAAGATGCTCCGCGGGTCTTCCCCGTTCCGGCATGGCGCGTCGCAGGTGTGATCGTCACTGGTGAAAACGATGGCGTGAGCGAAGGAGCCGTCGTCGCCCTCCTGGATACAGGAAGCGGCACGCAACTCGTGATGCCCGGTATGCAGATCGCAGGCACCAACTGGGTGTGCATCGCCGTGGATGAAGAAGGAATTACTCTGCGCCGTCCGAAGGAATTCCAACCGGACACCGTCCGCGTGAAGCTCCAAGGCGCGTTCCCCGATATTTCGGGTGGCGGTGGCGGCGGAAACCAAGGCGGATTCGGTGGCCCACCCACCGGAGACCCCTCGGGACGACCCGGTGGCGGCGGAGATGGCCGACCTGGTAGCGAAGATCGATGAGGGAAATCCTCGTCCATGACCGAAAAAAGAAAGACAGATTAAACAGATTCCTGGTATCGTTTGAGGAACTCACTATGAAGAAGACCGTCGGTGCAACCCTGACTCTCGCCCTGCTCGGCTGCCTCATGGCCGCCCCTGCGGCTTCCTATGCCGTGCAGAATGACCCTGACACTTTCATCATCGAGTCGCTTGAGTTCGATCAAGCCGACATCCGAGACGTGCTGAAAGTGATGTTCCGGTCCACCGGTTTCAACTACACGGTTGCTCCGGATGTCCAAGGCGTGATCCAAGTTTCGCTGAAGAACGTGCCGTTTAAGGTCGCTCTTCGAAACGTGCTGAACCAAGCCAACGCAACGTGGCGCGAAGAAGGCAACATCTTCAATATCATTCGCAAGCCGGATCCGGTTGCTCCGCAAACCACCGACCAAGGCAACTTTGGTGGCGGTAGCGGCGACAGCACCGACTTCCCGCCGATCACTTTGATCAACGACCCGCAGCTGATCCTCGATCTTCTGCTGGGCAACACGGAAGCGACCACGGAACCCGAAACCTCCAGCTTCCCCCGCAGGAACGGCGGCGGACTGGGCGGCGGCTTCGGTGGTGGTGGCGGCGGATTTGGCGGCGGCGGCGGCGGCTTCGGCGGTGGCGGCGGCGGATTTGGCGGCGGCGGCTTCGGTGGAGGCGGCGGCGGAATCGGCGGCGGCGGTGGCGGCGGCGGCTTCGGAGGCGGCTTCTAACGCGAACCCACGGGAATGGGTGTACGAGGAGAATTCATGAAATCATCGATGTTGAGGAAAGCACTGGTCGTCTGCGGCCTGATGGGAATGAGCCTGATGGCTCAGTTCGCTCTGGCCCAGGATTCGGCCCTGAGCAAGAACGTGACGCTCTATCTGCGTGATGCGGATCTGCTGTCGGCAACCCGACAGCTCACCCAGCTCACCGGCCTGAACTTCACGTTCCTGCCCTCCGAAAAGCCATTTGCGAAGATCAACCTCTCCCTGGAGAACGTTTCCGCAGAAGACGCCATTCGGTACATCTGCCAAGCGGCAGGGGCTCACGCCGAGCGTGACGAGCGGGGAATCTTTATCATCCGCAGCGGCGAAGCACGTGAGGCGCAAGCCATCACGAACAGCGCTCCGGTCAGCGAAAAGCTCATCGTCCGCGAGATCGAGATCCGAAAGGCCGATCCGCGAGACGTTATGGACTTGCTCATCTATGGCGATGTCCAAGATCCAGAGCGACTGACGAACGATATGTGGAATGCGCGCCAGCGCATCTCCAACGGCATCTCCAGCTCTTCGGGCATGCCGAGCTACTCCAAGGCAACCACGTTCGACCCGGGCGCATCCAACAGCCCGACGCCGAACGATGAAGGCCTCCGACTCCCCAACATCGACAGCAATCAACGTGCTGGTGGTGCTGGCGGTGGCGGCGGACAACCGGGTGGCCTCGGCGGTGGCGGCGGTCAGCCCGGCGGTGGTGGACTCGGCGGCGGTGGTCAAGCTGGCGGTGGCGGAAGCTTCGCTGGGGCTACCGGCGGTCAAGGTCTGATTCCGGAAGGAACCACGAGCCTCACCTACAACCCGGCAACCAACGAGCTGATCTTCCGCGGAACGAGCCAAGCCTACCAAGAGCTCCTCGGCATCCTCGGTCGCATCGACAAGGCTCCGAAGCAAGTTGTCGTTAAGGTTGAGTTCATCACGACCAGCCAAAGCTTCGACCGATCCCTTGGTATCGACTGGATCTACGAACGCGGTGGAATCTTCGCCGGAAACCGACCGGGTGCTTTTGCCTCGGCCGCAGACCCGGTCTTCCTCAACTACGCAACTGGCAACATCACGACTCGCCTCCGCACCGGACTTACCGAAGGTAAGGGCCGAGTTGTGACGGCTCCTGTCGTGCGAACGCTGAACAACCAATCGGCCTTCGTGGCTGCTGGAACCCTGACGGCGCTCTTCCTCACGGAAAACATCGTCAGCAACGGCACCGTGGTCAGCCAAACTCGAGTCGTCACGATCAACGTGACCTCGTTCCTGAACGTGAAGCCCCGTATCAACGGCGACAACACGATCACCATGACGCTGCAGCCGCAGATCACGAACATCACCGGTATCCGAACTGGCCCGGATGGAACCACGTTCCCCGAACAAAGCTTCCAAACGATCCAAGTCGCGATCCGTGTGCGCAATGGCGAAACCATCGCTCTCGGTGGACTCACCGGCAAGTCGGATAACTTCCAATCGAGCCGAATCCCCCTCTTGAGCGACCTCCCGGTCATCGGACAACTCTTCAAGCGACGACAAGCTCTCCAGAGCACGAACGAACTCATCATCTTCGTGACCGCGAGCATCATCGACGAAGGTCAGTCCGGACTCGGTATCCCGTAGGCCAACAGCCTGCATGCAAACACCAGGCGGTGGAAGCCCTTCAGGACTCCACCGCCTTTTTCCTGATCCGTCCCCCTGATCCGAAACGGGCAGAACCGTTCCGATACATACTCTCTATCAACGCATGGCACGCATCGTTCTTCTCGGAATGATGGGCTCGGGCAAAAGCACAGTTGGCCGGGCTCTCGCCGCGCGTCTTGAAGTGCCTTTTCGGGATACCGACCAATTGCTGGAGTATCGCCTCGGACGGCATATCCCCCAGATCTTCCAGCTCTACGGCGAAGAAGCCTTCCGCAGCCATGAAACATCCGTCCTGCGCAGCCTCGATCCAATCGAGGCGGTGACGGCAACCGGCGGCGGAATCGTCCTGCGTGAGGAAAATTGGCCAGAGCTGCGAAGGCTCGGCACCACCGTTTTTCTGAACGCCTATCCCGAAGTGCTGATCAAAAGACTGGATCAGTCCAGCCGGAAGCGACCGCTTCTCGCCCAAGAGAACTGGGAGTCCAAGCTGACGGAACTCCTGGAAAAACGTCTGCCGCTCTACCGTCAGGCCGATGTCACCGTGGACGTCAAAGACGAAGAGATTGAGTCAGTCGTTGAGGAGATTGTGAAATGTCTGAATCTGTAGTGCGCATCGCTCTGCCCCCTGCCGCTGCCCCTGGCTATGATGTGCGGTTCATCGCGGCCGACCAGCTTTTGGAGGGATTCCAGAGGAGTGACGCCTTGATCACCGATACCAACCTCGCCCGTCACTATCCCGAGATCACGGATTCATTTGATCGGAAAGTCATCATCCCGGCGGGGGAAAAGAGCAAGTCCGGCGAGATGTTTCTCCATGTTGTGGAGTCGCTTGCTGCCCAGGGACAGATGCGAAAGGGCCGAATCATCGCCTTCGGCGGAGGGGTTGTCGGCGACCTAGCCGGATATGTCGCGGCTTCTTTTCATCGCGGAGTCCCGTTTCTTCAGATCCCGACCAGCCTGCTCGCAATGGTCGATTCGAGCGTCGGCGGCAAGGTTGGAATTGATCTCTCGGCAGGGAAGAATCTGGCCGGGGCTTTTTGGCACCCGACGGAAGTTCGGGTGTGTCCAGACCTGCTCGCCACTTTGCCGGAACGCGAGTTCACCAATGGTATGGCAGAGATTCTTAAGTATGGCTGGATCGCCGATGTGGACCTCACGGATGAGCTGATCCGTGAGCGAATCAGCCTCCAGCACCCCCGCCTCCAGGGAGTGATTCGGCGATGCATCGAAATCAAGCGTGACGTGGTGGAAGAAGATCCGGAAGAACGCACCGGGCGTCGTGCGATTCTGAATTTCGGTCACACGGTCGGACATGCCCTGGAGCAGATTCTGCAGTACGAGCACCTCCTCCACGGGGAAGCCATCGCCATCGGCATGGTCGCAGAGGCTCAAATCGGCGCCGTGCTGGGACTCCCGGACTTCACTGGGCAAATCAAACAAACCTTTGACCTTTATGGGTTGCCCACATGTCCCGATTTTCCGGTAGACCTGGATCAAATCCTCTCGGTGATGAAGCGGGACAAAAAAGCAACGGGCGATGGGCTGGCTACCAGTCTTCTTACGGGGGCTGGTGAGTGTAAACTGTATACAAACGTCCCAGAGCCCCTGGTGCGAGATGTGTTGAAGAGCTTATGGCACTTGTGAGAACGGCGATCGCCCTCATCACTCTGGTCTTGCTGACCGGAGGCTACGCCGCGTCCCAGCTCGCCTTTTTCAATGGCACCACCGCGCAGTACATCGCTGCGCTTGATGCCTCCCCGGTTCCGATGCTTGCCCTCGGGCTCCTGGCGGCCCTGGTGATCCTCGCTTTTGTCCCCGCCGAGTCCGACCACGACCTGACCGCTTCCTCCGAGTTTTCCCAGGGAGAAGTCGAATGATCGGGGGCATCCTTGCCGGACGATACGAGATCTTGCAAGAGATTGAATCGGATGGCGTCTTCCAGACCTTCAAAGGCCGAGATCGGCAGTCGGGCAAAGATGTCTTTATTCGCTACTTCCGCCAGACCATCGCGCCGGAATCACCGCTCGTCGCGGAACTCCGGAAGCAGGTCGGAGCCCAGCAATCGATCAACCACAGTTCGTTGGAGCGTCTGATCGCGGTGGAGCATGATGGCAAAACGGCCTTCATTGTCTCCGAATACACCCCCGGTGCGACTCTCGATGCCCGTCTCAAACGGCTCGCGACTCTCACGGTTCCCGTTGTCGTGGCGATCGGAATCGATGTCTGCGAAGCTCTTGTCGCCCTCCACGAGGTCGGCTTGGTTCACGGAGACGTTTCCGCGCGCGCAGTTCTCTCTACCAGTAACGAGGGGGTCAAGCTGCTGACCCCAGGATTCTGGCGGGCCTATTCGCAGGATGGAACCGTCGCCTTGGGCATGCACAAGCAGATGGCGCACTATCTGGCCCCGGAGATCACCGCCGGAGGGATGCCCACGCCGCAGAGCGACATCTATGCGGTCGGGATTCTGCTCTGGCAAGCCCTTGCCGGGCGCTACCCTTACAGCGGCGAGAATCCCGTCGCCATCGGCATCAGCCACGCCAGCTCTCCCTATCCCTCGCTTCGTCAAGTGTCCGGATCCATTCCCGTGGCCCTCGATGAAATCATCAAGAAGGCGACGGACAAGAATCCCCTCAAGCGCTATGGCTCGGTGAGCTTGCTGCTGGCCGATCTCAAAGCAGTCCAAGATGCGCTCCGCTTTGGCAAAAAACTCACCTGGCCCCTCGTCGGCGCGGCGAGCGAAGTTGAAGTTGAGCAAGTCGCCCCCACCCTCAATGCCGTTGACGCGGAACCTCAACCCACGAAGCCGATGAACAAGAAAGAAAAGCGTGTCCGCGAAGAAAGCGATGGTATTCCCATGTGGCTTGCCGGGCTCTCTTACATGATGCTCATCTTGGTCATCATGGCGTTTGCCGGGTGGGTGTTCTTCAATTCGCAAAAGCCACGCACCATTCCTGTTCCCAACCTCATCGGCCTGCAAGTTGAGGAAGCCAGAAAGGAACTTCGCCCCCTCGGGCTCAAGCTTCGCGAGTCACGATTCCAAGTCAGCGACAAGTACCCCAACGGTGCCGTCATCGAGACCAACCCCATCGCGGGAGATGATATTCGTCAGGGAGCTTATGTCGAAGCGACGATCAGCAAGGGATCGCGATTCGTCGAAGTTCCCGATTTTCGCGGACGCTCTCTCGAAGAAACGCGGGCCCTTGCGGCATCGCTCAATCTCGAAATCGCGGATGCAGACATTGAATATGTCCGAGACCGAGAGCTGGAGGAGGGGATGATTGTGTCCCAGATCCCAGAGCCTCGGAAGAAGGTCGAGCGGTACACCCGTATCCGGCTTAAGGTCAGCAACGGGAACGAGCGGGTCGAAAACAGCGAGAGCAGCGACGAATGGCATACCCACCGTGTCCGGTTCACCATCCCCGATTCGGTGACCGGTGACGTCACGGTGCGAATCGATATCACCGATGATCGAGGCACCCAGGTTCTTCTGGAACGCATGTTCAGCCCAGGCGAAGAAGTGGATGAGCGAGTCCGATGGGTTGGCAAGGAACTCCTGATCCGTACCTTTATCGACGGCGAATTGGCCGACCAGCAAACCCACCGCGCCGAGTAAATCCTCTCGTCAAAACCATGTCGATCCCCATCCGCATCTGCCCCTCTATTCTCTCTTGCGATCCGGCCAATTTCGCCGATCCAGTGATCGCGATGGAGGCGGGCGGCGTCGATTGGATTCACCTGGATGTGATGGACGGTCAGTTTGTCCCCCCGATCACCTTCGGGGCAGGACTCGCTGCGAGCCTCAAGGACAAAGTGGAGACCCCTCTGGAGGCTCACCTGATGACCTTGACGCCGGATGCCCACTTTGATGCCTTCATCGACGCCGGTTGCACCAGGATCATCTTCCACGCCGAAGCAACATCCCACGCTCACCGACTGTGCCAGTCCCTGCGTCGCCGGGGGATTGAAGCGGGAATCGCGATCAACCCAGGGACGTCGGTAGAAGTGATTCGTCCTCTGCTCAACTTGCTCGATCTCGTGCTGGTGATGACGGTGAATCCCGGGTGGGGCGGTCAGGAGTTCATTCCGGAATGTCTCGATAAGGTGCGGGCGGTGCGCGCGATGAGCCCAACTGTTGCAATTCAGGTCGATGGTGGCGTTGATCCCAAGACCATCCGCCCCCTCGCCGAAGCGGGCGCCACCGACTTTGTCGTGGGCAGCTACCTGATGAGAGCCTCCTCAAGTGCCGATGGTATCAAGGAGCTACGATCGGCATGCGGCTGAAAACCATCACCACTGGACTCCTCATTTTTGGGATTGCTCTGCTTTGCGGCCTCCCAGTGCTGATGGGTCGCCAGCCGCCCTCCGATGCCCCTCGCACCGAGAAAGCCCAGTACGCCGTGCTGTTCGGCAGCTATACGCTGGTCATCTTTGCTGTCGCGATTGCCGTCATCATTTGCGCGATGGTGGTGCTCCGGCGAACCGCGAACGAACTCCGAGCTCAGAGCAAGCTCAACATGGAAATGTTCGTCGAGGGCAGCCTCCGCGATCATGCGGCGAAGAAAAGCAACGCGGGAAGTCTCAACGGTCAACCTGCTTTTCCGGATGAAGGGCTTGACCTCGAGGACGATCTCGACGAAGCTCCCGCAGACCCAGAATCGAAGTCGTCATGAGTCGGCGGCAGGCTGACGATCTCCGCTTCATGGCTCGGGCGATCGAACTCGCAGCTCAAGGATTTCCCGCTCCCAACCCCCATGTGGGATGTGTCATCGTCAAGCGGGGCCAAATCATCGCGGAGGGATTCCACGAGCACGCAGGTGCGCCCCATGCTGAGGTCCATGCGCTGCGCAATGCCACCGATTCCGTCGAGGGAGCCACCGTATACGTCACTCTGGAGCCCTGCAACCACACTGGTCGAACCGGGCCGTGCAGCCTGGCCCTGATCGAAGCCAGGGTGAAGCGAGTCGTCATCGCGGTGGCGGATCCGAATCCGTTGGCCGCCGGAGGAGCGAGCGCGCTCCACCAGGCCGGAGTGGAAGTGAGCCTCGGCTTGCTTGCCAAGGAAGCCACCTTCGTGAACCGGCAGTTTCTCACTTCCGTCGCCAAGGGCCGACCCTACATCACCCTGAAAGCTGCCCTCACCCGAGATGGGTTCATCGCGCGGCCGGATGGCACCAGCAAGTGGATCACCGGGGAGGCCGCGCGCGAGGATTCTCATCGTCTCCGAGCCGAAAGAGGCGCGGTTCTCGTCGGGCGGGGAACTGTCCAAGCTGATAACCCCCAGCTCACCGCGCGCATTCCTGGAGTCGAGAACCCTCCCATCCGGATCGTGCTCGATCCGGCGGCCAAGCTGACCGGCACAGAGAAGGTCTTTGATCGATCCGCGCCCACATGGTGGTACGTCTCCGAACCCACACATTCCACCCAGAAATTGCTCCCGGCAAGCATGGAGGGATTTCTCCGTGAACTCGATCGGGAAGGAATTCGCGGTGTTCTGGTGGAGGGAGGATCCGCCACGATCACGGCCTTTCTCAATGCAGGATTTGGGGATGAACTTGTGCTCTATGAGGCTCCGGTTCGGTTCCAGGAGGGCTTGCCGTGGCAGCTGTCCCATGCTGCCTTCCGCATGAATCACCGCGAGACCGCCATTCTCGGGCCGGATCGACGGTTCACCTACGACTTGGTTTTTTAGCGCCGGGTCCTAGCCATCGATACACCGTTCGCGAACTGTGGGAACATTGCGCGCATTCTCTTAGTCAGAACATCCAAGAGAGAATCGTTTTTCTTCCTCCCCCAAAACCCCACAAGCCCCGTCTCACTGCCCTCACGAGCGGGGCTCTTCCTTTGTCCGGGGCTCAA
>Ga0209572_1000309_pt1 | contig 84616 bp, 63 predicted proteins | sample EBPBio232012_DNA_FD_185867 | JGI IMG/M metagenome (GOLD analysis project Ga0209572, IMG submission 185867) | Wastewater treatment Type I Accumulibacter community from EBPR Bioreactor in Madison, WI, USA - Reactor 1_1/23/2012_ DNA (SPAdes)... | ecosystem: Engineered > Bioreactor > EBPR >...
TTAAATTAACAACAAAACTTAGCTTTTTAAGTACTTAACTATTAAAAAATGCAATATGATTATTTTTTTTTGGGCTCCCTAAGCTTTCATAATATGAAAAAAAATACACACTTTTTTGAACATTACCATGAATTATTATTCCGGTGCGGTGCATGCCTTTACGGATCCTGCTGCCGGCACAGATAAGTCAACCGGCGCTGCATATAACCAAGAGGCAGATCAGAAATCCTGGAATGACTTTATGACCTTTTTAAAATGGGTATGGCAGGGTTGAGGCTGCCCTGATATTTAGCTTTAGATCGTAAAAGACGCAGCTTCTATTTCCCTGAAACAATCATTACATCCGATGAATACACCATATTTTCATTGGTTACCTGTACATAATATGCTCCTTGACGATAATTGTGTGTCTGGAAACGATGCTTCTGTAGCAAGGATACATCCATAATATTTTGATAAACCAAACTTCCGGCAGCATCAAATATTCTCACTTCTGTCACACCTTTCATTTCGAGGGGAAGTTTGATTTGGAATTCGGATGTTGCAGGATTGGGGAAGGATTCGATGCGTACTGTATTGCCTACAATCTTCTTGGTACCTGATGTTGGATAATATGCCTTGGTGCCGTCCAATACAAAAAGACCATTGGTCATGTCCACTACGATGATATTTTTGCTGGGCAACATGGCATAAGCACTCCATGCTCCATTATAATCGCCTGTGGTGTTGCTCGGTTTGGTCTGAAAATGCGTGTCAAAGTAACCGCGCAATTTAATATCCGATGGGTCGCTGTAGTCGAATATTTGAATACCGTCTAAATAGCTCGACATTAAAAATGTATTGTTAGGAGCTTCAAAGGGATTGTGTAAAGTTGCCTTACCGGTCTGGCTATAAAACGTATCTAACAATATAGGGTTAGATGGATCAGAAACATCGAGCGACTTGGCAGGAAGGTTTTCCGGTACTTCATCCGTGAAAATTAATGTTTTTCCGTCCGGAGTCAGCCAGGAGCTGTGGTTGTACCCTACAAACGGATAATTATTAAAATTGCCTATTTCAGTAAATTTATTGTCCTTAAAGGTTAATATCTGCAATGCGCCATCATAACCCTTTGATGCATATACAGTGTCATTTCGCACAAACATATCGTGGACATCACCGGGATAGTCATCAGAAAGTAAACGAAGGAATTTCGGCTTTGTGGGGTCTTCTTTTAAGCTAAATACCGACATAGAGCGGTGGTTGTGCAAGCCTATGTACATATTGTCACCATCCATAAAAATGGTGTGCCCTGTTTTGAAATACTCTTTACTTCCTGAATAAACGACATGTACACTATCTGGCAAGAAAGATAAATCCACAATATCGAAGTGGTTAGGTCCACCGTCATCACTTACCTGATAGGCATAATGTTTATAGGTTTTATATTCTCTCCAAGTTGCATTTTTAATGTTGCTTTTGACAAAATCCACAAAAACCGGCTTTGTCGGATCGGTAATGTCAATATATGCCGTTCCGCCATTGCACCCCACGATGGCATACTCTCTCCCTTCCTGAGCATAAGCCCAACAAGAGCTATATCCGGCGCCATATTCATCCACTTTGGCTGATGGAACAGACCAATGACCTAAAAGATCGATATTCAAGCGGCTAAAATTTTGACTAAACACGGGTGACAAAGTTATGGTAAGAAGTAGAAGAAGAAAGACTCGCATTAAATTAAAATTTGTATTAAGGGGTCAAATGTAAAATAAATATTTGTTTTTAGAAGAAATAAAAAAGAATGAATTTAAATAACGATACAATCCCAAAGAATTCCCAAAGAAAATTGTCGTGGAGATGTCGAATAACCATTTAGTCAGTTATAGGTCATAATAACACACGCTGGAGGCGAAGAATATAAAAATACAAAGAATTATCATAAAAATAAGGTAAACTTCTTGGTTAGGTGATGACGATGTTATATTTTTGCACCGTTTTTGAGGAATGACTCATAAATCATTGATTTAATTAAATTTATCAACAAAATAAACATGGCAAACACAGGTCGCGTTAAACAAATCATCGGTCCGGTAGTTGACGTTAGCTTTTCAGGTGAAGGTTCTAAGCTTCCCGAAATTTTCAACGCTTTGGTAATCAAAAGAGAAGGTTCTAATGACCTTGTACTTGAAGTTCAGCAGCACTTGGGTGAAGATAGTGTTCGTACAATAGCAATGGATGCAACAGACGGATTACAAAGAGGTACAGAAGTCATCGATACCGGCGCTACTATAACTATGCCTGTTGGCGATCATATCAAAGGCCGCTTGTTTAATGTGGTTGGTGAAGCGATAGATGGTATTTCTAAGATAGATAAAGGCACGAACGCTTATTCTATTCACCAGAAGCCACCTACTTTCGAAAACTTAAGTACAGAAACAGAAATTCTTTATACTGGTATCAAGGTCATCGACTTAATTGAGCCTTATCAAAAGGGTGGAAAGATTGGATTATTTGGAGGAGCCGGTGTCGGTAAGACAGTATTGATTCAGGAATTGATCAACAACATTGCAAAGGGATATGACGGTATGTCTGTATTTGCAGGTGTTGGAGAGCGTACCAGAGAAGGGAATGACCTTCTAAGAGAGATGATTGAAGCAGGAATCGTTAAATACGGTGAAGAATTCAAGCATTCTATGGAGGAAGGAGGTTGGGACCTTACAAAAGTGGACAAAGAGTTACTAAAAGATAGTCAGGCGACCTTTGTATTCGGACAGATGAACGAACCACCGGGTGCTCGTGCACGTGTGGCGCTTTCCGGATTGACTTTCGCCGAGTATTTTCGTGACGGTGACTTAAATGATCCTAATGGAGGAAAAGACATTCTTTTCTTTATCGATAATATATTCCGATTTACGCAGGCAGGTTCTGAAGTATCCGCACTCTTAGGTCGTATGCCTTCAGCGGTGGGATATCAGCCTACTTTGGCAACAGAAATGGGTCTGATGCAGGAACGTATCACTTCAACCAAGCGTGGTTCGATTACTTCCGTACAGGCAGTATATGTACCTGCGGATGACTTGACTGACCCTGCTCCGGCAACAACTTTCGCCCACTTGGATGCTACTACTGTATTGGATAGAAAAATTGCCTCTTTGGGTATCTATCCGGCGGTTGACCCATTAAACTCAACTTCCAGAATCCTTGACCCCAATGTCATTGGCCACGATCACTACAACTGTGCTCAAAGGGTTAAAGGAATACTTCAGCGATATAACGAACTACTTGATATCATCGCCATCTTGGGTATGGAAGAATTGTCAGAAGATGATAAGTTGGTTGTACATCGTGCACGACGTGTTCAGCGATTCTTGTCTCAACCGTTCCACGTAGCGGAGCAGTTTACAGGCTTGAAAGGAGTATTGGTTCCGATAGAAGAGACTATTAGAGGTTTCAATATGATTATGGATGGTGAAGTAGATGAATATCCTGAAAGTGCATTTAACTTAGTGGGAACAATCGATGACGCCATAGCGAAAGGCAAGAAGTTGCTGGAAGAAGCTAATGCCTAATCTTTCCATTGAATAGATTAAATAAAACCTATCATGCAGTTATCAGTTTTAACCCCGGATCAAGAGTACTTTAGTGGTGAAATAACCTCTGTAAAAGTGCCGGGTGTATTGGGAGAATTTCAGGTGTTGAACAATCACGCACCTATTGTATCTGCTTTGTCAGAGGGAAAAGTACAGGTTAAAACTGCCGATGGGAAAGTATTGCTATTCAGCATTAGCGGCGGTTTTATTGAAATTCTTAATAACAACGTCTCCTTATTGGTTCAAAATATTGAGGAATAATTTCAAATAAATTGACCAATATTCATAAAATGAAATTATCTTCACCGCCCAAAACAATGGCGAGGTAGCTCAGTTGGTTAGAGCGTATGATTCATAATCATAAGGTCGGGGGATCATGCCCCCCTCTCGCTACTCAAGAATGATAAGGGTTTCAAGAAATTGGAACCCTATATTTTTTCATACTTGGCATATACATAGCAAAATTGTACAGAAAAACCCGAATTCAGCAGTATCGGTTTTGAAAAAAGAGATAATACAAGAATTGTTTTCCCAAATTGATTTATAAATCAAGCCAGCTTTTTTGGTATTAATTTTTGTGAATTGTAGTTTGATAGATAAGGGCGTGCAAGGATCAGAGCTCTGCAATCTTCGTAGGAAAAGGTATAGTTGGGTCAGTGGAGCGTTAGCCCTGTAATCTTCTTTAGCTATAGTATTCAAACAAATGTTTTTCATCGTAATCGATTTCATATTTCCGCAAAAGCAATTGGTATTCTTCTCTGAATGTTTGTTTTTTATGGTGTTGGGGTTGATTCAGTACAAAAGAATTATTGATACCGAGTTAAACCTGAAAACTGGCATATATTTTATAAAAATAATTAGCAATAAAGGTTTTCAGATTGAAAAAATAATTGTAGAATAAATTAAAATAGGCTACATTTCTTATTTTCAGCCTATTTCAACGCTTAAATATTAATTATATGCGTAAAATATTTTTATCAACTATAAGAAAAGTAGGATTAATCAAATTTGCTGACAAAATCAAATATTATATTCTTTTAATAAGGACATCTAAACTTAGGCATGATTTTAAAAGTAAATACCCAGATGTCATTCTGCCACCTCCTTATTTTTTGTACGAAACATTTAATTTAAATTATTTCAGTTTTTATGAAGGAAGTATTGAAACGGCAAAATGGTTAATTAGCTATTTTGAAAAATATAAAAAACTCGAAAAACTCAATATATTAGATTGGGGTTGTGGTCCAGGTCGGGTTATAAGACATCTTCCTTCATATATCAATGATTCTTGCAATTATTATGGTACTGATTACAATAAAAAATACATAAAGTGGTGCAGTAGGAATTTAACCAATATAAATTTTTCTTTAAACAAATTACAGCCTCCTTTAGATTATCAATCAGATTTTTTTGATGTAATTTATGGTATATCAATATTTACACATCTTTCGGAGAAAATGCATTATGCATGGTTTGAAGATCTGATGCGTGTTTTAAAACCAGGAGGAGTTCTTTTTTTAACCTTTCATGGGGATGCTTTTATTGAGAAATTAACTGATTCTGAAAAGGAGTTGTTTCGAAATGGAAAATTAGTAGTTAAAGGCAACACAAAAGAGGGGCATCGGACATTTGGTGCTTTTCAGCCGGAATCTTTTGTAAAAGAATTAATTGGTAAGAATACTGTTTTAGAGCATGTTGCTGGAAAGGTTATTGAAGGAAAACCGCAACAAGATGTTTGGATAATACAAAAAACAAAACAATAATTTCCCAGAGTTTTGATAAAGTATGGAGTATTGAGTTGATATAAATGCCGATTCACTATTTAGAAACGAATTATACTGCAAGGTCCTTATTTAATAAATGAACAGAAACAAATTGCTAAAATCTTCGATTTTTAATTTTGGGTGTCCCCGTGCGGAAGTCAGGTGCAACGCATAAATATTAAATCTTCTATTTGCGTCTGAATATGGGATATAAGTGTAGTACATATCTAATACTTCAATCAGGCATGGAGTATTAGAGCGAATTGGAAGCAAGGCCTAAGCCTCTGATTCCGGCATTTTCTGGACGCCTACTGGTTCCGATTTCTCATGTTCTTGAAAAAATCTCTTATAGAAAACCAACAATATTCCTACTCCTACACTGATGGACGCATCGGCGATATTAAAGACCGGTCTAAAAAACTCGAAGTGCTCTCCACCCCAGATAGGAAACCAATCCGGCAAGTAGGTGTCTATCAATGGAAAATAAAACATATCCACGACTTTACCGTGTAAAAAGCTGGAATAGCCACCGCCGGGAGGAAACATGGTCGCTATTTCTCCATGGTATTTAGATTCCGAAAATATCATTCCGTAAAATGCACTATCTATGATATTGCCTACAGCGCCGGCAAAGATGAGCGCAAATGAAAGCAGGAGACCGAAATGCGCTTGTTGATTGATTAGTCGAATGATATATTTCCACAATAATATTACAGCAACGATTCGAAATAAACTGAGTAATAATTTACCATATTCACCGCCGAGGCTCAATCCAAAAGCCATACCATTATTTTCAACGAAATTAAAATAAGCCCAACTTGCACCGAATAAAGGCATGTCTTCACCGTAATGAAAATGCGTTTTGATATATATTTTCAGTGCTTGGTCAATTAACAAGACACCCAATATGATGAATATTATTTTTAGCTTAGTATTCACAGAAATTATTGATATTTAATGTGCAAAAATATAAATTCATGGGATATTGATTAGCTTTCTATTGATTTCAATGCATATTTATTAAGAGATTACTCCTGAACCTATTAATTCATCTCCATCATACCAAGCAGCAAATTGTCCGGGAGTTATTCCTTTTTGTAAAGATTCAAATAAAATATACAAGCCATCTTCTTTTCTTTGAAGGATAGCTTTTTGCAGGGGTTGACGATATCTGATTCTCACATCCAATCGTCGTGAGTCACCCACTTCCAATTGATACGTTTCATTGATATAATGAATCTCTGCCGGCTTGATTTTTAATGCATATCTATTTAGCCCCGGATGATTTTCCAATTGCCCGGTGAAAACAATGTTATTTTTAGTATCTATTTGTAATACGAAAGAAGGATGAGGCCTGCCTCCTATATGTAATCCTTTTCTTTGCCCTACCGTGTAATAATGTGCACCTCTATGCTCACCTACTTTTTTGCCTTCTGATCTGTCAAAAGTAAAAGGTTGTGCCAATACCTCGATATTCTCAAGGGTGGCGGAAATATTATGGTAGGCTTGAAGTTTCGGTACATCAGGAGGTATTTCTATTATGTCGCCCTTTAATGGGGCAAGTTGTTGTTGTAGGAAAGTCGGCAAGTCCACTTTGCCAATGAAGCACAAACCCTGAGAATCCTTCTTCTCGGCTGTTATTAAGCCCGCCTTACGGGCGATGTCTCTGACTTCTGACTTAATCAGATTGCCTATCGGAAAAAGCGCTTTAGATAGCTGTTCCTGACTCAATTGACATAAAAAATAAGATTGATCTTTGTTGGGGTCAGCTCCTGCCAAAAGGTGTGATCGGCCACTATCATCGGTGACTTTGCGGCAATAGTGCCCTGTCGCTACATAATCAGCATCCAGCTTCATAGCTGCATTGAGAAACACATCAAACTTTATTTCTCTATTGCATAGAACATCCGGATTGGGTGTCCGCCCTTGTTCATACTCCGAAAACATATAATCGACGATTCTCTCTTTGTATTCCTTGCTCAAATCAATGACGTGATAAGGTATGCCCAGTCTGTCCGCAATCAACAAAGCATCATTGGAGTCCTCAACCCAGCTACATTCATTGGACTTGACTACATCATTATTGTGCCAATTGCGCATAAACATACCGATGACATCATAGCCCTGCTCTTTGAGCAAGAAGGCGGCTACACTCGAATCAACGCCTCCTGACAAACCTACTACAACTCGTTTCATACGGTAAATATAATTGATATTTAAGGTTTTGTGTGAATATTCAGACAACTAAATGCTTGAATGTTTTTCTGTACAACCATTCTGCTTACTTCATCTGAATTCGATTTTTAACACGAACCACCGAATTTAGTTCAGATTGATACAGGATGAACCTGAAACAAGTTAGTAAATCTATGAAAAGGGAAATGCATTGAGAATTAGAATGTATCCGGATACAAGAAAGTCCCATATACAGTATATGATACGTTTTTTCAAACAATCAATTTATAAGTAAAATTAAGTTTTCCTTGGCAGGTTGTATATTTGGCGTATTTAGCTGAATAAATGACGATTGTTTATTGAATAATGAATCAAATTTCCAATAGGATGGAGTCAAATACTATAAAAACGTTACCTATGGAGTTTCTCCATGGATTGAGTCAGATTATGTTGCAGCAAAATGCAATAACAGGTATTTTATTTTTGATAGGAATCTTTTGGGGTTCGATTTCTATGGGATTTGCTGCATTAACCGCTACACTGATAGGTACACTGACTGCGCGATGGTTGGGTTATGACAAAGTCGAAATATATCAAGGTTTGTACGGCTTTAGTCCTGCTTTAGTGGGTGTAGCTAGCCTTGTTTTTTTCAAATTAACCATAATGACGTGCTTCGTTATCATCATAGGTTCGGCGGCAGCGGCTATTTTGCAGCACTATTTTATAAGATGGAGGATTCCGGCATTTACATTTCCATTTGTATTGGTGACTTGGGTAAGTATTTATTTGATAGACAACATTATACCTGAAATGATGGTTGTTTCCCTCGAAAATCCTTTAATATCGAAGGATACTTGGCACTTTGTATTTCGGGGTTATGGTCAGGTAATTTTTCAAGGCAGTGTTGTTGTAGGCGTTTTATTTTTTGTGGCAGTACTGCTAAATCGTGCGATTACGGCTATATTTGGATTGATAGCTTCACTATTAGGTGCAGGTGTAGCAATGTATATATTACTGGACGAACAGTCGGCAACTGCGGGTTTGTGGGGATTCAATGCCGTCCTATGTGCCATTGCATTTGCGGGCAAAAAGGTGAGCGATGGTATTTGGGCATTGATTTCTGTGGTCATATCGTTGGTTGTGACTTGGTTCATGATGCATTTTGGCTTGGTGCAATTGACATTTCCCTTTGTATTTTCAGCTTGTTTGGTTACCTATATTAAAAAATATTTTGAATCTCGGATAAAAGATGCGAGTAGCGCTTAATTCTGATAGAGCAAGTGCATCGCAGCAACACAACCGGGATACTTCACTTTAACTGAAAATAATTCCTCAAAAGCTCCTTTTGTCGCCATCACAGAGCCATGTGCAGCAAGTGTGTCTTGTGCTGCCTGGAATTGAGCCATAAATAGTGTATCGGAGCGGTACTTATCCTGAATAAAATCAACAAACTGATCGGTATTGGCATTCAGCCATGTGTTTATCTGATCGGTATTTCCGGATGGTATATTCTGTGCAGAGAGCATAGCTTTCAGTCCTTCATCGATCGTTTGACCCGATTGGTTTTTGCAACAGCAAAGAGTATTGTATATTTTTACAGGATTGTTCCAATCTTCTTCATTTGATCGACAGCTAAGAAGTGACAAAATACAGATAAGACAAAGGGCAGCCGACAATTCTTTGATAAGTTGAAACATATTTTATTATTTTTGAAATTCAAAGGAAGGAATTAAAGTACATATATTTCTAAAATTATTGTTTATTTAACATAAAATCAAAAATATTATGGGTGAATGGTTATGGACATTGATATTAAGTGGAGCTGCCGGCTTTGTGGGAAGTTTGCTATTTAAAGGAAAGGGCAGTGGGCTTATCTTAAATTTGATACTTGGATTATTAGGGGGATCATTTGCGACATGGCTTTTTGGCAAATTAGGATTTGATGGGCCCGGTCGTTTTTTGACAGCAGTCATAGGAGCATTTCTATTATGTTGGATCGTAAGTCTTTTTTCAAAAAAGTGATGAATGCTTGAGGAAGGTAATGACATCTTGCAGGATTCTCGTGATGATTTATTGAAAAAATGGTCACTTATCTTGGGTTTAAATCCAAAGGATGATGAAGACTTTGAAGAAGTAGAATGGAATCAGGATGACGACAAAATCGACAAAGCTCTAAAATGGGTATATGGCGATGGACAGTCTTCACAAGTTCGTAATTTTCAGATCAATGATTGGTTAAAAACAATAGATTTTTATTTTCCGGGCAACACGAGTGTTGTTATTCAAAAAGATGCTATCAAAAAGTATGGTTTGAAATTGTTGCTGCAAGATGATTCGATGATTGAACACATTGTTCCCGATGTCCACCTGGCAGTTACAATTTTGCAAATGAAAGGTCTATTGCCGGATGTTGCCAAGCATAAGGCAACTTTGATTATTGAGGCTATTGCGAAGAAGCTCACCGATTTATTTGCCTTTGAAACGAGTAGGGCAATTGGATTGGCATTGAGATCTCCAGTCGCCAACCGTAAGCCAAAGAGTAGTCAAATCAATTGGTCTAAAACAATTCTTAAAAATTTACATACCTTTCAGCAAAGCACCAAAACTATTATTCCGGAGTCTCTGGTAGGAAGACAAAATCGACAAAAATCTATTGATACGATTTTTATTCTTGTTGACCAATCCGGCTCGATGTATGAATCATTGGTCTATTCAGCTATTTACGCATCGATCTTCAGCAAAATCCCTGCATTAAAAACGCATTTAGCGCTATTTGATACGGATGTGGTTGATTTGACAGGACAATTGCATGATCCGGTTGAAATTCTTTTTTCGACACACATGGGTGGAAGTACCAATATTGGAAGGGCATTGGAGTATGCAATGCAGGCTTGTCTCAACCCGGATCGGACTTTATTGATATTGATTTCTGATTTGGACGAAACAGAAAATAATGTAGCTATGTTGCGTGCCGCATCACGGGCTTCGACTAAGTTTAAAAAATGCATTTCAATTTTAGCATTAAATAAGTCAGGCAAAGGAGTTTGGAATACAGAAAATGCTGAGACTTTGACCCAGATGGGATTTGTGTGTGCTGCCAGTACACCCGAGAAATTTCCGGAATTATGTGCTGCGCAGATTATTGGATCGAGGATGTGAAGGGAAATGTTAAACGAAATTGATTTATAAATTAGTCCAACATATTTTAGTGTTCCCTAAAAACGGGATTTCCTAAAGTCAAAATGCTCCGGAAAGCTATCAGGATGATAGTCGTTTAGACCAATGTAATTGGACTATTACGAATATCCAATCGATTAAAAGTCAATTCTGTGTTACAATATTTTACTTTGGCACATTCTATATTACATTTCGTTTTGTTAAAAAATACTAAAAAAGGAAAACCAATTGCACATGTAAAATAGTCCTTTTTTGGAAACTGTATATTGGTCTATTAAAGGTCTATCAGAAATAGAATTGAATAATCCCAAATTCATCGTTTGAATATGTGGAATCGATAAAGGATTTGAAATGAACATTTTTTGGTTTTTTAGAACTTCAATTGCTGAATTCTGGTAAGTATTGATTAATAACTCATGCCGTTAAACTTTTCTGAAACATGTCAATGAATTTTTCTTAAAGCTTATTAGTAAATATAATTTTAAAGACGTTATTTCTGTACTTCTACGAAGGTAAATTCACTTTGTTCACTCTGGAGAGTAATATATTTTAATGAGAATTTATTGTTACCTTCTGACAATTTTCCTATCCACTCATTTTTATTTCTTACAGCATAAGATTCTTTTACATTGCCTTTTAAATCCAACTTGTATATATCAATTCTGGAAGCATTTTTTGGACTTTCCCACATAAGTTTTACTTCATTATTATCAGGGGACTTATTATATGTAACTTTTAATGGTTTGAGTAAATAATAGATTTTATTTAATTTGAAAAAAATATCATTTTCACATAGTGTTTCATTTTTACTATCATCATAAGTCACCACTCGATAGCTTACCTCATCATTGTATTTCAATTTTTTATCAATAAAACTTGTAATGTTAGGGTTTTTGGTATCCAGAATAAATTGGAATTGTTCGTTTAAATATTTTTTGTATATCTTATACCCTGCGACATCCGTACTTTTGGATCTTGTCCATGAAATAAATGCCGTTGAATCCTGTTGGACAACAGGGAAAAACTCTGCTGGCATAGGTGGAATTTTGTCAGGTCTTTTGACTTTAATAAAATGACTCTGAGGAGAAACATTATACCTCATATCCACTGCCTGAACTTTGAAATAAATATACTTTGTTAGGACTTCTTCATTAAATTTTCTTTGAAACACCGTATCTTTAATCAGATTATTAGCTAATAAGGCAAAATAATGGGAGCTATCATTGGCGTAATAAATTTTATATCCGGACAAATCTTTTTCTTTGCCTAGATTCCAAGACAAAGTAACATCACCTGAAGACGACCAATCGCCGGTTAATCCAAGCGGGGTAGAAGGTGGAATGGAATCGTTTCGTTCTGTAAAGGCTACAAAGGATTCGTTGTAATTTCCCCGTTTATCAAACGTGTAAACTTTGTAGTACGCATCATACGTCTCTGGCACATCATTATCAATAAAAGTATGAGTGTCATGAGATAAGAGTTTGGTATGCAATGGTTCAAAACCATCTTTGTCATCAAAACTTCTAGCTATAACCATACCCACAATGCGATTATTTGGATCATCAAGAGACCATGATAATTCAAGTTGAGTGTTACTTATCCACTTGATAGAAAGAGAAGATGCAACAGGGGGTTTGGAAGTAAAAATGCAACGTGCAGATAATGTGTCGGAAAAATCAGTCTCTTCTCCAAATGGTGATATTCCATTAATTCTATAAATATAATCGACGCCTTGTAGGACATTGGTATCTGTAAAAATATTAAAAGGTGTATCACTTTCTGCTGCAATGGGGCTATATATATAGGGTTTATGGTTTAGTTTAATCCACTTTTTGCCTCCTTTTTCCATACGTTCAATATTATAGGCAGTGAAATAGTTGCGATACAATAACCTATCCCAATAGAGCGTAATTGTACTATCATTACTGACATAATGATCAATATCGGGATGTTGATGAAGTGCGCCTTTATTGAATTGCACAACTGTATATGCGGTATCAGATGGCAAACCAGGGAGGCTGTCATTGAAAAATATTCTATATTGATAAATATGATTGGTATCGACAGCTTTGTCAATAAAACCCAATGCGCTGGCAGATGCTGCATTTTTTGACATATCGGCTGCAAATAGAGCAAATGAATACCGGTTGTTAAGGTCAATATTATTGACTAAATAGGGCTGATCGGCCGGAATCGGTTCGGATTGAATACTATCAAAGATAATTCCTCCTGCTACAGTCATGTATTCATCATTGGGAATAAAAGGTTTCCATTTGTCATGTGACCATACAGTCAAGGTATGCGAGTAATTTTTATACCCAAGTTCATCGGCTATGCCATCTTTATTTAAGGTGGTACGTTGTAAAGTGTATCCATATTTATTTCCTAATTTCCACCACACCGGATTTAATGGTGCCCAACGTAGGAGGACTTCTGATCCTTTATGCTTGGCTATAATTCGGAGATTCGAAACACTGGAGACAGTATCCTGAGCTATTAAATTTTGGCAGCTTAGCAAAAAGAATAATATTGATAAAGATGTAATTTTCATTCTAAATTCATTTTAACGGAGAAGTAGACGTAACATTTTTTCTTCCAGAAATTAATCAATTTGCCACTGATATGTACCAAAAGATTTTAACACCTTCGTCCCATATACGTATGTATTGGTTCCCCCAATTCTGGTTGTTGTCGGAGTATATTTTCTATAAATAAATTGAAGAGGAAACGTACTATTGCCCGGAAAGGAGTAATTACAAGGGTAAACATTTATGTAGGTATACCAGTTTTGAATTAACAAATTTTGATTTTGATATTGTGCCGGAAAGGCTTGATTTACTTTGGTTGTTGAAGGACTAATCTTTTTATTCCACTCATTTTCTTTTTTAGATTTATACGAAAAGGCTTTGTTGAGTACCTTCCTATTGATTTGATAGTTAAAATACAGTGGTTTTCCGGATGAACCCGTACCAGGTCCAGGTTCTATTGCAACTTCATACACTTGGTCGAAACCTGTTGTCATAGAATAAGGTAATAAACGAAAATCACTGTCCGTATATTTAGGGGAATAGCCGGAAATCAAGTTGTTATCAATTGTATAATTAATTGTGCCCTCAGGAATAACTTGGGTTTTATAAGATGCTGTATGAGCCACATAAGAATTGTTGTATCCAAAAGAATAGTATGTTGCTGTTACATTTTTATTGTGTGAGGCTGCGATTATATCATCTTGAATATATTTGACACTTTGATCGCGATATGAGTTGAGACCGGAACCACTTGTGCCGGTATTTGGTTGGATTTCAGTAAAAATTGTAATCAAAGGAGGAACATTTTCATTGTATTTTTTAAAATCATAGTAATCAAAAGGCTCATTCCATCTGGTAGTAATAAGATATGAGTCAGGAGTAGTGGCAGTACAGTTTAATCTTGTAGCTGACGTTACTGTATTATTATTCTTGGAAGACATCGAATTGTATTTACTTGTACCAAAAAATAATGTAAAAAAGGCAAACTGCGATCTTTTTAATGGTGGAGTTTCATTGAATTTTCCTCCAATGACATTCATTTGTGCTTTGACTCTTTGATCATTATATGAAATCGCAATTGGGGAAGCATACATTAATTCACTTATATTAATTTGATCCATTGCTATTTGATAGGGTGAACCGGAATTATTATTTTGCTGAATCTTTCTGATTAATTCTAATTTATATTTTTTATCATTTTTTAAATTCCCAATATTATTCAGTGTGAAAAAATTAAAAGTATTGTTAGGAATGGCCTGCTCTATTGTATCAATATGTCCGACACCTGTAATACGAATAAAGTATTTATAGTGATAAGTTGTTGAATGAATGCCACTATATGTTTTACTGGACATCATAAATGGTTCAATGGCAGATTTAAAATTGATAAAAGCTGCATTGTTTTGCGTCTCGTATTTTAAAAAGTAGCGTTGGTATGGTAATGGACTTGAGTAATATACTTGGTCAATAGGGATCACATCAGGCAAGGAGCCTGTAGTAAAAGTAACTGTTTTAGACTCTTCCCAATATGTTCCATTAGCATTTTTGACGATTTGGTTGGTGGACATATTTTTTACTCTTAATTTTATTGTAGCTGTATACGTTTTATTGGGCTTGAGCAAAGTATCATTTATGAATGTTGAAATTAGTTTATTAGAATTTGTGTTAATCGAACCTATAATGTTTGAGCCATTTAACTTTACTTCGTATGTATAGATAAAAGGCATATAATCTACCGAACCGGTAATGTTACCATTATTATCACTAACAGGCAATGTCAACTTAGTATTGATGGGAAAGTTAAAGCTAGTTTTAACATTATCAAATACAGATGCCGACCCGGTTGGTTTCATATCCGCGATGTAGGTTATGCCGTCTAATGGGTTGTTACTTCCAGTAACACATTTTTTACCAAAGTTGAAAGCAAAGCTTGAGCTACCACTTACCCATCCATTGAGAACAGAATAATAAACACTGGCCATACCACTGAAATAAGAAGGGTTAGGTGTGCCTCCTTGTACCATAATTCCGGCTTTTAAATGCACAAGACTTATTTTATGTGAACCCCAAAAATTAATTTTCAATCCCAAATCTCCATCTATTGCTGCATAAATTTGTCCGGAGGCATACCAATTATCAAGACCTCTATTTTCTCCAGTATTTGTACAGAATACTTCCCCTGTATTAACCATATTGAAATCAAAACCAGCGATAAACCTTAATTTTGCATACAATATTAAGAATGTAAATTCAGGCACATTTATATCTATAGAGCCACCTAATGCAAATCCCTGACCTGAACTCATAAGACTTGGATCTCTACTGTCAGCTGCAGTATTCTCAATCATTTGCATTCCACCTTCATCTCCACTGCTGACACCAGCTGATATAATATCAATTACAGCCTGAGGTAATGGTGGCAGTTCTGCAGGTATTCCAAAACCAACCATTAAGTATCCATCAATATTGACAGTCAACCCAAAATCAATTTTTAATTTATTGCGTTCCTCTTGTGTTCCTATGTAAAAATACCACTCTTCAGGGTCAACATGAAAATGAGCATTGGAACAGAGATACTGGGCATTTCTGTTCCCTTTTATCATCACCGTATTGCCATTTTTTTTCAATACATAAATATCTATGTCACCATTAAATGTTTTGGTTGCAACAGTATAATTAATATCCACAACGCCCCAGATCGATGGATTGACGCGGGTTCCAAATTGATCTGAAGCACCGAATTCTTTCATGCCCCAAGCATTTCCATGGAATCCCAAAGTAGATAACCCTCCAGATGCATTAACAGAACCTTCAAAGTAAGCATCAATATTGAAAGCTTCAGGCTTTGCAGCAGTCGCAAACCTGCCACCCAATTTAATTCCGACACTGGTTGAAAAATCTGCTATATATTTTCTTTGGTCGTCATTGTATTTTTTATGATAAAAAGCGCCACCGAAAACACTATGCATATTAAACCCTGCAAACACCGGAATAGGGTTAGGTAAATTAATTGCCGCATTTATTTCCCAATATGAAAAATATTGAGCCGTATTAAAAGAAGCGTTAGGGTTGCTACAAAAAGTCCCAAAGTCCATATCGACCAATCCGGAAACATTAGCCGGGAAATCGCACATTATACGACCTTTGATGCCATCAGTACTTCCGTTTTTATACCATTTAATGTAACCTTTTATTTTAATAGAAGCAACATTGGCATCAAGCCCTATTGAGTCAATTGCAAAGCCATCAACAGTCATAAATTTACGGATTGACCCACTTAAACTAGAATGAATTTTAAATTTGGCACTTGCTGACAAAGCATTTGTCGACCCCATTAATGATAGGCTTCCCTGTACAATAGTATTAAATCCTATTCCACTTTGTTCTAGATAAATAGTGTCTAAAGTAAATGGGAAATTACCTAATTTTTTATCGGGAGAAGCAAGGTGAAAACGTGGTTTTTTTAGGATAGTATCATTGCGAATCATAAAGTGTTCCATTCTACCGACTAAACTCATAGAAGGTGCATTCAATGCCTGTCCTAATGATTTACCGAAATCAACTCCACCAGCAATTGTTGCATTGACATACCACTCTTTAGCAACACTACTTTTGTTTAATGAAACATAGGATGTGTCATCCATAACAAAATTTGCAGCCCCTATGGGCAAGTGTAGGTCACCTTTCGGTCCTATAAATATTCCATAATAGCTTACAATTGAATCCTGATTATTGCGATCTTTAAATAACTTTTTTTGATAGCCACCGAAATACTCAAGTTTGTCATTCTCTGCAAAGTATGGACAACTCATTAAACCTGAAAATCTAAATAAGTTAACATTATTCTGCAAAACATTCCATTGCAAAGTATTTAAAGAAATGCCCCATCCACTATTTGCTTTATTGGAATTAAAATTTAAGAGATTGGTGATGGCAAGATTGAAACTAAGTTTACTGCCGACAACAAGTACTTTATTCGCTGTAAATTCCACTCTATTGTTGTCGCCAAATAACCCTTCGGGAGTTTTTACTTTAGCAGTCTCAATATATAAACCTTTCCAAGTTGAAGCGATATTTTGATTGGCTACACCCGGATGGTTATAATTTTCGGGGAAAGAAAATGCTATTGGATTTGATAATGACGATAGGTCAAGATATGCATTGACCACTTCAAACGACCAATCATCAACTCCTACTATCTGAAATTTTGGAATATTTACACCAAATATTAATCCCCAATCATAGACACTTGAGGTGTGCCTTAGTTCAAATTTACCATTAAATCTCACAACAACCTTATGAGTTTCATCTTCATCTATGCTTCCATCTAATTTTTCAGGAACTACATATTCCCGGTCAAGGCTCACTTTTCCTGCTAGATTTAGTTTGAAGTCTTTATCACAATTCCAACTAAAATATGTTCCTTCATCTTCATTTTCGGCATTTTCAATTCCGGAAAGGTGGAAATCTGTTCCTGCCTCTTCAGTAATTACACCAATATCATGTGGGATAAAAAACTTCAGAGAATCGCCATAACCATTTGCATTGATGCAAATATCGGCACCGGCACTTATCCACATATTGGAAATCTGTGGATCCTTAAATGCAGTCATTACTCTTATGTTTCCAGTGGTAGTTGTAGTGGTAAAATGTACAATTCCCAAGGTTAGTTTCATTTCGCTAATGGAATGATCTATCCCAATCGGTAAATTTGTGGGACTGTCATTTAATAGGTCAAGCATTCGGTCGCCTGTAGTTATGATGGCATGTAGAGCTTGAGCACTTTCATCGGTAAGCCCATAATATGTTTTGCCGGACTTTTTCAATGAATCTAAAGTTAAATCCTGATCTACGATTCCGGTTATTTTCCCAGTCATGGCAACTGAGTCGGTATTGATTGAGATATGATCAAACTTGACTTTCAATTTAATATTGGTTATAAAATTAATTTCTGTTTCACCTTCTCCTTCATAACCATTGATGTCGTTTTTTGTATATGATTTCACCTTAACATTAAATCCATTTATTTTAAATGTCTTATTGATTGGAAATACTATTGGAGCTGAAATGGCAGGATCATGAGCTACACATTGTACAATGCACCTATCACCGGATGAGATGGGCGCCAAAGGTCCACCTTTGACATTAAACGGTATGGTATCGCTGGCTTTATAGTACGTCATGTCCAATGTGTCATTCGGATTAGTAGCCCACAATACCCTTGCATAGTATTTACCAACCTTGAGGCTGTCAATCTCTTTTGTGATATCTTTACTAAATGCATCTAGAATAAAGTCTTCGTTGGCCTGTATTCTTTCCCCGACACCATTGTTATACATGTTTTTGAAAGAAAAGGCGTCGTCCGTAAGGGATCCGATTTTCTCCCATTTAGAATAGACAATATCAGATGGGTTAAATGAATTGGTCTTACTTACTTGTAAATGCCATCGTTCAAACAAATAGTCATTGTATGCACTGCAATTATTATCACCATCGGAATGAAATATATAATGTTCTGGGCCAATATGTTCAGGTCTTGGAGTAGTAGAAAATCTAATAGTAATAGGTTTTCTTATTTCGAAAGTATCATTTTTTGCAGGTGCACTAAACGATGGTTTACCCATACCTACCTCAAACCGAGTGTTGCTATTGACTGGTTGTGTTTTATTTTTTCCATATTTAAGCGTGCCAGTAACATTGCTATAGTATTCATTTCCCTTGATTAAATTCAAGGGTTGATCGGGATTATTATGGGAAATTTGACAACTACGGTTACAATCAAAATCCGCACTTCCTAGACAATTGGGATTCCCATCGTGACCGGAAAGAATATATTTTTGAGATTGTGTGGGGCCGCTATTCCAAGGAATAGAGCGCTGCCAATCAAGTGTAGTTGATCCGGAAATTAAAAAATGTTGGTACGAATAATTTTTAATTTTTTCATAAAACAGGTCATTGCAATTAGGTGTGATTTCATATACAATAGGAATATTTTTAAAAAAAGTTGGCGCATTATCTGCAGGATAATGTGGAGTCAAAGTAAAATGAATATTATCATAATTATCGACACAGTAAAAAACACAAATTTCACTATATCCATTATTTTTGACATTAAGTCCATCACCTGATGCTTTCACTCTCACTGCATAATTCATTTCAGGATTCAATTGAATATCATCTGGAATTATCAGGTTGATAAATTTATTATTTACGACCTCATTTTGGAAAGCTGGCGGAACTGCAAAATCCAAATCATTTGGATCTAAGGGAATTTCAGGGTCAAGCTCATAGATTCTTACATCATACGTAACATCGTTCATATAACCCGTAGGTAGATCAAAAATCCAATTGAAGGTCAAATTATTGCTTTCTGCCGACACATTGATATCACATATATTCATTAGTATTGGTGGGTTGGGTGAATTAATATTAAAATCAACACAGCTCAAATCATCCACAGTGGATAAAGTAATATTTTCGTCTTCGCAGGATATAGCCCACAAGCATATCTGATAATGACCTTCGGCAAGAGTGGGATCTGCTATTAAATCGAATATTGTCAAATTAGAACCTTCGATTTCAAGATTAGATGAATTAAACAGGTCTGGAAATTCACTGTTTCCAAAATGATCCATCTCATTTGGACCAATATTTAGACAATTTAGTTCTTCTGTACTTTTTACTTTAATAGTAAAGTTTTGGTCAAGATTGGTGATAGACATGGTGATTTTGTAATTCTGAATTGAACTGGTTTTATTTTGAACCGTAATAAACAAGAAGTTAGGATTTTGTTGTTGGGCTTCGATAAATTCAGCCAGTGTTGTTGGGAATATGGGCAAAGTGTTTACAAGATGAACTTCCAGTGGCTTGTCTTGACTATAACCATTTAATGAAATAATTACAAATGATAGAAGAAAAATAATGAGACTTTTCATAAATTACTTTTTTAGAAGTTATAGACATATCTAAGAGATGACCGATAATCATTGACATTCAACTTATTTTGAATTTTATAATTTCTGTGAAAAATATCAGTCTGTAATGAGATGTTGTGTTTTTTGGCTAATGCATAACCAAGATTAAAAGTAGTCCTAATGCTCGACCCATCAGCGAAATGATCTAAGTAATTAAATGCATATCCTATTCCAAGTCTGACATTTAATTTTGTTTTATAAAAACTTTTATTGGCATTGATATTAAGACCTATTCTTGAAGTTGAGTTTTGATTATTGGAAGACCCAAAATAATTTATTTGTGAGCCGAATCCTAATTTAGATTTTTTCCATTTGTAGTTGTAAGAAATTACAACACTATTACTGACATTATTAAAACTCAATGTATTAGAAGGGTCGTACAAAGACAGGATTTCAAAATTATTATGATTGAAACTCATGCTTATATTTTGATTGTTGCTATTTTTAGTAATCATATATGTTATCATTGTTCCTATCTGTAGGTTGTTTTGAGTCAGGTTGAAAGAATCAAGTAATCTATCTGCTTGTACATTGACAAGTTCCGTTTTGTTATTATTGAAATAAGCAGAAATGTTCAAATTTTTTATAGCTGACAAAGTCATATTTAGACCATATATTACACGGTCAGAGGTTTGAATTTTACGCTTAGTCAGATTGTTATTTTGTAGTCCGAATTGTCCGGCCAGATTGATCTTCCCCTTGATAAAGCTAGCAGACGGGTTAATGGCAATTTCTCGAATATCGGTATTGAAGAAATAGGATCCCATTGATTTAAAATCAGGCATGACATAACGATATGTCAGTGAGGTATTAAACTGATTTAATTGAATGTCAAATTTTCCTTTTATTGCATAATTTGCTTGAGTAGAAATGTTGGTTTTAATCAACTTGGAAACAATATCTTTTCCTACAAAATCATATTCCATCTCAGGCGATACTTTATTCTTTGTATAAAAGCTGCCTGCACCTTCTATATCAATATTGAAATACTTATAAATCTTTTGCACTATATGTACAGATGCAACAAAATTCTCTTCAGGAGTAACCAGCTTTTTACGATTGGAATCAAGTTGTGCTGGACTATATATATCGGATCCTTTCAATACATTGATATCAAAATAGTTATTACTCTTGCCAAGCCCTAGTTTAAATGCCATAATTTTCCGTTCAAACTTTGGCTCAGTCACTTCATCTATCTGGTTATTATTTATTTCAATCTTATTATTAATTTTACCCATCATAAATCCTACACGTAGAATAGATGGGTTGATTTCAAATCCGCCCCCAACAATAGTCCTAGAAGCTAATGTGTAATCGGAAAAAAATACATTCCGATAACCTACATGAGCTTTTGCCCATTTATATTTTATACTGGCGCCGTATCTGTTAAATGGTTGTTGGAAGGTTGTCTGGCGGTTGCTAAATGTAACACTTACGGGAATCTCAACTCCATAAAATTTGAAGATAGGTGCAATTGATGTGGAATAAAACAAACTATTATGTTCTGTTTGATTGCGAGTTGAATTTATAAAACTAAGCCCTGCTGAAATAGACCCCTTTAATTCAAAAGGTTTACTCCCTTTGATATTACTGAGGTCCTGACAATAAATATATTGGGTGCTAAATAAGACAAATATTAGTATAAATTTTTTTGCCCTTGTCTTCATTGTTCAGTATTTATTTGGGAATAAAAAATATCATTTATTTCATGTATTTTTGAGATACCCTGTAGGTTTGTTTATTATAAATAAAGAATGATTTAAAATTGAACTTATCAATCATAACATCTGTATTTTATGTGGTAGAACTTCTTTGTTTTTGAAGAATCATTCGTTAAAGACATAGCGCTGAAATTTTTCAATACAGTATTGAATTAATTTTTAGTTCAATACTGTATTGAATTATTCTTTTTTTATTGTTTTATTACCAAAACATTAAAAAATGAGCCCACAGGAAAATTCTTCGGGCTTCCACCTACTGCTGTTGCGGATTCTATTAACCATGCATTGCTATTACTATCCCACCTCAATTTATATCCAGGGAAATCTCTTTTTATGTCATTGAAAATAGGTGTAAGTAAAATTATGTCATTGTTACTTGGACTATCATATGACAGCGTATAGCTATTCTGTGCTGTTACAAATGGTACTGTTTTGAATGCTGTTTTATTTGTTCCTGAAACTTTTAAAAACCCATTCGCTAATTCCAATACATTTGAGCCACCAGGGCCTGTTCTTTGTGCTTTGATAGCTACACCACTGCCTGCAATTTCTGTTGTCAATGTGTTATTGTTTCCATTTCCACTTGTATTGGCTAAATAAGCAGTTGCCCCTAAACCTGTATTGGTCAAACTTAAAAGTGTATTGGAGTTATTCATGCTATTAGAATATGGTAGGGTAAAGGCCCCTGAAGGTCTTGGAGTCCAGATTCCATTCATGTATGTTAGTACCGTCCCAGTTGTTGCTAAGGTGTCAGATAATGGAATGCCTCTTAGTTTAAGTACGGATGGATTAGGGTAATTATTTCCCAGATCTCCTCCGGCAGGTCCGGTCAACACGCCTGGTATTCCTTGAGGCCCTTGAGGTCCTTGAGCGCCCGGAACTAACACCATGTTGAGTACCTGATTGGGTGATGTGCCCGTAATAGTTGCTGAAGGGGTTGAACCTGATGTTACAGTACCAATAGAAAGGGTATTAGGTGGTCCTGCCGGACCTTGGTTGCCTTGTGTACCCTGCGAACCTTGTGGTCCTTGCGGTCCCTGTGGTCCTTGCGACCCTTGTTGTCCTTGTGGTCCTTGCTCACCCTGTTGTCCTTGTTGTCCTTGTTGTCCTTGTTGTCCGGGTACAAGCACCAAGTTGAGAATCTGATTAGGTGATACTCCTGTAATCGACGCAGAAGGTGATGAACCTGATGTTACTGAACCTATTGTCAAGGAATTTGATTGACCTTCAGGTCCTTGAATTCCTTGAGGCCCTTGCGGCCCTTGTGGTCCTTGAATATGACCAACAAAAATCCATGAACTTCCATTCCATACATATCCCGTTCCATTATCAATGGTGATAAACATATCTCCGATATTACCACCATAGTTAATATCCAATTCAGAGGCGTTATTTACCGTACCAACTACATTAACGCCGGTACCGTCAGTGCCGGGTTCTCCTTTGGGTCCTTGCGGGCCCTGAATGCCTTGAGATCCTGTCGGCCCCGCAGTACCTTGTGGCCCTATTGGTCCGACATCACCTTTGGGTCCTTGATTTCCACTTGCACTATAATAACTAAAGGGAGCACCCAGAATCTCTGAAGAGCCTAAACTACTTGAACCTCCATTATTGTCAGTTAAAGTTACTTCAAGAAAATATTTCGAATTGGCCCAATCAATATTAGCCAAACTGCCTGTTGTATCTTCCCCATCTCCAATTACAGCATTTATAATGCCAAATGAATTGGTGTTTAGGTTTTGATTTTCAGAATAAACGAGTGGTCCATTACCAGTTCCTTGATGTATAGTAAAATTGACAATGATTGACTGATTAGCCATAACTGTTCCATTACTATTGCGTAGTGCCGCTTGATAGCTGAACCTGTTTTGGGAAAATAAGGAAATGCTAAAAATTAGCATAAAAAACAAAATGATTGACTTTCTCATTATAAATTATTTATTTAATTATTAAAAAAATGAAATGTGTAACAAGGTCTATTTTAATTTTTTATAAGGACAATTTTATAATATAGGTGATGTGTTTTGTTCTCATTCAATATCCTAATGTAATAATTGCCGGAAGGTAAATCTCCTATATCATAGATTGTATGCTGAGTTAAGGAAAATGAGCGTACAACTATACCAAATTGGTTAACTATTGTCGCATCAGCTGACTTCCAAGGAAAATCCACTTTTATTATACCCTTTGTAGGATTGGGATATACTAATACTAAAAAATCAGTATCCAATCCATGTGTTGAAACCCCAGAAATAGTGGCTTGTTGGAATCCTTGAGAGAGAATATTATTTTGATCATTTAGATCGAAAACAATTGGTTGCCCGCCAGTATAATCAACATAAATAGAACCAATATTACTTCCAATTACAGAAGAACCTATACCATAACGTTCTAAAGAAACTTGACCGATTCCAACTATAGCAAAACAAAATAAAATTAATATACTTAACAAAAATGATATGAATCTCATGATTTAAATTTTTTATGATATTAAAAGATTTCTAAACAAAGTTAAAATTGAATATATTTAATATAAATGTAGAGTATGAGAATTGGTGATTCCAACTTGTTTTTGGTATCTATCAGTTTGTTTTCTGTATTTGAACCCGGCTCAAATTATAATAACTGAACATACTTGATAAAGAGAATTATGAAACCTACATGATGTTTTATTGAATGGAGCGACCTCTATTATTTCAGGTAATGAATACAAGCAATTTTATAAGAATTCAATTTATAAAAACCCCTTGTCATCTGCACAAGGAATCAAAATATTATACTGTTCTCATTAAAATGCTTAAAGGTTATAAAATCCGTATATATTTGCAAAGTATAGTTCCTTATCCCCATGCAAAATTTTAGATTATACCTGCTAATTATTTCCGCAATAATTTTGTCTCCATCAAATGGTTTAAGTTGGGGTAATATCGAATTGGATAGAAACAGTTATCAAGAAAAAGGAAATTATGCAATTGTTATCGACAAAGGGTATAGTCCGGAACAAGCCTTAAAACTTTTGTCTGATTCATCAAGTTTGAAGTTTGCGATGCCACCTTTTTTCAAGAGGTCAAGGTTGCAATATTGGATGTCAATTAATCTTGAAAATAAAGAAAACTTTACGAATAATTATTATATTCATGCTGCGATGTCAGAACTATATCTTGATCATAGAAAGGTAGAGTTTTGTTATAATACTCCATGTAATTTTAAAGGAGATTCATTAGAATTAAAGAAATTATTTTGTGGGCTTCTTAAGCTGACACCGGGCAAACATGAATTGTTGGTAAAAATATGTCATTATAGAATCACCTCGGACTCAAGACCCGTTATTAGCGCAACTGCTGCATTTGAGATAAAAAAAAGTAATGAAAATATCTATTCAATAGGTTTTATATTTATTGTCATCGGGATTAGCAGTGTAATGGGTCTTTTATCAATAAGCGTATATTCAAGAATAAAGGGAAAAGCTTTCTTGTTTTATGCCATTTTTTGTTTTGCGATAGTTTATAATTCTACAATAGTATTATCTAATGAATTTGGAGTCATTGGTTTTGATTTTTATTACATACCTTGGATATATACCAAAGGATTTATAGCCCATTTGTTTTTTGCTTCTTATACTATGTTTGCTATATATTTTGTTGATGCAAAAGCAAAGTATCCTATTTATTATAAAGTTGCCAAAGGTTATGTGATATTATGTGTCTTTCTCCTCCTACCTGAAGTTATTACTTTGATATATGGTGATCTATCGCTCAATTATTATATCTACTTCTGTACGAGAATATTTCTTGATGTATTTGCTATAGTATTAATAATTTGGATACGCATTATCGGGCGCGGCATATATGTAAAATTATTGTTCATCGGCAGTTCAATGTTGATAATAGGTGAGTTAGTTTCCAATTTTTACAATGGTTATATTGCGACTATTATAGCTAATACAGGGGTGTTGCTTGATATTTTGGTTTTTACAGTCGGTATGGGCTATCGTATTAGAGATTATTACAGAGATCAATTAAAATTAAAATCAGAAGTATTTAAAAAAAATGATGAAATAAATCTTCTTAATCTGGAAAAAACGCAATTGAAACTATCGGTTCTCCAAGCTCAAATGAATCCTCATTTTGTTTTCAACTCTTTGAATTCAATCAACCGTTTTATTTTAAAAGACCAAAATAATTATGCCTCAGATTATTTAACAAAATTTGCCAAATTACTCCGTTTTATATTGGATAATACGACAAATCAGGAAATAACTCTTACTAATGAGATAAATTATCTTAAATTGTATCTAGAACTTGAGTCGATAAGATTCAATGGAAAATTTAATTTCAAAATAAATATTGCCAATAATATTAATACAGACAACTATTATTTTCCTCCTTTAATATTGCAACCCATCGCTGAAAATAGTATTAAACATGGATTTGTAAAAAAAGATAGGGATTTTGTCATCATTTTAAATATTTCTTTTGAAGAACCGTACTTATTTATTGAATTAAGTGATAATGGAATAGGGATAACTGAAGCTGCCAAGTTAAGACAAAAATCAATGATTCTATACGAATCCAAAGGTCTTGCTATTGTCAAAGAAAGACTAAGTAAATATATGATGTTTAAGGAAAAAATTATCGAATATTCCATTCATGAAGTCTTTAAACAAGATGGGTCATCAGGAGGTACAAAAACAATTATTAAAATAGAAAATTAAATTGTTGTCTTTCACCTCCTTCTATGACAATTTAAACTGCATTCTTGTTATAAATTATGTAATCGTAACTCATCTATTCCAAAAGTCATCTTTATTCGATGTATTTATTTAGTGTTTTTATAAAATGTTCCTTTTTGTTACGTGATATCGGCAACTTGTGCTCATTAATAACAACATATCCTCCATCATTCTTTTGTATTTTTTGTATATGATCCATATTTACCAGAAAGCTATTGTGAATTCTGTAAAATGAATACTTGGACAATAAGTTTTCAAATTCCTTGAGCGATCTTGAGGTTATGATTTTTTTGTTGTTCGTTAGATAAAAAGTAGTATAACAATTGTCTGACTCGCAAAAAAGTATTTCATTAATTGGCTGAATAGTAATCCCTTCATTATTATAAATACTTATTTTTGGAATTTTTTTAAATCGTTCTATTTCATTATAGCTCCTATCCATATTCATAATTAAATTTGAAACTGACAATTTCAAATCATCTTCCATAACAGGTTTTAATAAATAGTCAACTGCCCCAAACTTTAATGCCTTTATTGCGTATGTATCATAGGCCGTTGTGAATATCACCTTGAACGAAAAAGGCATGAGCTGATTAAGTAAGTCAAGTCCTGATAACATTGGCATATTGATATCCAAAAATATTAAATCAGGATCATGTGCCCGGATTTCTTCTAATGCTTTCTCTGGATCGCTATACACTGCAACAATTTCTAGAATTGGTAAATGACGCTTAATTAGCGTCTCCAACACATCAATGCAATGTTCTTCATCATCTACAATAATTGTTCTAATCATAACAAAGTGATTTACCTGCTAAAATTATACATTTTCAACTGATATGTTTTATTATTTTTTTAAATGGTGTATTTGGATATGAGATTAGCATGTTTTTAATAATAATTTTTATTTCCATTTATTGGAACTTTTTTCTTTCAAGGGAATATTCCATTCTTTATTATAGTAGGCTCTTTTTGTAATTTAACCAACTTAAACCCTTTGTTAAAAAATTAATCTATATCGAGCTTATCATTGTCATTACCAAAAAATACAGACCTTATTATTTTTTGTTGCACCTTTGTGTATGGACTTTTTATACAATTTACGTCTATTGCTGCTTATCCTTTTTGTATGTTGCGTTAACTTCGCGGCTTATGCTGTCTCCATTATTAGTTGGAATTTAAAGGATTTTGGACAATCCAAATCGAAGGAAGAAATCCACTTTATTGCCCAAGTGGTAAAAGATTATGATATTGTCCTCATTCAGGAAGTTGTGGCATTGCATCCCGGAGGAGCACAGGCTGTAGGCAGGCTTGGTGAGGAACTAAATAGGATGGGCTCTAAGTGGGAATATAGAATTAGTGATATGACAAGTGGAGAAAATTCTTACAAGCGTGAACGATATGCGTTTCTATGGAAACCATCCAAGGTGAAATTAATTGGAAGACCTTGGCTCGAGAAGTTTTATCATGTCGAGATCAATAGAGAACCATTCTTAGCTACGTTTCAAGCGAATGGGAAGCATTTTACCCTTGTTAACTTTCATGCTATCACCAAAAAAATGCAGCCAGAGACAGAAATCAAATATTTTAAGTTCTTTCCCCCATCTTATCCCGACTTAAATCTAATATTTTGTGGCGATTTCAATTGCCCACAAGATCATTCAGTGTTCAATCCTTTGAAGAAAATAGGATATCAGCCGGCTTTGGTCGGGCAGCGCACCAGCCTAAGGCAGAAATGCTTGAATGATGGATGCCTCGCATCGGAATTTGACAATGTGTTTTATGACGTCAATAAGATACGTAAAGTTGAAGCCGGAATAATCCATTTTTACGAATTGTTCCCGGATATGAAGTCAGCATCCTCAATAAGTGATCACGTTCCGGTATGTTTTAAATTTGAAATAATCTGAAACCTTCATGGATCAACCTTTATTCAATTTTACGCAAATGCTCATCATACAACCCTTCTAAGATGCTGGACCCATCCCCGTCTAACCGTAATCCCCCATACTTGGCTTTTTCGTATTTGATCCCTTGGTCTTCCTGGAAGAAAAAGGATTCGGCTCCGATACGCACGCCTTGATTTTTCGTTGCGCGGTAGGCAAGAAGAAATTGGTTGTCTTTCAATAGTTTTGCTTCAGATTGTATTTTAATAAAGTGAGCAATGTTTTTGTCATCTATGGAAATGATGCAATATCCCCGATTCGGAATGCCCTCTGTTTGGATATCTTCGAGCATCTTATATTGCAGCAACATATAATCTCCCTGCATCAAAGAGCGAGGATCGACAGGAGCAAGTTCAAAAAACACAATTTTCCCATTGGTAAGCAACTTTTCCTTACTCAGTACACTAAAATTGATATAAAGCAGTACTAAAATGAGGTTTGCGCCGATGAGGAGACCTTTATATTTTTTCATGCTTCGCTAATGTTTTATTGGTAAAATAATACAATGTGAGAAACAATATTCCTGATAAAAATAATAGAATCGACTTGTTAAGTAAAGTCAAGTTGAGGTCATAATAAAATTGTGAAACAAAATAGAGAAAAGCGAGAACTCCAAGCACAAATCCCGTTTTATATTTCACGAAAAAACAAAGCAGTATGATTAATATAGCTCCCGATATGCCCGGAAAGGTCACCGTCGGCAGTAAAATAAGAAGTGAAAATATTGATAAAAAAATCTTTGACTTCATTTCTGTGACTTGAAGAGTCTTATATATTTTAAGTAGAAATATAGTTATAAGTGATATGTTAATAAGGGAAGAAATCCATACATAATCTACCGGTATATCCAACATACCTCTGAGGCATAAAATAGCCAAATTGGAAACGAAGGATAATATTAATCCTGTCCTTATCGGATTATATATGTATGTAAAAATTTTAAATCGCTTGATTATCTTGGCTTCGTTGGTTAGGTAGAAATACAAAATAAGCCCAATAACAGAAGTGTAAATGAGGATTCCTATGAATAATTCGTTATATAGGATCAACGTCAAGATGCTGCCATATATAATCAGGAGACCAAGAAAGGAAAGGATATAATGCTTGGATATTATTATAGAAGCAATAGCAATCAATAAAAATAAAATACTTACTTGATTGACACCCAATTCGGCATTGATGTAACCATAGCCCAACATAACGCATCCTATTAAAAAAGTACAAACACTTACCGTCTCAAGAAAAATAATATTTGATAGTCGAAGTATCCATATAGATGCGAGAATAAAGATTCCGCCAAATACCATCAAAGCAATATCTGATTGATATAATATCTGAAACGCCACTATAAATCCTACAAAAAGACTGGTAGCCAAATACCCGCCAATGATTGACAATAACTTTAATGGAAAAGACAACTTATTGTCGTTCTTTTGAAAATCAGATTGAATCCCTTTTTCATCGTATTGAATATCAGGTGCATGTGTCTCTTGAATGAAAGTCAAGAGTGCTTTTATTTCTTCATCTCTTTTCATTGTCCCATTTTTTTTGGATGAGAGATAGTTGCCTTGTTACCAACGTTATGGAAACGATGACAAGCAAACTGACAAAAAAATAACCGATTGTAGCATCAAGATGATACAGAGACCATGATGAAATAATGGATATAATGCTTAGTGATATTAGAGCTAAATAGACAATATTCTTTGTTGTTAATCCCCTCCAAAAGCCCATCACATATACCATTGCTGTAAAAATCAAGAGGGCTATTTTGGATAAAACCGTTATGTCATTATCAGAAATAATTGAAATATTAGCCATTGTACCAAAAATAATCGCTGCAGTGACAATGGTGTAGAGAAACCATTTTGGAATTTTTTCTAAAGTCACAAAATCTGCAACAGCAAGGACTAAGACATTTATAGTGAAAAGTATGGCATAAACCATAGCAACAGACCAATCGGTGGCCTGTTCCGTATAGGATGTGACCAACATTTGTATTAATAAAATGTACAACAACCACAATGGTGAAAAATCAGAAGTCCATACCCATAATGAAATAGAAATAATCCACACAAGAAATATCTCATACGAATCTGCACCGGTCTGATAGATCTGGCCAAATAATGCAACCAAAATGCCTACTAAAACTGATGCAACAGTGAGGATAATGTTTTTGAGAAGAGGGTTTGATTTGCTTGTAATAGCGAAAACTATGGCAGTAATCAAAAGACCTTCAATCAATCCTAATTTGACAAATTTATGCAGACTGGCCCAGTTGTATGCGAAAAAAAATATGATCCCTGCAACAGTAAAGCCAAAGCCTAAGCTTAATAAAAGTAGTCGGAGGAATTTTTCCCAAGATGGTTTGTCATTATATACATGGGTTTCTAAAATTTGAACTATGCTTTTAATTTCAATATCACTATGCCGTGTAATAATATGAACATCGTCTTGTTGTATTTTTTGCACGTATTGTCTAATTTTATAAACTCAAACACTAAGATAATAAATTAAAGGAAAGGACAAACATTCAAAAACTTAATTTATTCTATCAGACCTCGATATCTCTTTCCGATAAGGATAAAAGGTTGAAAACGGATAGGTCTCAACGTTATACCAAATTGATTTTTCAGGTGAGGAGTAGATGAAAAATTATGATGCGCTAGCTTTGATATTTTGGATAAGAAAGTTGGCATAAGGATGATGATGTAAGATCTGACATAAATAGAATATAAATATTTGTATATTAAATTAGTATATATAACATACTAATTAAACATTTGATAAATTGAATATTGAAATTCAGCCTCATTGTCAATCTATATATTTAAAACGTTGACAATCTTTTGATTTTAAAATGATTTTTTTCTAAAATATAATTTTAGAGTGTTTTTATTTTAGACAAGAACAGTATCTTTGCGATTAAATTTTTTATAGCAACATAGTTTATGGCAATACGCTTACCCAAACGATATTTAGTAACTTCTGCCCTCCCTTATGCCAATGGCCCCTTACATATCGGGCATTTAGCAGGTGCTTATTTAAGTGCGGATGTCTTTGTCCGGTTCTTGAGGCTGATGAAAAAGGATGTTTTGTATGTCTGCGGAAGTGATGAGAATGGAGCTGCCATTACGATGAGGGCACAGAAGGAAGGTATTACACCCAGAGAAATTGTGGATAAATATCACAACTTATTTGAAGATACTTTTCGCCGTATTGGCATTTCATTTGATATTTATCACAGGACATCTTCGCCATTGCATCATGAGACGTCACAAGATTTCTTTCGTAAATTGGAGAAGAAAGGGGAGTTTGTCATAAAAGAATCAATGCAATTTTTTGATGAAAAAGCACAACAATTCCTTGCAGACCGCTATATCAAGGGTACTTGTCCCAATTGTAAATTTGAAGGTGCCTATGGCGATCAATGTGAAAACTGTGGAACTAGCCTGAATCCGACAGATCTAATCAACCCTAAATCGACTCTAACCAATGAAACTCCGGTTCTCAAGGCGACAACCCATTGGTATTTACCGCTAGAAAATCACAGCGCTTGGCTTACAGAGTGGTTGGAGAAAGGTGAGTTCAATGGCAAGAAGGTGCATGATCCAGCAGAATGGAAAAATCATGTCCTCGGTCAGTGTAAATCATGGATTGAAGGAGGATTACAACCCCGTGCAATGACACGAGACTTGGACTGGGGTGTTGATGTTCCACAAGAATTGCCCGGAGCAGAAGGCAAGAAGCTTTACGTCTGGTTAGATGCCCCCATTGGCTACATTTCAGCTACAAAACAGTTGGCAGAAGATCGCAAATTAGACTGGAAGAAATATTGGCAGGACAAAGACAGCGCACTCGTTCATTTTATAGGTAAGGATAATATTGTATTTCATTCCATTATTTTTCCGGCTTTGTTGAAGGCACATGGTGACTATATTCTCCCTGATAATGTTCCCGCCAACGCTTTTATGAACTTGGAAGGTCAAAAAATCAGTACTTCCCGTAATTGGGCGATATGGGTGCATGAATACCTTGATGATATGCCGGGTAAAGAAGATGTATTGCGTTATGTCATGTTAAAAAACATGCCGGAACAACGGGATAGTGAGTTTACTTGGAAAAACTTTCAGGATTTGAATGACAATGAGTTGGTAGGTAATTTGGCCAACTTCGTCAATCGCGTCTTGGTCTTAGCCCATAAGTTTTACAAAGGTAAAGTGCCGAGATTTGAAGAAGAGCAAGATTTTATTGGTTCGCATGGACCATTAGAAGATAGTTTTGTCGAAGCCGAGCTTATGGATGTTTTCGATATGTTGTTTGAAATGCGTGAAAAATTGTATTTATATGATTTTCGGGGCGCACTCCAGCAGATGATGAATATTTCTACTGTGGGTAATCAAATACTTCAATTCAATGAGCCCTGGAAGATTATCGAAGATGATCCGCATAAAGTCAAAGCCATAATGAATTGTTGTATTCAGATTGTGGCGGCGCTAAGTGTGGCAGTTAGACCATTTATGCCATTTACAAGTGATAGGATGCGCACAATGCTCAATCTGCCACCGATAGAGGAAAAAGGTGAATTGTTAAAAGTTCTGGACCGTCTTGCAGAAGGAGAATTTCTTATAAAGCCGGGACACCAGCTCAATCAGCCTGAACACCTTTTTAACCGCATCCCGGACGAAGTTATTCAAGCTCAAATAGATAAGTTGAAGGCAAGCCATACAGATAGTTCTCCTACAACAAAGCCGGAAAAACAATTTTCTACCAAAGCAGAGAGAACAAATGACTTTATTCAGTTTGATGATTTCGCAAAAGTTTCTATTGTAACCGGCAGAATCATGGAAGCAAGTAAAGTAGAAAAAGCCGATAAACTACTCAAACTTTTAGTCGATATCGGTTCCGAGAAAAGAACCATAGTTTCCGGCATATCCCAACATTTCAAACCGGAAGATTTGGTAGGTCAGGATGTTATGGTCGTTGCAAATCTTGCGCCAAGGAAATTGAAAGGTATAGAGTCTCAAGGAATGCTTCTCACGGCTGAAGATGCTGACGGTAAACTTGGCTTGGTGTCGCCTCCATCCGGATGGCCGGTAGGAAGTCATGTCGGCTAAAGATCGAAAGTAAGAACTTGTTATTCCGGCAGTAAAGATTGTTCCGGCTGACCACTACCGGAAGTTCACTCACATATAGAATGGATGAATACTCTTATGAATACCGTCATTAATAAGCACAATCAACCTATAACTATTCAAGTGAATTCTGATGCGTTTAGGTGTGAAATATGGCCGGAGGCAGGCGGTATCTTAAACCGTTGGAGCATGATGGTGCAAGATGAATGGTTTGATATAATCCACGCTTTTGATTACATACATGATTTTAAAGATAATTTGACGCAAAAGGGTTTTCCATCATGTAAGTTGAGTCCTTATGCCTGCCGAATCAAAGACGGACGCTATACTTTCGAAAATAAAGAATATCAAATCGGAAAGTTTGGATATGACAGGCATTCTATACATGGTTTATTGTATGATGTGCCCTTTGAGGTTCTCCAAGTTGAAGAATTGGAACATTCAACATCTATACTTCTTGGTATGAGCTATCGTGGGAGCGACGTCGGATTTCCTTTTAAATACTCAATAAATATAGAATATATAATCTCTGATGATGGTGAGGTTAGATATAGAACTAAGGTACAGAATATTGGTTCTTTACCAATGCCTCTGATGGATGGTTGGCATCCATATTTTTCACTTCCATCGAAGTTAGATGATTGTGTTCTTGCCATTGAAGCCAAGGAGTGTCTTGAGTTTAACCAAGACTTAATACCTACCGGTCGATTGAAGCAGTATAGTTATTTTATGGGAGGGAATAAAGTTGAAAAAGTTACATTGGATCATTGTTTCCCCCTTCAAGAAATATCGGGATTGGTATGTACTTTGACAGATGTGGCTTCAGCTCTACGTCTTGAAGTCAAAGCTATTTCTAATTATTCATACTTACAACTATTTATCCCACCTGATAGAAAAAGTATAGCCATTGAATTGCTGAGTGGAGCTCCGGATGCCTTTAATAATAAGATGGGTCTCATTGTTCTACAACCCTCTGAAATCATTGAATTTGAATGCGTTTACTCTATCAGTAAACTGTAATTAAGGAAAGGAATGTGATTTAGCAGATATTATATAAAAGCTGTTTTAAGGTAATAATTATTAAACCCGCATTCAGCAGTATAGGTTTTTAAAAACCGTATAATGCTGATTATGTGGGTAATCCCGATGTACGAATCGTTTCAATGGTTTCTATAAACCATTGATTACGAGTCGTAAATCGATTCCGTATTTGTCAAATGCGGAATTTGGGTCTAAAAGATGTTTGTAGAAAAAAAATAAATATAAAATATTGAATATTTTTTTGAAAAGTATTACCAACGGTATGAAAAAAATATTTACCTTTGTCAGGTAACACTTATCTCAAAAGAAAAATACTAATTAACTCATTCGTTTGATATTTTGTATAAATACAAGATTAAATGGTTGGTTGATTATTCAAGAATAAGAGGTAGTATTTTTATATTTACGCAGTTCCTCTCAGGGCTGCGTATTTTTTTGTCAACAACCCAAAATACAGCTTTTCATCCAGTATAAAATTAAGCTTACCTATGATATTCCGTCAACGCTTGACAATTGACATTGCTATATCTACATTGTTGTCAGGATATTATGTCGGTTAAAACCGGATTATTCCACATTCGACCTATTCGAAATCGATTAACGACTTGTATTATCGATAGGATATATGTAAAAGTCCAATTGTATTGGAGACTAAAACTATCACTTCGACATTTTACCTAATCATTGAAACGATTCGTACAAAGGGGATTATCCATATATTTTGCATTTTATGGTTTTATAAAACTACGATGACTGAATACAAAACCATGAATTGGAGATTGGCAATAGAGTGTAATTTTGACCTTGTTATAGCATTTTATCGTCAGAACCTAAAGCTAATTTCCTTTTTATTAAAGCCATTACTTTGCATTAAAATGAATTCGGAATTACGATACCTTGAGGCTTAGATTGGCTTTTTTTATTTCTTCAATCAATTCTTCATTAGCGCCTTCACTAAGTGGGGTCAATGGCAGTCTGACTTCTTTGGAACATAACCCAAGATCTTCCAAAGCGCTCTTGATGCCTGCAGGATTGCCTTCCGAATATAAGATTGGGTGAATGTCGAGTAGCCTCATGTGAATCTCTGCACCCTTTGCAAAGTCCCCTTGCAATGCGGCACGTATCATTTCTGAAAATTGAAAAGGATAAGCATTGGCAATGACAGAGATGCCGCCATCAGCCCCCAATGACATAGTCGGGAATGCGGTATAATCATCTCCCGACCATACCATAAAGCCTTCAGGCCTATGTTTTATCAATTTACTTAATGCAAAGAAGTCAGCTGAAGCCTCCTTTACACCCAAAATATTGGGATGCGTCTCAGCAAGTCTCAAAATAGTCTCATAAGAAACCTTGCTGGCGGTACGGCTCGGCACATTGTAGATGATTACCGGTTTAGGGCTGACGTCCGCAATATGCATATAATGTTGATATATTCCCTCTTGTGTGGGTTTGACATAAGCCGGACTGCTTGCCATAATAGCGTCCACATGATTCAAATCGGATGTCTTGACTTTATGCACCAATTCAGCGGTATTGTTACTTCCATAAGCTCCATACACGATGGGTAAGCGCTTGTTATTAACTTCAATAGTAAAGTTAAGAATATCGATGGATTCTTTATGGCTCAAGGCAGTCGCTTCTCCTGTTGTACCGAGACAAACGATAAATTCAATACCACCATGGATTATGTGATTCAATACGGCTTTGAGGCTTTCATAATCTACCTCATTATTGCGAAATGGTGTGACGACGGCAACTCCCGTCCCCTGAAACCGTTTGTTTGTATTCACTTCTTTAAAGATTGATATGTGGTAAAAAACTGTTCTAGTCGGGCATTCCGATCTGATTTTTCATTCGGCAAGATAAAGTTATAAAACTTTTCATTATCCCTGTTAAATCTTACCATTAGTTGAGGATAAAATTTGATAAGATAGTGGCATATTATCGGATCCGTAATATTATCCATATCCAATACTATATCAAATGATGCGGGAAGAGTGCTCTTTGGATCTTTCGTCGGAAGCTCTGCTTTGATGGTCAACCTACCGGGGAAAATCTTGTTCTGATTAGGTGAGTGGTTGAACTTATCAGACACTATCTGCAGCATTTCTATTGGTCCAAAGTCCTTGCCCATCAACGTCGTGGCCGTATGTTTTAGTTTTGCTACTTCCGAGTTGTCTTTTACAACGATAAGTAGAGAGGGAGACTTTTTGTCGAAAGGTTGATTTACTGTTTGATTTGCCTCCTTTTTAGCAAAGGTTTTTTTCAATAAATACGATATTAAAAATTGGCGAATCATCGGGGTAAAGATTAAGATTCAGTAATTTTAAATTTACCCATATTTCTGTATTTCTCAATCCTCTTATGTATCATATTTTTGTGACCTTCCTTGTGTAATTCTTTTAGATTGGCTTTGATATGTTTCTTAAGTATAGCTGCCATTTCATCATAATCAGAATGGGCTCCACCCAATGGTTCGTTGACGATGCCATCTACCAGCTTAAAATTAAACATGTGTTCGGGAGTCAATTTAAGTTCTTCTGCTGCCTTAACTTTATAGTCCCAGCTACGCCAGAGAATAGTAGAGCAATTTTCGGGTGAGATAACCGTGTACCAAGTGTTTTCGAGCATAAATACTCTGTCGCCGACACCTATGCCGAGAGCTCCACCTGACGCGCCTTCGCCGATAATATAGCATAAGATGTTGGTTTTCAACTGTGACATCTCATATATATTGCGTGCGATGGCTTCTGCCTGTCCTCTGTCCTCTGCTTCTAAACCCGGATATGCTCCTGGTGTATCAATAAAACAAATCACCGGCATATTGAACTTTTCAGCAAGCTTCATGAGCCTTAGCGCCTTGCGGTAACCCTCCGGATTAGCCATTCCAAAGTTGCGAAATTGTCTTTCTTTGGTATTGTGCCCTTTCTGATGACCTATAATCATAATAGGCTGCCCATCTATCTTGCCGATTCCGGCAACAATGGCTTTGTCGTCCTTGACATTGCGGTCACCATGTAGCTCAATGAAATCCGTGAAAATTCGTGAAATGTAATCTAAAGTATAGGGCCTTTCAGGATGCCTCGAAAGCTGTACCCGTTGCCAAGAAGTTAGGTTCTTGTATAGATTTTCCCTTTCAATCTCAATTTTTTTCTCCAGCGTAGCGACCATCTCCTGCATGTCCATCTCCCCTTGGTTATCCATCTCCTTTAACTTGTTGAGCTGTTCATACAAGTCAGCAATCGGTTTTTCAAAATCCATAAATACCATAGCGACACTTATTATAAGAAACTGATTTCTAAAATTATTTTTACTAATATTGATGTGATAGTAATTGCGACCAATGATTATGATGTAAGATATACCTCAAAATATTGGGACGCCCTCTCCAATCGATAACAGTCTGCAAAGATAAGTTTATAATTTCACATTTGGATTTGATTCTATCGTTTGACGTCGATTTGATGAAACATCAGATACTGCTTTTAAAAGTAAAATCATCCTATCGGCTTTCAAATAGCCCATTTATTCGATTCATTTTGTGATAAAAAAATATGTATAACTAATTTAATGTTTACTCAAGATGGAAAATTATTTTTTTGCAATTTATAAGAATTGGAATTTAGACCGAATGGGGAATCAAGTTAAAAATACTGCAATTCCCATTTAACTGTGTTCTGCAATTTAGTTCCCCAAAATCGAAGAGTGCTGATTATAAGGGACGTCCCTATATACGAATCGTTTCAGTGGTTTGATTAAATATTTAATTACGAGTCGTATATCGGTACCGGATTAAGCAAAGCCGGAAAGAGGGTTTAAATTGGGGCTTGCTGAATACTTCACAAACAAATAGTAAATTGAATGATTTGCAAAAACGAAATGTTTTTATGCTTATTCTAAATTTGTGATACATCAAAAAAAGGGAAAGAATACAATCCTTTCCCTTTTTAGTACATTGAAATCAGTAGCCCTAAGGCACTATTGTTTGATGATCTTTTGGATGGTTGCCTTTAATTGTGAGGGGGACAAAAGCTTTACAAAATATACGCCTGAAGTCAATTCACCCATAGAAACGTCAACACGATTTTGACCATGGATAAAGATTCTTTTAACTTCAACACCATTCGAATTGATAATGGTAATGGTTTCGTCTCCATGAAGTGACAGTATTGTCAGTTTGTCGCTTACCGGATTGGGATAGAAATCATATTGGTTATCCACATCTATTTTTTCGGATAAAATATTGCTGAAGGAAAGAGCCTCGTCAAAATCTATTTGTTTGAGTCGAAAGAAATTTATTCCTTTAGCTGGATTTGTTACCGTGTATTGGTAGTTGGAAGATGTAGCGCTAAGGCCAAGATTTGATTTGCTGGATACAAATCCTTCTTCTTTCCAGTATTGACCATCCAAGCTACTCTGGATGTAGAACCCTTTGTTGTTTTGTTCATTAGCTGTAGTCCAGGTAAGTACCACTTCTCCGGCTTTTTGAGCCGTAGAAAAGTGAATCAAGGTGACAGGAAGTGGAGTTTGTGCAACTTCTCTTGCTTCAAAACACTCATTTTTATCTGTTAGCCATGATGGCCAAATTGAAGGGCAGTCTGTTTGCTGTGCATTGGGGCCGCATAGTTGAGCTTGGCCGGGAGTCAAGTTGGCTAATTGATCCATGACAATCCACTTGATGTTGTAACTATCACCCAGCTCATTGGTCCCCATGCCGGTAACAGGAGCTTTATTGATGAAATAGGCTTTTTTCCCTGTTCCGGTATAATGAATGTAGGGCGCCTTAGCTTTAAGCTGTGTATAAGTGCCACATATTTCGACGACAGTGTTGTCTGCCATTTCGATTGATGCATCACCTAAGTGTGGGTCATATTGAGTCCAAGAACCTGAAGTAGAAAAATAAGAATTGGGCTTCATGGTGATGACTGCTTTGTTCTTGGCACCGAATCCGGTCTGTAAAGAACCTGTTGCTGATATGCCACTATTCGATCTTATTTCTAAGTTGCCATTGATTCTAAAATTGCCTGAGTAAGAAAACTCGACACCCGAATCGATAATTAATTTTCCGCCGTCCTTGATAAAAAGGTTGTTGATTGTCATATTGGAAAGAACAATAAAGGTCTCGCCATCTTTGATAGTAGCCTGTCCGGTATATGGCTTCTGTGCCATTAATCCTGACGAAATTAAAAGGAAGAGTAGTAAAAAATTAAAAGTTGATTTCATTGCTTATTAGTTAAATATGGTAGAATTTTAAAAAGGGTCTATCTTTTAGACGCAAATTAGTGTAAAAGTAACACTAAGTAAATTGGATATGAAGATAGATTGTTCAGTTTGAGGTAGTTTAATAAAATTTTTTGTAAATAAAAGTGGTGTATTTCTTATTTCGGCGGGCAAAAGTAGCATTATATTTTATACAACGAATTAAATTCGGTGTTTATTATTGTAGATATTTAACTACAAGAATGTAAAATGTCTTATAACGTAATGGATATTAAACTATTATAACGAAATTATCGCAATGTTTTCTTGAATAGGTTTTGAGATTAACTCCATAGTTGAAAGCGAGTATGTGTATAATTGTCTCATTGTGTGTATTATACAAAAACAAATATTATTTTGTCTAAAATGTTTTATAAATTGTAAAAACGAGTTTTTTCTTCTGCAATCGTCAACGTGGACGAAATTTTATCTCAAATTCCGCATTTTTCTAATGCAGAATGCGGGTTGGAGTTGACACTTTAATAATTTGTTTTAGGTGTAGCACCTATCCGAATTCAAATATATTATCGACTGACTTTTACAACGATTCTTTTATAGGTACTTCATCGATATCATTGACCCGAAATACAGCCACCGCAGCGATAATGAGCGCCAGACCACTGATTACCAAGGCATATACAGGGTCACCTCCATACACGTATTTGACGAGTGGCCCACCAATGATGGCATTGATGATCTGAGGGAGAACAATAAAAAAATTGAATATTCCCATGTAAACACCCATTTTGCGGTGTGGTATCGATCCGGCTAAAATAGCATAAGGCATTGCCAATATACTTGCCCACGCTATTCCGACTCCTACCATAGACAAAATGAGGAAATTAGGGCTTGAGACGAAGTATATGGATAACAGCCCTATCCCACCTGCAATCAACGATACAGCATGGGTTGACTTTCGACCGATTTTTAGGGCTATATAAGGCAAAAAGAAGGCAAATATTGCCGAAACGCCATTATAAACGCCAAATATGATACCGACCCAGTCGCCAGCTTCCTGATATGTCGCCTTTTGTGCATCTGTAAGCTCATTGAATTCTACCAATGGCGTTCCATAGACGTGATGTGCTATGGCTGGTGTACAGAATACCCACATGCCAAAAAGTGCAAACCACGAGAAAAACTGAACCCAAGCCAGTTGGCGCATTGTTGCCGGCATCGTAGCAAAATCAGACAATATAGCAGCTAATCCGGATTGTTTCTTTTCCTCAGGTTCATTTTCTGCCCCATCAAATTTGCGCAATTGTTCAGGCGTAAATTCTTTGACGGAGAATATTGTCACCATCACAGCCCCTACAAGACATACCGCACCGATGATAAATGACAAAATGATGTGATAAGGTACATGCCCTTCGGCTGCTTCTGATGACACTCCTAACCAATTGCTTAGTGCATAAGGTAGCCATGAGCCCACTACAGCTCCTAGGCCTATTAGTACTGTCTGTACGCTATATCCAAGTGTACGCTGGTCTGACGGCAAGATATCTGCTACCAAGGCTCTAAATGGCTCCATTGCGATATTGAAGGACGCATCCATAATCATTAGAAATCCGGCTCCCACCCACAATGCCGGCAATATAGAAGCAAAAATACCCGCCTGAGGCATCAAGATAAGCCCCAAAGCTGACAATAGTGACCCTAATAAAAAATAGGGTTTGCGTCTTCCCATCCGAGTCCAGGTCTTATCACTGTAATGACCTATTATTGGTTGTACAATCAACCCCATCAAGGGTGGGATAATCCAAAACCAGGACAAGCTGTGGACATCAGCTCCAAAGGTCTGTAATATACGGCTGGCATTGGCATTCTGTAGTGCAAAGCCCAATTGAATACCCAGAAAACCGAAACTTAGGTAAAATATCTGGAAGAATGATAATCTTGGCTTTTGTAATGTCATGGTATGGATGTGTTGCTTATTTTTTAATAAATATTTTGTAATCCCACGGTCCTAAATCCAACGATTGTTGGTAATTTAACTCAACTTCTTTTTCACTGAAATATTCGAAATACTTACCCGGAACGAATGTGTTGTTGCCCTTCAATTGAATCCGATAAAAGCGATCCGACAGATTTACTATCACGACAATCTTATCCTTATCTGTATTTCTCGCAAATGATAAAATTTGCTCCGGCAGTGTGTTGCTTATCAATGTAAAACTGCCGCCGGCTGCGCCATTGGCTAGGGCAGGGTGCCTGTGTTTTAAAGTATTTAATGCAGTATAAAATTTGGCTAAGGGGAAGTCCTTAAAGTTAATTGTGTCTTTCTCAAAAAATCGAAGTGATTTGTCGAGATTTGACTCCTGCCCGGAATACATCAGTGGCATACCCGGCAACGTATAGACCAAGACTGCAAAGGTTTGATATCCTTTTCCAAAGCGGCTTTTGACGGTGCCCTGCCAACTGTTTTCATCATGATTGTCTATGAATAACATTCGATAAGCATCCTTCGGAAATAGTTTTTGATCTTCTTTAATTACCTTTGCCAAACCGATTGCATTGTCTCTACCCTGAGCCACGTCAACCATTTTGTGATGGATTTTCCACGCATACGTCATGTCAAATGCATTTTTATGGAATTCCGGACTTTCGTCCTCTGCCAGCATGAAATAGTTGCCGTGTTGGTCTAGTTCAGCCTTGCATTGCTGCCAAAAATCAAGCGGAACAAAGCCGGCTATATCGCATCTAAAGCCATCGACTTGGTGTTGTTCTGTCCAAAATAACATCTCCCTGATCATTTCTTTCCGCATTTCTGCATTGTCATAATTGAGGTCTGCTACATCAGTCCAGTCTGTCAAATTGCCATTATTGTCACGTGGCACAGAAATGTTGCCCGTAGAATCCCGGTTGTACCAATCAGGATGCGTCTTTGTCCATACGTGATCGAAGGCGGTATGATTGGCTACCCAATCCAATATAACGTGCATGCCCAAGGAGTGTGCCTGCTTTATGAGGGCATCAAAATCGTCCATGGTACCATATTCCGGATTGACTGCCTGATAGTCGCTTATAGAGTAATAGCTACCCATACTGCCTTTGCGATTGAGCCTACCGATGGGATATACAGGCATGAGCCATAGGATGTCCACACCCATGGCTTTCAAGCGGGGTAGGTGTTTAGCGAATGCATTGAATGTTCCTTCCGGTGTATATTGCCGAATGTTAACCTCATAAATATTGGCATTTTGAGACCAGGGAACGGTATTTTCTTTGACATTATTCATGACAGAGGGTTGTTTTTGTGCTTGTACAATGAAGGGCAACATGAACACAATCAGTAGAAACCATCTTTTTTTCATAAGAATTTCAAATTTCAACAAGGATTAGGCGTCCATTATTTTACGGTGATATACGTATTTTTCACCTTTGTTAACCTTTATTTTTTCTCCGTAAATAGTCATTTCAAAAGTATTGCCGGTTAGATTTCTGACAATGATGTCTTTTCCGGAAACTTTCATTTGCAAAGTATTTTGTCTGTAAAGTATTCTGAATGAATAACCTGTCCACTTATGTGGAAGCATAGGATAGAACCCGATTATTCCGTCTGTAACCTTCATTCCCGCAAAGCCCTTGATGATGGACATCCATGTGCCTGCCATAGAAGTGATATGCAGGCCATCTTCTGTATCATTGTTGTAATTGTCTAAGTCCAATCTCGCCGTCCTGAGATACATCTCATACGCTTTTCCAAAGTCGCCAAGTTTGGCGGCAAGGATAGAATGCACACAGGGCGAAAGTGACGATTCGTGGACAGTTCGAGGTTCATAAAATTCAAAGTTGCGGCGTATGGTATCCGTATCGAAGTCGTCTTCAAAGAAATATATTCCTTGCAAGACATCGGCCTGTTTGATAAAGCACGAACGGAGTATCCGATCCCAACTCCACTTTTGATTGAGCGGCAGATGAACGGGGTCTAAGTCGGCAACCATGATTTGTTCTTTGTCTAAATAGCCATCCTGCTGGAGGAAAACATCCAATTCTTCGTCATACGGATAATACATATTGTCTATGACATGGCTCCAGCCAATCTTCTCACTTTCATGAAATCCCGTTTTGGCTACTATTTTATCAAAATGAGAGGGATCTTTCTCTTGTAATTGAGCGAGCAAAGTTGAAGCATATTGTAAACACCAGCATGCTATGTAATTAGTGTACCAGTTGTTGTTGACGTTGTTCTCGTATTCGTTGGGGCCTGTTACGCCGAGCATCACATATTTTCCTTTGTCTTCAGACCAATTGACTCTTTGCTTCCAGAATCGGGCGATGCCGATCATCACTTCAATACCCGTGTAAAGTGCATAGTCTTCATCGCCTGTATATTTGACATAATCATAGATTGCATAAGCTATGGCGCCGTTGCGATGGATTTCTTCAAAAGTTATTTCCCATTCGTTGTGGCATTCTTCGCCATTCATAGTAACCATAGGGTACAGAGCAGCACCATCTGTGAAGCCTAATTTAGCAGCATTTTCAATGGCTTTGCTCAAGTGATTATACCTGTATTTTAATAGAAATTGACCGACTTGGCTGCCGGATGTCGCCATATAATAGGGAATACAATATGCTTCTGTGTCCCAGTATGTACTTCCGCCGTATTTTTCACCCGTAAAGCCCTTGGGGCCTATATTGAGCAGTTCGTGTTCTCCGGTATAAGTTTGATTTAATTGGAAGATATTGAAGCGTATTCCTTGTTGTGCTTCATCATCGCCTTGGATGATGATGTCGTTGTTGTCCCAGCTCTTGCGCCAGGCGGCAATTTGCTGTTCTTTCAACTCGTCATAACCCAATTCTGTGATGATATTTAGGTTGGTCAAAGATAGGTTTTTCAAGTCTTCATCCGGATAAAAGAAAGAAGTTACAATGGAAGTGTATTTTTCGATAGTGACTTCATCTCCATTAGAGAGGAAGGTAGAATAATTGGAATTGGTACGGCTTGGAGATACGGTTTCTGTTGAACCGTTGATATTCCACCCATTGACGACGACACGATGTGAAGTGGAGGCAGCAATGTGGAAATTGGTTTTCTTGGTTGATGCCATGACAATGCCCGTGTTATCTAAAACATCAGCGGTAAAATTTTCCCAAAAGGTCTCATCATAATTGGAATCCATATTTTTGACGTCTGCTTCAAGACCGGAATCAATGGTAAAATCGGTTTCGCCTTCTTCGACTTTGATTCGATAGCGGAGTAAGGCGGAATCCGGATGGCTTTTGGAATAAAATCTTTCTGAATAAATACGGACGAAGACGTCGTTGGGTAGGTGAAGCCCAAATGTCCGGGAAAGGATTCCTTTTTCCATATCTAATTCGCTGTAATAGTCCACCGGAGATAACTTTCCGAGGTCAATAGTGGTGTCGTCCAACGTTATAGTTAAGTCGAGCCAATCTACTGAATTGATGACTTTGGCAAAATATTCAGGATATCCATTTTTCCACCATCCTACACGCGTCTTATCCGGATAATAAATACCCGCTAAATAGGAACCTCTAAGGCTTTCACCGGTAAATGTCTCTTCAAATACGGCTCTCTGCCCCATTCTGCCATTGCCTATCGCCAACAATGACTCGGTCACCATATTGTCGTTTAGGCTAAAGTCGGTTTCAATTATTTTCCAAGGGTGGGTTTCAATATATTTCTTCATTCAAAAAGTTTTAAGTTTGAGTAAGTCGGGATTAAGGAGGGGAATTCAATGATTGGCTCGATGTATCAGGGAAATCACTAAATTGATGTCAACATCCTGCAATGCTAAAAAATTCAATTGTGCTTTTGGTAAAACATCCTCAGTGCCAATACCGATGGCGACCATACCGGCTGTAAGTGCTGCTTCTATGCCTACTTCAGCATCCTCAAATACAGCACATTGTGTTGGTGGCAAGTTAAGCCCGATGGCTCCTTTCAGAAAAACCTCCGGATGAGGCTTATTGTGTGTCAGTGCATTGCCGTCCACAATGGCATCAAAGTAATGAACTATGCCTAAGCTTTTTAATACAGGGTATGCGTTTTTTGAGGCTGATCCAAGCGCTATTTTAATGTCCTTGCTGCGTACTAAGTCAAGGAATTCAAGCGCACCCGGCAAAGCATCTTTATTGCTTAAATGGGCTATCAACTCGTTGTACCATTCGTTTTTTTGCGTTGCTGCTTGTACTTTATCCTCTTCATTCATAGATATTCCGCCCCATGATAGAATCTTATTCAAGGAGTCTATTCGACCGACACCTTTTAATTCCTCATTTTGTTGTTCAGAAAAATCGAAGCCCAAGCTATTGGCTAGCCGCCGCCAGGCCTGATAATGTAGCTTCGCAGTATCCACTAAGACACCGTCTAAGTCAAAAATAAAGCCGATTTCGTTTAAAGTGAGAGCCATGATGGTAGGCATTTTTTTTGTACTTGGCTAAGATATAAATTATCTGAAGATATTGTGTAAAAAGTACACAATAAAAATAAAGTTTATGAATAAAAAGATTTATACATGAACTCAACAATCGAGGTTTTTCCAATAATTAATGGTGTTGATTATAAGAGTAATCCTGATGTGCGTATCGTTTCAATGGATTAATGAAACCATTGATCATGATTCAGTACATCGTTTTCACTTTGCCAAATGCTGAATGTGGGTTAAAATTCCGAATAAGCATAAAAAATATTTGATTCTTTCAATTTATTAATTATATTCGTGTTTATTAATTTTATAAAATATTATGTTATGTGTTACACAAAATTTAATTTTACCCCCCCCTAATTTGGGTTATTTTGCAAAATAATATTTTGTCATTCTTTAAAAACAAAGGTACATTTTATCTCATTGGGCTTATTTTCATAACCACATGTATCAGTTGTCAAAAAGAGATAGTCCCACAAAACAAAAATATAAAGATTCCGAAAGTCGGAATAGAGAACACCAAAATGCTATATGATATGGTCAAAGCATATAATACGCACAATATTATCAAAAGGGACGACATTTCTTATAGCTTCCCTGAAGCTTTAGGAGAAATTCAAACATTATTTAGTTACACTTATGGAGACTATCACAAATTCGTTGAAAATTCATTCAACCTTATAGATACCGTTAATTTTTCTTTAAGCGGCTCGAACATTAATGGTGCTCAATTCTGTGCTTTAACCAATGAGGTTTTAAATATCTGTGCCGCTCAAAGAAATTCACTTAGCACTAATGATACAATCTATTTTTTTAGTGTTACTTTCAATATTCTCAATCAAACCAATTCATCAGCGACTGTTGAAGTTTCAACTGTTTTAGGCACTGGCTCCTCTAATGTCTCAGTGAATTCTGGGCAAACTTGGCCTTACCGAGGAAATTTAGGAGGATTTTGCAAAGAAAAAGAAGATTGTGGATTTAATATATCAAATGAAAAGCAAGCTCCATATAAAATTCAATTAGCAGTGAATTATGCTAGACCTTATGTTAATCCTATTATTGCCATATCACAAGGTCAAGAAGTAGTTGTTATAAATGCCAATACATATAAAGGTACTTCTTACTACGCTATTTTAAACAAAAATATTCCGGAAAATGAGAATAATAGATGGATGCAATTAATGAATGCTTCAAATCCAATTGATTCGGCAGCTGGAGATTGTATGGCAGATTTTAATTGTTGGCGATGGAAAGGCCCTTCAGATATTTATCAAGATAATTCAGATAGTTGCTATTTGTCTGCACCTAGAAAATGTATTATTAATTCTGAGGCAGAACACTATTACAACAGATTCTTATATAGTGTTCTTGATTGCTTCCAATATTATGATTGCAATTATCTAATAAATTACACCCAAGAACCATTTGGTGGTGGTGTTTGTATTGGTAATTTTTGCCGTTATTGGTGGAATAATAGTATCATAATAGGCAAAATGATTATTGTTCCAACAAAGCCCGGTGACAAAAAGACCTTCCCTTCAATAATTCAATAACAAAACTTAAAGATGATGATACAGAAGTTATATCTCTCATACAAATGGACTATAGGTCTAAGCCTTATCCTATTATGGACTAGTGCATTCAGTCAGTCTAAAGGTTATTATATCCATTTAGAAAATACCAATTTAGATCGAACCGTATTGACTTCTAATTTTGCCACTGAGGTAAATTCGGATGAAGTCATTTATTCCCGTATCGAACATCGCTTTAAAGGCCTGAGCTCTGAGTCCGAAACAGTGTCCTTGATAACAAAATTGATACATAGCAATATAGATGGTACAATACTCAATTCAACGCTGGTGGAGTCAGATAGCCTAGAGCTCTTTGAATTAAACGTATATCGCTTTAAAGATATGATAATAGTAAACGGAATGGGTCGATCCCTAACTAATTATTACATCGTATCCATGGTTTACGATTTAGACTTGAATTACTTGAAAAGTCAGAACTTTTACTATGCCAAGAGAACCAATACGGATTATTCCTCAATTTATCGCGTCATGGTTAAAGTCTTGCCGAAAAATATGTACTTAGTACATAACGATAACAGTATGGTAATGCGGTATGACACGCTGGGCAATGTCGAAAAAACTGCCATTCTCAGAAATCCGACTTATTCCAACAATCCAACTGTCAATTTAGATGAATTTGCTGTTAATCCGGAAACAGGCGAGCTTTTAGGATTTGATGGTCTTGCTACTTATCGTTTTGATAAAGATTTCAAATTTATTTCGTATAATAATACCGGACTTAGAAGCATATATAACTCTAATTTACCAAGTTGGCTCAATATTTTTTCCGGCTATGAATATATTGGCAATGATCAGTATCTGGGGTGGGGTCATATTTTTGGACTTGATTCAATCAATGATCTAACTTTAAACACCTTGGGCTTGGGAGTTTTCAATTCTGATTTGGAGCCCGTAAAAAACATTTCAATCATTGACTTTGATCTTGAAGAGTCAAGTGATATCGCTTGTCGATCAACAGGAGGATTATTTAAAGGGACGGATGGGTACTATACTTTTAGCGAAGGAATCCCCAAGAATGAATATGAGAATTATTTGCTATCCAGTTATTTCTTTGTTAATAAATATGATTTTGAGTTGAATACGATTTGGCAAAGGAAATTTATTTTTAGAAAAGACTATCGATACCTTCAACTTTATGCGGAATTGACTCCAACCAATGCATTTCTTATTTCCGGTGAAAATTGGGACATTTCAAGGGCCACCCATTGGCCATTTCATGTCGGTGGTCATATCATCAATCTCGGTTCAGATGGCAGTTTTTCAACACTTGGAGTAAATAAAACTGAGTCCGGAATAGCTTTTTCTGTAATAGAGAATCCTGTTCGCGATAAATTTACCGTTATCAAAGACATCAATGACGCTAAATCATATACTGTCAAGGTGTTTGATATGCAAGGAAGAGTTATGGCATCTGAAAAAAATTGGGATACCGACAGACTTAGTATTGGCGTTTCATCATTGATAGCCGGCACGTATTGCTATACCATATCAGATGGAACTATAGCATTATATAGTGGAAAATTTGTCAAAATTTGATAAACTAATAATCTTTTGTATTTTAGATAAGGGTTTGGCAAGGATTATGTCAAACCCTTATTTTCATTATGATATACTATGCCAAGATTATACGAAAATGATTTTTCTAATTGGCCGAAATTTAGACGTATTCCCGAAAAATCGGAATTTCTTTATACCCGAATTCAGAAGTATAGGTTTTGAAAAACCGTATAGTGCTGATTCCTTATTTGTCTAATGCGAAATTTATGATAAATTAGTCCGATATTTTTAGGTATAATTGGACTATAAGAATATCCAATCGGTATTATTTCTACTATTTACGGGTTATCTATATGTTATTAATTATATCGCTCAAGTTTTGCTCATTTTGCAAGCCCATTTTTTTTCGTAATCTATATCTACTGCCTTCAACACCTCTGATGGAGGTATTCGTGAGGGCGGCAATTTCTTTGGTAGTCAGATTCATACGGAGGTATGCGGCTAATTTGTGGTCATGGTTGGTCAGATTTGGATATTTTTCTTTCAATCTCTGAATAAAATTTTGATTTAGTTCATTGAAGTAATGCGTAAAGCGTTGCCAATCCTCATCCAAGACATTTTCCTGTTTCACTGTTCGGATAATCCGTGTGAGGTGGGCAGTAATTTCAGAGTTGCTGAGCTTATCGTTTTTGATGGTTTTTAACTCCTCTTCCAGCGTTGTGATAAAGTCTTTTTTATGTGCCAATTGCATTGCAATAGAGGCTAATTCTGAGTTTTTGTATCTGATTGCTTGTTGGAGTTGTTCATTTTTAAGGCGGATTAATTCTTCTTCGGTCTGGGCGACCCGATCAGCCTGACGATTGACTACTTCCCGATGTTGTTGGGTCATTTGCAACTTTTCGGATTTGTATTTTTTCTTTTGAAAGAAAAACAGGCTACATATAGTAAGAATGACAAATAGGGATATAATCAAATTGAACCAATTGGTGTTGTACCAAGCAGGTTTAATATTAAAATAAAAATAAGCCGGATTGGATTGAATGATATCGCCTATTCGGGTTTCAACCTTTAAGGTATAGTTGCCCGAGTTGAGATTATTGTAATTGATAAAAGACTCTGTAGTCCAAGCGGTTGTATTTTTTGTTGAGCCGGTCAAAGTATATCGGTATTCAATAGATTTGTTGCTATAGCTGTAGCAACTGATGTCGAATCTTAAGTTGTTTTGTTCGTGGCTTAGATTCAGTATGTTAACTTTGTTGTATTTCAAAAAAATGGATTCGATGCCACTAAATACGATTGAATCATGGTTGTTTAATATGGAAAGGTTGCTTACATAAGTCGTATAGGTATGGTTGGATGTTGATTTTCTTTTGTCGAAAAGTAAAAATCCTGACTCACAATTGAAAATAAACTCATCCTTTGAAACCGGAAAGACTTTTTCAAAGCCTCCTGCCAAGCTTTCAGGAAGAGGCGGCAGAATAGTCTTATGGATAGGAGATTTCCAGGTATCGGGGCTCAACTGAATAAAACCTAATTTCAAGCCTTTTCGAAACCAAATATTGTGGTATTCATCCGCTAATAATAATTTAACGCCTTTTTCAAAGCCAATGATACGTTCTAAGGCAGTATCATGTTGAAAGCGATTTTTAATGCGATCCAAATAGAATATTCCTTTTGAATTAGATGAATAAATCTGATTGTCTATGGAGAGGATATAGTTGTCTAAGTTGGATTCCAGGCCTTTGGATTGGTCGTAAAGTGTAACTGTCGGTATAGAATTTGGATTCTCGACAGATATTTTGTAAACACCCCGATAAGGGTGAGACATCCATATTTGGTTAGTCGAGTCTTTGACCAGAATACGGCTGGATTCATTAAACCCATTATATATGGAAGCAAGAGTTTGGGCACCATCTTGCCGGATAATGCCAATACCTTCGTAAGCGCCAAAGAGAATTTGTCGGGTATTCAGGGGTATAAATTTCCATACGCCTTGGCCTCGATACACCGGTTTTAGTCGATTGTTGGTGACCAAAGATGCGCCTTCGTTGTGTCCAACCCAAAGACTGCCTTGTATCGTATCTAAATTCCAGCAAATATCCTTACTGCCCGCTACTTCTACAAATGGGTTATTGTCAATATTGTTTTGCCTATTGAGTGATGCAGCATAAAGACCATTATTGGTACCCAGATAGAGCTTACCCTTCAAAATTGCCATAGAATAGCCGGTGCCATTGGAAGGAACATCGGGGAATAAAAAGCGGTAAGGAGACTGATATTCGATAAAATCAATACCTGATTCGGAGGATATCCAGAGGTTGCCATCTTTGTCTTCCCGGGTGGCAATGATAGAATTGTTGAGCAGTCCTGTGGCTTTATTGAGGGATAGAAGGACATGCCCCTTGGTATTAATGATATAAAGTCCATTTCCGGAAGTGCTTACCAGAATGCGTTTATCAGATAAGGATCGCATGCTGGTGATGCGTCCGATATTTTTGTTGAGTCGGATGGTATTCCTCTTTTGTGCACTATATTCAAAAATCCCGTATTTGTGGGTAGCGACCCAAATTTTATCATTTTCAATGTCACAAACATCGATAATGTCACCTTGGAGCCCTTCGAATATTGAAGTTTTGTCGAAATCATTGCCATTGAAAACATTAAAGGTAAAGTCATTCAGTTGGAGGTATATCTTTTGATGAAGGGTGAACATTTTTTTGATAGACTCTTCCGGAGAATAAACAGTCAATGTATGTCCATCAAAAATAAAAACCTCTCTGTTGGTCTGAAAAAGGATATACTTGCCCATGGATAGGATACTCCATACATCTGCAAAGTTTCTATATCGTTTCGGTACGAGATGGGTGAGGGCGTGATATTGCATACGAAGTCCATTTGTTTGGTCGAAATATCCAAACTCTCCTTGCCCACCCACGTAAATCCGTCTGTCTGTATGTGAATAGATAGAGCGGACGATGGTATGGTTGTTGATTGGTTGTATTGTCCATGTATTTCCATTAAAACAAAGTAGCCCTAAATTATTGGCAAAAAGCATCATGCCGTCTTTTCTTTGGTCTATTTGCCAGTTTTGGGGTGAAGCAGCATAGGCTTTTTTAGTAAAATTACGGATGGGTGGAGTGCCGAATTCAATATTTTGAGCCAAATTAGATGCATGTATTCCGACTATGAAGTAGAAAGAAAAGAGTAAGCTGCGGAATCTTATAATCATACTTGCGATGGCAATGTTTTTTTAAATTTGTACATCAAGGGTAAAATGAGTAGTAAAATTAACGTAAAAATATCAATTGTCGTAGTGATGAAGTAGTAAAAAGTATGGTAATTTGAAGAAAATGCAATAGATTTGTTTCAATTAATTAAAAAACCCGAAATGAATCAATGTGAAATAGCCGGACACTAAGATTTATATAAAAGTATAAAATAGGGAGTCTTGTCGTATTGAATTGTTGAAAGTTTTATTGAATAACCTTTTTAAAATAACCATGACTTATGAAAAAACTTTTATTCTTTTTACTGCTTTTGATAGGCGGAATGATTCAAGTGAAAGCTCAAAACATCATTTTGGATTTTGAAACACCGGAGACTTCAACTACTTTCAGTTATTTTGATAATGGCGACTGGCCGGACGTTACGACCAAGGTTGTGGCAAATCCGGATAAGTCAGGTATCAATACGAGTGATAGCGTGCTTTATTTTGTAAGAGGTGTGGGTGGTCAGACATGGGCTGGAGCCTATGGTAATCCGGCGCCTACCAGACCTATCGACTTGACAACGCACAATAGATTAACGTGTATGGTATGGGCAGAAAAGCCGGGTACTGTTCAGCTTAAATTAGAAGGTGGACCTGCCGGTGGAGATGATAATTGGGAACGTGTATTGCCAATTCCGGCTACCGGACAATGGGTTAAAATGGAATGGGATGTCACTTTGCCAGGTGAAGCAGGATTGAAAGTCCCAGCTTTCGGTAAAGTATATAAAAATTTAGTCATTTTTGCCAACTTCCTTGAAGTAACAACAGAGCAGGTGCATCTTCGTTTTGATGACTTTGCAACGGATGAAGGTGAGGCCGCACAGCCTGTTCCTGTGACATTCGTATTAAATGCAGCATCATACAACGGAACTATTACATCTGCAAGTGTTGCAGGTACTTTCAATGGATGGGATGCGTCAGCAGGTGCATTGACTGAAGTTTCAGCAGGATCAAAGCTTTATTCCGGTACATTCGACATTTTACCGGGAGTGATAGAATACAAGTTTGTCATCAATGGTAGTGTTTGGGAAGAAGGTTTGAGTCCATTGGATGAGTGTATTGTCAACAACAACGGCTTTATCAACAGAAAAGCATCCATCAGCGGTGAAACCAACCTAATACCTGTCTGTTGGAATAAATGTTACAACTGTGGTGAAGACGTTGATATCACGGTTAATATAGGCTTTGGAGCGGCCAACCCTGCTTCTCCTGACGGTGTATGGATTGCCGGAGGTACTAAGTTTGAAGCTCCCGGTGGAAAGTATAAAATGGAAGATTCTGATGGCGATGGTATATATTCAATCAAGATAAATCGAGGAACCGGCTTCGGATCACATTTTACCTTTGCCAATGGAAATTGTCCTGATTATTCATGTAAAGAACACTTGGACAATCAAGACTGTGGCGATGGAAGTAATTATTGGGATCGCAAATTACTTCCTGTGACGCAGGATACAGTGATCAATGCTTGCTTTGGTGATTGTTCAGGTGCTTCTTGTATTTCTTCTACCAAAGTGTTGATGGATGCCGGATTTACTATATCTCCTAACCCAGGAAGTAATATGATTCAACTTAGATTTGATTCTTACTTACAAGAAAAAGGAGTAGTAACTATATCAAATATTATAGGCAAGGTTGTCGATCAAGTTAATTATACACCGGGAACACAAGTGGTACAAGTGGATATAAATGCATTGACACCAGGCGTATATATGGCATCTTATATTAAAAATGGACTGGTAGGTACTAAGCTTTTTGTGAAAAACTAATGGATTGAATGAATTCCGACATCTGTATGGTGTCGGAATTTTTTTATGTATTGCCGGAATTGCATCCGTATGACTTATTACGGATAGTGAAAATACTATTTTTATTTCTTAGAAAAATTCTTATGTTGAATATTAAAAATGTCTTATTGATATGGACTTTTGCTATGTCAATCATTTTGTTGCCTGAAACAATTCACAGTCAAACAGTAAAGGGTCAGGTAACATCTGCCGAGGATCATGAACCACTGATTGGCGCCTCAATAATGATTTCTAATACCGGAAAAGGAACAGTCACGGACGTCGATGGGCGGTTTGTTTTGACCGACCTGCATTCCGGAGATAGCATTTACTTAAAATATATAGGGATGCAAGATGCTGTGGTTGTATATACCGGGCAAAGCTCGATACAAGTGTCCCTAACTCCCAACACAAAGGTTTTGGATGAAATGGTCGTTGTGGGCTATGGGTCACAGCGTCGTAGTGCCATCACGGGTGCTATCTCGGTCATTAAATCCGATGAAATATCATCTTCTCCTGCATTGCGTGTTGAACAAGCATTGCAGGGTAGGATGGCTGGAGTACAAGTAAGCCAAAATTCTGGCGCACCCGGAGCGCCTCTTACAGTAAGAATAAGAGGTACAGGAACAATCAACAACAGTGATCCTCTATACATTGTAGATGGTATTCCTGTGAGTGGATTGGACTTTCTCAATCCATCTGACATTGAATCAATCAACGTATTGAAAGATGCTGCTTCTGCGGCAATATATGGAGCAAGAGGCGCCAATGGTGTCGTGTTGATTAAAACCTTTTCTGGAAAGCGTAATCAGGATGGTATAGTGAGTTATTCTACTTATTACGGCATTCAGGATGCATGGCGTAAGCCACGACTGTTAAATGCAAGAGAATACGCTATTATTTCCAACGAAGCCCATATCGCTTCGGGCGTAACACCTTTGGCTGAATTCTCCAACCCCGATGCTTTGGGAGAAGGAACAGATTGGGTCGATGCAATTTTAAATTCAGCACCCACATCAGATCATCAGCTTTCAGTGACGGGGGGAACAGAAAAATCTACCTATACCCTTTCCGGTAGTTATTTTAATCAAGAAGGAATTATTGGCGGTAAGAAGGCAGAGTTTGACAGACTTACAGCACGACTCAATATGACGCATCAGGTGAAGCCGTGGTTACAGCTTGGTAATACATTAAATTATACCTGGCTTAACCGTGATGGCCTCACAGATAATAGTGAATTTAATTCACCGCTGATACGCGCCTTGAATATAGACCCTGTGACACCGGTACGCAAGGCGGACGGAACCTTTGCTTATTCGCCTTATACGGATACCGATATAGCCAATCCTGTTAATGCCATTGAACAAACTTATGACACATGGACGACCAATAGAGTCGTAGGTAGTGTATTTGCTGAGGCCGAGATATTAAAAAATCTCAAGGCGAGAACAACATTTAGCGTGGATAACACCTTTGCCAATGCTCGAAGGTTCTATCCTAAATTTGATTTAAGCGTAGATCCGGTCTTGGGTGATGCGCCCGCCACAGAAAAAAATCTGGTCAATTCAGTCGGTTTTAACGCCAATCGATGGAGTAATTGGCAATGGGAAAACACACTCAATTATTTGAAACAATTCGGGCGTGCCCATACAGTCAATCTTTTAGTAGGGACATCAGCCCTTTTGAATAAGCATTATTACAATGGTGGAGCCAATACCAATCTGCCTTCCAATAAATGGGAAGACGCCTATATCAGCAATACCATTGATCCTATTGCTTCACAATCGGCTTACGAAGGCGCCAGTGAGACTGCACTTAATTCATATTTTGGTCGTGTTAATTACGATTTTAAAAATACGTATTTTTTGACGGCTTCCATCCGGGCAGATGGCAGCTCTCGTTTTGGTACCAACAATAGATGGGGATATTTCCCTTCCTTTTCAGGTAGTTGGATCTTTACCAATAGTGGATTTTTAAATAATTATTTGACACTTGGTAAGCTTAGGGCAAGCTGGGGGCAGAACGGTAATGATAACATCGGCGATTATGGCTACACTTCGGTAGTTAATTCAGGCCAAAATTATGTCTTTGGACCCAATGAAGTTATAACCAATGGTAGTGTAGCCTTGGGGGCATCCAACCCTGACTTACGGTGGGAAACCAGCACACAAACCAATATAGGTCTTGATCTGGATTTGTTAGATGGACGATTAGAGGTTATTACGGATTACTTTATCAAAAACACATCAGATATGCTATATGCCATCCCTGTATTAAGTACATCGGGAACATCTGCTCCGGTGCAGAATGTAGCTTCTGCCATCAATAAAGGATGGGAGTTGGCAGCCTATTTTAAATCCAAATCTTCCGCCTCTCTTCAGTATAACATTGGCGGCAACTTGACCTTGATACACAATGAGGTTACCGACTTGGGCACAGGTGGTGAACCCATTAATACAGGACGGATTCAGTCGGCCAACTCTACCGTTGCAAGAACAGATGTAGGACAACCTCTTGCTTCTTTCTACGGTTATGTAACGGATGGAATCTTTCAGACACCGGAAGAAGTCGCCAATCATGCCTTTCAGGCTGAAGGGACAGCTCCCGGGGATATACGTTTTAAGGACTTAAATAATGATGGTGTCATAGATATCAACGATCGTACCTATATCGGCAACCCTATTCCAAAGATGACGTATGGTATAACCGGTAATTTGGCTTACAAAGGGATAGACCTGACTATGTTCTGGCAAGGCAGCTATGGAAATGATATTTACAATGGATCGGTGAGATATGACTTTACTTATGTCAATAGACCGAAGAGTACATTGGAAAGGTGGACTGGTCCGGGTACATCCAATTCTCAACCGAGAGTTGGATTGAGTGATCCCAATCAAAATGCCAGAGTTTCCGACCGATTTGTTGAAGATGGCTCCTATATAAGGTTGAAAAATATTCAATTGGGTTATTCCTTACCGGCATCTATACTTCGTAAGGTAGCTATCAAAGAATTGAGATTTTATGTAGCAGCTCAAAACTTAGTGACATTTACACAATATAGTGGTATGGATCCAGAAATAGGTGTCGTGGGCAGTGCTCTTGAGTTGGGTATAGATAAAGGGTTTTATCCGCAAGCACGAATATGGATGGTCGGACTAAATCTCAAATTTTAATCATATTACATAAATAGATATGGAAAAGTATAGTAGAATAATAATTGCCATAATAGCCATAATTACTTTTGTCTCATGCGGCAAAGATTTTCTTGACAAGAAACCTATAATTGGCGTGACATCCGACAACTTTTACAAGACGGAAGCAGATGCTATAGCAGCGGTAAATGCGGCGTATGGAGCACTTCAGTTTGAGATGAGTCCTGCCGGTCACTTCAGATGGTTTTGGGGAGATATTATGTCGGATGATTCAGAAAAAGGTGGCTCGGGAGATAATGATGTAGTCGAATTGTTGCAATTGGAGCAGTTCAAAGGTCCGACCAATACAGATATGTTGGATTCAGAATGGAATGCCGATTACGAAGGGATATATCGTGCGAATGTAGTGCTTGAAAAAGTTCCTGGTATCGAGATGGATGAAGTCTTAAAGCGCCGTATCCTTGCAGAGGCCAAGTTTATTAGGGCTTGGTTTTACTACAATCTCAATACGATGTTTGGTGGAGTTCCATTGGTGGACAAAGTCTTATCACCTTCCGAGTATAACCAACCCAGGGCTGAGGCATCAGTGATATGGGCATTGATAGAAAAGGATTTGACGGAAGCTATTGTAGATTTGCCGTTGAGGTCACAGTATTCATTGGCAGACCTGGGACGCATCACGCAGGGTGCAGCACGTGCTTTGTTGGCAAAGTCTTATTTGTTTCAGCAAAAGTATGCGGAAGCCTTGGTGCAGACGCAGGCTGTGATCCAATCCGGTGAATATACTCTTGTTCCTGACTATGGGACAATATTTACACGTGGCGGTGAGAACAACTCTGAATCAGTATTTGAAATCCAGTATATGAATGCCTCCGGTGGAAATTGGGGTAAGAATGCAGGTAATGAAGGGACATTTACCAATGTGTTTACAAGGCCAAGAGGGCAGTTTGCAGGATATGGATTTAATATCCCGACACAGGACTTTGTCGATGAGTTTAGTAAGGAAGGATTTGAAGACCCGAGGTTGAAGTACACCGTGTTTAGAATCGGCGACCAAATGGGTGATAGGGGTGTATTTACCCTCGCAAATGCGGGTGATGTGGGGTATTTATACCATCCTAGAAAATATTTTTCCAACCTGAGCGAAGATGCACCCTTCGGCGACCCTAATCCCAATGGTGGTAGCAATGATCGGGTAATTAGGTTTTCCGATGTTTTATTGATGGATGCAGAAGCTGCCTTTAAAACAGGCGATGAAGCAGGAGCTAAAACATCGCTAAATTTAGTCAGACAACGGGTGAAGGTGCCTGATGTGACTGCAACCGGTGAACAATTGCTGGAAGCGATCTATCACGAAAGGAGGGTAGAACTTGGATTAGAAGGCCATCGGTTTTTTGACTTGGTAAGAACAGGACGTGCAGCCGCTAAATTAGGGCCATTGGGGTACAAAGACGGAATAAATCAGGTCTTCCCAATCCCAAATAGCCAGATAGTATTGTCCAACGGTGTATTAAAACAAAATTCCGGCTACTGACACATCTTTTTGTTATAAGATACATTGAAATGTATGATTTACATAACAAGTATCAATAGTCATTTTGACTATTGTCAACCTAAAATATAAGTTCAATGAAAAAATATTTTTATTTCATCTTAATGGTCTCCTTTTTTCAAAGTTGTACTTCGACTTCGCAAAAAGATATTGACTTAGGTCCTTTGCCCGGCAAACCGGAATTTTCAGTCGAGTATGTACCCGGTGATAGCAATAAGGTCATCATTACTGACTTGTCGCAAGGAAATTTTATTCGATTGTGGAACATTGAAGGTGGTCAACCGGCAACATCAACTTTGACTTCGGATACTATTGTATTTTCCAAAAAAGGCGATTATAACATTACTTTATACATCTCGCAATCAGGAGGAAATGGTACTGCCTTTAATTCAAAACAGGTTCATATTGCCAACGACGTGACTTTGCCGTGTAGCGGTACTATGGGACTTCTAACTGGCAACTGTGGAGTTGCCGGAAAATGTTGGAAATTTTCTTCGGAAGCCGGTGCAATTACTGTAGGCGATACGTATGGAGCATCCAACTGGTATAAATCTCCGGCCAACGGACTTGTGCCTTCACAATATGATGATCGATATTGTTTTGAATTTAACGGCTTGAAGTTTGACTATCAGAACCAAGGTTTTACTGTCAATCCCTTTATCGGTTATGTCGATGAAGCCTATACACCTGTTCCGGGACCATTTTTCATAAGTACAGGAACGGGACCCAATGGAGAAGACCAGATAATCCTAACCAAAGGTCAGTTTATGGGCACACGAGACAGCTATAGTGAGTTGACCATCGTAAAGCTCACAGAAACAGAACTGGTTATCAGGACGCCATTTGCAGATAAAAATGGAGAAAAGGTTACACCCGGTTGGTTTGAATTTAAATATATAGCAGAATAATGTCGAGATACATTCTGATTATCATTTTATGTTCTATTGTAAATATATTGCCTGCGCAATTCAACCGCTTAGTGTGGAGTGATGAATTTGAGGGGGAGACGTCCATACCCGATAGTTTAAAGTGGGGTTATGACATAGGTGATGGATGTCCGGATAATTGTGGATGGGGCAATAGACAATTAGAATATTATACGGACAAACCGGCGAATGCTCGAATAGAGAATGGCTTATTGATTATTGAAGCGCATCGAATGCCTACCCACGGCCATCAATACAGTTCGGCGCGCATCCATACCCGTAAATCGGCTTCCTGGGATAAAGGAAGGATAGAAGTAAGAGCGAGGCTTCCACGAGGGAGGGGTGTATGGCCTGCAATATGGATGTTACCTGAGAAGTGGCATTATGGCGGCTGGCCACATAGTGGTGAAATAGACATCATGGAACATGTAGGCTGGGCTCCGGATTCTATCTTTGGTACCGTGCACACCCTCAATTACAACCATGTTAATGGAACGCAAAAAGGGCGGACAACCTATCTTCCTAACCTTTCGTTGCATTTTCACAACTATGGCATTATTTGGACAGAAAGGAAAATTGATTTTCTTATTGATGACCAAATATTTTTTACGTATGAAGATGATGGAAGAGGTTCGGGAAGTTGGCCATTTGATCAAAAATTTTATTTAATTTTGAATATTGCGGTGGGCGGAAATTTTGGAGGAGTGAAAGGAGTGGACGAAGCGGTATGGCCTCAAAGAATGGAAGTGGATTATGTCAGGATTTATCAATAAAATAAAGACTTTATCATGCACAAAAAATTGAATGGTTTCTTATTCATAATAATTGCGGGAATGTTGTTTTCATGCGACAAGACGGAGAGCCCTGTCGTAGTTGAAAAACCGGCGGTGTCCGTTGAGGATTTGGTCGTAGATGAAGGCAATACGGATCATGTCATCAACGTAAAGCTTAAACTTTCTGCACCTAGTCAGAATAACATCGTGTTGAGATACAGTACAAAAGATGTTATTGCCACGGCAGGGTCAGATTATGTAGCCCTGACCGATATGAGTACTATTATGAAACCCGGTGAAACAGAACTGTCGATTCCTATTACAATTAAAGGAGATAAGGTGAGTGAGCCGGATGAGACCTTTGAACTTGTTATTATTAGTGCTATAAATGCAACCGTTCAAAAAGCCAAAGCAGTTGTTACTATTAGAAATGATGATGCCGGTGATAATACGATTGTAGTACCCGCTTCAGGATATGTCACACCGGAATCGTACGATGGCTATACGCTCGCATGGAGGGACGAATTTAAAGGTTCTAGAGTGGACGAAAACAACTGGACATTTGAAATAGGCAATGGCTCTAATGGTTGGGGCAACAATGAGTTGCAATATTATAAAAAAGAAAATTCTTCTATCTATGCCGATGATTATCTGATGATTACAGCAAAGCAGGAACAAGTAGGGTCATTTCAATATACCTCCTCCAGATTAGTAACCAAGGGCAAAAAAGAATTTAAATATGGCAGAGTGGATATCAGGGCGGCTATGCCTATCGGTCAGGGTATTTGGCCGGCATTGTGGTCATTAGGCGCGGATTTTGAAACCAACCCTTGGCCCAACTGCGGTGAAATAGACATCATGGAGTTTTTAGGACACGAAGGTGGAAGAGTATATGGCACAGCACATTGGGGCAAGAGCGCACATAAAAGTAAAGGCAGCAGCACACTTTCCGGGTCAGAAGGTAACTTTCATGAGGCTTTTCATGTATTTTCATTGATATGGGAAAAGGATAAGATGGAATGGTATGTCGATGACAAAAAGTTTTTTACTATTTCAACAGCAGATATGGAAGGTCAGCCTTATCCGTTTAATAGTCCTCAATTTTTTATTATTAATTGTGCAGTCGGCGGCAATTGGCCGGGAAGTCCTGATGGCACAACGGTTTTCCCACAGCGATATTTTGTTGATTATATCCGGGTATTTCAGAAAAATTGAGAAAATAAAAGATGTGAATGTCCATTCGGAATCGGAAAAAGTGTTTTTACAAATGAATGGTTTATTGAACTCAAATTCAGAAAGCGAATTTTTTCAAAACCGGAAAATACTGATTATGATGAATGTCCCCCATGTGCGATTTGTATCAAAGGTTGATTACGAGTCGTTTATCGATGCTGCATTTTATAATGCGGAATTTAGGTTGAAGTCAAGATAATTACTATATTTATGGTTGACTGCATTTTAATTTTTCATTTTTATACAAAATCAATTTGAAATATGATATTTAAATGTACACAAAATCGATTATTCATGTTTTTCATGATGGGTTGTGGGTTGTTGCTATTTACTTTGCCTCCGGCAGAATTAAAAAGTAGCAATAGTATTGTCAGCAGCCAACAAGCTGTGGTCAAGGTGAAAGGCGAGGTGACTGAAGGAGATGGAACTCCGATAGTAGGCGTCACGGTTCAAGTCAAAGGTGCCAATCAAGGCACTGTCACAGATGTTGATGGTCGCTTTACATTAGATGTTCCGGAAGGTAGCATCTTGGTTTTCTCATCGGTCGGATTTAAAACCCGTGAAATCCCGGCAACAGTCGATATGACAATCGTATTAGAATCGGATAATAAACTGTTGAATCAGGTTGTCGTGGTAGGTTACGGTAGCCAAAGTAAACGGAATGTTACCGGCTCGATTTCTTCTATCGACGGGGATGAATTTGCGGATAGACCGGTGTTTTCGACAGCTCAAGCTTTACAAGGGAAAGCAGCCGGAGTTCAAGTGACACAGCCGTCCGGAAAGCCGGGAACAGAGTTTTCAATCCGAATAAGAGGAACGAATTCGGTCAATGCCAATAATGACCCTCTCTATGTCATTGACGGCATTCCTACTACCGACACAAGGGGACTTAATACCAACGATATTGAATCCATACAAATACTGAAAGATGCCGCCTCGGCTTCTATTTATGGTGCACGGGCTTCCAATGGCGTTGTCCTCATTACCACTAAGAAGGGCGCATCCGGTAAGTCCACAACCACATTTAATACATATTGGGGATTTACCAACTTAGCCAAAAAAATCGACGTCCTCGATGGAAAGCAATATATTCAATATATGCAAGATAGGGGAGAAGCCATCAGCCAGGATAATGCCAATACTGACTGGCAAAAAGAAACCTTTGGCACAGGAATCAATCAAAATTATCAACTTGCTTTTTCGGGAGGAACAGATCAAGCTCGGTATTACTTATCCCTGGGATACCTTGGTGATAAAGGTATGGTCAATCCGGCATCCTTTAAACGCTATTCTGCCAGACTTAACATCGACTCTAAGGTCAACAAATGGTTGACGATAGGCTCTCATATCAACTTTTATCGTACCAATACCTATAATGCGGGTGATAATGCAAGCTCCGGCCGTGGAGGAATTATCCTTAGTGCGCTGAATAGTCCGCCTAATCTGGGAATATATGATGCTAATAATCCAAAGCAGTTTTCTACTAATCCTTTTCAGGCATCTTGGGAAACGCCATTGTCATACATGTGCCGTGAGGATATCAACAGCAATAATCGCTTCTTGGGCAATGTGTTTGCTGATGTTCAACTTTTCAAAGATCTTAAATTCAGAACCAATGTGGGAGCCGATATTTCCAATGGAGTATATGAATTTTATGTTGATCCCATCCGGACTGTCTATGGAAGGCAAAATCATGGGATTTCCAATTTGGCAAAATGGGAATATATGAGTCTGTTGAATGAAAATACACTGACTTATTCCAAATTCTTTGGACACCACAGTTTGACCGCTTTATTAGGGATGTCTATTCAGGACAACAACTATGGTCACGGTTATATCAACACCAAAGACGTGCCGGATGCACCGGTAAAGACGACGAATGCCGGTAATCAAATTGAAGGAGCAGGCAATACAAAGACAACCTCCGCCATCGTATCGCAGTTTGGAAGGGTTATGTATGATTACGACACCAAATACCTGATTACAGCCGCTATTAGGCGTGATGGATCCTCTAAGCTTGCTGCAGGAAACAAATGGGATGTTTTTCCTTCCTTCTCAGCCGGATGGCGTATTTCACAGGAATCGTTTTTCAGTAACATGGACTTTATCAATGATTTGAAAGTCAGAGGGGGTTGGGGTCAGACAGGAAACCAAGAGGGATTGAGCGACTTTGCAGCCTTTGGATTACTTGATTTTTCACGCATCACACCGGGCAATGTGCTTATAGGACCGGGCATCCGAAGGCTCACAATTGCCAATCCTGACCTGACTTGGGAAAAGACTACCCAGAGCAATGTGGGTATTGACCTGACGACCTGGAATAATAGATTGACATTTACTGCCGATGTTTATTGGAAAAAGACCAATGGACTTATAATGTCTATCCCACTGCCATCGAGTGTCGGGGTAGAACAGCCCTTTGTGCGTAACGATGGTGTGCTGACCAATCAAGGTGTTGAGTTTTCTGTTTCTAGCCAAAACTATAAAAATAGCAGACTCACATGGACGACGGACTTCAACATATCTTTTAATAAAAATGAAGTCACAAAGCTCGAATTGCAAAAGGTTTATGACTATGCAGGAATATATAGCAATGGACAATCGGCAATCCGGATGACAGAAGGCCGACCATTGGGCAGTTTCTTTGGATATATCTCAGAGGGTGTTGACCCCGAATCCGGAAACATTGTATATAAAGACTTGGATAACAATGGTATTATAACTCCTGACGATCGAACATTTATAGGGCAGGCAGCGCCTAAATTTATTTATGGAATGACCAATAATCTATCATTTATGGGCTTTGACCTCAATGTTTTTATACAAGGCATACAAGGAAATCAGGTTTTCAATGCTACTAAGATGGACTTAGAAGGTATGTTTGATAGTAAAAATCAATCCGCTAATGTCCTTGACCGTTGGCAAAAACCGGGTGATATCACCGAATTGCCAAGAGCTAATGAAGCAGGCGATGGAAATCTGGATAATATTCATAATTCAACCCGCTTTGTCGAAGACGGCTCATTCCTAAGGTTGAAATCAGTGACGCTTGCATATAACTTCCCTCAAAGGTTGCTGTCAGATATCAAAGTACAGAATCTGTCCATTTATGCGACAGCTCAAAATCTGTTGACCTTCACAAAGTATTCGGGTTTTGATCCGGAAGTCAATGCTTACGGAGTGAATAGCCGAGGGACTGAATTTGGCGTGGATTATGGAACCTATCCACAGACGAGACAGATTATTTTTGGTTTAAACATCACATTTTAAATTAATATTTAATATCATGTATAAATATTTAATAATGAAAAATATATTTCCAACTATTGGATTGCTTTTATCTCTATTTTTACTTTCATCGTGCGATAGTGTGTTAGATAAAGAGCCATTATCCCAATTGATAGACAAGTCAAGTGATACTAGCTCGGTGTTTACCGATGCGGATGCAGAATCTGCTATGGCAGCTGCTTACAGTGGATTAAAGACGTCACAGGCAGAGTTATTGATGTTGGATTATTATGTCAATGGTGATGCACAGTCTGATAACTCCTATGCAGGAGCGGACAATCCCAATAATTTTCAAATTGACGATTACAAAATTTCTTCGACCAATAATAATGTGTCAAGGGATTGGAAATACTATTATGGATTGATTGCTTTATGCAATAATGTCATAGAGAAGGCTCCTTCAGCTGTGGGAATAAATGCAGATAGAGCAAAAGAAATGGTAGGAGAGGCTTCTTTTCTGCGTGGATGGTTGTATTTTGGTATGGTTCAATTGTGGGGTGGCGTCCCCGTGGTGACAAAGCCGGTACCCGAGATAACTTCTAAAAATTTTGCAGAGGTGTATGGGTTGTTGTATCCGGATCGGAAAACTCAAGAGGAGGTATATGCTCGAATAATCGAGGATTTAAATACCGCTATTGCCCAAGCTCCCGTCGCGTATGGGCCTACTAAGATGAGAGGTACAAAAGCTGCGGCACATGCGGTTTTGGCGAAAGTATATGCCACCATAGAGCCTCATGACTGGTCTAAGGTCAATGAGCACTGTGATGCTGTAATTGCATCCGGATTTAGTTTGCTTCCGGCTTATGAAAGTCTTTGGGATGGTAATCATGAAAATAGTTCTGAAGCGATATTCGAATTGGATTGTACCAACTGGAATACGGGTGGCAACTGGGGGTCATCGATGTTTGTCGGGACGGACTGGAAGAAATTTAATACACCGACTCATGATTTGGTGGATGCATTCGATGCTGCGGGTGATGTAGTCAGAAAGAAGAGCAGTATCAAGTTTCAGAAAATATCGTCCTGGACGGATGCATATTGGGATATCAATAATTTTCCATTTTGTAATAAGATGAGAAATACGACGGGTAGTCAGAATCAGATATTTATCCGTCTTGCTGATATTTACTTGTTGAAGGCTGAAGCGTTGACAGAATTGGGGCAGTTGGATGGCACTTCGGGAGCGGCCTATTATGTTAATCTGGTGCGAAGTAGAGTCGGCTTACCTGCCACAACAGCAGTAACTACGGATGATATGAGGGCAGCAATAGCCTTGGAAAGGCGTCTGGAGCTTGCATTTGAAGGTCATAGATGGTATGATTTGAAGCGAACCGGAAAGGCAATATCTACGATGACGGCTCTTGGATACAATTTGACGGAGAATAAGCTACTATGGCCGATACCACAAGGTGAACGAGACAAAAATGTCAATTTGACTCAGAATCCGGGTTATTGAGAAAACGAAAATTTTTAATTAAAAAATTGGGACTAAGGTTGTTTCATTATGCAGCCTTAGTCCATCATTACATTAAGAATAATATGTTCAGGGAAACAAATATTTCTAAAGCTGCACTCTTATTAATTGTTTTGATATTGACGTCATTTAAATGTTCCAAGGATGATCCTGATCAGCCGGTGACACCGACAGTTAAATCTGATGTGGCGTTTTATATGACGTCTGCCGATCAGAGCGCATTGTTGCAGCGACAAAACCTCAATTTGGTTTTTTCTACCAAGACCAATTCATATCCGGTATTGAAGGTTGACAGTGCACAGAGATTTCAAGAAGTTGACGGCTTTGGATATAGTTTGACAGGTGGCAGTGCAATCGTGTTGAATCAGTTGTCCACCGCAGAGCGTGGCAAGATACTACATGAATTGTTTTCAGATGATTCTATTGGAATGGGAGTGTCTTATTTAAGGATATCCATCGGCGCTTCTGATTTGGATCCTGCGCCATTTTCATACGATGATTTACCGGCGGGAGAGACGGATATTAATTTAGAAAAATTCAGCCTGGAACCCGATAGGAAGAACCTTATACCCGTCCTGAAAGAAATATTGGCTATTCGTCCCGATATTAAAATAATGGGTTCGCCATGGAGTCCGCCAGCATGGATGAAAACCAACAACAATACCAAAGGAGGCAGCTTGAAAAAAGAGTATTTCCCTACGTATGCACAATATTTTGTAAAGTATATTGAGGGGATGAAGGCGGAAGGAATTGTAGTTGATGCCATAACAATCCAGAATGAGCCACTTCATCCGGGCAATAATCCGTCGATGCTCATGGAAGCTGTGGATCAGCGTGATTTTATCAAAGACCACTTGGGACCGGCATTTCAGGCGGCCGGAATAAAAACCAAAATAGTTATATGGGATCATAATTGTGACAATCCGGGCTATCCGATTTCTATATTGAATGACCCGGCGGCAAAACAATTCATTGATGGATCGGCATTTCATCTTTATAATGGAGAAATAACCGCCTTGAGTACGGTACATGATGCGCATCCAGATAAAAACTTATATTTTACAGAGCAATGGACAGGTAAGAATGAGTCATTTTCATCTAATTTTATGTGGCATACACAGCATGTCGTCTTAGGGTCTTTACGCAATTGGTCACGTATCGTACTTCAATGGAACCTAGCTAATGATGCCAATTTTGGTCCGCATACAGACGGTGGATGTACTGAGTGCAAAGGTGCTCTGACGATAGGCAATGAGATTGTCCGCAATCCGGCATATTACATAATAAGTCAGATATCCAAATGGGTGCCACCCGGTAGTGTACGCATTTACAGTGATATATTGCCGAATATGCCGAGCGTAGCTTTTCTCACTCCGAAAGGAAAGAAAGTCTTGCTTGTATTGAATACGTCACAATCAAGTCAATCTTTTAATATTGAGTATAAAGGTCACCGTGTCACGGCATTGCTCAAAGGACAGTCTGCGGGGACATTTGTATGGTGATGAGTGGCGACAGTAAGAGCCGAATACCCAATATTTAAGCCGGTATTTGACTCGATTTAGGAGGAATGTGGGCTATATCATAATTGTAAATCAACTCTTTTTGAAAATAAAAGTAGTTTCTTTATTTGCCATCCATTGTATCGCTTTAAATACCCCAACGACATTAATAATTATTCCCAATGGAATTCCAATTATGTAATCTGTGGTTGTTACCAAATGTTCCTGATGGATGATTTTAAAAAAGAAATAAACACAAGGGGTAAAAAACAACCAACTTGTTGCCATGCCTGCGTTGTATAGCGTTCTGCCCTTAATGTTAAAAACAAAAGTATGCGCAATGATGTTGCCTAAAGAAACGAGAATGGTCGCCATCCCCAGCCATATAGACTGTTGTCCGGCCAATGCTGCTAGGAGATAAGTCAACCATCCGATAAAAACATTGATTACCAGTGAAGTGTTGGTATTTAAAGGAAACCTGTCCGGGATATTGCTCTTAAACATTACCTTATTTACCATTTCGGGAAAAGTACCGACAATCCTATATTCTTCAAGCTGATGAAAGAAAAGGGACACTATGCTTAACCACATTAAAAGTTGGTAATGGGTTAAATGGGATTGGTACCAATAAAGAAGGGGGATAGCTACTATTGCTAATATGCCTCCAATGTCATACCAATGTCTTCGTAAAAAATTCATTCTTTTATATTTTATCCCGATTTGACTTTTAATATAGACCAATTGATGGAAAATTTATATTGGCTTATTTAAAAGTATCATCGGTATTACGATTGTATAAAAGAAAAATAGATAGGTCTATTTTACTTTTACAATTGTATAATACAACAGGATTTTCCCCTGAATAGTTTGTCAACCTATATTCCGCATTTGAAAGTGTTGAATCGATAAAGGATTCTTAATCAATGATTTCAAAAAATCATTGAAACGACTAATACATCAGGAAGTCCCTCATAATCAGCAATATACTGTTTTTCAAAACCTTTATTGTTGAATTTGGATTTAGTATGAATATAATAAGTTACGAAAATTATTCTATAATACCTTTCGTGATAAGTTGCAAATCCTTGAGGTTGATAATTTCTTCAACCGTCTGCAAAAAGAATGAAAAAATGACATTTAGTTCTATTGTTAAAATTATTATTATAGGGTTGATCCCGTCTCTACTTTTTTCTCAATCGATTCTATCATCGGAAGATAGCCTTACCACAATGCGTATATGCAATCAACTGGATGATGCACTAATTAAAAAAGATACGACAACTTTAAAATTATTATTGCATAGAGAGCTGAGTTTCGGTCATTCGAATGGCTGGATAGAGACAAAAGCCAGTTTGTTGAAAGACCTCCCTGCCAGTAAAGTGGACTATAATCAATTTCAGCGTTTAAATAATTGTGTTATTCGCCCTATTACCGAGCAACTAAGGATGGTGAGGCGGGATATTAAAGCCAGTGGGACATACAAGGGAAAAGCCTTTGTAGTAAATTTACGAGTAATGGAGATATGGCTGTATGAGCAAGAGCGGTGGCAGTTAGTTGCCCGACAAAGTGTCGATTTTAGCACATAGTAAAACCATAATTTGGCAAATGAGATTTGTTGAGTTTGCAATTCCGAGTTTGGGAAATATTCTGAATGTGTAAATCATTTAGGATTGAATATAAGCATTCGTTTATGAGTCTTTTAGCGATACATTGGAATTTGTTGCACTTTTAGGTTGTACAGGATAAGTTTATGCGTAACACAAATTGATATCTCCGTAATAAAAGATTCCGTTAGAAAAATTGTTAATATTTTTTAACCCAAAGCCTTCTATCTTTCGATGAAGTCATTGACTTTGGTAAATTTCACCTACCTTTGCAGCCTCAAATTTAGATTTATTGATATGTCAACACTGAGTAAAACCTATAGCCCACGTGATATTGAAGAAAAATGGTATGCCCATTGGATGAATAAAGATTACTTTCATTCTACGCCCGACGACCGCGAATCTTATTCGATAGTCATACCTCCGCCTAATGTTACTGGTATTCTACACATGGGTCATATCCTCAACAATACCATTCAGGATATTCTCATTAGAAGAGCTCGTCTTAGTGGTAAAAACGCTTGCTGGGTGCCCGGCACTGACCACGCATCTATCGCTACTGAAGCCAAGGTGGTTAAGTGGTTGCGCGAAGAAAAAGGCCTTAAAAAGTCCGACTTGACTAGAGACGAGTTTCTTTCTTATGCCTGGGAATGGACTGATAAGTATGGCGGCATAATCCTCAACCAGTTAAAGAGATTGGGTGCCTCATGTGATTGGCAGCGCACTGCATTTACCATGGACGATGTGCGAAGCAGGGGTGTGATGAAGGCATTTGTAGATCTCTATCATAGAAATAAGATTTTTAGAGGATTGCGTATGATCAACTGGGATCCACAAGCCCAGACCGTTCTTTCCAACGAAGAAGTGATTTATGGTGAAGAAAATGCAAGATTGTTTAAGCTAAAGTATGTCCTCGAAGACGACAACTCTAAGTACATCACCATCTCGACTCAAAGGCCGGAGACTATTATGGCCGATGTTGCCGTGGCAGTTCACCCGGATGATGAGCGTTATCAATCATTGATTGGAAAAAAAGTTCTTATTCCTCTCATTAATAAGCCCATCCCTATTATTGCCGACACGTATGTTGACATAGAATTTGGAACAGGTGCGCTTAAAATTACCCCTGCTCATGATATCAATGACTACGAATTAGGACAAAAGCACGGACTTGAAGTCATCGATATCCTTAATGATAATGGCACGCTCAATGAAAAAGCTATTATTTTAATCGGGCAAGATCGCTTTGATGCAAGAAAGAACATCATTAAAATGCTCGATGAAGGAGGATTGATGGAGGGTAGTATCGATTATCGTACAAATATAGGGCGTTCTGAAAGAACCAATGCTGTTGTTGAACCCAAGCTCAGTCTTCAATGGTTTGTTGATATGGATTCTTTAGCAAAGCCCGCTTTGGATGCTGTAAAAATAGGTGAGATACATTTTTATCCAAAAAATCAAGTGAATACCTATAATCATTGGTTGGAAAATATTCGAAATTGGTGTATAAGTCGCCAATTGTGGTGGGGACATCGCATACCGGCTTATTATTATGGTGATGATGTATTTGTCGCTCTGAGTAGGGAAGAAGCTGAACAAAAAGCTCGAGAAAAATTTGGAGAAGCCTTTGATACAAATCTCTTAGTTCAGGATGAAGACGTATTGGATACTTGGTTTTCGAGCTGGCTTTGGCCAATAACCGTGTTTGATGGGTTTTCGGATCCAAAGGAGTACAACTACTATGTCCCCACCAATACTCTTGTCACCGGTTGGGATATAATCTTCCTGTGGGTGGCACGAATGATTATGGCGGGTTATGAGTGGAAGCAAGAACGTCCATTTAATGACGTGTATTTTACAGGAATGGTGCGTGACAAGCAACGCCGTAAAATGAGTAAATCTTTGGGAAATTCTCCGGATGCCCTTGGATTGATTGATACCTATGGAGCCGATGGCGTACGGTTTGGAATGATGTCATCTTCGCCGGCGGGTGGGGATTTATTGTTTGATGAAAAGCTGTGTGAGCAGGGTCGCAATTTCTGTAATAAGATTTGGAATGCGCTGAGATTGGTTACTTCATGGGAAACTGTGTCTGAAGTAGGTGCTGGGATTCGTGCCAAAAACAAACTTGCTTATCGCTTGATGCGGCAAAAAATCAATGAAGTACAGCTTCAAACAGAAATTAATTTTGAAAGCTACCGTCTTTCTGAAAATTTAATTCTGATATACACGCTGATTTGGGATGATTTCTGTGCTTATTATTTAGAAATGATTAAGCCGGAATATGGTAGCCCAATTGATGAAGAGACATTGAAGGAAGCCAACACTTTGCTTTCAGATTTGATGATAATCCTTCATCCATTTATGCCATTTATTTCTGAAGAGGTATATCAAAATGTAAAGACAGAAAGTATGCCAGACTGCATAGTAAGTCGTTATCCGGAGACTTTTGAAAAGAATGAGGTGTTGCTACAGAGTTTTAATTTTTTCAAAGACTTTGTTACTCAAATTAGAGATATTCGCAACAGAAATGGATTGAAACAAAGGGAAGAGTTGCCTGTGTTCTTGGAAGGCCAGTTCCATGAATATATGGCCTTGGAGGGTTATGCTCAGCTGGTTGAATCCATTGCCTATGTATTCTTACATCAAGTGAATGATCTCGATTCTCAGCAATCTGTTTCGACTCTGGTACATACGATAAAGGTTATGGTTCAGATACCTAATAAAGGGGTTAATAAGGAAGAAGCAAAAGTCGAAATATTGGAAAAAATAAAATATTATGAAGGCTTTGTTCAGGCAATTAATAAAAAGTTGGGAAATGCCAAATTTGTCGAAAATGCCCCTGCTGATGTTATTGAAAAGGAAAGGAAGAAACTTGCGGATAGCTTATCCAATATTGAAAGTCTGAAAAAGGAATTGGAGTAAGCAAGATGTCCTGGGATAATTTTACATGGATGAAAAAACAAATGAGAATAAGTCGTTGTTAATGTAGAAATCTACAATCGTTTAAGGATTTTTTTTAATTAATCAAGAAAAAATAATATTATGGCATTAGCAAAAGCATTATTGTCTGAAATTGAGCATGAATCAAAGAGTACGCGAAAATTACTGGAACTTGTACCGGTAGAGCATTTTGATTGGCGTCCGCACGAAAAATCTATGACTTTAAAAGGATTGGCAATTCATATAGCCCAATTGGCAAGTTATCCCGGAATAATATTAAGTTCTCCTTACCTTGATTTTGCAGAGAATACAATTAAAAAGCCGGAAATTGACACAACTGAAGACTTGTTAAAGGTATTTCAACAAGGGAATGATGCCACATTGAATGCAATTCGTTCTGCCGATGAAACGGTATTTAATCAAAATTGGATTCTTAGAAAAGGAGAACACCTTATCTTAGATGCGCCACGGAGTGTCGCTATTCGACAGATGGGACTTAATCATTTGTACCACCATAGGGCACAGCTGGGAGTCTATCTTAGATTGTTGAATATTCCCATTCCCGGTATGTATGGACCAAGTTCTGATGAGATGGCGCAATTTAATAGATAAAATTGGGATTGATGCATGGTGGAGTCTGAATGCTTTGGTTGAGTATAAACTATATATTTGACAAATAAGAGGCAGAAATCATTTAGAAAAGTTGATATCTGAGTACTTGGCAAAATACCTGTTTTGAAGTTTACATAACGGTGCTAAGTAGAATATTTTATACCCAATTGATTTATAAACACGAATTCAGCAATAAAGGTTTTTAAAAACCGTATAGTGCGGATTATGAGTTATTGTGCATGCTTTTTTAACTATTTTATGCGTATTTATGTTATTATTTTATAAGGCAAAAAGTAAAATTAATTTGAACTAAAAAAGTAAATGAAAAAGTTAAATTATCCATTATGCTTTTAAAAACTGACAAAATAGATACAATGAAAAAGATCCTTCTTCCAACAGACTTTAGTGATACCGCTGATAAAGCCCTTCAAGTAGCTGCCAAAATCGGTAAAATTGAAAATTCAGAAATCATCTTGATGCACACCTCATTGCCAACAGAAGGAGTTAATAGCAATGTCTATGCGGCGATTTATGTCCATGAATACTTAGAAACAAAAAGGCGAAATCTTAAATTACTTGCCGAAAAAGTTAAAGAAAGTGGATATTCAGGAAGCATACAGACAGATAACAAAGTTGATTTTACGGTGCCTGCTATAGTCAATGCATCTGAAGAATTTGACGTTGATATGGTTGTGATGGGATCAACCGGTTCAAGTGGATTGGCAGGGATTTTAATAGGGAGTGTTGCCAGTGGGGTTTTGGCGAAGATTGAAAAGCCGCTCTTCCTGATAACACACGACTTTGTGCTTCCGGAAGAAGGCAATCTACTCATAGGTACAGATTACAAAACAGATATCAACGATGATTCACGTGAAATACTAAGGTTTTTTAAAGAAAAACTTAATTTTAAATTACACCTCATACATATAGCCGGCGATGAAGCGGATGAAGAGGTGCTCAATAAAGATCCTTTTGTTTTACATAACTTTGATGATTTAATCGATACTTCTGTGGAAGTTCCCGGATTTAAAGTAGAAAAAGCTCTTATGGTGATCCAAGAAAGATACCACAACGCTGTATTATGTACAATTACGAGGAAGAAAAATTGGTTTGGAAGTTTGTTTTCACATAGTGTATCCAAGTCATTATCTCATTATACCGATATACCACTGCTTTGTCTCCAAGCTAAATAAAGATTATTTTTGTTGGTGTTAACTTAAAAGGGCAAATGAGTAATTCAATAGAGTGGACTGACTTTATAAAGGTTGAGATGAGAGTCGGTACAATTATCAGTGCAGAAGCATTTACGGAAGCAAAAAAGCCTGCCTATAAAATTGTCGCTGATTTTGGAGAGCATGGCCTCCGAAAGTCATCTGCTCAGATAACCCGGCTTTATACACCGGAAGAACTGATAGGAAAACAAATTATTGCCGTATTAAATTTCCCGCCCAAACAAATAGCCAACATGCAAAGTGAATGCCTTATTCTTGGTGCGGTCGATATGGATGAAGTAACGTTATTGTCCACAGATAAACCCGTAAAAAACGGCTTGCAAATCGGATAAATACTATGCATCATATCCAACTGATACAGACCATATTGTACGTCGCTGACCAGGAAAGAAGTGCAAGATTTTATACCGGATTATTTAGGAAAAAACCTGATTTGGATGTTCCGGGGATGACCGAGTTTTGTCTCGCTGATAATTGTAAATTGGGTCTTATGCCGAGTAAAGGAATTTCTAAAATATTGAAGGATAAGACTCCTCATCCTGATTTGGGGAGCGGTATCCCACGGTGTGAGCTATATTTTTATGTCGAAGACATTGAATTTGAATTCGAGAATGCAGTCAAAGTCGGAGCATCCCTTATAAGTCCAATAGAAGATCGGGATTGGGGAGATAAAGTTTGTTATTTTGCCGAAATGGATGGACATATCATCGCCTTTGCCAGAAAAAGTTGACATGATCATGATACAATTATTTTTTTGAAATTGATTACCATGTAGTAAATATAATGTTTCGAAGCAATAAGCCATTGACATGTGAAATAATGCAATTGACAACTATTTGGGTTAAATAAAAGTTAAATTAGGCTTTTATTATGAATTTGTTTTTAACTTTACAATTGAAACTTTAATTATTAAACCTAAAATCTTATAAAAATGAAATCACTCAATTATGTTACTCTGTTCTTTACTTTCATTACTGTAATTGCATCTCCTATGATAGGTGGTGTTTGTGCTTTTGGTCAATCTGATTCAACGCAGATAAAAAAAGACTCTATTTTGACTGATGCAAATCTTGAATTAAGGATACAAGAATTGAAAGCAGAAATTATGCAATTGCAAAAGCAAATTGATAAGTATGATAAGAAGGTAAAACCACATACAAAGCAAATGATAACTGGTCGAATAGTTGGAGGTTTGAGCTTAAGTTTTCTTGGGGCTGGTTTGATTTATGCTGGTAGTGGTGAAGATTTTGATTTTTTTAGTTTACCGTTGTATATTGGAGGTTTTGGAGCAACAATACCTGGGCTTATAATATTATTTTATAATATTGATCAATTGAATAAACTAAAAAATCGGGAAAGACAACAATCAAAAGTATCCTTTGGAATCCAAACAAATGGCATTGGTATTGCCTATAAGTTTTAGCCCGAATTTATATTATATATGAAGTATTGGCTTTAAATAAATTGGAGCTAACTTTAAGTTAAGTTGGATACAATATTGTTAGACCGGAATATTTTTGGATCTATTTTCACAAAAAAAAGAAAAAAAATATTTTATTCAGTACATTTATTCCTTTATAAACCCGACGTCAGCATTATAGGTTTTGAAAAGCCGTATGGCGCTGATTATGAGGTAGGTCTCGGTGTGCGAAGTGTGTCAAAGTTTTTTTTAAACCATTGATTACGAGTCGTAAATCGATTCTGCATTAAGCTAATGCCGAATTTGGGTTGAAAATAAGCGGAAGTAGCTCATCCGGTAGAGTGACAGCTTCCCAAGCTGTAGGTGGCGGGTTCGAGTCCCGTCTTCCGCTCCCTATGTTTTGTACCAAATTGATTTAAATCATTAGATACAATGCCAATAGAATATGGCATCAATAGACGAGTTTTAATTATTTGATGAAGGTAGTGCGTTAAAATATGTTTAAATAGTCTCTTATTATAAATTTGTTTTTAACTTTACAATTGAGCTGTAATTATTAATAGTTAAATTCTTATAAAAATGAAATCACTTAATTCCATTGCTCTATACTTTACCTTCATTACTTTTATTGCATCCTCTATGATAGGTGGTGTTTGTGCTTTTGGTCAATCTGATTCAACGCAGATAAAAAAAGACTCTATTTTGACTGATGCGAATTATGAATTAAGGTTACAAGAATTGAAAGCTGAAATTATGCAATTGCAAAAGCAAATTGATAAGTATGATAAGGATAAAAAACAATATACAAAGCAAATTGTAACAAATCGAATAGCCGGAGGAGTAACTCTATGTGTTATGGGGCTAAGTTTGTTCATTGGTGGAAGTAAGGAAGAGTCTGGTATTTTAACCGTTCCGCTTTACATTTCGGGTTTTGTAGCAACAATTCCAGGACTTATATTGATTCTTGTTAACATTAGTAAAATGAATAAACTAAAAAATCAAGAAAGGCAACAATCGAAAGTATCCTTTGGAATCCAATCAAATGGCATTGGTATTGCCTATAAGTTTTAACCCGAATTAATATTTAAGGTGAAGTATTGGCTTTAAGCAAATTGGAGCTAGCTTTAAGTTGGATACAATATTGTTAGACCGGAATATTTTTGGATCTATTTTCATAAAAAAAATAAAAAAAATATTTTATTCAGTACATTTATTCCTTCATAAACCCGAAGTCAGCATTAAAGGTTTTGAAAAGGCGTATGGTGCTGATTGAGAGGTAGGTCTCGGTGTGCGAAGTGTGTCAAAGTTTTTTTTAAAACATTGATTACGTATCTTACATCGATTGCACATTTGTCTAATGCGGAATTTGAGAAAAATGATTTGATTTCAGCGTATAACTTATGTCAATGAAGTTAACTTTATGCATAATAAATATTTTGTTTGTGACAATGCTCACAGCACAAATAAGCAAGACAGATAGTCTGGATGTCTTAGTAAAAAAAGAAACCAATCCCTCCAAGCGATTAGAGCTAATAAAAACACTCACTGATATAGCCTTTGGGTCCGATTTAGAACAAGCTAAAAAGTATGCTTTACAAGGTGTTAGACTCGCTGAAGATTTAAAGGATAAACAATGGCAGCCTCGTTTCTACGAAATGTTGGGTAGGATGTATGCCAACCTATTGGTGCTGGATTCTGCAACCTTTTACTTCAACAGAGCCTTGAATGGGTATATCTCAGTGGATGATAAAAAAGGTCAAGCGACTACATATTTCAAGATTGGTTGGGTACACAAGCGCAAAGGGGAGCTGAAAGAAGCGATGCAAGTCGATCTCCGGGCACTGAGATTGATGGAGCAACTCAAAGATAAGTCAGGTATTGCGGGCGCAATGAACCGGATTTCCGAGGACTTAGCCCGCCAGGAACGAACGAAGGAGGCACTGGAATATGCAAAAAAGACCATAGAATTTTCCAAGAAGAATAAAATAGACATCGAGCTCGCTTATGCATACAAGTCGGCAGGAGATGCAGAGATTGCTATGTATCACCCAAAAGAGGCATATATGCATTACGATAGCGCTATGACCCTCTTTAAAAAAATGGGTGAATCCGCCTTTACCATTGTCAATATCAAAAATGACCGCGCAAATGCGTTGAAACGAATGGGGAAATGGAAGGAGGCGCTATTAGAGTACATGGAATGCCTGAAAATGGCTGAAGAAATCAATTACGAGAATAATATCTATGTCTGTTATGCCAATATCGGTGAGGTGAACACACTGCTCGGCAATTATCCTGAGGCATTGAAGTATCAATTAAAAACTGTAGCACTCCAAGAAATGAATAAGGATATTTCCAACTTGACTGAAAATTATGGTCATGTAAGTACAATTTATGAAAAAATGGGCGATTATAAAAATGCCTTGAAGTATCAGAAGCTCGCCCGGACAATGCGTGACAGCACTGCCAAGATAGAGAGTGATCAAGCTATGTCGGAGTTGATGACTCAGTACGAAACCGATAAGAAGAATAAGACCATAGCTTTTCAAAACGCTACTATCGCCCAACAAAAAAAGATGCAGTCACTGTACATCGCGATAGCATGTTTGCTGGCAATTATCTTATTTGGTCTATATTATTCTTTTCAAAAAAGACAGAAGAAAAATGAGCAATTAACTCGGCTCAACAATGAACTGGATAAGAGAAATCATCAAAATGAATTATTGCTCAAAGAGATTCACCATCGGGTTAAGAACAATCTCGAATTGGTAAAGAGTCTCCTCTCCCTTCAATCTGCCCAACTGAGTGATGCAGCATCACGGGAGGCGATGCAAGCTAGTCAGAATAGGGTTCAGTCGATGGGCATCATCCATCAGAAGCTTTATCAGGGTGAGAACTTAGGAAGTATAGAAATGAAGGATTATTTTGTTAATCTGGGTGAAGGAATATTAGACAGCTTTAATGCAGAGGATAAGGTGAAAATCGAATGTGCGATGGAAACACTCGAACTCGATGTGGATACCGCTGTTCCCATCGGTCTTATCGTCAATGAATTACTGACCAATGCACTTAAATATGCCTTTCCGGAAACCGGGTCAGGGCATATTTCCATCAGTTTGGCACGTATAGATCCTGAGGTTCTTACACTTCGAGTGAAGGACAATGGCGTAGGTAAATTGCCGGGAATAAAACCTCATGGTACGGGTTTCGGCTCTCAATTAATCCATTTATTGACTTACCAACTCAATGGTACCATGATAGAGCATAATGAACAGGGTACGGCGGTGGAATTTCAATTTCGTATAAAATCTGCAGCCTGATGCATTCCCCAGCAAGGATATTAATCGTAGAAGATGAGATGATTATCGCTGCCAATCTCTCGTTGCAATTGACTAATTTAGGGTATGAAGTCTGCGGTATCATCCCGAGGGGCGAAGAAGCCTTGTTGCATATTCGTGAGAATCCACCAGATATCATCCTGATGGATATCCAGTTGAAGGGCGAAATGGATGGGATTGAAGTGATACGCAGCATGCAGCGAGAGGTAAATATCCCGGTTATTTACCTGACAGCCAATGCCGATGATGCACACTTTAGCAGGGCAAAAGAAACACATCCGTATGCCTTTATTTCAAAACCATTTAAAAAATTGGATTTACAGCGTGCCATCGAACTGACCATTTCACAGTCCGAATCAAGTAATCAATTGGAAAAACCACAGGTGGTTGATGGACAAAGTTCGTATGTGTTGAATGAATATCTCTTTGTACGCAACAATAATAAATTAGTCAAGGTCGATATAAAAGAGATACGATATATCGAAGCTGAACGTAATTATTGCCGTATCTACGCCAATGATAAAGAATATCTACTTGTGATGACCCTGAAGGAGATGGATGAAAAGTTGCCTCAGAATCATTTTATTCGAGTACATCGGTCATTTATTGTGAATATCGCCCGAATAGATGAGATTGCTACTACGCACATCGTCATAGGAAAGACAGCCATACCCATCACAAAAGTGCTGAAAGATGAATTGATGAAGCGGATTCAAACAATATAAATACACATCACAGATTTGCACAGGCAAGTGAGATAGAAATACTATTAAATTATACTTCCAGATAATTTAATGAACTAAATAAAGGTGCTATTCGTTGTACCAATGTGGTACACAAAAATATAATAATATGTTAGTAATAAGTAGTAGAGAGTTTAGGCAAAATCAGCGAAAGTATTTGGATAAGGTTGATAATGGGGAGCAAATAATAGTCCTGAGGGGCAAGGACAAATCGTACACACTCACCCCGATAAAAGAACAAGATAAATACTTTACTACAGCCATGGTTACTCGGATTAAAGAAAGCATAGCAGAAGCAGAAAGAGGAGAGGTGAAGAGAATATCCACTCCGGAAGAGATAAACCAACTATTAGGTCTATGAGTTATGTTATAGATTTTACGAAATCTGCTTTAGAAGACTTAGAAAAACACAAGAAATCAGGTGATCTGAAAATATTAAGAAAGATAGCGGTTCTTTTGACAGAATTACTCATTCATCCACAGACAGGAACGGGTCATCCGGAATTACTTAAAAATGAAATCAAAGAAACGTATTCTAGAAGAATTAATAAAAAGCATAGGTTGGTGTATAGAATTAAAGAAGAAACTGTAACGGTGATAGTATTAAGTGCATTTGCTCACTACAGTGACAGATAAATGTGTGCTGTTGGATAAGCCGCTGAAGTATCCTAAGCAACTTAGGGAAATTCATCCGGTGGTACATAAGGCCCCGATCGTATGATTCTGCATACTTTACCTTTCTGAGGTAATTTGTGCCTCTCCTACGCTAATACCGACCTGACTTTTAATAAAAACCGATTAAAGAAAACTTCTTATTGGCCTAGTATATATTTCCATTTTGTATAATATATATTTTCACGCTGGCACAAGTCGCTAACTTGTGCCCACACAAGCCTTTCCAAGATAAATGTGCATCTTCTACCATTTTCAATGCTACACTCCTGATAACAATTTCGCCACGTCTGCACAATAATTTGTGGCATTCGTCCTACATCGCTTTTTTCTAAAGTTATTATCCCATTATTTAGACAAATAATTTATTTAAAAAATTTAAAAGTATTTATCATGAAAAAAGTATTTCTACATTTCGTTATGTGCCTTATTGGTTTGACAGCGTTTCACACCGGTATAAGCGCTCAGAGTAGCAATCCATATACTGAAGGCTCCGTATGGAATATTCAGTATGTGCAGACCAAATCAGGCATGTATGACAAGTATCTGAGTGACCTGAGTACCCACTGGGCTAAGACCTTAACAGCTGCAAAGGAGAAAGGGTACATCTTGGGATATAAGATTTTTAGTGCTCAGCCGGGTTCGACGAGTGACTGGGACTTAATGTTACTCATAGAAGTGAAGAATTTTGCAGCTTTAGATGGTTTCAATGACAAGATGGATAAAATAGCCTTGGAATTACTCGGGACGGAAGACAAGCAACATACTGAAGCAATCAACAGAAATGATATGCGTACACTCATGGGTAGCAAGATAGCACGAGAGTTGCATTTTAAATAACCATGCAATAATAGATGTTTTAACCTATAATTTTAGGTTAAAACATCTTAATTATCGGCATTCTTGGATAAATATCGCTATTGCGTATTTAATAAAATAATTTTTAAGCCTAAAGTGATAATTCATACATATTAATTAAATATCATGAGAAAAGTAGGAATAATCGGCGGATCGGGTTTTATAGGGAGCTATATTACCCAATCATTTCTGGACAATGGTTTTGAAGTAAAGGTAGGTGTGACTGATATTTCACAACCCCAGAAATATACTCATTTGACTGAGTTGCCTCATGCAGATTATCTGCAAATCGTCGAAGTGAAAGCCGAAGAGACGGATCAAGTCCGACATTTTATTCAGGATTGTGATGTTTTAATACATGGCGGAACACCATTTCAGCTGGATGTACTGGAGCCACAGAAAGAGTTGCTTGACCCTACGATACAAGGAACGAAAAACATCCTCGAAGTGGCTAATCATACGCCTTCTATTGAAAAGGTCGTTTTTGTCGCTTCTGTAGCTGCCTACAATACTAATTTTCCATTGCCCGGTGGAGGAAAAAGTGTACAGGCGCCCACTGACGAAAATAGTCAGAAATTTTTCAGTTCTGATAGTCATCCGTATGCACAAGCCAAGTATTTTGCTAATCATGTTGTAGAGGAGTTTATTACGGCGCATCCTGATCTTCACTTTGAGATTAGTTCTGTCTCTCCTACTATGGTTTGTGGAGCACCCCTTTCTAATAGAGAAGATTCGGTTTCTTCAAGTTTGCAACAGGTATTGAAACATAAACTAAAAGCAGGTGAATTTGTACAATTTCTGATTGATGCTGATATTCCATTAGCCATTGTCGATGTAAGAGATGTGGCAGAGGCCGTATATCGGCTAGCAGTAACTAAGGGTCTGCACGGTAAGAATTATCTGCTGTGCAGTGAGACCTGGAGGGTTTCGGATGTCAATCTGATGTTGGAGAATAAAACACCAAGAAGCCCACTTCAGCCTACTTATCTAAGTGAACAGATTAAGTCGGATTTATCCATTTATTTCAGGCCTGTCAGCGAAACATTTCGATACTTTAATTCACATTGAAATTCCACTTAAATATTAATTAATTCAATAATAGTAAAATCATGAAAAATATAGCGATTTATTTATCGATCATTTTATTTGCATCATGCAATAATAATCATACAGGTTCGCAGGATATCGGTATGAACAAAGAAGTAAAGGATATTTCTAAAAGCGATATTGTTTATCCTTATCCAATAGAATATTCATCACAGTTTGAGATCAGCGACCCTGAAAATGGGAAAATGGTGCTTGACCTCTGGACTTATTATGACAACAATACCTTGGATAAGGTCCGGGAACATTTTGCGGATACGGTGTCTGTTTCTGTTCCCGGTCTTAAAATGCGCAGTGTTCGTGACAGTGTATTGTCAGTTTTCCAAGTTGGTAGAAATACCTATAAAAGCGTCAAAAGTACGGTAGATGTTGTCTTATCGGTCAGAGCTATTGATAAAAACCAAAATTGGGTATTGGTCTGGGGGGATGAAATCCATACTGATCAAAAAAATGTTACGGACACTGTAGCGATTCATGAAGCTTGGTTGATTAATAACCAGGGGAAAGTGGCTTATATGGAGCAATTTGTACGGCATAAATAGCATAAAGATATGAGCGCTATTTCCAAGATTTCTACAGGTGCAATAGGCAACCAACCCGATAATTACAATAAGTTTATCGTTTGAGTGAGCAAAAAGCACCATTAGCGACTGTAGCAAAGGCCCTTTTAGGAAATATTGGTTTGCAGTTGCTGTTAATAGGTGGCATCATTTCAATAATAGGTAGTTTGTTGACCGGTATCATGGCTTTTTCCCGGGTGCTCTTTGCAGGAGGTTTTAACGGGTCTTTGCCTAAAGTATTGGCGAGGGTACAATCAAAATATACCACGCCATATATTGCCATATTAACATTGTGCCTTTTTTCTTTCATCCTTGCTTGTACAGGTGGATTTAGGCATTTGATTGTAATAGCAACTAATTCTATGTTGGTGTTATTTGCCGGAGTAGCATTGGCCTTAATCAAATTCAGAATGAAAGAAACAAAGGAATCTGTACCTGTCTTTAAACTCCCCGGAGGAGTCATTATCCCCTTATTTTCATTATTGATAATAATATGGTTTTTATCACATTCAAAAAAAGAAGAAATAGGAGGGATTGTTATTTTCTTGAGTGTATTTACATTGATTTATTTTCTTAAGAAGTATTTTAAATAAGATAATTGTGAGAATGGAAAATTGTGCATTTTACTACTTTTCAGGTGTGAGACTTGTGTGCTTGCACCTGTTTATTAATTTTTTATTTAATCTCAAATTCCACGCTAAAAAATACGAGATCGATAGACGATCCGCGCATCGGGATGTCCCGCATACTCAGTATATTTTGGTTTTTTAAAACCCCGATTCCTAAATTCAAACAATATAAATACTAAAAAATGAAATATTTAATAAGAATTATTTGTCTGCTTCTTATTTTATTTTGTGTCAAATATTTATCCGCACAAGATAAAGGTACACATAACACAGAAGTTAATGTCTTGTCCTAAAAGATGTGTACTCGCAGTTGGTGGTTCTGACAGCGAGTGAAAACTTGGAGGCGAAGCATGCCATTACCTGTTTAGATGATTTTGTAAAGCTACGTGGACCACTATCAGTAAGGGGATGTATTCATCATACGGATAATGGATCGCAG
>Ga0209572_1000312_pt1 | contig 83639 bp, 74 predicted proteins | sample EBPBio232012_DNA_FD_185867 | JGI IMG/M metagenome (GOLD analysis project Ga0209572, IMG submission 185867) | Wastewater treatment Type I Accumulibacter community from EBPR Bioreactor in Madison, WI, USA - Reactor 1_1/23/2012_ DNA (SPAdes)... | ecosystem: Engineered > Bioreactor > EBPR >...
AAGGCCGAGGCCCAGCGCATCAAGGAATTCGAACGCGAGAACCGCGAACTGCGCAAGGCCAACGAGATTCTGAAGCTGGCCAGCGCGTTTTTCGCCCAGGCGGAGCTCGACCGCCGATTGAAGTGATGTACCGGCTGGTGGACGAGCATCGCGATGTCCACGGGGTCGAGCCGATGTGCAGGGCGCTGCAGATTGCCCCGTCGGCCTATCGCCGGCACGCTGCCCGGTTGCGAGACGCTCAGCTTTTGAGCGCCAGAGCCCAGCGCGATGCGGCGCTGATGCCCACCATCGAGCGGGTGTGGAACGACAACCTGCAGGTCTACGGTGCCGATAAGGTGTGGATGCAGATGAACCGCGAGGGTGCGGCCGTTGCACGGTGCACCGTTGAACGCCTCATGAGGCGTCTGGGCCTGCAGGGCGTCAAGCGCGGTAAGGTGGTGCGCACCACGGTCGGTGACCCCAAAGCACCGTGCCCGCTGGACAAGGTCAACCGGCAGTTCTGTGCCCAGCGGCCCAACCAGCTGTGGGTATCGGACTTCACCTACGTCTAGACCTGGCAGGGCTGGCTGTACGTGGCCTTCGTGGTGGACGTGTTCGCACGGCGCATCGTGGGCTGGTGCGTGAGCTCCTCAATGACCACGGACTTCGTCCTCGACGCGCTGGAGCAAGCGCTGTACGACCGACAGCAGGAACCGCCGGCCCAGGGCATCGCTGCTTCGCCCTCAGGCCCTTGATCTGCAGTCAACCACTCCTGATTCAACCCTCACCATCTCCGATTCACCGTCTCAAGGCCAATGCCGTCGAGGTGTTGGCAACGCAGGCCGATCAACCTGCGCCGCCGGCCGTCACGCAGAACGGCCAGGCCAGGCCGGCAAGTCGCTCATGATTTTGTAGCTTACCCGGCAATCCCCACGCCGGCATCAGCCCCAAAAAGCACACAACTCGCCACCCCATGAAAAAAGCCGCTGATGTTCAGCGGCTTTTTCCGTCGGTGCGTTGGCCCGGCTTACTTGGGCGCGTACTTCTTCAGCAGCTCCTTGGCGTCGGCGATCAGCTTTTTGCCGTCGGCGCCCTTGCCCGCGGCGTCCTTCAGCCAGACGTCTTGCACGCGGGCGGTGGCCTTCTCCCAGCGCGCCAGCTCGGCCGGCGCGATGACGGCAATGGTGTTGCCGCGGTCGCGCGCCATCTTCGAGTAGGGCTCGACGATGTTGTCAAAACCCACCTCACCGGCCCAGGCCGAGGCGGCCAGGCCCGAGTTGTCGTCGATGACTTTCTTCAGCTTGGGCGACAGGCTGTCGTACTTGGCCTGGTTCATGCCAAAGATGAAGATGGTATTGGCAAAGCGCGGCGAGCCCTTGGGCGCGTCCAGGTGGTACTTGACGATCTCGTGCAGCTTGGTGGCGGGCAGCGCCTCCCAGGGCACCAGCACGCCGTCGACCACGCCCTTGGACAGCGCGTCGGCCACCTGCGGCAGCGGCATCTGCACCGGGGTGCCGCCCATGGCGACCATCATGTGCGCGCTGATGCGGGTGGCGGTGCGGATCTTCTTGCCCTTCATGTCCTCCAGCTTGTTGATGGGCTTGTTGGAATGCAGCACGTAGCCTTCGGTGGTGTGCATGAACAGCGGCTTGATGCCCTGGAACTCGTCCAGCGAGTTCTTTTGCGTGTATTCCCACAGCGCCTGCGAGCCCTGCTTGGCATTGATGGCCATGAAGGGCAGCTCGAACACCTCGGTCTTGGTGTAGCGGCCGGCGGTGTAGGTGGGCACCGACCACACGATGTCGGCCACGCCGTCGCGCACCTGGTCGAGCAACTGCGGCGGGGTGCCACCCAGCTGCATGGCGGGGTAGATCTGGCACTTCATCTCACCGCCCGACTCCTTCTCGATCTTCTCGCACCAGGGCGCGATGGCCTTCTGGTGAAAGCTCGAGCCCGAGGGCAGGAAGTGGTGCACCTTAAGGATGGTTTCCGCCTGGGCCGTGCCCGCCGCGGTCCAGGCCAGCGCCGCGACGGCGGCCAGTGTGCTGAGTTGTTTCAATGCCATGACGTGGGTCTCCTTTTTCAACGTCTTCAATCAAGTCAACAAATGCACCAGCCAGAGCGTGATGCCGGGGAACATGATGAGCAAGGCCAGGCGCATGAAGTCCCAGGCCAGGAAAATCATCACGCCCTTGTAGGTTTCCACCATCGGGACGTCCTTGGCCAGCCCGTTCATCACATAAACGTTCAGGCCGACGGGCGGGAAGATCATGCCAATGGCGCACACGGTGAGGATCAGCACGCCAAACCACAGCGCCTTGTCCGAGCCGTCCAGGCCGAAGAAATCCAGGCCCATGATGACCGGAAAGATGACCGGCACGGTCAGCAGGATCATGGACATTTCGTCCATCACGCAGCCCAGCACCACATAAAAAAACATGATGGTGGCCATCACCACCACGGGCGGAATGGCCGCGTGCGCGATCAGGTCGGCCAGCTGGTTGGGCAATTGCGACAGCGCCAGCGCGGCGTTGAGCATGTCGGCGCCGATGAAGATCATGAAGATCATGCCCGAGGTGACGGCCGTGACCCGGATCGACTCGATGGCTTTCTTCAGCGTCAGCTGGCGCTGGATCAGGGTGATGGCAAAGGTCAGCGTGGCGCCAATGGCCGCGCCCTCGGTGGGCGTGAAGAAGCCGCCGTAGATGCCGCCGAACACCGCGATGAAGATCAGCGCGATAGGCCACACACCGGCCGCCGCACGGCCGATCTCGCCGCTGCTGGCCGCGCGCGCCTCGGGCGCGTGGCCGGGGTTCAGGCGCACGTACAAGGCGATCATGACCAGGTAGCCTAGGGCCGCCAGGGCCGCCGGCACGTAGGCGGCCAGAAAGGTCTTGGTGATGTTCTGCTCGGTCAGGATGGCGTACACCATCAAGGTCACCGAAGGCGGCAGCAGCACGCCCATGGTGCCGCCGGTGGCCAGCGCCGCCGTGGCCAGGCGCCCCGAATAGTGGATGCGGCGCATCTCGGGGTAGGCCACCTGGGCAATGGTGGCGGTGGTCGCCACGGTCGAGCCGGAAATGGCCCCGAAGGCCGCGCAGGCCAGAATGCCGGCCATGGCCATGCCGCCCTTGAAGCGCCCGAGCAGCGAATTGGCGAAATCGAACAAGGCCTTCGACAAGCCCCCGTTGACCGCGAACCCGCCCATCAGCATGAACAAGGGGATCACCGACAGGTCGTACACCGACACGCGCCCATACACCGCGCCGCGCAAGTGGGCCAGCAACGGATCCCAGCCCGACAGCACCACGTAACCGACCACGCCCGGCACGAACATGGCCACCGCGATCGGCACGCGGATGGCCATCAGCACCAGCATGAAGCCGAACAGCATCAACCCAATGGTCATGGTGCTCATGCGGCTTCTCCTAGGCGGCCGGCGGCTTGCCAGTACTGCACCGCCTGGTACAGGCCGACCAGGGTGCACAGCACCAGGCCCGGCACCATCAGCACGTAGGGCAGCCAGATCGGCAGGCTCATCAACATCGAGATTTCCTGGTTTTCACGGCTCAGCAGGCCACCGGCAAGAACGCGCCAGGCGATCAGCGCGGTCATGACCGAGTACAGCACGCAGCCCAGGCAATCCATGCGCCGCTGCGCGCGCTCCGAGGCCTTGGTGGTGAAGAAGTCGACGATGATGTTGGCGCTGCGAAACTGGGTGTACGGCAGGAAGGTGGCCACGCACACCGCCAAACCCAGCTGCACCAGCTCCACATCGCCCAGGATCGGCGAATCGAAGAAGGTGCGGCCCACCACGCTGACCACCGTCATGATCGCCATGGCGATCAACACCGCTCCGCCGATCACCGCGCACACGTCGCACAACACGTGCAACAACCGGCCCACCGGCCCCTCTCGCATCTGCTCATCATTGCTCATCCGCGTGTCTCCTCCCGCTGGTGCGGGGCGCTGTTTATAAGAAATTGTTTAACGTAATTAGCTCAACGCGAATTCGCGCGTCCGGCGGATTGTACCCAAGCCCTTGTAAATATGCAATATATTGCACGTCTGGATTGAGACCGCCCCAGATTTGGGTCGGCCCGTAGCACAATGCCCGCATGAGAATCCTACACACCATGTTACGCGTGGGCCAGCTTCAACGCTCGATTAATTTCTACACCGAGGTGCTGGGCATGCGGTTGTTGCGCACCTCTGAAAACCCCGAGTACAAGTACTCGCTGGCCTTTCTGGGCTTTGAGGGCGGCAATCCCGGCCAGGCCGAGATCGAGCTGACCTACAACTGGGGCACCGAGCAGTACGACATGGGCACGGCCTACGGCCACATCGCCATCGGCGTGCCAGACGCCTACGCCGCCTGCGAGAAGATCAAGGCCGCCGGCGGCCAGGTCACGCGCGAGGCCGGGCCGGTGAAGGGGGGCAGCACGGTGATCGCCTTCGTCACCGATCCGGACGGCTACAAGATCGAGCTGATCCAGCGCGCCGAGGACGCCAGCGGCCAGGGTTTGCGCTAGCCCAGGCCTCTGGAAACTCTTGTTTTGATAGCAACCTAGGATTTGTTCACGCTGGCCAGGGCTCAACTGGCTTCAAATGCCATGTTCTGGAGATAACCCCTGGAGCCACGCCTTGAGCGCCGAGACCGAACTCAAGCTGACCCTGTCCGGGGCCGACCCCCAGCGCATCGCCGCGCAACTGGCCGCGCTGCCCGCGCTGGCCGGCGTGGTGCCGGTGACACAGCAATTGCTGAACCGCTACTACGACACCCCGGCGCAGGATCTGCGCCGCGCCCGCGCCGCCCTGCGTCTGCGCCGGGCGCGCCAGGGCGCGGAGCGCGTGCGCTGGCTGCAAACCCTGAAGACCGCCGGCGCCTCGGCCGGCGCCCTGAGCCAGCGCGGTGAGTGGGAAGCGGCCCTGCGCGGCGGCCGGCTCGACCCCATCGCCCTGCAAGGCACGCCCTGGCCACGGCTCGATCCGCACGGCCGCTGGTTCGCCCAGCTCACCCCCTGCTTCGAAACCGAGGCCCAGCGCATCTTGCGCGAATTGCACCTGCCCGGCGGGGGCCGTGTCGAGCTGGTGCTGGACGTCGGCGCCGTGCGCGCCGGCGCGCGGCGCCTGGCGCTGTGCGAGCTGGAGCTGGAGCTGCTGGACGGCGACCCCGAGATCCTGTTTGCGCTGGCCGCCGAGATCGCGGCCCACCTGCCGGTGCTGCCCGCCCCGCTCAGCAAGGCCGAGCGCGGCTGGCGCCTGGCCGACGGCACGGCCGAGGCACCGCGCCACGCCCGCCCGGTGGCGCTGGCGCCCGATGCGCCCCTGGCCCACGCCGCCCAGGCCCTGCTGGGCGAGGCGCTGGGCCAGTTCGTGGAAAACCTGGACGGCGTGCCGCGCGGCGCGGCACCCGAAGGGGTGCACCAGGCGCGCGTGGGCTGGCGGCGCTGGCGCAGCATGCTGTGGCTGTTCAAGCCGCTGCTGGCCGCGCACCCGCTGCCCGACACGGCCGGCCTGGGCCCGTTGCTGGCCGCGCTGGGCGCCGTGCGCGACATGGACGTGGCGGCCTTGGCCACCCTGCCGGCCTGGTCCAACGCCTTCATCGCCGGCGACGCGGCCCGCGCGCGGGCCTGGCAGCGCCTGGAAAACACCGTGGCGACCGAGCGCGCCCGCCGCCGCGCGGCGCTGCGCCAGGCGCTGTGCGCACCGCCCACCGGGCAGGTACTGGTGGCGCTGGAGCACTGGCTGCACACGCTGCCCCAAGCCGCCGTCCCGCCCGATCTGGCCAAGGCACGCCTGGCCGATTGGGCCCACCGGCGCCTGGAGCGCCTGCGCGCCCGCCTGAAAGACGCCCACCAGGCGCTGCGCGAGGCCGAGCCGGACAGCCCGCGCGGCCTGGCACGGCAGCACCGGCTGCGCCTGCTGGCCAAGCGCCAACGCTACCTGCTGGACGGGCTGCGCCCGCTGCTGCCGGGCGCCCGCGCGCGCCAGCAACGCAAGCAGGCCGCCGCCTGGCAGCTCGACATCGGGGCCGCGCGCGATCTGCAACTGCTGCCCGATCTGCTGGCGCCGCTGCCGGTGGACCGCGCCGTGCTGGCTTTTTTGCGTGGCGTGGCGGCCGGGCGCGCCGCGCCAGGCTAAGGCGGCCGCGGCGCCCTCACCTCATCCAATTTTGGGTGTTTTTGGGCATCAGCCGGCGTCCAATCATCCTGAATAGCTATCGTTGCAATAGCAAATCAAATGCTTGCGAGCAGCAAAAAGCCCGGACAAACCGGGCCTGAACCAGTGCAGCCGGCGCCCAGGCGCCCAAGGCTTACTCCAGCGTCACCTCGACCCGGCGCGCCTCGGCGTTGCTGCCGCTGGCGGTGGTCACCTCGGGTTTTTTCAGGTTCAGCTTGTCTTCTCCGATACCCAGCGACTGCAGCACGGCGCGCACGGCCTGGGCACGCTGCTTGGCCAGCTCTTCGTTCAGCGCCGGATCGCCGGTGGTGTCGTGAAAACCGCTGATCACGGCCATTTTGCCGGCCGCCACGCCCTTGACCACTTCGGCCAGCGCGCCCTGGGCGCCCTCGGCCACGGCGGCGCTGCCGCTGGCGAAGAAGAACTTGACCACGCCACCCTCGACACGGATGGCGGCGCCCTCGACCACCTCGACCACCGCCATGGGCGCGGGGGCCGCCGCCACCGCCGGCACCGCGCGCTGGCCGGCACGGTGCAGGGCAATACCAATCACCAGGCCGATCACCAACAGAATCAACCCGAACACCAGGGCCAGTATCAAGCCCTGGTTGTCATCATCTTGCGTACTCATGTGTGCTCCAGAAAAAAGTGACGCGATTGTATAAAGTCCTGGCATGGCTTCCCTGCGCACCGCCACCTACGCCACCTACGAACACCTGCGCCTGCCCGGGCGCGACCCCGAACAGTTGCTGCAACGCACGCGCGCGCACTGGCACCAGGTGGCCGGGCCGCGGCCGGACTTGTGGGTGTTCGGCTACGCCTCGCTGATCTGGCGCACCGATTTCGATCACACCGAGCGCCACGCCACGCGCGTGCACGGCTGGCACCGCGCGCTGGCCATGTGGAGCCGCGTCAACCGCGGCACGCCCGAGCTGCCGGGCCTGGTGTTCGCCCTGCTGCCCGGCGGCAGTTGCCAGGGCCTGGTGTTCCGCGTGCCGCACCAGCACGCCGACGCCGTGCTCGACACCTTGTGGGCGCGCGAGATGCCCAGCGGCGTGTACGACCCGCGCTGGCTGCCCTGCGCCACCCCGCATGGCCCGGTGCACGCGCTGGCCTTCACCCTGTCGCGGCGCAGCCCGGCCTTCACCGGCACGCTGGCGCCCGAGCAGTACCGCCACATCTTCCGCCACGCCAACGGGCGCTACGGCAGCACGCTGGACTACGCCCAGCAAACCCAGCACAGCCTGCACGCGCACGGCATCCGGGATCGGGCCCTGACGCGCCTGCTGGGCCACGCCGAGGGCGACGCGGCCAGCGCCTGAGCCCTGCCTATACTGCCGGCATGAACGCCGACATCGCCCACCTGCGCAAAAGCTACGAACGCGCCGAGCTGTCCGAGCACGCCTCGCACGCCGATCCGCTGCGGCAATTCGCCCAGTGGTTCGAGCAAGCGCGCGCGGGCGAGGTGCCCGAACCCAACGCCATGACCCTGGCCACCGTGGGCAGTGACCTGCGCCCCAGCACGCGGGTGGTGCTGATCAAGGATTTCGACCCGCGCGGCCTGGTCTGGTACACCAATTACGACAGCCGCAAGGGCCAACAACTGGCCGGCAACCCCTACGCCGCCCTGCAGTTCCACTGGGTGGAGCTGGAGCGCGTGGTGCGCATCGAGGGCCGCGTCGAGCAGGTGGAAGCCGCCGAAAGCGACGCCTACTACGCCAGCCGGCCACTGGACAGCCGCATTGGCGCCTGGGCCAGCCCGCAAAGCCAGGTCATCCCCAGCCGCGCCTGGCTGGCGGCCGAGGCGGCCAAGGTCGGCGCGAAATTCTTGCTGAACCCGCCGCGCCCACCGCACTGGGGCGGCTTTCGGCTGAAGCCCGACCGCTGGGAGTTCTGGCAGGGCCGCAAGAGCCGGCTGCACGACCGCTTGTGCTACCGGCTGGAAGCCGGCGCCTGGCTGCGCGAGCGGCTCTCGCCCTGACCCGCCACCTGGCCGAGTGGCTCAGCGCCCCTGGCCGGCGCCCACGCCCGCCAGCGGGCGCCCCACCAGCCGCGTGAGGATGGCCAGCGGGCTGGCCTCGGGGTGGGCTTCGCGCCCGGGCGGCAGGTACAGCGTCTGCTCCATCATGAACTGGCCGCTCATCACCGCGTGCGTGGCCTGGTCGGAATAGCACACCCACACGCTGCCGGGCGGAAACGGCATGGTCAGCTGGGTGCCGTTCTTCTGGTAGTCCTCGTCCTGCTTCATCAGGTCGTGCAGTTGCAGCATCAGGTGGTCGTACTCGCTGCGCAGCGACTTGGTGACGTGCACCGTGTTCAGCAGCTTGGCCTGCCACAGGCGGTAGGGCTTGGCCTGGGGCAGGAACTTGCGCGCCACGGCCTCGAACGAATCGCCCACGCGCCAGACACGCGGCGCGCCATCCGGGTTCAGGTTGGTGAACACGCGCAGGATGCGCTCGCCGTAGGTCGGCCGGGTGGGAAAGGCGTCGACGTGCATGCGCTGGTCGTCGGCGCGCACCGACTGTGCGCGCGTCTCGACCTGGCGCGGGCGAAAACTGGTCGGGGCCACGCGCAGCGCGCCGCGGTACTCGGGCAGCAGTTGGTCGATGAGCGCCAGGGCCTGCTCACGAAAACGCCCCACCATGGCGCCCAGCCGGGCCCTGTCCTCGGGGCTGCCGCCGGCGCCCTTGAGCGCCCCGTCGGCGCCCAAGCTGACGTTGCGTGAACCCGCGGCCAGCATGTCCTCGCGCAGCAGCGCGGACTCGCCGTCTTGCAGCGCGAAGGCCAGGCGCGGGAAATACAGCACCTTGCCGTCCTCCACCGCCGCCGTCCACTCGGGGCGGGCCTGGGCCTGGCGCCAGTCGGCCAGGTCAATTTCAATGATCGGAGAGTTCATCGCGTGTCGTCGTCCCATGTGCGGGGGCGCCCAGCGCCCACAACACCCCACCGGCGCACAGCCATTGCACCGCGTACATGGCCGTGCCCACGCCGTGCCACAACCGCAGGTTGTCGCGTGCCCGGATGTGCGGCGCCACGGCAAACTCGATCAACAAGGCCAGCAGGGTACCCAAAATGACCGCCACCAGGGCGATCTGACCGCCTGCCACCTTAGCCGAATCCCCGGCTCGCCGGTTGACCAACATCAAGACCACGCCGCAGACCACCGACAGCCAGGTCTGCGCCGTGAACAGGCGCGCCGCCATCTGCCCGGCCATGGCCGGCGTCGGCAGGTGCGCGAACAGCAGCGGCACCGCCATGAAGCCGATCGCCGTCAAGCTGCCCCACCACAGGGCCGCCGCGAAAAGTGCCAGTCGTTGTCGCATGCCCAACCCAGAGTCAAAAAATCGTCATCGAAAGGCCGCGGAGCAGGCCAGCCCGGGAGCCGCTGCGCACGGCCGCTCCGAAGCGGCCGGCTCGCCCCCTGGGGGGAGGCGCCGCAGGCGCTTCGGGGGGGTCACAGGTAATTCACGGCAATGATCTCGTAGTGCTTGATGCCGCCCGGCGCCTGCACCTCGGCCGTGTCGCCCTCTTCCTTGCCGATCAGCGCGCGGGCGATGGGGCTGGAGATGTTGATCAGGCCGTGCTTCAAGTCGGCCTCGTCCTCGCCGACGATCTGGTAGGTGACCTGCTCGCCGCTTTCTTCTTCCTCCAGCTTGACGGTGGCGCCGAACACCACCTTGCCGCCGGCGTCCAGCCCGGACGGATCGATGACTTGGGCCGCCGCCAGCTTGCCCTCGACCTCCTTGATGCGGCCTTCGATGAAGCCCTGGCGGTCCTTGGCGGCGTCGTACTCGGCGTTCTCGCTCAAATCGCCCTGGGCGCGCGCCTCGGCGATGGCGTTGATGACCTCGGGACGGTCCTTGGTTTTCAGGCGATGCAGCTCGGTCTTGAGTTTTTCCGCACCGCGCTTGGTGATGGGGAAGGTGGCCATGATTTCGAATTCCTCAAAAGCAAACCGCCGAGGGGGGCCTCGGCGGTGTGGGGGGTCGTTGAAGACGGATTATGCCGTGTCTGAACCCCAGTGAAAACCCGGATCAACCCAGCGCGGCGTGCATTTCCTGCACCGACACCACGCCCAGCTTGTCCATGAACTTCATGCCCTCGACGGCCGCCTCGGCACCAAAGATGGTGGTGATGGTGGGCACGCGCGCCAGCAGCGAGCTGGTGCGGATGGCGCGGCTGTCGGTGATGGCGTTGCGGCGCTCTTCCACCGTGTTGATGACCAGGGCGATCTGGTCGCTCTTGATCATGTCGACGATGTGCGGGCGCCCTTCGGTGACCTTGTTCACCGTCTCGCAAGGCACGCCCGCGGCCACGATGGCGGCCGCCGTGCCGCGCGTGGCCACCAGGCCAAAGCCCATGGCCGTCAGCTCGCGGGCGATCTTCACCGCCGTGGGTTTGTCGGCGTTCTTCACCGTCAGGAACACCTTGCCGTTGGGCGTGCCGTCGGCCTTCAGCGGCCGGGGCAGGCGTTCGCCAGCGCCCATCTGGGCCTTGATGTAGGCCTCGCCGAAGCTCTTGCCGACGCCCATCACCTCGCCGGTGGATTTCATCTCGGGGCCGAGAATGGTGTCCACGCCGGGGAACTTGACGAAGGGGAACACCGCCTCCTTGACGCTGAAGTACGGCGGCGTGACTTCGGTGGTGATGCCCTGCTCGGCCAGGCTCTGGCCGGCCATGCAACGCGCCGCCACCTTGGCCAGCTGGATGCCGGTGGCCTTGCTGACGAAGGGCACGGTGCGGCTGGCGCGTGGGTTCACTTCCAGCACGTAGATCACGTCCTGCTTGCCGCCATCGGGCTGCAGCTGCTCCTGGATGGCGAACTGCACGTTCATCAGGCCGACCACGTTCAGCGCCTTGGCCATGGCCGCCGTCTGGCGCTTGAGTTCGTCCACCGTGGCCTGCTTGAGGTAGTACGGCGGCAGCGAACAGGCCGAATCGCCCGAATGCACCCCCGCCTGCTCGATGTGCTCCATCACGCCGCCGATGAAGACCTGGCCGACCGGGTCGCGCAGCGCGTCCACGTCGCATTCGATGGCGTCGTTGAGGAAGCGGTCCAGCAGCACCGGCGAATCGTTGCTGACCTTGACGGCCTCGCGCATGTAGCGCTCCAGGTCGCGCTGCTCGTGCACGATCTCCATGGCGCGGCCGCCCAGCACGTAGCTGGGGCGCACCACCAGGGGGTAGCCCAGCGCGGCGGCTTTTTCCAGCGCATCGCCTTCGGTGCGGGCGGTGGCGTTGGGCGGTTGGCGCAGGCCCAGCTCGTGCAGCAGCTTCTGGAAGCGCTCGCGGTCCTCGGCGGCGTCGATCATGTCCGGCGTCGTGCCGATGATGGGCACGCCCTCGGCCGCCAGGCCCAGGGCCAGCTTGAGCGGCGTCTGGCCGCCGTATTGCACGATCACGCCGACGGGTTTTTCTTTCTCGACGATCTCCAGCACGTCTTCCAGCGTCAGCGGCTCGAAGTACAGGCGGTCCGAGGTGTCGTAGTCGGTGGACACGGTCTCGGGGTTGCAGTTGACCATGATGGTCTCGTAGCCGTCCTCGCGCATGGCCAGCGCGGCGTGCACGCAGCAGTAATCGAACTCGATGCCCTGGCCGATGCGGTTGGGCCCGCCGCCCAGCACCATGATCTTCTTCTTGTCGGTGGGCTCGGCCTCGCACTCCTCCTCGTAGGTGGAGTACATGTAGGCGGTGTCGGTGGCGAACTCGGCGGCGCAGGTGTCCACGCGTTTGTAGACCGGGCGCACGTCCAGGGCGCGGCGCACCTCGCGCACGGCCTTGTCGGTGGTGCGCAGCAGCTTGGCCAGGCGCCGATCGGAAAAGCCCTTCTTCTTCAGCGTCAACAGCTCGGCTTTCGAGAGCATGCCGAGCGCGTCCTCGCCATGCTGCTCGGTGTGGCGGTCCAGGTCGAGCTCGATCTTGACGATCTCCTCGATCTGCACCAAGAACCACTTGTCGATCTTGGTGATCTGGTGCACTTCGTCCAGCGACCAGCCGGCGGCAAAGGCATCGCCGACGAACCAGATGCGGTCGGGGCCGGGCTCGCCGAGCTCCTTCTCGAGCCACTCGCGGTCCTGCGTCTTCTGGTTCATGCCGTCGACGCCGACCTCCAGGCCGCGCAGCGCCTTCTGGAACGATTCCTGGAAGGTGCGGCCGATGGCCATCACCTCGCCCACGCTCTTCATCTGCGTGGTCAGGCGGTCGTCGGCGGCGGGAAATTTCTCGAACGCGAAACGCGGAATCTTGGTCACCACGTAGTCGATGCTGGGCTCGAAGCTGGCCGGCGTGGCGCCGCCGGTGATGTCGTTCTTCAGCTCGTCCAGCGTGTAGCCCACCGCCAGCTTGGCCGCCACCTTGGCGATCGGAAAACCCGTGGCCTTGGAGGCCAGCGCCGACGAGCGCGACACGCGCGGGTTCATCTCGATCACGATCATGCGCCCGTCCTTGGGGTTGACCGAGAACTGCACGTTGGAGCCGCCCGTGTCCACACCGATCTCGCGCAGCACCGCGATGCTGGCGTCGCGCATGATCTGGTATTCCTTGTCGGTCAAGGTCTGCGCGGGGGCCACGGTGATCGAGTCGCCGGTGTGCACGCCCATGGGGTCGAGGTTCTCGATCGAGCAGATGATGATGCAGTTGTCGGCCTTGTCGCGCACCACCTCCATCTCGTACTCTTTCCAGCCGAGCAACGACTCTTCGATCAGCAGCTCGTTGGTGGGCGAGGCCTCCAGGCCGCGCTTGCAGATGGTCTCGAACTCTTCCGGGTTGTAGGCAATGCCGCCGCCCGTGCCGCCCAAGGTGAAGCTGGGGCGGATCACGGTCGGAAAACCCACCTGCTTTTGCACGCCCCAGGCTTCGTCCATGCTGTGGGCGATGCCCGAACGCGCCGAGCCCAGGCCGATGCGGGTCATCGCGTCCTTGAACTTCAGGCGGTCCTCGGCCTTGTCGATGGCCTCGGGCGTGGCGCCGATCAGCTCCACGTTGTACTTGGCCAGCACACCGTGGCGCCACAGATCGAGCGCGCAGTTCAGCGCCGTTTGCCCGCCCATGGTGGGCAGGATGGCGTCGGGGCGCTCCTTGGCGATGATCTTCTCGACCGTCGGCCAGGTGATGGGCTCGATGTAGGTGACGTCGGCCGTGGCCGGGTCGGTCATGATCGTGGCGGGGTTGCTGTTGATCAGGATGACGCGGTAGCCCTCCTCGCGCAGCGCCTTGCAGGCCTGCACGCCGGAGTAGTCAAATTCGCAGGCCTGGCCAATCACGATGGGGCCGGCGCCGATGATGAGGATGCTCTTGAGGTCTTGACGTTTTGGCATGGTCGAAAAAAGGTGTGACCAGATCAGGCTTTGCCTAGGAGATGGCCGGTTTAGGCGTGGCGGTCGCGCTCCAGCTTGTCGAGCAGCGCCTGGCGGCGCTCGGGCGGCATGGCTTTTTGCATCAGCTGCAGCAGGCCATCGCCCTGCACCAGGGGCCGCAGGACTTCGGCCTCGGCGTCGTAGAAGCGCGCCTCCCAGTCACCCAGCTCGGACTGAAACTGCTCGTCGCTCCAGTTCTTGCCCTTGGCCAGCAGCGTCACGAGCGGCATGGCCTTGTGCTCCAGGAACGACTTCTTGTACGGCTTTTGCGCCCACCGCTCGCCGAACCACGCCTTGTGCGGTGGCTCCAGCGTCAGCACGCGCCTGGAGATGGCTTTCTCCAGCGCGGCCTGCGGAAAGGCGTGCAGCTTCATGCGGGCTGGCCCTGGTGGACGCGCATGTCGGCGCAGAATTCGTCGAACAGGGTACCGATGTCGTGCGGGCCGGGCGAGGCTTCCGGGTGGCCCTGGAAACAGAACGCCGGGCGATCGGCGTAGCGCATGCCTTGCAAGGTGCCGTCGAACAGGCTGACGTGCGTGATGCGCACGTTGGCCGGCAGCGAGGCGCCGTCGGCGGCGAAGCCGTGGTTCTGGCTGGTGATGGACACGCGCCCGCTGGCCAGATCCTTCACCGGGTGGTTGGCGCCGTGGTGGCCGAACTTCATCTTGAAAGTCTTGGCGCCGGCCGACAGGGCCATGATCTGGTGGCCCAGGCAGATGCCGAACACGGGAATGCCGCTGTCGATGAACTCGCGCGCGGCGGCGATGGCGTAGTCGCAAGGCTCGGGGTCGCCCGGGCCGTTGGACAGGAACACGCCGTCGGGTTGGTGCTTCAAGGCCTCGGCGGCCGGGGTCTGGGCCGGCACCACGGTGACCTTGCAGCCGCGCTGCGCCAGCATGCGCAAGATGTTCTTCTTGACGCCAAAGTCGTAGGCCACGACGTGAAAGCTGGGCTCGGCCTGGCTGCCGTAGCCACTGCCGAGCTGCCACTCGGTCTGCGTCCATTCGTAGGGCTGGCGGGTGGTGACCACCTGGGCCAGATCCAGCCCGACCATGGCGGGCGCGCCGCGCGCGGCGGCCAGGGCCTGGTCGATGCGCGCGGGCGTGGCCTCTTCGCCCGCGGCCAGGCCCAGGATGGCGCCGTTCTGCGCCCCGCCGGTGCGCAGAATGCGCGTGAGCTTGCGGGTGTCGATGCCGGCCAGGGCCACCGTGCCCTCGACCTGGAGGTAGTCGCTGAGCGTGCGCTGGCAACGGAAATTGCTGGCCAGCAGGGGCAGGTCCTTGATGATCAGGCCAGCGGCCTGGACTTTGCCGGACTCGACGTCCTCGTCGTTGGCACCGGTGTTGCCGATGTGCGGGTAGGTCAGGGTGACGATCTGCTGGCAGTAGCTGGGATCAGTCAGGATTTCCTGGTAGCCGGTCATGGCGGTGTTGAACACCACTTCACCGACGGTGAGGCCGGCGGCCCCAATGGATTGACCGATGAAGACGCTGCCGTCGGCGAGAGCCAGGATGGCGGGCGGGAACTTGCCCGCAAGAGACGAAAGCACTGGGTTCTCCGGTTGGTTGCGGTCGCCCGTGCGCGCCGCCCGTGGCCTTGGAGGCCCACGGCGGCTGGTCTGGTGAAAAAATGCTTGAACTGCGGCCGGGCGACGCTGTTTCGAGAAAAGCCGCTGATTATAGCCTTGCGGCGGCCTCAGCCCACACCTTCGGGCTTGATCTGGGCCCGCGCGATGACGGCCTTCCAGCGCGTCTGCTCGGCCTGGATGAACTGCGCGAACTCGGCGCTGGTGTTGCCGACAGCCAGCGCCGTTTCCTGCGCCAGCTTGTCCTTGACCAGGGTGCCACGGGCGGCCTTGATGGCCTCGGCCTCCAGCCTGGCAAGGTGCTCGGGCGCCCACTTGCGCGGCGCCAGCAGGCCGTACCACTGGGTCATCTCGAAGCCGGGGTAGCCCTGCTCGGCCACCGTGGGCACGTCGGGCAGTTGGGGCAGGCGTTGGGGGGTGCCGGTGGCGATGCAGCGCAGCTTGCCGGCCTTGATGAACTGCAGCAGCGCCGGCGCGCCCACCGAGGCGGCCTGCAGCCGCCCGGCCATCAAGTCGGTGACCATCGGGCCGGTGCCGCGGTAGGGCACGTGCAGCACGAAGGTGCCGGAGACCATTTTCAGGTACTCGAACGCCAGGTGCCCGGCGCTGCCGTTGCCGGCCGAGCCGTAATTCAGTTGACCCGGCCGGGATTGCGCGTAGGCGACGAAGTCCTTCAGGTGCTTGACCGGCAGCTCGGGGTGCACCACGTACAGGCTGGGCACCTTCGAGAGCAGGGTGACGGGCGCGAAGTCGCGGTTGGCGTCGTAGGGCAGCTTGGGGAAGATGTAGGGGTTGACGGCCAGCGTGCCGATGTGGCCCAGGATCAGGGTGTGCTCGTCGGTGCTGCCGGCCACCTCCTGCATGGCGATGTTGCCGGCGGCGCCCGGTTTGTTGTCGACAAACACGTTCTGGCCCAGGCCCTTGGCCATCTCGGTGGCGACGGCGCGCGCCACGATCTCCGAGCTGCCGCCCGGCGCGAAGGGCACCACCAGGCGCAGCGGCCGACTCGGCCAGGCGGACTGCGCCGACGCCAGCAGCGGCAGCGCGCCCAGGCCAGCGGCCGTGGTGCACAAAAAGTGACGGCGGGTGCGTGCCAGGGGGGTCATCGGTGGCTCCGAAAAATGCCGGCGGCAAGGGCCGCGATTATCCGCCCGCCAAGGCGCTGGCGTGCAGGCAGATCGCGGCCGCGGCGGCGACGTTGAGCGACTCCTCGCCCCCCGGCTGGGCGATGCGCAGCGCCAACGCGGCGCGCGCGGCCAGCGCCGGAGCCACGCCCTGCCCCTCGTGCCCCAGCACCCAGGCGCAGGGCCAAGGCAGGCGCGCCCGGTGCAGCCATTCGCCCTGGTGCGAGCTGGTGACCAGCAGGGGCACGGCCAGCGGCGCCAGGGCCTCGGCACCGGCCAGCTCGACCAGGCGCAGGCTGAAATGCGCCCCCATGCCGGCGCGCAGCACCTTGGGCGACCACAGCTGCGCCGTGCCCTGCAGCGCCACCACCTGCGCAAAGCCGAACGCCGCAGCGCTGCGCAGGATGGAGCCGACATTGCCGGCGTCCTGCACGCGGTCGAGCACCACCGTGGCCACGTCCGGGCGCAGGCCGGGCGCGGTCGGCAAATCGAGCACGAAAGCCATCGGCGCGGGCGACTCCAGCCCGCTGACGTGGGCCATCAGGGCATCCTCGAGAACTACATTTTTGATAGCATCACTGGATGTATCCACGCCGACCTGAGGCCAAAAAGACTCGGAATACACCGCCAGGGCCGGCCGCCAGCCCCGGGCCAGCGCGGCGCGGCACAGGTGGTCGCCCTCGACCCACACGCGGCCCTGCTTGCGCCAGGCGCCGCTGTCTTGCGCCAAGCGCTTTAGGTCCTTGACCAGGGCGTTGTCGCGCGAGCGGATGAAGAGCGGGCCGGAGTCGGTCATGGCGTGGCTCCGGCCGCCGCGGCCAGCAGCGCCGTCACCGGGGCGAAGCTGCGGCGGTGGTGCTCGCACGGTCCGTGCGCGCGCAGCGCCGCCAGGTGCGCCGCCGTGCCGTAGCCCTTGTGGGCGGCAAAGCCGTACTGGGGCCAGGTGGCGTCGATTCGTGCGCACCACCGGTCCCGGTGCACCTTGGCCAGGATCGAGGCGGCCGAGATGGCGGGAACCAGGGCGTCGCCGCCGACCACCGCCTCGGCGCGCACCGACAACGTGGGCAGGCGGTTGCCGTCCACCAGCACCTTGGCCGGCGGCAGGCGCAAGCCAGCGACGGCGCGCTGCATGGCCAGCAGCGTGGCCTGCAGGATGTTCAGACGATCGATTTCGGCCACGCTGGCCTCGGCCACCGAGCAGCACAGGGCCTTGGCCTGGATCTGCTCGCACAAGGCCTCGCGGCGCCGCGCCGTGAGCTTCTTGGAGTCGGCCAGGCCGGCGATGGGCTGGCGCGGATCCAGAATCACGGCGGCGGCCACCACCGGCCCGGCCAGCGGACCGCGCCCGGCCTCGTCCACGCCGGCCACGAGGCCGGGGGTGTCCCAGTTGAGGGGCGCCTGCTCAGCGCGCAAGAAGCGTGTCGATCGCATCGGTGGCCAGTCGGGCGGTGTCGCACCGCAGTTGCTCGTGCAGGGCGATGAAACGGGCCTGCACGGCGGCGATTTTCTCAGGTGCGTCCAGCCAGTCCAGCAGCGCACGCGCCAGCGCCTCGGGCGTGGCGGCATCCTGCAGCAGCTCGGGCACGACGAAGGGCGCGTCCGGCCGGTCGGCGGCGGCCTGGGGCGACAGGCCGGCCGGCCGGCTCAGCCACTGGGGCGGCGCGCACAGCACGTTGGGCAGACCGACCCAGGGCAACTGGCGCCGGCGCCGCATCAAGCGGTGGCTGAGGCGCGGCATGGCGTAGGCGATGACCATGGGGCGCTTGAACAACGCCGCCTCCAGGGTGGCCGTGCCGCTGGCGATCAGGGTCACGTCGCAGGCGGCCAGGGCGGCGTGCGACTGGCCCTGCAACAAAGTCAGCGACTGGCCCAGGCCACTGGCAGCGGCCAGCGCCGCCAACCTGGCGTGCAGGTTGGGCACCGCTGGCACGATGAATTGAATAGCTGGCCGGGCTTGCTGGACAAGCCGCGCAGCCCTGAAAAACCTGGAAGCCAGGTGCTCGATCTCGGCCGCGCGGCTGCCCGGCAGCAGCGCCACCACGGTGCCGGTTTCGGGCAGCCCGAGCGCGCGGCGCGCGGCGGCGCGGTCCACCTGCATCGGGATGGCGCTGGCCAGCGGATGGCCGACGTAGGTGGCCGGCACGCCGGCCGCCGCCAGCAATTCGGGCTCGAACGGGAACAGGCACAGCACGTGGTCGGCCGCCTGCTGAAGCTTGGCCAGCTTCTCGGGCCGCCAGGCCCAGAACGAGGGGCTGATGAAGTGCAGGGTCTTGAGGCCGGCGGCCCTCAGGCGCGCTTCCAGATCGAAATTGAAATCCGGCGCGTCGACCCCGATGAACAACTCGGGTCGCCAGGCCAGCAGGCGCTCGGCCAGTTGCCGGCGCAGGCGCAGCAGCTCGGGCAGGCGAGGCAGCACTTCCCAATAGCCGCGCACCGAGAGTTTTTCCACCGGCCACCAGGCCTCGAAGCCGCGCGCCGCCATGTGCGCGCCGCCCACGCCCGCCGCGTGCAGGTCCGGCCAGCGTGTGCGCAGCCCGTCCAGCAACAGGCCGGCCAGCAGATCGCCGGAAGCCTCGCCGGCGACCATGCCGAAGCGCGGCAGGCCGGCCTGGCGTGGTCCCACCGGCGCGCTCACCGCACGATGCCGCGAGAGGCGTCGGCCAGAAAATTCTGCATCAGCCCGATGTCGGCGTCGGCCGCCGGCACCTCGCCCCGCAGCGCCTCGATCTGCTCGCGCGCCGCCTCCAGCGTTAGGCCCTTGCGGTAAATCAGGCGGTGCATCTGCTTGACCAGGGTGATGCGCTCGGCCGAGTAGCCGCGCCGGCGCAGGCCTTCGGCGTTGATGCTCTGCGCCTCGGCGGGGTTGCCACCGGCGGTGACGAACGGCGGCAGGTCTTGCGCCAGCCGGGTCTGGAACGCGGTCATGGCATGGGCGCCCACGCGCACGAACTGGTGCACGCCGGTCAGCCCACCCAGGAACACCCAGTCGCCCAGGTGCACGTGGCCGGCCAATTGCACGGTGTTGGCCAGGATGATGTGGTTGCCCAGTTGGCAATCGTGCGCGATGTGCACGTAGGCCATGATCCAGTTGTCGTCGCCCAGGCGCGTGACCCCGCTGTCCTGCACCGTGCCGGTGTTGATGGTGACGAACTCACGAAAGGTGTTGCCGTCGCCGATCTCCAGACGTGTTGGCTCGCCAGCGTACTTCTTGTCCTGGGGCTGGGCGCCGATGCTGGAAAAAGGAAAGAAGCGGTTGTCGCGGCCGATGCGGGTGTGGCCGTCGATCACGCAGTGGGCGCCGATCTGGGTGCCCGCGCCGACACGCACGTGGGGCCCGATCACGGCGTAGGGGCCGACGCTGGCCGTGCCGTCCAGCTCGGCCTGGGGATCGACCAGCGCGGTCGCGTGGATGTCCGCCATGGGGGCGCCCCTCAGGCCACGCGGCGCATGGTGCACATCAGCGAGGCCTCGCACACCACCTCGTCGCCGACGGTGGCCTTGCAGGCGAACTTGTAGATGCCGCCGCGCACGCGGTCGATGGCGCTGTGCAGCACCAACGTGTCGCCCGGCTCCACCGGGCGCTTGAAGCGCGCGTTGTCGATGCCGGCGAAATAGAACACGCTGTCGCTGTCCAGCGCGATGCCCTCGATCTCGAAGGACAGCAGGGCCGAGGCCTGGGCCAGCGCCTCCAGCATCAGCACGCCGGGCATCACCGGGCGCTGCGGGAAATGGCCGGTGAAGAAGGGCTCGTTGATGGTGACGTTCTTGAGCGCGCGAATCGAGCGCGCCTCGAAATCGATGTCGAGCACCCGGTCCACCAGCAGGAACGGATAGCGGTGCGGCAGCTTGGTGAGGATTTTATGAATGTCCATCATGACGTTATTGCTTCCGTTTTAATAGCTGCCTCGGCTTGTCCGATGGGCTTTCGAAATTTATTCTATTGCAGAGTGGAGCGCCATGGGCGGGCCGGAAAACGGCCGTGAAACCCCAGCGCTGGTGGAAACCGAAATCGCTCGGCAAGTCAGCCAACGCCCTGGTCGGGCAGCCGCCTTTCCAGGCGCTTGACGCGTTCGCGCAGGCCATGGATGTGCTTGAGCGTGGCCGCGTTCTTCTCCCATGCACCGTTCTCGTCGATGGGAAAGAAACCGGTGTACTGGCCCGGCTTCAAGATTGAGCGGGTGACGATGGAAGCCGACGAAATGTGCACGTGATCGACGATGGTCAGGTGCCCCAGGATCATGCCGGCGCCGCCCACCGTGCAGTGGGCGCCGATGCGCGCGCTGCCGGCCACGCCGACGCAGCCGGCCATGGCGGTGTGCTTGCCGATGTGGCAGTTGTGGCCGATCTGGATCAGGTTGTCGAGCTTGACGCCGTCCTCGATCACGGTGTCGTCCAGCGCGCCGCGGTCGATGCAGGTATTGGCGCCAATCTCCACGTCGTCGCCGATGCGCACGGCGCCCAATTGTTCGACCTTCACCCAGCGGCCCTGGTGCGCGGCGAAGCCGAAGCCGTCGCCACCGATCACGGCGCCGCTCTGGATCACGCAGCGCGCCCCGATGACGCAGTGCTCGCCGACGCTGACCCGCGCCTTCAGCACCGACTCGGCGCCAATGCGCGCGCCGCCGCCAATGAAGCACATCGGGCCAATGCTGGCGCTGGGGTCGATGAAGGCGCCCTCCTCGACCACCGCGCTGGCGTGCACGCCGGGGCGCGGCGCGCCGCCATGCAGGCGCTTCCACAGCTGGGTCAGCCGGGCGAAATACAGGTGCGGGTCGTCGGCGACGATGCAGTCGCCACGGGCGCGGGCGGCGTCGGCCAGACGCGGCCCGACGATCACGCAGCCGGCCTGCGTGCTGGCCAGCAGGTGCGCTAAACGGGGATTGACCAGGAAGCTCAGCTCCGACGGCCGCGCCCCTTCCAGCGACGCCAGGCGCGTCACGGGACGGTCCGGGTCACCGTGCAGCTCGCCGCCCAGGGCCTGAACAATGGCTCCGGTGCGCAGGATCATGGGGAAGGCTTCAGAACGCGGTGGCCGAACCCCACACTGGTGGGTCTGGCCGACCGGCCTTACTTGCTGTTGGCGGCGTTGAGCGCCTTGATCACCTTGTCGGTGACGTCCAGGCGCGGATTGACGTACACCGCCTCCTGGAAGATGACGTCGTACTTCTCGGCCTCGGCCACCTGTTTGACGATGCGGTTGGCGCGATCGAGGATCTGCTGCAGCTCTTCTTGCTTGCGGGCGTTGAGGTCCTCCTGGAATTCGCGGCGCTTGCGCTGGAATTCGCGGTCCTGGTCGAGCAGTTGGCGTTGTCGCGCCTGACGCTGGGTTTCGGCCATGGTGCTGGCGTCGCGCTCGAAGCGCTCGGACGCGCTCTTGAGCGTCGCGCCGGCCTCGTCGATCTCGCGCTCGCGGCGCGAGAACTCCTGCTCCAGCTTGGCCTGCGCCGCCTTGGCCGGCACGGCCTCGCGCAGCAGCCGATCCGTGTTCACGAAGCCGATGCGCACGCCGTCCTGCGCCATCGCGGCCGGCGCGACGATCGCGGCGGCGGCAAGCCACAGGGCCACGGACAGGCTACGAACGATGTACTTCTTCAAAACGAGGTTCCGATCTGAAATTGCAAACGTTGAATTCTATCGCCAGGTCTCTTGCGCAGGGGCTCGGCGATGGCAAAGCGCAGCGGGCCGAGCGGAGAGATCCAGCTGAAGCCGACACCGGCGGAGTAGCGCAGGCCGTCCGAGGTGATGGCCTGGCCGTCGCCGTACAGGGCGCCGACGTCGACAAAGCCAAACAGGCGCAGCGTGCGGTCGGTGCCGGTGCCGGGGAAAGGCATGATGAATTCGGAATTGAGCGTGAACTTGCGCGTGCCGCCGATGAACGCACCGGTGACGTCGCGCGGGCCCAGGGTGCCCTGATCGTAGCCGCGCACGGACCCCAGGCCACCGGAGTAGAAACTCTTGAACACCGGGAAGGGGCGCCCATTCAGCCCCTTGCCCCAGCCCAGCTCGCCGTTGAAGGCCAGCGTGTGCTGTTTGCTGAGCGGAATGTACTGCTGGTACTGGTAGCTGGCCTTGGCGTAGCGCGCGTCGCCCAGCACGCCCAACTCGCCCATCAGGCGCTGGTAGCGGCCCGAGTTGGGCACCAGCGCGCTGTCGCGTGAATCGCGCGACCAACCGAGCGTGAACGGGAAGGCCGAGCTGGTGTAGCCGAACTTCTCGGCGTAGGCCAGGTACGACGCCGGAATATTGGTGCCGGTCTTGATGTGCGTGCTTTCGGCGTTCATGCCGAGGTAAATGGTGTCCAACTCGGTGACGGGCACACCGAACTTCAGGCCCGCGCCCATGGTCACCAAGGTGTAGTTGCCGCCCTGGTCCTGGTAGGGCTTTTGCGTGCGGTAGTACAGATCGACCGTGCGCGAGACGCCGTTGGAGGTGAAATACGGGTTGGTGGTGCTGATCACCGCCGTGCGGTTGTACTTGCCGGTGTTCAGTTGCAGATCCAGCCGGTTGCCGGAGCCAAACACGTTCTCCTGGGCCAGGCCGAAGGTGAAGGAGAGTTTTTCCGCCGTCGAGTAGCCGGCGCCCAGCGAGATGTTGCCGGTGGGCTTTTCCTTGATCTCCACGTTCAAGTCGACCTGGTCGGGCGCGGCAGGCACCTCGGAGGTGGACACCGACAGCTCGGTGAAGTAGCCCAGGCGGTCCACGCGGTCGCGCGACAGCTTGATCTTCTCGCCGTCGTACCAGGACGATTCGTACTGGCGAAACTCGCGCCGGATCACCTCGTCGCGCGTGCGCGTGTTGCCCTGCAAGTTGATGCGCCGCACGTAGGCGCGGCGGCCGGGCTCGGAACGCAGCGTGATGGCCACGCGGTCGTTGGCCCGGTCCACCTCGGGCACCGCCTCGACGTTGGCGAAGGCAAAGCCGTAGTTGCTGAAGTGGTCCGAGAAGGCCTTGGTGGTGGCCGCCACCTGGTCGGCGTTGTACGGCTCGCCGGCCTGGATGGCGACGAGCGACTTGAACTCATCGTCCTTGTCGAGGTAGTTGCCGTCCAGCTTGACGCTGGAGACCACGAAACGGTCGCCCTCGGAGACGTTGATGGTCAGCGTGATCGATTCCTTGTCGGGCGACATGGCCACCTGGGTGGAGTCGATCTTGAAGTCGAGGTAGCCGCGCGCCAGGTAATGCGAGCGCAGGGCTTCCAGGTCGGCGTTGAGCTTGGCGCGGGAATACTGGTCGCTCTTGGTGTACCAGGACATCCAGTTGCCGCTGTTCAGGCTGAACAAATCCTTCAGGCTGGAGGTGCTGAAGGCGCGGTTGCCGATGATGTCGATGTCCTTGATGCGCGCCGGACGGCCCTCGGTGATGTTGAACGTGAGGCGCACCTGGTTGCGCTCCATCGGGGTCACGGTGGACACCACCTCGGCGCCGTACAGGCTGCGGTTGATGTACTGGCGCTTGATTTCCTGCTCGGCCCGGTCAATCAAGGCGCGGTCGTAGGCGCGGCCGGCGGCCAGGCCCGCGTCGCGCAGGCTGCCCTGCAGGATTTCGTTGGAAAACTCCTTGTTGCCGGCGAATTCGACCGACGCCACCGTCGGGCGCTCCTGCACCACCACCACCAGCACGTCGCCGGTGACGTCCAGGCGCACGTCGGTGAACAGGCCCAGGCCGAACAGCGCGCGGATGGCCGCGGCGCCCTTGTCGTCGTTGTAGGTGTCGCCCACGCGCACCGGCAGCGAGGCGAACACGGTGCCAGGCTCGACACGCTGCAGGCCCTCGACGCGGATGTCCTGGATGGTGAAGGGATCGACCGCCCAGGCCAGTTGCGAGGCCAGCGCCAGCGAAACCAGCGAAGTCAGGGTGCGCAGGCGAAAACGTTGTGCGATGGATTTCATGAGTGCGTTGAGAGCCGCGGCCGTGCGGCCGCCGGACAACAAAAAGGTCAAATCGATGGTCAGCCCAGCCGATTGGCGATGTCGTTGTACACCGCGATGGCCATCATGCTCAGCAACAGGCACATGCCCACGTACTGCAGTCGCTCAAGCCAAGCATCGGCCACGGGCTTGCCCGTCACCGACTCCCAAAGATAATACATCAGGTGCCCCCCATCGAGGACCGGCACCGGCAGCAGGTTCAACACGCCCAGGCTGACACTGATGAACGCCAGGAAGCCCAGGTAGTAGGTCAAGCCCATGGCGGCGGACTTGCCGGCGTAGTCGGCGATGGCGATCGGCCCGCTCAGGTTCTTCAGGGACAGCTCGCCCATCAGCATGCGCCCGAGCAACTTCAGCGACAGGGCGGACACTTCCCACACCCGTTCGGCACCCGCCCACAGGCCCTGCAGCGGCCCCTTGCTGACCTTGACCATCTCCGGCGCCGCGCCAACGTAGGCACCGATCCGCCCGACCGTCTGGCCACCCTCTTCCCGTACGTCTGGCCGCACCTCGATCGACAGGCTCTGGCCGGCGCGCTCGATCTGCCAGGCCAGCGCCGGTGGCCGGCCCTGCTGAGCGGTGGCGCGGATCATCTCGCGCAGTTGCTGCCCGTCGTTGACCGGCATGCTGCCCATGCGCAGCACCAGATCGCCCGAACGCAGCCCGGCACGCGCCGCCGCGCCGCCGGCCATCACGTCGCCGATCACGGGCCGGGTACGCGGCGCCACGATGCCGATCTTGCGAAACAGCCGCGCATCGACTTCCGGCACCTGCAGCGTCGACAGGGGCAGGCTCAGCTCGCGACCCCGCCCATCGGCCGCGCGGGCCACCTCCAGCACCACGTCGCGACCATCGAGAACGCCGCGCGTCAGCAGCCAGCGCAGGCTCTCGAACGAGGCCACGGGCTCCAGTTCGTCGCCGGACAGCGCGGCGCGGCGCACCAGCTCGCCGCCCTGCAGGCCGGCCTGCTCGGCCACCGAGCCGGCCACCGGCGGCGCCAGGATGGCGCGCGGCTCGGTCACGCCGATCCAGTTGACCAGGGCGTACAGCAGCACCGCCAGCAACAGATTGGCCACCGGCCCGGCGGCCACGATCAGCGCGCGCGACCGCAGGGGCTGGGTGTTGAAGGCCAGGTGCCGCTCCTCGGGCGGCACCGGCGCCTCGCGCTCGTCGAGCATGCGCACGTAGCCGCCCAGTGGCAGCAGGCCGACCACGAATTCGGTGTCCTGGCCTGGGCGCTGACGCCGGGGCTTGTAGCGCAGCACCACCTTGCCAAAACCGACCGAAAAGCGCAGCACCTTGACGCCACAGGCCACGGCCATGCGGTAGTGGCCCCATTCGTGCACGGCGATCAGCAGCCCCAGGGCGACCACGAAAGCGATGAGCGTCATCAGCATGGCGGCTATTGTCCCTGCACGGAAAGGCGGTTCACAAGCCTTCAGCCCGCCAGCCGGTCGGCCGCGCGCACCGCCGTGGCGCGCGCGCGCGCATCCAACGCCAGCAGGGCCTCCAGGTTGTCTGGGGCGTCCGCGGGCACGCTGTCCAGCGTGGCGCGGTTGACCTGGTGGATCTGGTCGAAGCGGATACGGCGCTCCAGAAAGGCCGCCACCGCCACTTCATTGGCGGCGTTCAGCACCGCACAGGTGCCGGGCGCGGCGCGCAGCGACTCCCAGGCCAGCGCCAGACCCGGGTAGCGCGCACGGTGCGCGGCGCTGTCGATGGGCTCGAAGGTCAGGTCCTGCAGGGCGTGGAAATCCAGCGCCGCGGCGCCCGAGGCGATGCGTTCGGGCCAAGCCAGGCCGTAGGCGATGGGCACGCGCATGTCGGGCGTGCCCAGTTGGGCCACCACCGAGGTGTCGCGGTACTGGACCATGGAATGGATCACGCTTTGCGGGTGCAGCACCACGTCGAGCTGGTCGGGCGCCACGCCGAACAGGTAGCGCGCCTCGATCACCTCCAGCGCCTTGTTCATCATGGTCGCCGAATCGACCGAAATCTTGCGGCCCATCACCCAGTTCGGGTGCGCGCAGGCCTGCTCGGGGCTGACCTCGCCCAGCGTGGCCGGATCGCGCGTGCGAAACGGCCCGCCCGAGGCGGTGAGGATGATCTTGTCGATGCGCGCCGCCCAGGTGGCCGGGTCCTCGGGCAGCGACTGAAAAATGGCCGAATGCTCGCTGTCGATGGGCAGCAACGTGGCGCCGCCCTCGCGCACGGCGCGCAGGAACACCTCGCCGCCCACCACCAGGGCTTCCTTGTTGGCCAGCAACAGGCGCTTGCCGGCGCGCGCCGCGGCCAGGCAGGGCGCCAGGCCGGCGGCGCCGACGATGGCCGCCATGACGGTATCGACGGCGCTGTTGGATGCTATCTTTTCAAGAGCATCCTTGGATGTATCCACGCCGACATCCAGGCCTTTTTCCTTGATTTTTCGGGCCAGTTCGGCGGCGTGCGGGGCGCTGGCCATGACCACCACGCGCGGACGAAACCGCTCGCACTGCGCCAGCATCAGATCGACCTGGGTGGCGGCGGTGAGCGCCACCACCTCGAAACGCTCCGGATGCCGTGCCACCACGTCGAGGGTGTTGGTGCCGATGGAGCCCGTGGAGCCCAGCACCGCCAGTCGCTGCTTCATGTGCCCGCCACCCCGCTCCAGCTCACCAGCGCCATGGCCAGCGGCAAGGTCGGCAGCAGCGCATCGATGCGATCCAGCACGCCGCCGTGTCCGGGCAGCAATTGGCTGGAATCCTTCATGCCGGCGCTGCGCTTGATCAGGGATTCGAACAAATCGCCCACCACGCTCATGGCGGCCAGGAACAGCGCGCCCAGCACCAGCAGCGGCCAACCGCCCTGCGCCAGGCGCGTGTACAGGCTGTCGCTGGCGGGTGCCTGGGCGCGGTCGAAGGCGATCCACAGCAGCGCCACCAGCAGCACGCCCAGCATGCCGCCCCACACACCCTCCCAGCTCTTGCCGGGGCTGATGCCCGGCGCCAGCTTGCGCCCGCCGGTCAGCTTGCCGCCCAGGGCGCGGCCGGCGAAGTACGCGAACACGTCGGCCGCCCACACCAGCACCAGCGTGGACAGCAAAAAATTGACCCCGATGCGGCGCGCCTGGGCCATCGCCAGCCAGGCCAGCACCAACGCCACCACGCCGATCAGCCAGCGCAGCGCGCGCGGCCACAGCGGCCAGCCGGCCACGCCACGCCGCAGCATGGCGGCCCCGCCCAGCACCCACAGCAGCGCCGCCGCCAGCCACAGCCACGGCAAGGGCCGCTGCACCGCCCCACCCAGCCACAGCCCGGCGCAGAGCACGGCGCACAGCAGGCCGGTGAGCAGCGCCCCGGTGCCGGGCACGCCGTTCAGCCGTGCCCATTCCCAGGCCGCGGCGGCAATGAACAGCAGGGTCAAGGCGATGAAGGGCGCTGGCGAGGCGGCAAACAGCGCCGGCAGCAAGATCGCCAGCAGCACCAGGGCGGTGATGACACGTTGCTTGAGCATCTTGTCGGCCTCCCGTCAGCCCGTCGCCCGGACGAGCTGCTCGGAGGTCTGGCCAAAGCGCCGCTCGCGCGCCGCGAACGCGGCCAGGGCCTGGTCCAGCGCCGCCTCGTCAAAGTCGGGCCACAGGCGCTCGCTGAAGAACAGTTCGCTGTAGGCGCATTGCCACAGCAGGAAGTTGCTGATGCGCTGCTCGCCGCCGGTGCGAATCAGCAGATCCGGATCGGGCACGTGGGCCAGCGCCATGGCGCGGTCGAGCGCCAGCTCGGTGATCGGCTCACCGCGCGCCGCCAGGCCCGCCGCCGCCTGGGCGATATCCCAGCGGCCGCCGTAGTTGAAGCACACGTTGAGCACCAGGCGCTCGTTGTGCGCCGTGTCGGCCTCGGCCTGGGCCAGACCCTGGCGCATGCGCTCCGACAGGCCCTGACGGTCCCCCACGAAATACAGGCGCACGCCACTTTGGCTCAGCTCGGGCACCTCGCGCGTGAGCGCCTTGCCCAGCAGCTCCATCAGGCCGCTGACTTCCTCGGGGGGGCGGTTCCAGTTCTCGGACGAGAAGGCAAACACTGTCAGCACGCGCACGCCGCGTTGCACGCAAGCGCGGATGCAGCGGCGCAGCGATTCGACGCCCTGCCGATGGCCGGCGATGCGCGGCATCAGCCGGCGCTTGGCCCAGCGGCCGTTGCCGTCCATGACGATGGCGACGTGGTAGGGCGCCACCGGCGCCATCGGAGAAGGTGCAGAGGCCATGCGCGGCGCGAGAAAGCCAGGGGTCGAGGGCGGAACGCAGCGCCTCAGACCTCCATGATGTCCTTTTCCTTGCCGGTCACCAGGGTGTCGATCTCGGCGATGTGCTTGTCGGTGGCTTTCTGGGTCTCGGCCTCGGCGCGTTTCTGATCGTCCTCGGACGCTTCCTTGTCCTTGACCAACTTCTTGATGGCGTCGTTGGCGTCGCGGCGCAGGTTGCGGATGGCGACCTTGGCCTGCTCGCCCTCGTGGCGCACCAGCTTGGTCATCTCCTTGCGGCGCTCCTCGCTCATGGGCGGCATCGGCACGCGGATCAGATCGCCCATGTTGGCCGGGTTCAGCCCCAGATCGCTTTCGCGGATGGCCTTCTCGATCTTGGCGCCCATGCCCTTTTCCCAGGGCTGCACGCTGATGGTGCGGGCGTCCAGCAGCGACACGTTGGCCACCTGCGACAGGGGCACGTGGTTGCCGTAGTACTCGACGTGGATGGTGTCCAGCAGGGCCGGGTTGGCGCGGCCGGTGCGGATCTTGGTCAGGTTGTTCTTGAACGCGGCGATGGACTGGTCCATCTTGGCCTGGGCGTTCGTCTTGATGTCGGCAATGGTCATGTCAATATCTCCTGCAACCCGCTATTTTGCGCCTTGCCATGCGGGGTTGGGCGGCGGGCCTTGGCGGGCGCGCTCCGGTCAACGGCGGTGCTCAGGCGTGGACCAGCGTGCCCTCGTCGGCACCCTGCACCACGGCCTTGAGGGCGCCGGGCTTGAAGATCGAGAACACCCGGATCGGCAGCTTCTGGTCTCGGCACAGCGCAAAAGCCGTGGCGTCCATGATGCCCAGGTTGCGCGTCATGGCCTCGTCGAAGCTGAGCTGGGTGTAGCGGGTGGCCTTGGGGTCTTTCTTGGGATCGGCCGTGTACACGCCATCGACCTTGGTGGCCTTGAGCACCAGCTCGGCACCGATCTCGGCGCCACGCAGCGCGGCGGCGGTGTCGGTGGTGAAGAAGGGGTTGCCGGTGCCGGCGGCGAACACCACCACCTTGCCCTCTTCCAGGTACTGCAGCGCCTTGGGTCGCACGTAGGGCTCGACCACCTGCTCGATGGAAATGGCCGACATCACGCGCGCCGTCAGCTTCTGCTGGTTCATGGCGTCGGCCAGGGCCAGCGCGTTCATCACGGTGGCCAGCATGCCCATGTAGTCGGCGGTGGCGCGGTCCATGCCGACCGAGCCGCCGGCCACGCCGCGAAAGATGTTGCCGCCGCCGATGACCACCGCCACCTGCACCCCCATGCGCGTGACGTCGGCGATCTCGCCCACGATGCGCTCGATGGTCGCCCGGTTGATACCGAACGCATCGTCACCCATCAACGCCTCACCGGAGAGTTTCAGCAAAATGCGTTTGTGGGCGGGCTTGGGTTTGGTCATGGGCGTTGGGGTTTTCGATGAATCCTGAAAGTTTAGCGGCGCGCCGGCACGCGCGGCCGGCGCGGCGATGAAGAGGCTTCAGTCCTTCTTCTGCGCGGCGGCCACCTGGGCAGCCACTTCGGCGGCGAAATCGTCGGCCTTCTTCTCGATGCCCTCGCCCACCACGTACAGGGTGAACCCCGTCACCTTGGTGTTCTTTTCCTTCAGCATCTGCTCGACGGTCTGCTTGTCGTTCTTGACGAAGGGCTGATTGAACAGCGACACCTCTTTCAGGTACTTCTGCACCGAGCCTTCGATCATCTTGGCCGCGATGTCGGCCGGCTTGCCCGATTCCTGGGCCTTGGCGGTGGCGACGCTGCGCTCGCGCTCAATCAGCTCGGCGGGCACATCGGCGCTGGTCAGGGCCACCGGCTTCATGGCGGCCACGTGCATGGCGACGTCGCGGGCAGCGGCTTCGTCGCCCTCGTACTCGACCAGCACGCCGATGCGGGTGCCGTGCAGGTAGCTGGTCAGCTTGGCGCCGCCCGACTTGCGCACGAAGCGGCGGAAGCTCATGTTCTCGCCGATCTTGCCGATCAGGCCCTTGCGCACGTCTTCCAGCGTGGGGCCGTAGCCGTCCTGCTCGTAGGCCAGCGCGGCCATGGCGGTAACGTCGGCGGGGTTATTCTCGGCCACCAGCTTGGCGGTGGCGGCGGCCAAGTTCAGGAACATTTCGTTCTTGGTCACGAAGTCGGTTTCGCAGTTGACTTCGACCACGGCGCCGACGTCGCCGGCGATGTGAGCGGTGATCACGCCTTCGGCGGTGACCCGGCTGGCGGCCTTGCCGGCCTTGGTACCCAGCTTGACGCGCAGGATTTCCTCGGCCTTGGCCATGTCGCCCTCGGCTTCGGTCAGGGCTTTCTTGCACTCCATCATGGGCGCGTCGGTCTTGGCGCGCAGTTCGGCGACCATGCTTGCGGTGATAGCTGCCATCTTCAAATTCTCCGGATTTCTGTGTTCAGTTCAGTGCCCAGATCGGGCGGTGATGGAAAAAAGGGGCCTTGACGCCCCCTTCTTTCGGATCGCGGCGAGGGCGATCAGGACTCCTGGACCTCGACGAACTCGTCGTCGCCCTCGGCGGCGGCCACGGCCTTGACCACGTCATTGACGGCATTGGCCTTGCCTTCCAGCACGGCATCGGCCATGCCTTGGGCGTACAGCAGCACGGCCTTGGCCGAGTCGTCGTTGCCGGGGATCACGTAGTCGATGCCTTCCGGGTTGTGGTTGGAGTCGACCACACCGATCAGCGGAATGCCGAGCTTCTTGGCTTCGGCCACGGCGATCTTGTGGTAACCCACGTCGATCACGAAGATGGCATCGGGCAGCGCGCCCATGTCCTGGATGCCGCCGATGTCGCGCTCCAGCTTGGCCATCTCGCGGCTGAACATGAGCTGCTCTTTCTTGCTCATGCTCTCCAGGCCGGCTTCCTGCTGGGCCTTCATGTCCTTCAGGCGCTTGAGCGAGGTCTTGACGGTCTTGAAGTTGGTCAGCATGCCGCCCAGCCAGCGCTGTTCGACGAAAGGCATGCCGGCGCGGCGGGCTTCCTCGGCCACGATCTCGCGCGCCTGGCGCTTGGTGCCCACGAACAGGATGGTGCCGCGGTTGGCCGCCAATTGCTTGGCGAACTTCTGCGCGTCCTGGAACATCGGCAACGATTTTTCCAGGTTGATGATGTGGATTTTGTTGCGATGGCCGAAGATAAAGGGGGCCATCTTGGGGTTCCAGAAGCGCGTTTGGTGGCCAAAGTGCACACCAGCTTCCAGCATTTGACGCATGGTCACGGACATGGGAAGTTCCTTGTCAAGGTTGGGTCTAAAATTCGGCCCGCTGATCGCCACTCCAGGGCCTGTTGCTCAGGCTGGGGACGACACCTCGTAGGGGCCGGTTTGCGATTTGTCTTGCGCGGCAACCAGGCGCCCAATTAGCGCCCTGCCAACAGCAAAACCCAAAGATTTTAGCATGGCCCGGGTGGGCCTTTCCGTGCCTCCTTCATGAACATCGCGATTCTCGGCGCCGGCATCATCGGCGTGACCACGGCCTACGAGTTGGCCGCCGACGGGCACCAGGTCACCGTGTTCGAGCGCCACGCCACCGTGGCCGAGGGCGCCAGCTTCGCCAACGCCGGCGTGGTGGCGCCCGGCTACGTCACGCCCTGGGCCGCGCCAGGCATGCCCAGCAAGGTGCTGCGCCACCTGGTGTCGCGCCACGCCCCGGTGCGCGTGAGCCGCCCGCTGGCCATGGCCGATCTGGCCTGGATGCGGCAGTGGCTGCGTGCCTGCGATCCGGCCAGCTACGCCGCCAACCGCGCGCGCATGCAGCGCCTGGCCTTCTACAGCCGCCAGCGCCTGCACGAGGTGGCCGCGCGCATGGCCTACGATTTCGAGCGCAGCGACGGCTACCTGGTGCTGTTGCGCGCCGAAAAAGACCGCCGCCTGGCCCAGCCCGGCCTGGCGCTGCTGCGCGAGCTGGGCGTGCGCTTTCACGAAGTAACGGCCGAGGAGGCGCGCCAGATCGAGCCGGCGCTGAACCCCGACACCGCCCTGGCCGGCGCCATCCACCTGCCGCAGGACGAAGTCGGCAACTGCCGCCAGTTCGTCGTCATTGCCCGCGACGCGGCCGAGAGCCTGGGCGCACGCTTCATGTTCAATGCGCCCGTTGCCCGCATCGACACCTCTCATGGCGCTACTGTTCATATAGCAAATGAATCGCTTCCGCGGCGCTTCGACGCCCTCGTCGTGTGCGCCGGCGTGCAGTCGGCGGAGTTGCTCAAACCCCTGGGCATCGCCCTGCCGCTGCGGCCCGTGTACGGCTACTCAATCAGCGCCCACATTCCCGAGCCGACCAACGCCCCGCGCAGCGGCGTGATGGACGAGCGCTTCAAGGTCGCCATCACGCGCATGGGCCAGCGCGTGCGCGTGGCCGGCTCGGCCGAGATCGGCGGGCGCCCGGGGCAGATCCACGAACAAGCCGTGCAGACCTTGTACAAGGTGCTGTCCGACTGGTTCCCCGCCGCCGGGCGCCTGTCCAGCGGGGTGCAGGTGTGGAAAGGCGCGCGCCCCATGCTGCCCGACGGCCCGCCCATTCTCGGCGCCAGCGGCATCCCCGGTCTGTGGTTGAACCTGGGGCATGGCTCCAGCGGCTGGGCGCTGTCCTGTGGATCGGCCCGGGTGCTGGCCGATCAAATGGCCGGTCGCCAGCCGGCCATCGACGTCGAGGGACTGGGCATCGAGCGGCTGCGCTGAAGCCGGGCGCCCTGGGGCACCGATTAATCCTGATTTGATAGCATAAAATCGTTTACACACGCCGACAAACGGCTTATTTCTTCACTATCCCGGGATCAACGGCGGCCCGACGCACAATGTGCCCATGCCACAAGCCGTCGATCTTGCCCGCGCCCTCCCGCTGTTCGGTGTGGCCGCCACGCGCGGCACCGAGCAGGCCGCCGCCGTCGCGCTGCCGCCCCACACGCTGATGCGACGCGCGGGTCTGGCCACGGCCCGGCTGGCGCTGGCCCTGGCGCCACATGCGCGCCAGGTCTGGATCGCCTGCGGCCCCGGCAACAACGGCGGCGATGGGCTCGAAGCGGCCATGCACCTGCGGGCCTGGGGTCTGAACCCGGTCGTGACCTGGTTGGGCCAGCCGGACCGGGCGCCGGCCGATGCGCTGGCGTCCTGGAAACGCGCCGTGGCGGCCGGCGTGTGCTTTGCCGACGCCCCCCCCGAAGCGCTCGACACGCAGGACCTGTACATCGACGCCCTGCTGGGCATCGGCGCCGCCCGCGCGCCCAGCGGCCGGTTGGCCGAGTGGCTGGCGCGGCTGCGCGCCAGCCCCGCCACCCTGCTGGCGGTGGACCTGCCAAGCGGCCTGGATGCCGACACCGGCGTGCTGGCCGCGCCCGCCACGGCCAGCAAAAATCCTGATTTGATAGCAGCTCAGAAAATACCCACGCCGGCCAATGCCCATTTTTCCTCCAAATCACGCCCCACAGGACCGCGCCACACCCTGAGCCTACTGACCCTCAAGCCCGGCCTGTTCACCGCCGACGGGCGCGACGCCTGCGGCCGGCTCTGGTTCGACGACCTGGGCGTGGCCGCCGATCTGGTGGCCGCGCCGCCGCGGGCCTGGCTGAACCCCGCGCCGATCAGCACCCACCGCGCCCACGCCAGCCACAAGGGCAGCTACGGCGACGTGGCGGTGCTCGGCGGCGAAGGTCTGCTGGCGCGCGGCCTGGGCATGACCGGCGCGGCCTTGCTGGCCGGTTCGGCCGCGCTGCATGGCGGCGCCGGTCGGGTGCTGGTCGCGCTGCTGGACGGCGGTGCGTTGGCTCAGGACACGGTGCGGCCGGAACTGATGCTGCGCCGCCCCGAGGCGCTGGCGCTGGACACGCTCACCGTGGTCTGTGGCTGCGGCGGCGGCCAGGCCGTGCGCGCCTGGTTGCCAGCGGTGCTGGCGCAGGCGCCGTGCCTGGTGCTGGACGCCGACGCGCTGAACGCGCTGGCCGAGGCCCCCCCCGCGCAGGCGGCGCTGCGCCAGCGCGCGGCGGCCGGTCATGGCACCGTGCTGACGCCCCATCCGCTGGAGGCCGGGCGCCTGCTGGCCACCAGCGCGGCCGAGATCCAGCAAGACCGCCTGGCCGCCGCCCACGCGCTGGCCGAGCGCTTTCAGTGCGCGGTCGTGCTCAAGGGCTCAGGCACCGTGATCGCCGCGCCCGGCATGGCGCCGCGCATCAACCCGACCGGCAACGCCCGCCTGGCCACCGCCGGCACCGGCGACGTGCTGGCCGGGCTGATCGGGGCCCGCTTGGCCGCCGGCCTGCCGCCCTTCGAGGCCGCCTGCGCGGCGGTGTTTCAGCATGGGAGCGTCGCTGATAGATGGGCGGCATCCGGCGCGCTGACCGCCGATCAACTGGCGCGAGCGTTGAGCACGTGAGCAACTGAGCAGTACAGCGCGCGCACCGCAGACGACCTCTATCACTGCTCCGAACACTTCTCGAACGGTGGCGGGAGAGCGGCATTACCGTAAGGTCAATACGGCATCGAACCTTTGCTCCGTACTACGTGCTCCGAGTAGGTCGAGTCCAGATTGGCTCTCCGGGCCCCTCACTGCCTGGAAACTGCATTCCGGCGTAAGTCACGGTATCAACGACAGCACAGATAAGCTCAGCAACGTGGCGTTGCACTTGCACCAGAAAGTGCTTGTCGATATGCGTTTCGAATTTTTCGAGCTTCCTGTTCACAAACAGCGGAAGCGTCTTGCCAGCAACATCCGGCGCGCTCCAAGACGCATGACAAAGAACATTTCTGACGATCGCTGCTTGCTTGATTTGATCTACAAGCTCGTCAACGTTTTCAATCGTTGACCTCGGATTCGAGCGAACTGCATTTCCGTAGGATTCTGCAAGGTTAGGCAGCGTATCAGTCAGCGCTCGCTCGAGTTGCGGTAACCATGCATGAAACGCAGCGTCAACGTCTTCGGGCGCGTATTGCCGCGTGGCGGTAAACGCAAAAATGGCTTTGCCCAGGCAATTCTTCAAGACATCCGAATGTTGCAATGGCTCTCCCAAGCTCTTCCCAAAATTCACCCGAATGCAGGTGTGTCGGAAATCTCAATGGAAGGCCCTCCCTGTCGACAAGATATCGCTTGGTCGGAGCGGCCATTGCTCAGGAACCTCTCATCTGACGCTGAACTCACCCCCGTCCCACAAACGGCATCTTTGTCGCCATCACGGTGTGAAAGAGCACGTTCACATCCAGCGGCAGCTTGGCCATGTACAGCACCGACTGCCCGACATGGGCCACGTCCATCATGGGTTCGGGCGCGATGCGCCCGTCGGCCTGCGGCACGCCCTTGGCCATGCGCGCGGCCAGCTCGGTCACGGCGTTGCCGATGTCGATTTGCCCCACCGCGATGTCGTACTTGCGCCCGTCCAGCGCGGCGGCCTTGGTCAGGCCGGTGACGGCGTGCTTGGTGGCGGTGTAGGCGATGCTGTCCGGCCGTGGCGCATGCGCCGAGATCGAGCCGTTGTTGATGATGCGTCCGCCGGGCGGCGATTGCGTCTTCATGGTCCGGAAAGCCGCTTGCAGGCAATAGAACATGCCGCTCAGGTTCACGTCGACCACGGCGCGCCACTGCTCGGGCGTGGTGTCCTCCAGCGTCACGCCGGGCAGATTTCGGCCGGCGTTGTTGAACAGCAGGTCAACCCGGCCAAAGGCCTGCACGGCGCGCTCGAACAGCGCGGCCACGGCGGCGGGATCGGTCACATCGGTGGGCACGGCCAGCACGCGGGCGCCGGCGCCGCTGGTCTGCGCCACTTCTTGCAGCGGCTCGGGCCGCCGGCCGGTCAGCACCACCTGCCAGCCGTCGGCCAGCAGGGCCAGGGCGGCGGCGCGGCCGATGCCGGTGCCGGCGCCGGTCACGACGGCGGTGCGAACGGGTGTGGTCTGTGTCATGGCGATTCTCCTTGCGTCAGGTCAATATTCCCACACCGAACGGCCTTCCACCGCGTGCTCGGGGATTTTGCTCCGCCAAACAGGTCTGCGAAAATTCGCCATCGGTGATCGGCGGCCCTTTTTGGGGGCGCTGTCCGGGTCCATGCACCTGCCGGCACCTCAACCCACAGGAGGTCACCGTGCGCATTCTTCTGGCGGAAGACGAGCCCGAACTGGCGACCTGGCTGTCGCGGGCGCTGGAACAAACCGGGGTGCTGGCCGATTGGGTCGCCAATGGCCGCGACGTGCTGCCCAGCCTGGCCAATCGTCGCTACGACGCGCTGGTTCTTGACCTGGGCCTGCCCGGCATGGACGGCCGGCAGGTGCTGACGGCCTTGCGCGCGCGCGGCGACGTGATTCCGGTGCTGGTGCTGACGGCGCGCGACTCGCTGATGGAGCGCGTCGGCTCGCTGAACGAAGGCGCGGACGATTTCCTGTCCAAGCCGTTCGATTTGTCCGAACTGGAAGCCCGTCTGCAGGCCCTGCTGCGCCGCGCCAGCGGCAGCGTGCGTCCGCGCCAGCACTGCGGCCCGCTGGTGTACGACCCCACCAGCAAGGGCTTCACCCTGCACGGCCAGCCGCTGACGCTGACGCCGCGCGAGCACGCCCTGCTGCGGGTCTTGATCCACCACATGGGCGAACCCCTGTCAAAAACCGAGATTCTGGACCGCGTGGTGTCGGACGAGCGCGACGTCCACCCCGAGGCCATCGAGGTGATGATGTACCGCCTGCGCAAGCGCCTGGTGCGCAGCGGGGTGCGCGTCACCACGCTGCGCGGTCTGGGCTACGTGCTGGAGCCCGAGACGTGAGAGTGTGGCCCGGGGTGCGACCGACCAGCCTGCGCCGGACCTTGATCCGGGTGCTGCTGTGCGGCCTGCTCCTGGCCTCCGGCGTCGCGGTATGGACGGCTTGGCTCACCGCCGCCGACGCCACCGATGCCGCCTACGACCGCGCCCTGGCCGGAGCCATCAAGGCCATCGACGACAACATCAGCAGCGTCAGCGGCGGCCTGAGCGTGGAACTGCCCTACGTGATGCTGGAGTTCTTCGAGTTGACCGTGAACGGCAAGGTGTACTTCCGGGTTGCCACCGAGGACGGCCTGGTGGAGATCGGCAACACCGACCTGCCCGCCCCCAACCACAGCCTGCCGAGCGAGCGACTGTGGTTTCGTGACGCGGTTTACCACGGCGAACGCATTCGCCTGGGCTCCTACGCGCGCCTGCTCAACCCCCCGCTGGCCGGCCACGAGGACAAGCCCAGGGTGGTGATCCAGGTCGCCGAATCGCTCGACGCGCGCGAGGACTTTCTGCGCCTGCTGATGCTGCAAGCCGGCCTGCGCCATGCCGGGGTGACGGCGCTGGCGCTGGCGCTGATCGCCCTGGGCACCGGCTGGGCCTTGCGGCCGTTGATGCGCCTGAGCACCGAGGTTCGGCATCGCTCACCGACCGATCTGACCCCCATCGCCGAGGACCGGCTGCCGACCGAGGTGCAGCCCCTGGTGCGGGCCATGAACCACCACATGTGGCGCCACCAGAAAGTCACCGAGGGGCGCCGCCGCTTCATCGACGACGCTTCGCACCAACTGCGCACGCCGCTCACTACCCTGGCCACCCAGGTCGCCTACGCTTTGCGCGAAACGCCCCCGGGCCCCGCGCACGAGGCGATGACCGCCGTGCGCCAGCAGGTCGAGACGGCGACCCGCCAACTCAACCAGATGTTGTCGCTGGCGCGCGCCGACAGCGCCGAATTGCGGGCCGAAACCTTCGATCTGGTGCCCATGGCGCGTGAGCTGACACGCCAGTGGTGGCCGCGCGCGCGCGCGGCGCGCATCGGCCTCGGCTTCGAGGCCCCGACAGCCGTGCTGCGCGTGGCGGCGCAGCCCGCGCTGCTGCAGGAGGCGCTCACCAACCTGCTGCACAACGCCCTGCGCTACGCACCGGCCGGCAGCCACGTCACCGTGCGCGTGGCCAGTGAAAACGAGCAAGCCTGCCTGTCGGTGGAAGACGACGGCCCCGGCCTGCCTCCCGAGGAGCTGGCCCACGCCGGCGAGCGTTTTTTCCGGGGCAGCCAGGCGCCGGCCGGCGGCACCGGCCTCGGGTTGGCGATCGCGCGCTCGGTGGCCGAGCACCATGGCGGCCAGATGCGGGTCCGCGCCGGGCCGAACGGCCGTGGCCTGCAGGTCAGCATTTGCCTGCCGCCAGTCCCCCCCGACGCCTGACGCCAGCCACTTGCGCCCACCGCGCCGGGTGCAACAGCTGCGCGCCGCCGCGCGGCTGAAAGCCATTTGACAGATCGGGATTTCTACAGTCGGTGTCAGATCAACCCGACCACCGCCCCCGCACGCCAACATTCCGAGACAACGCCATGAAGCACCTGCAGCGTCTTCTCGGCGCACTGACCCTCTGGAGCCTGCTGGGCGCGGCGCCAGCCGCGGCCCGGGGCGGACCCGAATGCATCGCTCCGGCCAAACCCGGTGGCGGGTTCGATTTGACTTGCAAGCTGGCGCGCGCGGCGCTGAACGGCAAATACCTGGGCGGCCCGTTGCAGCTGAGTTACATGCCGGGCGGCGTGGGCGCCGTGGCCTTCAACGTGGTGGTGACCCAACGCCCGGCGGAACGCCACACCCTGGTGGCGTTCTCGGAAGGCACCCTGCTGAACCTGGCGCAAGGCAAGTTCGGGCGGCACGATGCCAGCGAGGTGCGCTGGGTGGCGGGCATCGCGCTCGACCATGGAGTCCTGATGGTGGCGCAGGACTCCCCCATCGAGTCGATCCAGGACCTGTTGACCGCCCTCAAGGCCGACCCCGCGCAGATCGTCTTTGGCGCCGGCGGCACCATCGGCAGCCAGGACTGGATGAAGGTGGCGCTGACGGCGCGCGCCGCTGGCCTGGACCATCGGAAAATGCGGTTCGTGGCCTTCGAGGGCGGCGGCGAAGCCATGACCGCGCTGCAGGACGGCCATGTCCAGGTCTATTCGGGCGACGCCGCCGAGGCCCTGGCACAGATCAGGATCGGCAAAAGAATCCGCATCCTGGCGGTGATGGCCGAGCAGCGCCTGCAAGGGGTGCTGGCCGACGTGCCCACGGCCAAGGAACAGGGCCTGGACATCGTCTGGCCGATCGTCCGCGGCTTTTACATCGGCCCCCAGGTCAGCGACGGCGACTACCACCATTGGGTGGCGACCTTCACCGAGATGCTGGCCACGCCGGAGTTCGCCCGCTTGCGTGAGCAGCGCGGCCTGGACCCCTTCGCCAAGACCGGCGCCGAGTTGGACACCTACGTCCGACAGCGTGTGGCCACCTACCGCGAACTGGCCCGTCAGTTCGGGCTGAAAGTCGCCGCGCCGCACTGAGGCCTGGAGAGCCGATCGTGTCCATGCGCCCCTGCCTCACCCCACCGCGCTGCACCGCACTGGCCGCCTTGCTGGCCAGCGCCTGCGCCTGGAGCGGGCCGCCCGATCCAGCGCCGGGGGGCGAGTGGGTGTACACCGTGCACCCCGACGACGCGCCGCGCAGGCTGGCCGAGCAACAGCTGAAGCCCCCCTACTCCTGGAAGGATCTGAGCGCCTACAACCGGATCAAGGAGCCAGGCCCCCTGCTTCCCGGCCAGCAGATCCGCGTGCCCCTGGCCTGGATGACACACACCCCGCTCACGGCGCACCTGGTGTCGATCGCCGGGGCCGTGCAGGTGCAACTGCCCGAGCAGCCGGTGCGCCCGGCCCGCGCGGGCGAGCGGCTGGCGGTGGGCGCGCGGGTCATCACCGGGGGCGATCAGAGCGCGGCGCTGGTGTTTGTCGATGGCTCGCGCCTCGTCGTGGCGCCGCATTCCGAGCTGCTGCTGGACACCTTGAGTCTGCTCGGCACCCAGATGATGGTCGATACGCGGGTGCGCCTGCGATCCGGCCGTGTCGAGGCCAAGGTGCACCCCGTGCCCACGCAAGGCCCACCCACCCGCCGTTTCCGCATCAGCGCGCCCGCGGCACTGAGCACCGCGCGGGGGACGCAGTTTGGCGTTTCAGCAAGCAGCAGCGAGTTGACCTTGCGGCAGACCTGGCACGGCCTGGTCGAGTTCAGCGCCGAAGGCCTGCGGGTGCTGGTTCGTCCGGGGCTGGGCGGTGCGGGCGGAGGGGACCGGGCCGTGCAAGACGCGCAGGTCTTACCCACCCCGGCGCGGGGCCCCCAGACATGCCCGCCAAAGCACGGCACGCCCGGGTGGCTCCCCCTGCCGGAAACCTGTGGGAGCCGGTCGCGGCCGGCCGAGACCGCCCCGCCTCCCACGGGCCAGCTGGGCAGCGCGGGCACTCCTCTGGCGGCCGCGCCGCGCGTGCCGTGGTGGACCGCCGTGTCCGATGGCGGCGCGCGGGCGTGGCAGGCCAGCCGGCACCCACCCAACCAGAGCTGAACCATGAACGACCAGATTCTTGGCGCCTCCTGCATCGCCACCGGGGCGTACCTGGCCTGGACGGCCGTGGATTATTCGATCCTCGCGGCGGTCGAGCCGGTCGGCCCAGGCACCTTTCCCGCCTTGCTGGGCGGATTGCTCGTCGGCGGCGGTCTGTGGCTGGTGCTGCGCCCGTGCCCCCTGCCTCCCCCCGGGGCGCAGGCCCCGCCCTGGCCTCCCGTGGCGGCAACGATGTCGGCGGTATTGGCCTATGCCCTGCTGTTCGAATGGCTCGGCTTCGTGCTGGCCACGGCGCTGATGGCGCTCGCCGTGGGCCTGGCCTTCAGCGGCCCCTGGAAGCGCGTGCTGGCCGGGGGCGCGGTGCTGGCCGGGCTGCTGTACCTGCTGTTTGATCGGCTGCTCGGCGTGAGGCTGCCGCCGGGCCTGCTGAGCCTGGTCCTGACGGGGCCCGGCGGGTGAGCCACAGGCAGGCCGCCCAGGGAATATCCGCCGCCGCCACCTGAACCATGAACACCTTGCAGCACCTGGCCGCCGGCTTCGCCATCGTCGTGGCGCCGCTGAACCTGCTGGCGGCGACCCTGGGCACCCTGCTGGGCACGCTCGTCGGCACGCTGCCTGGCCTGAGCCCGACGCAGGGCGTGGCGATCCTATTACCCTTGACCCTGGCGCTGAAGCTGCCACCGGAAACCGTCCTGATTCTGCTGGCCGTGCTCTACCTGGGCTGCCAGTTGGGCGGCCGCCTCTCGGCGAGCCTGGACCCGCGGCCACGCGGAACAGCGGGCACACCGCCCGCCATCTGGCGCGGCCTGGCGGGCCTGCCCCTGTCGATCTCGGTCTGGCCGTCCTTCGCCGCGGCCCTGGTGGCCACGCTGGGCATCGCCCTGCTGGCGCCGCCGCTGGCGCGCTGGGCCCAGGGGTTCGGGCCGGCCGACTCGTTCGCGCTGGCCAGCCTGGTGTTTGCCGGCGCGATCGGCCTGGCGGGCGATGCGCCCCTGAAGGCGGCCGTGGCGGCGACCCTGGGCCTGGCGCTGTCCACCGTGGGGCTGGACGCCAGTTCGGGTGTGCACCGCTTCACCGGCCATCAGGCCTACCTGTCGGATGGCGTGCCCTTGCTGGTGGTGGTGGTCGGCGTGCTCTCGGTCAGCGAGATCCCGCTGATGCTGGAGCGGCGGCTGGAGCACCGGAGCGCCTCCGGAGCGGCCGTGTCCGGGCTGTACCAATTGCTCGTCGCGCGGTCGGCGATCCTGCGCGCGCCGGTGCGCGGCTTCCTGGTTGACGTGGGCCCGGGCCCGCGCCTGGCCGGCGCCGCGGACGCCTTGGAGCCCAGTGGTCCGCGCGACGCCCCCGCGCGGGAAGCGGCGCGCACCCTCTCGGCGGCCGGCGCCTTCGTGCCCGTGCTGAGCCTGGGCGTGCCCGGCTCGGCCGCCATGGCCGTGATGGTGGGCGCGCTGGCGCTCCACCACATCGCGGCCGGGCCGGCCCTGTTCACCGAGCACCCGGAGCTGGCCTGGAGCCTGATCGCCGCGTTGTTCGTGGCCCCGCTGCCGCTGCTGCTGTGCGCCCACCTGCCCTTGCTCGGAGCGTTCGCCGGCCTGCAGCGTACGCCGCGCTGGCTGCTGGCGCCGGGCCTGGTGGCGGTCGGCGCGGTGGTCGTGTACTCGGTGCACGCCGCCTGGTTCGATCTGCTGCTGATGGCGGTGATCGGCCTGGGAAGCTACCTGCTGCGCAAGCAAGGCGTGCCGATGGCGCCGCTGATCCTGGGCTTCGTGCTGGGCCACACGATGGAACAGCACCTGCGCCACGCGCTGTCCCTGTCGGGCGGCAAGCTGGCTGTGTTCTGGGTCAGCCCGACCTCGAAAAGCCTGTGGCTCGTCGCCGCGGCCCTGCTGACGCTGCCCCCGCTGCTGAGGCACTGGGGGAGTCAGACCAGGGGCGCGGGCTCGGCCGCTCCGCGCTGAGCCCAGCGCCCGCGGCCCGCGTCGCCCGGCGTCACTTGCGGCGGCTTTTGCGCGGCTTGGCCGCCGACCGGTTGGCGCCCCCGCCGCGCTGGCCAGGGGCGGTCTGGCGCGCGGACGAACGCTCTGGCGTCCTGGGCTCCTCGCCGTGCGCCGGCACGGCCTGGCCCCGCTGGCCCGCGCCGCCGCCGCGGCTTTTGCGCGAACCGGTGGTGGACCCGCCCTGCCCCTTGTCGGCCATGGCCCGGCCCAGCAGTTCCTCGCCCTCGCGCACCAGGCGGAAGTCGATCTTGCGGCCATCCAGGTCGACCCGGCTGACCTGCACGCGCACGCGCGTGCCCAGGGCGTAGCGGATGCCGGTGCGCTCGCCGCGCAGTTCCTGGCGCAGTTCGTCGAAACGGAAATACTCGCCGCCCAGCTCGGTGATGTGCACCAGACCCTCGACGTGCAGCTCATCCAGCGTGACGAACAGGCCGAAGCTGGTCGCCGCGCTGACGGTGCCGGCGAACTCCTCGCCCAGGTGCTCCTTCATGTACTTGCACTTGAGCCAGGCCTCGACGTCGCGGCTGGCCTCGTCGGCCCGGCGTTCGTTGGCGCTGCAATGCAGGCCGGCGGCCTGCCAGGCCTGCAGCTCGGCCGAGAGCTTTTTCGGGCGGATGTCGGCGTCGGAACTTCTTGAGGCGCTATTCTTTTGCAAGCGACGCTGGAGTTTTTCGTGCGCTTCACCGGGCGTCGGCAACTCCGGCAAGCGGTATTTGCGCTGCGCCAGGATGGCCTTGATGACGCGGTGCACCAGCAGATCGGGGTAGCGCCGGATCGGGCTGGTGAAATGCGTGTAGGCCTCGTAGGCCAGGCCGAAGTGGCCGCTGTTGACGGGGGTGTAGATGGCCTGGCTCATGGAGCGCAGCAGCATCATGTGGATTTGCTGGGCGTCGGGTCGCTCGCGCGTGGCCTCGGCGATGCGCTGGAACTCTCCCGGTGCGGGGGTCTCGCTGATCGACAGTCCCAGGCCCAGCGCCTTCAGGTAGCCGCGCAGGATGTCCTGCTTCTCGGGCGTCGGGCCCTCGTGCACGCGGTACAGGCCCGGCTGCCCGCCTTGCTGAATGAAGTCGGCGCTGCACACGTTGGCGGCCAGCATGCACTCCTCGATCAGCCGGTGCGCGTCGTTGCGCGTGCGCGGCACGATCTTTTCGATGCGGCCGGCCTCGTCGCAGACGATCTGGGTCTCGGTGGTGTCGAAATCGACCGCGCCACGCACCGCGCGCGCCTTCAGCAGGGCGTGGTACACATCGTGCAGGTGGATCAGGTCCGGCACCCGCTCCTTGCGCCGCGCCGCCTCGGGCCCACGCGTGTTGGCCAGGATCGCCGCCACCTCGGTGTAGGTGAAGCGCGCGTGGCTGTGCATCACGGCCGGGTAGAACTGGTAGGCCACCACCTCGCCCTTGGCCGACACCAGCATGTCGCACACCATGCACAGGCGGTCGACATCGGGGTTGAGCGAGCACAGGCCGTTGCTGAGCTTCTCGGGCAGCATGGGGATGACGCGGCGCGGAAAGTACACGCTGGTGGCACGGTCGTAGGCGTCGATGTCGATCGAGCTGCCGGTGCGCACGTAGTGGCTGACGTCGGCGATGGCCACCAGCAGGCGCCAGCCGTTGGGCTTCTTGCCGCGGCCGTTGACCACCGAGGGCTCGCAGTACACCGCGTCGTCGAAATCGCGCGCGTCCTCGCCGTCGATGGTGACCAGGGGCACGTCGGTCAGATCGACACGGCCGGGCCGGTCTTCCGGGCGCACCTGCTCGGGCAGCGCGCGCGCCTCGCCGATGGCGGCCTCGGAAAATTCGTGCGGCACGCCGTACTTGCGCACCGCGATCTCGATCTCCATGCCGGCGTCGTCGATCTCGCCCAGCACTTCCTTCACGCGCCCGACCGGCTGGCCGTACAGCGCCGGCGGCTCGGTCAGCTCGACCACCACCACCTGGCCGGGCTTGGCGGCGCCAAAGCCGGCCTTCGGGATCAACACGTCCTGGCCGTAACGCTTGTCCTCCGGCGCCACCAACCAGACCCCGCCCTCGTTGAGCAAGCGCCCGATGATCGGGTGCGGCGGCCGCTCGACGATTTCCAACACGCGCCCCTCGGGCCGGCCACGCCGGTCCTGGCGCACCACGCGCACCTTGACACGGTCGCGGTGCAGCACCGCGCGCATCTCGTTGGGCGGCAGGTAAATATCGGCGTCGCCGTCGTCGCGCGCCACGAAACCGTGGCCGTCGCGGTGCCCTTGCACCACACCTTCAATTTCTTCCAGCAGGTTGCTGGTTAATCCAGAATTTTTGATATAGAATCCTTGTTTCCTGATGCCCAGGTGGCGGAATTGGTAGACGCACTAGTTTCAGGTACTAGCGCCGAGAGGCGTGGAGGTTCGAGTCCTCTCTTGGGCACCACCATACAGCGCAAGCTTTCAGTCTATAAGACTTGAATGCCTTGGCGGAGAAAGCCACCTTCGGGTGGCTTTTTTCTTGGCCGGCGCTGTCGTGGCCCATCTTCATCAGATCGGCATGCCCACCAGATCGTGACCCTGCGTGCCGACGATGCGGGCCCGCGTGAACTCTCCCACTTTCAAGGTTTTGCTGAGCTTTTCCGGCGCCAGCAGCCGCACGGTGCCGTCGATCTCCGGCGCGTCTGCGTAGCTGCGTCCGACACCACCGCGCCGCCCTTGCGCGGGCGCGCTGTCGACCAGCACCTGCATGGTGGCGCCGACGCGTTCGCGCAGCTTGGCGGTGGAAATTTCCTCGGCCAGGGCCATGAAGCGCGCGCGGCGCTCCTCGCGCAGCTCGGCCGGCAACATGCCCGGCAGATCGTTGGCCGCCGCGCCCTGCACCGGTGAGTAGGCAAAGCAGCCGGCGCGGTCGATGCGCGCCTCGCGCATGAAGTCCAGCAGGTGCTGGAATTCCTCCTCCGTCTCGCCGGGAAAACCGGCGATGAAGGTGGAGCGAACGACCAGCTCGGGGCAGATCTCGCGCCAGCGCGCGATGCGCTCCAGGTTTTTTTCGCCGCTGGCCGGCCGCTTCATGCGACGCAGCACATCGGGGTGGCTGTGCTGAAAGGGCACGTCCAGGTACGGCAGCACCTGGCCCGAGGCCATCAGCGGAAGAATCTCGTCCACGTGCGGGTACGGGTAGACGTAATGCAGGCGCACCCAGGCGCCGTGTGGCTCGGCCAGGGCGGCCAGTTGCTGCACCAGCTCCAGCATCCGGGTCTTGACCGGGCGGCCGTCCCAAAAACCCATCCGGTACTTCTGATCGACGCCGTAGGCCGAGGTGTCCTGGCTGATGACCAGCAACTCCTTGACGCCGCCCTCGAACAGCGCGCGCGCCTCCTTCAGCACATCGCCCACCGGGCGGCTGACCAGGTCGCCGCGCATCGAGGGGATGATGCAAAAGGTGCAGCGGTGGTTGCAGCCCTCGCTGATCTTCAGGTAGGCGTAGTGGCGCGGCGTGAGCTTGAGGCCGGCCTCGCCAAAGGCGCCCGGCACCAGGTCCAGGAACGGGTCGTGCGGCTTGGGCAGGTGCTGGTGCACCGCGTCCATCACCTCCTGGGTGGCGTGCGGGCCGGTGACGGCCAACACCGAGGGATGCAGGTGCTTGACCAGGTTTTCCGGGTCTTTTACCTCGGATGTCGGCGTGGAATTTGCCTGAGCAGCTATCGTTTTTGCACCAAGACAGCCGGTGACGATGACCTTGCCGTTCACCGACAGGGCTTCGCCAATGGTGTCCAGGCTTTCCTTGACGGCCTCGTCGATGAAGCCGCAGGTGTTGACGATGACCAGGTCCGCCCCTTCAAAGGTCTTGCTGGTGGCGTAGCCCTCGGCCGAGAGCTGGGTCAGGATCAGTTCCGAATCGGTCAAGGCCTTGGGGCAGCCCAGGCTGACGAAGCCAATGCGTGGCGCTGGCGTGGTGGTTTCACTCATGACGGGATTGTCGCAGCCTCGGGCCGCTGCCGAGGCCGCGCACGGCGCCCGGTCGACGCCTCAGCGCCGCAGCCGGAAGACGTCGAGCATCTGCTCGGTCTGCCGGCCCATTTGCTCCTGCATCTGCAGGAACAGGCTTTTGCTCTGCTCCAGGTAATTGCCCATGATGCCCTGCATCATGGGGGACTGCATGTGCAGGAATTGCGACCACATCTCGGGCGTGACGCCCTGCGATTGCTCGGCCAGCTTGGCCTGCATCTCCATGAAGGCCTGGATGTTCTTCTCCAGGTAGCTGCCCATGAAACCCTGCATGGCGTTGCCGTAGAAACGGATGATGTTGGCCAGCACGGTTTCGCTGAACATCGGCGCGCCGCTGGCTTCTTCCTCCAGGATGATCTGCAGCAGGATGCTGCGCGTCAGCTCCTCGCCGCTCTTGGCCTCGCGCACAACGAAAGGCACGTGATCCATCACCAATTGGCGCACCTGGGCCAGGGTGATGTAGTTGGAGGTGTGGGTGTCGTAGAGACGCCGGTTCGGGTACTTCTTGATGACCCGTTGCGCCGGCTGATCGGCTTGCGAAACCGCCGCTGGCGACGGCTTCCTGGCTTGCGCCGAAGCTCGGGAACTGCTCATGATGGGTCTGATTGCCTATGAAATTGCTGCACCGCAGCAGATTCTAGAAGGCCGGGCCCTTCGCGCCGGCCATGACTTACCCTGATGGGCAGCGGCGGCCGCGAACTGCGAAGGAAAAATGCCAGCGAACGCTGACAAAGAAGTTGGTAGGCGCGATTGGACTCGAACCAACGACCCCCACCATGTCAAGGTGGTGCTCTAACCAGCTGAGCTACGCGCCTGCAAGATCCGAAGCCCGCAAGTATAGCATCAAAAAAGCGCGGCCCACAAAGGCGCTCAGCGCCGCCGCGCCGTGCGCACGCCGCCGACATCGCGCACCTGGCCCAGCACCTGGTCCAGCCGCCGCGTGTCGCTGACCTCGATGGTGAAGGTCATCCAGGCCAAACCCTTGGCGGTCTGGGTGCGCACGCCGACCACGTTCATGCGTTCGCGCGCGAACACGTCGGAGATGTCGCGCAACAGGCCCTGGCGGTCCAACGCCTCAACACCGACATCGACCGGGTAGGCCGGTGCATTGCCGGTGGCCGGCATGCCCCAGCCGACCTCGATCACGCGCTCGGGCTCGCGCGCCTGCAGATCGCGGAAACTGGCGCAATCGGTGCGGTGCACGCTGACACCGCGCCCCCGCGTGACGTACCCGGCGATTTCGTCCGGCGGTGCCGGCTTGCAACAGCGCGCGGTCTGCGTCAGCAGCGAGTCCATCCCCACCACCAGCACGCCCGCGGTGCCGTCCCGCGCGCGCGAGGGCTTGTGCAGCAGCACCTGCTCGGCCGGGTCCGCCTCGGGCTGGGGCGCCGGCGGGTTCAGCACCTGCTCGATGCTGCGCAGCGACAGCTCGTCCTTGCCCACCGTCTCGAACAGCGCGTCGGCGCTCTTGAAGCCCAGCTGGGTCGCCAGTTGCTCCAGCGACTGCGCCGTGCGGCCCTCGCGTTGCAGCAACTTCTCGACCATCTCGCGCCCGCGCGCGATGGTCTCGCTCGTGAGCTGGGCGTTGAACCAGGCGCGCACCTTGGAGCGCGCGCGCGAGGAAGCCAGGTAGCCCAGGTCGGTGTTCAGCCAGTCGCGCGACGGGCCGCCCTCCTTGGTGGTGACGACCTCCACCGTCTGGCCGTTCTTCAGCGTCGTGTTCAGCGGCACCATGGCGCCGTCGACGCGCGCGCCGCGGCAGCGGTGCCCCAACTCGGTGTGCACGCTGTAGGCAAAGTCGACCGGCGTGGCGTGGGCCGGCAGCTCGACGATGGCGGCCTCGGGCGTCAGCACGTAGATGCGGTCGTCGAACAGCCCGAACTGGGTGGTGCTGCCGGAAAGGTCGCGCTCCCAGGCCAGCAGCTGGCGCAGCACGGCGATCTTGGCGTCGTAGCGGCTGGCGGCGGACACGCCGGCGTAGCCCTTGGCGCCGGCTTCCTTGTAGGCCCAGTGCGCGGCCACGCCATGCTCGGCGTGTTGGTGCATCTCGGGGGTGCGGATCTGAATCTCCCAGGCCTTGTCCTCGTCGTCGCGCACCACGGTGTGCAGCGACTGGTAGCCGTTGACCTTGGGCCGCGCGATGTAGTCGTCGAACTCGCCCGGTACCTGGGCGTAACGCTGGTGCACCCAGGACAGGGCCGCGTAGCAGTCGTCCACGGACGGCACCAGCACGCGCAAGGCGCGCACGTCGAACACCTGGTCGAAATTCAGCTGCTTGCCGCGCATCTTGCGCACGATGGAGCTGATGTGCTTGGGCCGGCCGGTGACCGCCGCGCGCACGCCCTGCGCGCGCAGGGCCAGCTCGATCTCGGCGCGACGCTGCTCCAGCGCGGCCTCGCGCTCGGCGCGCTTTTCCTCCAGCAGGGAGGCGACCAGCCGGTAGGTTTCCGGCTCCTGGAAGCGAAAGATCAGGTCCTCCATCTCCCACTTGATCTGCCAGATGCCGAGCCGGTTGGCCAGCGGCGCGAACACGTCGTTCGACTCGCGCAGCAGCGCCGGCGCCGGTGGCTGGCGCGCGGCGGCGCAGTAGCGCAACGTCTGCAGGCGCGAGGCCAGGCGCAGCAGCACCACGCGCAGATCGCGGCTGAAGGCCAGCAGCATCTTGCGCACGTACTCGGTCTGCTGGCCGGCGCGGTCGGAATCGGCGGGATAGCCGTGCCGGCTGGCGCGCGAGCGCTGCTCGACGTGCTGCAGCTTGGCGGTTTCCAGCGCCAGGGCGGCGAAGTCACCACCAAACACCTTGTTCAGCACGTCCTCGGGGCGGCTCAACTGCCCGCTGGCGTAGCTGAGGTAGACGGCGGCCTGCATGGATTCGGAGCCACCGATGGCTTCCAGGATGTCGGCCACCGCCTCCGCGTGCGCCAGCGCGCTTTCGCCGGACGTGGTGCTCTGGCCATCCAGCAGCGGCTCGGCGAACACCCGGGCACGGGCACGCAGCCCGGCCGGTTCGTTGGTGTGGGTCAGGTGGACGACCTCGGCGACGGGCTCGGCAACCAGGCCGTCCAGCGCGGGCAACGGAGGCTTCATGATCCGGGTGCTACTTCGCCGGGGTGGGGGGGCAGCAGGAAATCCAGCACCACGCGCAGCTGATCCTGGGCCACCAGGGTGGGCGCATGGCCGACGCCGGCGAACTCCACCACCCGTGCATGCGGCCCGCGCGCGGCCATGGCCTGCGCGGTGGCCGGGGTGAGCAGGTCGGAGTCGGCGCCACGCAGCACCAGGGTCTGGGCCTGGATCTGGTCGTACACCTGCCACAGCGCGGCCTCGCCCTGGGCCATGGCTTCGCGCGTGACGGTGGCGTAGGGCACGGCGATGGCCGGGTCGTAGTGCAGCCGGTAGCCGCCCTGCGGCAGGGGTCGCAGCATCGGGCGCGACAACGCCAGCCATTCCTCGTCGGTGTGCGGGCCAAAGCCATTGGAAATCGCCCGCATGGCGGCGGCGGCGCCCTCGACGGTGTCGAAGTGGCCGGATTTGCCCAGGTACTGGCCGATGCGCTCGATGGCCGACCACTGCACGGTCGGCCCGACGTCGTTCAACACCAGACGCCGCACCGGCGCGGGCAGCGGCAGGCCGGGAGCGCCGGCCAGGGTCATGCCGATCAAGCCACCCATGCTGGTGCCGACCCAGTCCAGGGCCTGGATCGGCGCCTGCCCCTGCAGGTGCCCCAGCAAGCCCAGCATGTCGCCGACGTAGGTCGGAAACTGGTAGCCCATCGGGTCTTTCAGCCAGTCGCTCTCGCCGCGGCCGACCACGTCCGGGCAGACCACGCGCAGCGCCTGGCCTTGCGCCGCGGCCTGGCGCAGCAGCGCACGCGCCAGCACGTCGAAATCGCGCCCCTGGCGCGACAACCCGTGCACGCAAACCACCAGCTGCGGCGCCCTGGCGTCACCCCATTGCCACCACGCCATGCGGTGGCCCTCGGCGGTGTCGGGACAGCTCAGGTGGTGGAGTTGCGGTTCGGTCATGGCCTGGCGGGACAAGGATGAAGAAAAAATCATTCAGTGGCCAGCGCACGCACGCCGCCGGCGCTCCGTCATCCTAATGGAAAGCGCCGGTCGACCGCGTTCACCGACACCCCATCGGGGCCGAAGTGACTTTTATTTTGATAGCAGATGAGGGTTATTCCACGCCGACCAATGGGGAAAAACCCTGAGCAAGGCGGCTGTGCGCCGCCCCAGCGTTCAGCGCGCCTGCACCGAACCCGAGACGGTGACCTGCACCAGGCTCTTGCCCGGCTCCACCGCCACCGGCGCGTCGGCCGCGGCGGCGCGCATTCCCTTGGCCATGCTGGCCACCATGCGGGGCTGAAAACCGCTGTCGGTGCTGCTCACCGTCACCTCGCGGAAGGCGTAGCCGGAAAAGCCGAAGGCCTGGGCGATTTCCCCTGCCTTGGCCTTGAAGCGCTCGATGGCCAGCGCCTGGGCCTCGGTCTCGACACGGGCGCGCTGCTCGCGGCTCAAGCCAAAGCCGACGCGCTCGATGGTCATGCTGGTGGCGCGCGCGGCGGCCTGGGTGATGCGCGGAAAGTCGCGCCCTTCCAGCACCAGTTCGGCGCGCCCGTGCCAGCCGTTGATCTTGCCGCCCTGGGCGTAGCGGGGCTGGACGCTGAAGTCGCCGGTGCGCACATCCAGTTGCCCGGGTTGGGCGGTCTTCTTGACGGCCGTCAAGGCCACGTCGACGGCCTGGCGCAGCTCCGACTGCACGCTGGCCGCGTCGACGCCCTCTCGCGTGGTGGCGAGCGACAAGGTCAGCAAATCCTGCAGCACCTCGACCTCGCCGGCGGCGCTGAGCTGGAACACGTTGTGCGGAGCCGGCGCGGCACCCGGGGTTTGGGCCCGCGCGGCCGACCACGGCAGCAAGCCAAGGGCCAGCACGGCGGCGGCGGCCAGGGTGGCGCGGCCAGAGGGGACAAGGGAATTCATGCCAGGATCCTGAATAAGAGGGGCCTGTCCACGCCATGCGAACAGGCCCAGCCAGGCGCTTGCGCGCGAAGCCGCCATCCTGCCACGCCCGTCGCGGCGGGGCTGTCGGACAAGGCCCTGTCCGGCCGGCGTCCCCTGGCCCCACCTGCACCCTTTGCGCAAAAAATGTAACACTGTGAAAAGCGCCCCCCTGGGGGGCCGTTTTCCGGGCGGCGCGGCGGTGACAATGGTCTTGTTACACACCGAGGACAAGGACACTGTGCTGATGAGCCAGACCCACACCAACCGCCCCGACAAGATCGTCGTGGTGGACGACGATGCCCGCATTCGCGATCTGCTGCGACGCTATCTGGCGCAGGAGGGGTTCGAGGTGATCCTGGCCGAGGACGCCAAGGCGCTGTCGCGCGTGACGCTGCGCGACAGCGTCGATCTGATCGTGCTGGATCTGATGATGCCGGGCGAGGACGGCCTGTCCGTCTGCCGCCGTCTACGCGCCGCCGGTGACCGCACGCCCATCATCATGCTCACGGCCAAGGGCGAGGACGTGGACCGTATCGTCGGTCTGGAAGTCGGCGCCGACGACTACCTGGGCAAGCCCTTCAATCCGCGCGAACTACTGGCCCGCATCCATGCCGTGCTGCGCCGCCGCCCGACGCAGGAAACCCCGGGCGCCCCCTCGTCCGAGAACGAGGTGGTGCGCTTCGGCCCCTTCGTGTTCGATCTGGGTGCGCGCAGCCTGCACAAGGACGGCACCGAGGTCTCCTTGACCACCGGTGAATTCGCCATGCTCAAGGCCCTGGTGCGGCATCCGCGCCAACCGCTGTCGCGCGAGAAGCTGGCGCAGCTGGCGCGCGGGCGCGAGTTCGAGCCCTTCGACCGCAGCCTCGACGTGCAGGTCTCGCGCCTGCGCAAGCTGATCGAGAACGACGCCGCCAATCCGCGCTACATCCAGACCGTGTGGGGCGTGGGCTACGTGTTCGTGCCCGACGGCGCGGGCTGAGCCCCCGCCCGGCGCCAGCGCCCGATCCCCGCCGATGAGCGAGGCCAGCGACTTCCATCTCGATCCCCTGCCGACCAGCACCACGGCGCGGGCCGAGCTGGGCGACTCCCTGCTTGGGCAGCTGGATTTCGGGCGCCCGCGCCGCTGGGGCTTCAGCCTGTTCTGGCGCACCTTCTTCCTGCTGGCACTGCTGCTGGTGGCCATCTCGTTCGGCTGGTACCAGCTGTTTCGCAAGCTCGAATACGAACCGCGCGCCATCGACAACGCGCGCCAGGTGGCGTCTCTCGTGAACCTGGCGCGCGCCGCCCTGGTGCACGCCGACGCGATCGCCCGCGTGTCGCTGATCAAGACCCTGGCCGACCAGGAGAAGGTGCGCATCGTGCCGCGCGAGCCGGCCGACCGCTTCGACCTGTTCCAGAACTCCCCGTTGGAGCGGCGCCTGACGAGCGAGCTGGTGATTCGGCTGGGGCGCGACACGGTGGTGGCCGGGCAGGTCAACCAGGAACCCGGCCTGTGGATCGGCTTCTCGATCGAGGGCGATTCGTACTGGCTGCTGATGGACCGCTCGCGCGTGAACGTGCCCCTGGGCGGCCGCACCTGGGCCTGGTGGCTGGCCACGCTGATGGTGCTGTCCATATTGGGCGCGGCCCTGCTGGCGCGGCTCATCAACCACCCGCTGAAGCGCCTGTCGGTGGCCGCCGCGCGCGTGCGCGAGGGCGACTACCTGATGTCGCGGCTGGACGAATCGGTGATGTCCAGTGAAGTGCGCGAGGTCAACATCGGCTTCAACCTGATGGCCGAGCAGCTGTCGCGCATCGAGCAGCAGCGCGCCGAGATGCTGGCCGGCATCTCGCACGACCTGCGCACGCCGCTGGCACGCCTGCGCCTGGAAACCGAGATGAGCGTGCCCGATCCCGAGGCACGCGAGCACATGGCGGCCGACATCGCGCAGGTGGACGCCATCATCGACAAGTTCCTCGACTACGCCCGGCCCGACCACGTCAACCTGATGCCGGTGCCCCTGGCCGAGCTGACGCGCGCCTATGTGCAGCCCTTCACCGTGCGCGACGACATGCAGGTGCAGATCAACATGCCCCCCGACCTGATGGTGATGGCCGACGAGGTCGAGCTGGGCCGCGTCATGTCCAACCTGCTGGAAAACGCACGCCGCTACGGCAAGACGCCCGGCACCGGCAGCACCCGCGTGCGCATCGCCGCCACCGTGCGCGACGAATGGGTGACGCTGCGCGTGCGCGACCATGGCCACGGCGTGCCCGAGCAACTGCTGCCCGAACTCACGCGTCCCTTCTTCCGCGGCGACGTGGCCCGCACCGCGGCCACCGGAGCCGGTTTGGGGCTGGCCCTGGTGGCCAAGATGGTGCAGAACATGGGCGGCACGCTGGCCCTGGGCAACAGCCCCAGCGGCGGGCTGCTGGCGGTGATCCGCCTGCGCCAGGCCACCGAACGCCAAGCCGCCGCGGGCGGATCGAAGCGCCGCGGCGGCGGTTTCTGAAGCGCGTCACGCAAGCGGCTGGGCCGGCTTCAGCGCAGCAGCAGCAGCGCCGCCCGCGCCTCGATGCTGGCGCCCTGCCCTACCGGCCCCAGGCGCTCGGCCGTCTTGGCCTTGACGTTGACCTGCTCGGGCGCCACGCCCAGCACCTGGGCAATGCGCGCCACCATGGCCCCAATGTGCGGCGCCAGCTTGGGCGCCTGGGCGATGACGGTGCTGTCCACGTTGCCGATCTGCCAGCCCGCGGCGCGCACGCGCTGCGCCGCCTCGGCCAGCAGCACCGCAGAATCGGCGCCCGCGAAGCGCGCGTCCGTGTCGGGAAAATGTCGGCCGATGTCGCCCAGGCCCGCCGCGCCCAGCAACGCGTCGGTGATGGCGTGCAGCAGCACGTCGGCGTCGGAGTGGCCCAGCAGCCCATGTGTGTGCGGCACCCGCACGCCGCCGATCATCAGCGGCCGGCCCGGCACCAGGGCGTGCACGTCCCAGCCCTCGCCGATGCGAAACGGTGGCGTCGTGTGTGCGCCGCCGCTCATGCGCTGCGGCTCCTCAAGATGGCTTCAGCCAAGGCAAAGTCCTCCGGGTAGGTCACTTTGAAATTCTGCGCGCTGCCGCGCACCAGCAGCGGCGCGTGGCCCGCCGCCTCGATGGCGCTGGCCTCGTCGGTGATGCCGGCAAAGCCCTGGGCCGCGTGCGCCGCCAGCGCATCATGCAGCAGGCCGATGCGGAACATCTGCGGTGTCTGCGCCAGCCATTTGTCAGCACGGTCGATGGTGGCCGCCACGCGGCCTTGGGCGCTGGCCGACTTCAAGGTGTCGGGCAGCGGCAGCGCCAGCAGGCCGCCCACGGCATCGGGAAGGCAGGCGTCGATCAAGGCGTTGATCTGCTCGGGCATGATCAGGCAGCGCGCGGCGTCGTGCACCAGCACCCAGTCTTCGGGCCGGGCACCGCCTGCAAGCAGCGCCTGCAAGCCGTTGAACACGCTGGCGGCGCGCGTGGCGCCGCCGCAAGGCGCCACCTCCAGGCGCGCGCCGTCGCCGCTCAGCGTGTCATCGCCCGGCGCCACCACCACCAGCACGCGCGCCACGCGCGGCACGGCGGCAAAAGCGGCCAGCGTGTGGCGCACCAGGGGTACGCCGGCCAGCGGCTGGTATTGCTTGGGGCTTGCCGTGCCGGCGCGCGAGCCTGTGCCGGCACTGGGGATCAGCGCAAAGCAGCGGGTATCGGTGGTCAAACCCATGACGCTCACACCGCCGGGCCCACGTGCTGCGCCAGCGTGGACTTGAGGCGGTCCAGGTCGAAACCTTGCGCCGCCACCGACGCTGGAATCACGTGGTACATGTTCGGCGCCAGGTAGATCAGCACATAGTCCGGGCTGAAGCGCCACTTGAGAATCTTGTCCCAGCCAAGGTGCGATTCGCCCGCTGCGGATTTGAAGTGGATGACGTCGGGGCTCAGCGTCACGGTCTGCTCCTGCTGCATGAGCTTGTATTGGCGGTAATGCCGTCGCAACAACCAGGGGTTGAGCACGTACTGAATGGTGCACCACACCGCCAGCCCGCCGACCAACCCGCCCGTCACGGCAGTGCCCGTGCCCGGGGGCCCTAAAAGCGCAGCCGCCAGCGCGCATGCCAGCACCACGGCCAGCACCGTCCAGGCGCGTCGGCCTGGGCGCGAGGCGACGCGGCCGACGCGCACGTAGTCACGCTCGGTCACGTGATAGCGCGCGTGCATCGGGTCGGACATGGTTACTTCAAAAATAATAGCTATTGGCGCTGATTGCACCAGCGCAAGGGCCATATTTTGCTTGAAGGCGCGGTCATCAAGACTGCAGCAGCGCCCACAGCCGCCCCGGCGACAGCGGCATCTGCAACCGCGGCGCCAGCTCGGGCCGCCCCGCGCGCGCCAGCGCGTCGGCCACGGCGTTGACGACGCTGGGCGTGGCGCCGATGGTGCCCAGTTCGCCCACGCCCTTCACCCCCAGCGGGTTGTTCGTGCAGGGGGTGGATTCGTCCATCTCGGTGACAAAGGTCGCGGCCAGGTCCAGCGCACGCGGGGCAGCGTAGTCCATCAGGCTGCCGGTGACGAGCTGGCCAGAGCCGGCGTCGTAGACCATCTGCTCGGTCAGCGCCTGGCCGATGCCCTGCACCGCGCCGCCGTCCAGTTGGCCGCGCACGATCATCGGGTTGACCACGCGACCCACGTCGTTCATCGAGCTGTAGCGCACCACGGCCACGCTGCCGGTCTGCGGATCAACCTCAACCTCGCTGATGTGGCAGCCGTTGGGCCAGGTGGGGCCGCTGACGGTGTGGGTGTGGTCGACCAGGATGTGACTGCCCTCTTGCTGCGCGGCCAGCTCGAACAAACCGATGGCATGGTCGGTGCCGGCCACGTTGAAGCGGCCCGCCGCGTAGCGGATGTCTTCGGGCGCGGCCTCCAGAGCCTGGGCAGCGCGTTGCTTGGCCTCGTCCAGTGTGCGATCGGCGCCGCTGCGCATGGCCGAGCCGCCGGTGAACAGCGAGCGCGAGCCCGCGCTGCCAAAGCCGTTGCCGCGGTCGGTGTCGCCCAGCACCACGCGCACCTGCTCGATGGGCACGCCAAACGCATCCACCACCAACTGCGCCAGCGTGGTTGCGATGCCCTGCCCCATCTGGTTGACAGCAGAGTAGACCTCGATGAAGCCGTCGGCCTCGAGCGGCGACGGGCCGCCCCTAGTCGCGAGGGCCCCCTCGGGGGGCAGCGCAGACGCGTCAGCGCGAAGCGTGGGGGCCTTGATTTCAATGGTCACGCGCTCTTCAAACACGTTGCCCCCAGTCCACTCCAGAAAAGTCGCAACGCCCAGCCCGCGCCACAGCCCGCGCGCCTTGGACTCGGCCGCGCGCGCCTCAAAGCCCGCCCAGTCGGCCAGCGGCAGCGCGCCATCCAGCACGCGCTCGAAGCGGCCGACGTCGTAGGTCTGGTCCATGGGGTTTTTGTACGGCATCTGCTCGGGGCGGATGAAGTTGCGGCGGCGCAGCTGCAGGCGGTCGATGCCCGTCTGGCGCGCGGCCTCGTCCATCAAGCGTTCGATGTTGAAGATGGCCTCAGGGCGGCCAGCGCCGCGATAGGCGCCAGTGGGCGCCTGGTTCGTCAGCACGGCGCGAAAGTGAAAGTCGATCACCGGCACGTGGTACACGCTGGTCTGCACCCAGGGCCCGATCAGCAGCTGAATGAAGACGCCCGTACCCAGCGCGTAGGCGCCCACGTTGGCGTGCGAATGCACGCGCAGCCCCAGGATGGCGCCGTCGGCGGCCAGCGCCAGCTCGACGTGAGCCTGCACGTCGCGCCCGTGCGTGGTGCTGAGGAATTCTTCACTGCGCTCGCCCGTCCAGGCCACCGGGCGGCCGGTGGCGCGCGCGGCCAGGGCGACGACCACGTCCTCGGGGTAGGCGCCGGTCTTCATGCCAAAGCCGCCGCCGACGTCGGTCACGCGCACGCGCACCTGCTCGGGTTCGGTCTGCAAGGCCTCGGCCACGGCCGTGCGCACGCCGGTGGGCATCTGCGAGCTGAGGTGCACCTGCATGCGGCCATCCGCATCGGGCCAGGCGCGTACTGTGCGCGGCTCGATCGTCAGCGCAGCCAGGCGCTGGTGCGTGATGTCGAGCTGGACCACGTGCGCCGCGCGCTCAAAGGCCGCCGCGCAGGCCGCCGCATCGCCGTGGCGCGCCTCGCAGGCCAGGTTGTCGGCTGCGTCGGGCAGCACGCGCGCCGCGCCGTCCAGCGCCGCGGCCAGAGTGGGCACCGGAGGCAGTTCTTCGTAGTCGACCCACACGGCCTCGGCGGCGTCCTTGGCCTGCTGCAAAGTGTCGGCCACCACGGCGGCCACCGCCTCGCCGACAAAGCGCGCCACCTCGTGCGCCAGCGGCGGGCGCTGCGGCGTGGCGCAGGGGCTGCCGTCAGCGCGCGTGAAAGGCACGCCCGTGGGCATGGGCGGCACGCCCTGCGCGGCCAGCTGGGCGCCGGTCAGGATGGCGCGCACGCCGGGCAGCTTTTCGGCTTCGGCCGTATTCACGCCGCGGATCGCCGCGTGCGCGTACGGCGAACGCACGAACACCAGACAGCCATCGCCTGGCTGGCGCAGATCGTCGGTGTAGCGGCCCTGGCCCTTGAGGAGCGCGTCGTCCTCCATGCGCAGAACGGCGTGGCCGCTACCGAAGCGGGTGACGGGGGTGTCTGCGGGCATGGGGTCTCCTTGGCTGAATGACGGGCAGCGCTTGACTATATCGGCGCGGGGGCCCGCGCGTATAGCGCCTGATCATGGGCGTGATTTTCAATGCCATATTGGCCGCTGACGCTCGTAAATATAGCGCGGACAGCTATTATTTTTGAAGCATCCATCCAGCCAGATCCACCGCAGCGCTTGCACCCGGGCGCGCCTGCCCCCATCTCCCTAGAATTACAGGCTTTCACCCCCCGTCCTCAGCCGGCCGGGGGTTTTCGTCGTTTTTCGCGCCTGCCCGACCCCGTCACCATGGACCTGCCCAAGCTCACCCCTGGCAAACGCCACGCCCTGCCGCGCCCGCCCGGCTCCAGCGACGCGCTGCTGCTGGCGCAACTGGCCGAGCGCGAAAGCGCGGCCAAGCGCCTGACGGCCATCGTCACCGCCGACGCCAGCGACGCGCAGCGGCTGCAGGACGAGCTGGCGTTTTTTGCGCCCGGTCTGCGCGTGGTGCTGTTCCCCGACTGGGAAACCCTGCCCTACGACACCTTCAGCCCGCACCAGGATTTGATCAGCGAGCGGCTGGCCACGCTGTGGGCCATCAAGCAGGGTGCGGCCGATGTGGTGCTGGTACCGGCCACCACGGCCCTGGTACGGCTGGCGCCGCCGGCCTTCATGGCGGGCACCACCTTCCACTTCAAGCAAGGGCAAAAGCTGGACGAGGCAGCGCTCAAAGGCCAGCTCACCCTGGCCGGCTACACCCACGTCACCCAGGTGGTGAGCCCCGGTGAATACGCGGTGCGCGGCGGGCTGATCGACCTCTACCCCATGGGCAGCCCCATGCCCTACCGGGTGGATTTGTTCGACGACGAGATCGACTCGATCCGCGCCTTCGACCCCGACAGCCAGCGCAGCCTGTACCCCGTGCCCGAGGTGCGCCTGCTGCCCGGGCGCGAGTTCCCGATGGACGAGGCCGGCCGCACCAAGTTCCGCCAACGCTGGCGCGAACTGCTGGAGGGCGACCCCACGCGCAGCCGCATCTACAAGGACATGGGCAACGGCGTGGCCACGGCCGGCATCGAGTACTACCTGCCGCTGTTCTTTGACGAAACCGCCACGGTGTTTGATTACGTCGGCAACGAGTCCACGCTGGTGCTGCACGGCGACCTGGAAAGCGCCTTCCAGCAGTTTGCGCAGGACACGCGCGACCGCTACCGCCTGGCCCAGGGCGACCCTGAGCGCCCGGTGCTGCCGCCCGAGGCGCTGTTTCTGGACGCCGAGCAGTTCTACGTGCTGGCCAAGCCGCACGCCCAGCTGGCGCTGCGCCCTGGCGTGGAAGACATCGCCGAAAGCGCCTTCGCTCAGAAGCTGCCCGATCTCACGGTGGTGCGCGGCGCCGACGACCCGCTGTCGCGCCTGCAGGCCCACATCCGCACCACGCCGCAGCGCGCGCTGGTGCTGGCCGAAAGCGATGGCCGGCGCGAAAGCCTGCTGGACTTTCTGCGTGCCTCGGGGCTGAACCCACCGGCGTTTGATTCGCTGGCCGAGTTTCAGGCCAGCAGCGAGAAAGCCGGCATCGCCACCGCCGCCGTGGCCCAGGGCTTTGCCTGGCTCGAAGCCGGCATCGACCTGATCACCGAGACCGAACTGTTTGCCGCCGGCACCACCACGCGCCGTCGTAAAAAGCAGGAGCAGGTGAGCGATGTCGACGCGCTGATCAAGGACCTGAGTGAGCTGAACGTGGGCGACCCGGTGGTGCACGCGCAGCACGGCATCGGCCGCTACCGGGGCCTGATCAACATGGACCTGGGCGAGAAAAACGCCGACGGCAGCCCCGCCCTGCAGGAGATGCTGCACCTGGAGTACGCGGGCGACGCCACGCTGTACGTGCCGGTGTCGCAGCTGCACCTGATTGGCCGCTACACCGGCGTCAGCGCCGACGAAGCGCCCTTGCACCGCCTGGGCAGCGGCCAGTGGGAAAAAGCCAAGCGCAAGGCCGCCGAGCAGGTGCGCGATGCCGCCGCCGAGCTGCTGAACATCTACGCCCGCCGCGCCGCGCGCGAGGGGCATGCCTTCCGCTACTCGCCGCACGATTACGAGCAGTTCTCGGCCGACTTCGGCTTTGACGAAACCGCCGATCAAAAAGCCGCCATCCACGCCGTGGTGCAGGACATGATCAGCCCCCAGCCCATGGACCGCCTGGTGTGCGGCGACGTGGGCTTTGGCAAGACCGAAGTCGCCCTGCGTGCCGCCTTTGTGGCGGTGACGGGCGGCAAGCAGGTGGCCTTTCTGGCCCCCACCACCCTGCTGGCCGAGCAGCACTACCAGACCCTGGTGGACCGCTTTGCCAAGTGGCCGGTGAAGGTGGCCGAGATGAGCCGCTTTCGCTCCACCAAGGAGATCAACGCCGCGCTCAAGGGCATCACCGACGGCAGCGTGGACATCGTGGTGGGCACGCACAAGCTGCTGTCCGAAAAGACGCAGTTCAAGAACCTGGGCCTGCTCATCATCGACGAAGAGCACCGCTTTGGCGTGCGCCACAAGGAGGCCATGAAAGCCCTGCGCGCCGAGGTGGATGTGCTGACCCTCACCGCCACACCGATCCCCCGCACCATGGGCATGGCGCTGGAGGGCCTGCGCGACTTGAGCGTGATCGCCACCGCGCCGCAGCGGCGCCTGGCCATCAAGACCTTTGTGCGCAACGAGGGCACGGGCGTGATCCGCGAGGCGGTGCTGCGCGAGCTGAAGCGCGGCGGGCAGGTCTACTTTTTGCACAACGAGGTCGAGACGATCGAGAACCGCCGCCAGGCGCTGGAAAAAATCCTGCCCGAGGCGCGCATCGCCATCGCCCACGGGCAGATGCCCGAGCGCGAGCTGGAGCGCGTGATGCGCGACTTTGTGGCGCAGCGCCACAACCTGCTGCTGTGCTCCACCATCATCGAGACCGGCATCGACGTGCCCACGGCCAACACCATCGTCATCAGCCGCGCCGACAAGTTTGGCCTGGCGCAGCTGCACCAGCTGCGCGGACGCGTGGGCCGCAGCCACCACCAAGCCTACGCCTACCTGATGGTGCCCGAGATCGATGGCCTGACCAAGCAGGCCGCCCAGCGGCTGGACGCCATTCAGCAGATGGAAGAGCTGGGTTCGGGCTTTTACCTGGCCATGCACGACCTGGAGATCCGCGGCGCCGGCGAAGTGCTGGGCGAGAACCAGAGCGGCAACATGATGGAGATCGGTTTTCAGCTCTACAACGAGATGCTGGCCGAGGCCGTGCGCTCGCTCAAGGCCGGCAAAGAGCCCGATCTGCTGAGCCCCATGCAAGCCGCCACCGAGATCAACCTGCACGCCCCCGCCCTGCTGCCCAGCGACTACTGCGGCGACGTGCACCTGCGCCTGTCGTTCTACAAGAAGCTGGCCACCGCCAAGACCAACGACCAGATCGACACGCTGGTCGAGGAGATCGTTGACCGCTTCGGCAAGCTGCCCCCGCAGGCGCAGACCCTGATCGACGTGCACCGCCTGCGCGTGCTGTCGGCGCCCTACGGCGTGCAGAAGGTGGATGCGGCGCCGGGCGTGATCAACATCGGCTTCAAGCCCCAGCCGCCGATCGACCCGATGGCCATCATCCAGCTGATCCAGAAGAACAAGCACATCAAGCTGGCCAGCAACGACAAGCTGCGCATCGAAAAAGCCCTTCCGGAGCCGAAAGACCGGGCCCAGATGGTGCGCGACGTGCTGCGCAGCCTGGGCAAGCCGGTGGCCGAGCTGGCGACCAGCCCATGACCCGCTGAGCGCCGCCACCCCGCACCCGGTGAGGTGGCGGCCGGCGCCGGCTACCTGCGCTGGTACACCGCCGCCCGTTCGATCAGCCGGCTCAGGTACAGCGCGTACAAGCCCCCGGCCTCGCGCTTGAACATGCGGATGCGCCCGGTGTGGTTGAGCAGCAGCAGGCCGACCGCGTAGGCGAACAAGGCCGTGATCTCCGACACGGCGTCTTCCGCCGGCATGCCCAAGGCCACCAGCGCGGCCTCGACCGGGCGCAGCGCATCGCGCAAGCGCCGGTTCAGGCGGTCGTTCAGCGCCAGCGTCAGGCCGCGCGGTTGCAGACCCTGGAACAGGTAAAAACCCAGATCCAGATCGCGCGGGTTCTCGCGGTAGAACTCGAAGAACGCGTTGGCCGTGGCGCGCAACACCTCGGCCGCCGTGTCGCCACCGCAGGCGGCGGCCGCGTCCACCTGCTCGTTCAGGCGCTCCAGCGATTCGTCCAGCAGCGCGCCGTACATCTCTTCCTTGCTGGAAAAGTAGCTGTAGATCGCCCCTGGGGTGTAGCCCGCGCGCTGCGCGATCTCGCGCATGCTGGTGCCTTCCAGGCCGTGTTCGAAAAACACCGTGCGCGCCGCGTCCAGCACCAGCGCCCGCCGGGCGTCCACCAGCGTGCGCTGGCGTTGCGCGCGCGCCGAGGCGGCGGGTGCCGATTCACGGTCCAAAAGACGAGAAGCCATCGGCAAATTGTAAAGGCATACCCGAATGAATTGAACAGTGTTTAAAATATTGCACACACTACAAGGAGACCGCCCGCATGGACACCGCCACCCAGTCCCCGCCGTCCGTTCAACTGATGAGCGGCGCGCAGTACCGCGAATCGCTGCGCCGCTACAAACCGCGCGTGTACGTCGATGGGCAGCAGGTCGATTCCGTCGTCGATCACCCGGCCTTGCAGCCGGGCGTGAACGCGCTGGCCTTCACCTACGACTTCGCGCTCGATCCGGCCGTGGCGCCGGTGGCGCTGGCCACGCAGGCCTCGCGTGGCAAGGTGGTGGCGCGCATGACGCACATCAACGAGTCCGCCGGCGATCTGCTGAACAAGCTGGAAGCGGTGCGCCTGTTGTGCCAGGAGACCGGCTGCGCCCAGCGCTACCTGGCGCACGATTCGCTGAACGGCCTGTTCCAGGCGGTGTCGGCCATCGACGACGCGCGCGGCAGCACCGAGCACCGCGCGCGCTTTGCCGCCTACATGGCCCGGGTGCAGGACGAAGACCTGTCGATCGGCATCGCCATGACCGACGCCAAGGGCGACCGCAGCAAGAAGCCGCACCAGCAGGCCAACCCCGACAGCTACGTGCACGTGGTCGAGCGCAACGCGCGCGGCATCGTCATCAGCGGCGCCAAGGCCATCGTCACCGGCGCGCCCTACATGCACGAGCTGATGGTCATGCCCAGCCGCAACATGGGCCAACAAGACGCCGACTTCGCCGTCTGCTGCGCGGTGCCGGTGGACGCCCCAGGCATGACCATCGTCTCGCGCCCGGCCGGCCGCCCGGGCGAGAAGGTGGAACACGGCGCGGCGCTGTTTTCGCGCAAGTACGGCCAGTGCACCGCCGTGGTCATCTTCGACCGCGTGTTCGTGCCCTGGGAGCGCGTGTTCTACGAGCGCGAGTGGGAATTCAGCCACGTGCTGACCTACAGCTACGCCACCCACCACCGCCACAGCTGCATCGCCGCGCGCGCCGGCTTTGGCGACCTGCTGATCGGCGCCGGCGCGCTGATGTGCGAGGCCAACGGCCTGAGCCCGGACGAAAAAATCAACCTGCGCGAGCCGATGGTCGAGCTGATCAAGATCGTCGAGGGCTTTTACGCCTGCGGCGTGGCCGCCAGCGTGTACGGCACGCAAGACCCGCACAGCGGCTCCTTCATGCCCGAGCCGGTGTTCGCCAACATCGGCAAACTGCTGCTGGCCACGCAGATCTACGACATGCACCGGCTGGCGCACCAGGTCTCGGGCGGCCTCATCGTGGCCCTGCCCGGCCCCGACGAAGACCACAACCCGGCCACCGCCGCCACCCTGGCCGAGGTGCTGCGCGCCAACCCGGAGGTGCCGTACGACAAGCGCGTCGAGGTGGCGCGCTTCATGGAAGACCTGACCGCGTCCTACCAGGGCGGCTGGTACTCGCTCATCAGCATGCACGGCGGCGGCTCGCCAGCGGCGATGAAGCAGGAGATCTGGCGCAACTACCCGGTGGGCAACAAGGTCGAGCTGGTGGAACGCCTGCTGGAGCGCGGCGCCCTGCACCAGGAGGGCCGCCCCATCACCCGCAACCGCCAACCCGGGCGCTGCTGCGACACCGGCTGCACCACCCCCGGCCAGCCGGTGATGGTGCCGTTGCCCGCGAGCACGAGGCAAGGCTGAGCGCCGAGGCGGGCCTCTGGTCGGGGTTTTGGGGTGTTTTGGGGCATTGGTCGGCGTGAAATATAAGGTTTATGCTTTTATTTCGATAGCGATTGACGAACCAAAATGCCAACGCCGAGGCCCCGGCGTACCATCGCCGCATGCCCCGCCCGACCTCCACGCATCGCCTGGCGCGCCTCTTGGCGCTGGCCTGGCTGCTGGTCTGCTCGGCGGCCGCCGCCCAGGCGCTTGACGCCGCCGCGCCCGGCCAGCGCCTGCAAGGCCTGCTGGGCACCGCCGCCCAGGCCCCACCCGCCGAAGTGATCCGGCTGGCCGCCCAGGTGGTCGCCAGCGGGGATGCGCGCGGGCGCGCCTACGCGGTGATCGACAAGCGCGCGGCGCGGCTGTGGGTGTTCGACCCCAGCGGGCAGCCGCTGGCCGACAGCCCGGTCCTCGTCGGCCAGGCCACCGGCGACGTGGCGCCGCCCGACATCGGGACGCGCCCGCTCCGCCAGGTGCGGGCGCACGAGAAGATCACCCCGGCCGGCCGCTTCGACACCGAGCCGGGCGAGAACCTGCGCGGCGAGGACATCGTCTGGCTCGACTACGACAGCGCCCTGTCGCTGCACCGCGTGCGCGACGTGCCGGGCGAGGGGCGCCCGGCCCGCATCGGCGCGAACGACGCGCGCCGCCGCCGCATCTCGTACGGCTGCGTGAACGTGCCGGCCGGTTTTTACGACCGCCACATCCAGCCCTGGTTCGCCCGGCAGGCCGGCGTGGTCTACATCCTGCCCGAGACGCTGCCGCTGGCGCGGGTGTTTGGCTTCGCGCCCGATTAGGGCCTCTTAACGCTATTTTCCGGCCTGCGAACCTGCTCAAAAAAGCGTCAATCTAGGCGTGCGACGCAGTCCAGACCGAGTGTCTGGGCAAGGAGCACAACAACGAGTGACGCTTTTTTGAGCAGGTTCCCTATGGGTTGCGATCAAAAAGGCCATCGCCGGCGTTGCCAACCTTGCCAAGGCACCTACCTTGGCTGCGGCTGGCGCCTTGGCGAGTGGCCTTTTTGACTCGCAACGCACGCCGGAAAATAGCGTTAACAGGCCCTAGGCCACCCGCTCAATCCGCGCCCGCCCGCTCTCGACCTCGAAGCGCGCCAACAGGTCCACCGGCGAGGCGGCGTCGGCCGCGTCGCGCACGGCCAGCAGCTCGGCCTGCAGCCGTTCGGGCGTGAGGGTGATCAGGCCATAGCCGCGCTTGTCGCGGTTGCCGAACACGAAATGCGGGTTTTGCCGCAGCAGCTGGTCAAAGCCCGGGTAGCTGCCGCCGTGCGAGCTGATGCTGGTGCCGCAAAACTCCACCCCGACGCTGGCGCTGTTCTCGCGTGCGTAATCGGCCTTGACGTGGCCGACCCAGTTCTCGTGGATGTCACCGCCCAGCAGCACCGGGTTGGGCGTGCCGTGCTGGCGCAGCGCGTCGGTCAGGCGCCGGCGCGCGGGCGCGTAGCCGTCCCAGGCGTCGTTCCAGACCGCGGCGCCGTTCGGCCCGGCCACCGTGCGCTGGCCAAACAGCAGGTCCTGCGCCAGCACCGTCCAGCCCGCGCCCTCGCGCCCGGCCGCGGCCAGGCGCTGGTTCAGCCAGGCCTCCTGCGCCGCGCCCAGCATGCTGCGCGCCGGATCGTCCAGCGCCGGGCAACTGGCCACCGGCACCATGCCGCCCCCGGTGCGCCCGGGGGGCGGGCAAACCTGCGGATCGCGGTACTGCCGGCCGTCCAGCAGGGCGATGCGCGCCAACTGGCCAAAGCGCAGTTCGCCGTACAGCCGCGTCTCGGCCCCGGCCGCCAGCCCGGCCAGCGCGCGCGTCAGCACGCCACTGGGCAGCGGCATGTGCTCGTAATAGGCCTGGTAGGCGGCGGCGCGGCGCGCGGCGAAGTCGGGCACGGCCGGGCCGCGGTTGCCGTGGTGCAGGCCGGCGTAGTCGTTGCTCACCTCGTGGTCGTCCCAGGTCAGGAGCCACGGACACAGCGCATGCGCCGCCTGCAGGTGCGCATCGCTTTTGTGCAGGGCGTGGCGCTCGCGGTAGCTGGCCAGGTCCAGCGCCCAGTCGCCCGGCACCGGGCGCACGGCGCCCCGCCCGGACGGGTATTCGTAGATGTAGTCGCCCAGAAACAGCACCAGATCCGGCGCCTCGCCCTGGGCCAGATGGCGCCAGGCCGCGTAATGCCCGTGGTCCCAGCGCTGGCAGGAGGCGTAGGCCAGCCGCAGCCGGGCCGCGGCGGCGCCCGGCTCGGGCAGGGTGCGGGCGCGGCCCACGCCGCTCACCGCATCGCCGACCATGAAGCGGTACCAGTACCAGCGGTCGGGCGCCAGGCCTTCGAGTTCCACGTGCACGGCGTGCGCCAGCTCGGGCAGGGCCTGGGCCTGGCCGGTGCGCGCGATGCGGGTGAAGGCGGCGTCGTCGGCCAGTTCCCAGCGCACCGTCACCGGGCCGGCCTGCAAGCTGCTGCTGGGCGCATCGCCCCGCGCCGGGCCGACCAGGCGCGTCCACAGCACCACCGACTGGTGCGTCGGCCAGCCACAGGCCACGCCCAGGGCAAAGGGCCGCTCGGGCAGGCGCGGCTGGCTCCAGGCGCTGCGCGGCAGCCAGAGCGTGGTGGCGCTGGCGGCGGCCAGGCGCAGCAGGTGGCGGCGGTCGAGGGCGTTCATGCGGGCGAACAGGGCAAGGAAAGGGAAGGAGCCAGTCCGCAGTGTAGAACGCGAGGCGGCTCCCACGCCACACCGGCCCTCGCGCCATCACTTTCGAGCCTTTCAGGCCTTCGGTCGGCGTGGGTACATCCTGAGCAGCTATCTATTTGATAGTTCCAGGGCGCTGACCGGGCCCGCCCGGCGGGCCGACTGGCCGCGCGTCTTGCCCGGCATCAGGCCGCGGGCAGCGCCGACGCGCCAGGCCTGCCGCCGCCCAGCGCATCCCGCGCACCCAGCGCCGCGGCCTGCGCCAGCCAGCGCCTGCGCGCTTCGGGCGTGCTGTGGTGCACCGGGCCAAAGCGCGTCACCCGCACCGGCTGGAAGCCGCAGAACTTCAGCGTGCTGCGCACCAGCTGCTTGACCGTCGGGTCGCCCTGCAGCAGGCGCAAATACCAGCCGGGCGAATCGGTGGTCAGCAGCAGCCGGGCCGAGCGCCCGGCCAGCAGGCCCAGCGGGTTGCCGTTGTCCTGGTAGCGGTAGGCCCAGCCGCGCTGCAGCGTGCGGTCGAAAAAACCCTTCAGCAAGGCCGGCACCGAGCCCCACCACAGCGGCGTGACCAGACACAGGTGATCGCAGTCCTCGATCAGTTGCTGGGCGCGCCGCAGGTCGGGCTCCAGCGCCTGCTCGCCCCGATAGCCCTGGTGCAGCACCGGGTCGAAGCGCAGCGCGCGCAGGGCCAACACCGAAGCCGTGGCGCCACCGCGTTCGGCGGCCTCGGCGTAGTGCGCGGCCAGCGCGGCGCACAGCGATTCGGGGTTGGGATGGGCATCGATGATCAACAGGCGAGACATGAAGAGCTCCTTTTCGGCGTTAATCTTGACAACGTAAAGATCAAGACAGGCGCAGTCTCGGCTAGAATCTTTCTGGTGTCAAGTTCAACCGATTCCGAACGCCCCTACCACCACGGCAACCTGCGCCAGGCCTTGCTGGACGCCGCCTTCGAGCTGCTGGCCACGCGGCCCGCGGCCCAGCTCAGCCTGCGCGAGGTGGCCCGCGCCGCGGGCGTCAGCCACGCCGCGCCCTACCATTACTTCGCCGACCGCGACAGCTTGCTGAAGGCCGTCAGCACCGAGTGCCTGCGGCGCTTTCTGGGCGCGCAGCAAGACGCCGTGGCGCGCGCCACGGCGCCGCGCGAGCGGCTGCTGGCGCTGGGCCTGGCCTACGTGGGCTTTGCGCACCAGCAGCCGAACGCCTTTGCCCTGGTGTTCGACGCCCAGCTCTGCCCGCCCGGCCAGCCCAACGCCGAATCGGCGCCGCTGATCGCCGCCAACGAGGCGCTGCTGCGCGACTGCGTGACGGCGCTGCGGCCCACCGACGGCCCGCCCGACGCAAGCGGCGACGCGCTGGGCGCCGCGCTGTGGGGCACGGTGCACGGCCTGGCGCAACTGGTGATGGGCGGCCACCTGCCCATGGACGGCGTGGCGCCAGCGCTGCGCGCGCTGCTCGGCCAAGGTACTTTGGATAGGGCTTGATTCAGGCACTGGCCGGCGTGGGGCAATCCTGAGCAGCTATTTTATTGAGAGCATTTCATGCCGCTTGGCTGGCGCCCACACCTCCTGTAGGTTCGGCGCAGGGCTCGGTCCCGCTGGAGTTCCACCATGCCTTCTCGACGACACCTCGTCCTCGGCGCGACCGCCTCGCTTTTGGCGGCGGCCGCCGGTCCGGCCAGGGCCCAGGGCGCGGCCATCCCGCCGGACTGGCAACTGGCCCCGCCAGACAGCCCAGGCGTCTCGGCATCCGCGCTGGACGCCGCACTGACCGCCGGCGCCAGCGTGCCGGCCTTGCGCAGCCTGCTGGTGGCGCGCCACGACGTGCTGATCGGCGAGCGCTACTACGGCGGCACCAGCGCCGCCGATCTGCTGGCCGTCAATTCGGTGACCAAGAGCGTATGTTCGATGCTGGTCGGCCAAGCGCTGCACCAGGGCAAGCTGCACAGCCTGTCGCAGACCGTGGGCGCACTGCTGCCGGAACGGGTGGGCGACGTGCCCGACACGCCGGTCGCCGCCGTCACGCTGGGCCAAATCCTCACCGGCACCACCGGCATCGACTACCACTTCATGACGCAGATGCGCGCCCTGGCCAGCGCGGCCGACCCCGTGCGCTACGTGCTGGGCCTGCCGCGCCAGGCGCCCGCCCTGCCCGCCTGGTCGTACAACGACGCCGCCGTGTCGCTGCTCACCCCTATCCTGGAGCGCGCCCAGGGCCTGCCGCTGGAGGCGCTGGCCCAGCGCGATCTGTTTGCGCCGCTGGGCATCGACGCCTTCACCTGGCAGCGCGACCAGACCGGCCACGCCATGGCCTACATGGGCCTGAAGCTGCGCACGCGCGATGCGCTCAAGCTGGCCTGGCTGATGGCCGATGCGGGCCGCTGGCAAGGCCACGAAGTGTTGCCTTCCACCTGGGTCAGCGACAGCGCGCAGCCGCACGGGGCCACCGACTGGCGCGTGTCCCCCATCACCGATACCGCCTACGGCCACCTGTGGTTCAACGGCCGCCTGAACGGCCGCCCGGTGGTGTGGGCCTGGGGCTATGGCGCCCAGTTCGCGCTCGGCGTGCCCTCGCTGCAACTGGCGGTGGCCACCGCCGCCACCGACCCGCACCCGCGCGACCTGCGCGCCCAGAACACGGCCGTGATGGCGGTGGTGGCGCAGGTGGTGGCCGCCGTGGGCCAGGCTTGAGGCCGCCCCGCCCATCCGTGGATAATGCTCGAATCGGCTTCCGATGCCAGTCAATCAAGCCTGAACAGCTCCCATATCAATAGCAAATGACCTCTTTCGACACCGTCCGCGAGATCAGCCCCGGCCTCACCGTGCGTGGCGTCACGCCGCCGCTGAACCTGCGCGACTTCAAGCTGATCGCGTTCGACATGGACTCCACGCTGATCAACATCGAGTGCGTGGACGAGATCGCCGACGCCGCCGGCCGCAAGGCCGAGGTGGCCGCCATCACCGAGGCCGCCATGCGCGGCGAGATCACCGACTACCGCGACAGCCTGCTGCGCCGCCTGGCCCTGCTCAAAGGCGTGGACGAGGAACACCTGGCCCACGTCTACCGCGCCCGCCTGCGCCTGAACCCCGGCGCCGCCGAGCTGGTGCTGGCCTGCAAGGCGGCCGGGCTGAAGGTGCTGCTGGTCTCAGGCGGCTTCACCTACTTTGCCGACCGCCTGCGCGACCGGCTGGCGCTGGACTTTGCGCGCAGCAACAAGCTGGAGATTGAAAACGGCCAGCTCACCGGCCGCGTGCTGCCGCAAAGCTGGGGCGACATCGTCGACGGCGCCATGAAGCGCCAGACCCTGCTGCGCACCTGCAGCCTGATCGGCTGCGAACCGGCCCAGGCGATTGCCATGGGCGACGGCGCCAACGACCTGGAGATGATGGACGCCGCCGGCCTGTCGGTGGCCTACCGCGCCAAACCCAAGGTGCGCGAGCAGGCCAAGGTGGCCATCGACATGGGCGGGCTGGACCGGCTGCTGGAAGTGTTCGGGGCCCAGGTGTAACGGCCGGTTTGGCGGCTTTTTCGGCTCTCTTCCGTTTCGTGTGGAACGCTACAGTTCAAGAGATTGAATTGACAGCGAGCCAACAGGAGAGTGCCAAATGCAAGAAGCACTGTTTTGTCAGGCCCTTGGGCTGAGCGCGCCCTGGGCGGTGGAACGTGTTGCGCTGGATGTACAGCGCAGCCGCATAGACCTGTACGTTGCCTGGCACGGCAGCAGCGCACCATGCCCGGCCTGTACGGCTGCCGAGCAAAAGCTGCATGACCACCGCCAGCGCAGCTGGCGGCATCTGGACTTCTTTCAGTTCGAGGCCTACGTGCATTGCTCGCTGCCGCGTGTGGCCTGCAGCGTGTGTGGCCACACAAGCCAGCTGAGCGTGCCCTGGGCGCGCGAGGGCAGTCGCTTCACACTCATGTTCGAGGCACTGGCCCTGACGCTTGCGCGCGAGATGCCAGTGGCCGCCTGTGCACGCATTCTGCGCTGTGCGGACAACGCCTTGTGGCGCCAGATCGATGCCCATGTCGGCTTGGCACGCGAGCAGGAAAGCTACGCGGATGTCACCTGCATCGGCATGGATGAGACCCGCTGCGCCAAAGGTCACAGCTACCTCACGGTGGTGCACGATCTGGCGCGCTCGCGTCTGATCCATGCCACGGCAGGCAAGGATGCCAGCACCGTGCAGCGCTTTGCGGCCGACTTCAAGAGCCATCAAGGCAGGCCCGAGGCCATCGAGGTGGTGTGCATGGACATGTCCAAGGCCTTCATCGCAGGAGTCGGCCAGCACCTGCCCCAGGCGGCCATCGCCTTTGACGGCTTTCATGTGGTGCAGTTGGCCAACAAGGCAGGCCTGAGGCCATCGAGGTGGTGTGCATGGACATGTCCAAGGCCTTCATCGCAGGAGTCGGCCAGCACCTGCCCCAGGCGGCCATCGCCTTTGACGGCTTTCATGTGGTGCAGTTGGCCAACAAGGCGGTGGATGCTGTGCGCCGTGAAGAGGTCAGGAGCGAGCGTTGGCTCAAGAACACCCGCTGATGCTGGCTCAAGGACCAGGGGCGGTGGACGCACAAGGAGCGGGGCAAGATGGACTGGCTGCCCCACAGCAGGCTCAAGACGGCCAAGGCGTGGCGCTTGAAGGAAGCGTTGCGGGACATCTACCGCAGTGCGGGCGCTCCGGCTCAGACCGCCCAAAGCAGTTTGGCACTCAAGAAGTGGCTGCAATGGGCGCAGCGCTGTCGCCTGCCGCCCTTCAGGGAGCTGGCCAAGACCATCAAGCAGCACTGGGTCGGAATACTCAAGGCGTTCGAGGCATCCCACTGGCACACCGGTTACGTCGAAGCGGTCAATTCACTGCTGCAAGCGGCCAAGGCCAAGGCGCGTGGCTATGGGAGTGTGCAGCACTTCATTGCCATGGCCTTTCTGATTGCCGGCAAGCTCACTCACCTGCCGCGCAATCCTTTGCAGCACGCAAGGCCCTAACCAAAACATCTGTGGGCTATGTCGGTTTCCACACGAAACGGAAGAGAGCCATTAATTCACCCAAGAAGCTTGCAGGTCTCCCATCCCCCTCAAAAGGCCGCGGAGCAGGCCAAGCCAGGAGCCGCTGCGCACGGCCGCCCGAAGCGGCCGGCTCGCCCCCCAGTGGGGGGAGGCGCCGCAGGCGCTTCGGGGGGCGTCCTATTTCAAATAATCAGAAACCACCTTCCACTTGCCATCCTGCAACTGCGATAGGCGCGAGGAGTCGCTGCCCAGGCGCTTGGTGGCGCTGAAGGTCATTTCGGCCGAGCCGAAAACGTCGGGCGGGATGGTCATGCTGTCCATGGCCTTGATGAAGCTGTCGGTGGTGAGGTTGGGGCCAGCCTTCTGGGCGCCCCTGATGAAGCTGTCGATGATCTCGTAGCCATAGACCGAGAACACCGCCGGGTCTTCGTTGAACTTGGTCTTGTACTTGTTGGCCCAGAAACGGATCGGTTGGGACGGGTCGTCCACATAGGGATTTTGCACCGTCATGGCGGCGTACATGCCGTCCATGGCCTTGCCGCCCAGTTTGTGGATCAGGTCGGTGTAGGCGGCGCTGGAGCCGACAAACGTGGGGCTGAAGCCGGTTTTGCGCGACTCGCCAATGGTGCCGATGGTCTCGCGGATGATGGTGCCCAGCGCCACGAAGTCGCAACCGGCGGCCTTCATGCGGGCCACCTGTGAGGAGAAATCGGTGGCGCCGCGCTTGAAGCTGGTCTTCTCGGCCAGTTCCATGCCGATCGACTTGGCGCCGGCCTCGGCGCCGCGCAGCACCTCCAGGCCGAACTCGTCGTCCTGGTAGATGGCGCACAGCTTCTTGGCGCCTTTTTCCTTGGCCAGCTTGGGCACGGCCAGACGCATCTGGTCGTAGTAGGTGGCGGCAAACGAGTACTTCAGGCGGTTCAGCGGCTCGTACATCTCGCGTGCGGCCGTCAGCGGGAAGAAGCTGATGACGTTCTTGTCGAACAGCACCGGAAAGGTGGCCACGTTCTGCGCCGTGCCGATGTGGCCGACCATGGCGAAAATCTTGTCCTGGTTGACGAGCTTTTGCGCGGCCAGCACGGCGCGCTTGGGGTCGTAGCCCGAGTCCTCGACCTTCAGGCTGAGCTTGCGACCGTTGATGCCGCCCTGCTCGTTGATCTCATCCACGCGCAGCATCATGCCCAGGCGCACCTGCTTGCCAAAGCCGGCCAGCGGGCCCGACAGATCCTGGATGGAGCCGAGCGAAATCTGGTCCTTGGACACTCCCTGAGACTGTGCAAGCGCGGGGCTGGCGGCGGCCAGGGTGCAGGCCAGGGCGGCGAGAGCGTACTTCGGTTGCATGGAGACTCCTTCTGGTTTCAAGGGGCGTGCGGACCGCGCCACACGGGGGTTTGACAGGAATTCTGCGCCGGGGGTTCGCGCCTGGTCCGCAGTGATAACCCTGACGCATCGGGCTTCATGTGCGGTACATGGCCTCGATCTGTGGCGCGTACTTGGTCTGCACCAGCTTGCGCTTGAGCTTCATGGTGGGGGTCAGCTCTTCGTCCTCGGCGGTGAGCTGGGTGTCGAGCAGGAAGAAGCGTTTGATCTGCTCGACCCGGGCGAACTTCTTGTTCACCTCGTCGATCACGCCCTGGATCAGGGCCTGCACCTCGGGCGCGCGGGTCAGGCTGGCGTAGTTGGAGAAGGGTACGTCGTGGTCCTGCGCGTACTTCTCGACGTTTTCCTGGTCGATCATGATGATGACCGTGAGGTAGGGCTTCTGGTCGCCGATCACCACCGCATCGGTGACGTAGGGGCTGAATTTGAGTTCGTTCTCCAGCTCGCTGGGCGTGATGTTCTTGCCGCCGGCCGTGATGATGATGTCCTTCATCCGGTCGGTGATGCGAAAGAAGCCATCGCCATCCACCGAGCCGACGTCGCCGGTGCGCAGCCAACCGTCGGCAGTAAAGGTCTCGGCCGTCTTCTCCGGCTGGTTCAGGTAGCCGGCGAACACGTTCGGGCCCTTGACCTGGATCTCGCCCGTGGCGGCGTCAATGCGCACCTGGTTGAAGCTGGCGGCCGGGCCGATGGAGCCGGGCTTGATGCGGTCTACCGGCACGCCGGTGGAGGCGCCGCAGGTCTCGGTCATGCCCCAGACTTCGAGCATGGGCACGCCCAGGGCCAGGTACCACTTGACCAGCTCAGGCGAGATGGGCGCGGCGCCCGTGACCAGAAAGCGCGCGCGGTGGATGCCGATGAGTTTGCGCACGTTGTCCAGCGCCAGCCAGCGCGCCACGCGGAACTGCGCCTTCAAGCTGGCTGGCACCGGTTGACCGGCCAGTACGCGCTCTGCGATGCGCTGGCCCACGCCGATGCCCCAGGCGTACACGCCTTGCTGTAGCCGGGTGCCTTCTTTCAGCGCGATCATCACGCCGGAGTAGAACTTCTCCCACACGCGCGGCACGGCGGTGAACACCGTGGGCGCGATCTCGCGCACGTTCTCGGGCACGGTGTCGGGGTTCTCGACAAAGTTAAGCTTGGCGCCGGTGTACAGCGAAAAATACTCGCCGCCCATGCGCTCAGCAATGTGGCACAGCGGCAGAAAGCACATGCATTCGTCTGCCTCGCTGCGGGCAATCAGCGTGTTGTAGCCGCGCACCGTGACGGTGAGACCGGCGTGCGTGTGCATCGCGCCCTTGGGCTTGCCCGTGGTGCCGGAGGTGTAGACCAGGATGGCCAGGTCTTCAGGGCGGCAGGTCTGCACCAGCTGCTGCAGCTCGCCCGGATGGGTGGTGTTGTAGGTGCGGCCCAACGCGCGCAGCGCATCCAGGCTGATGACGCCGGGGTCATCAAGATCACGCAAGCCCTTCATGTCGAAGACGACGATCTTTTTGAGCCCCGGTAACTGCGCGCGCACTTCGAGCGCCTTGTCGAGCTGCTCGTCGTTCTCGACAAACAGGACGCTGGTGCGCGAGTCTTCGCACAGGTAGTGCACCTGCGCCGGTGCGTCGGTGGGGTAGATGCCGTTGGCCACGCCGCGGCAGGACAGCACGGCCAGGTCCGACAGCACCCATTCGACCACCGTGTTTGATAGGATCGAGGCCGTGTCGCCGGGCGCAAAGCCCAGGCTCCGCAGGCCGCCGGCCACTTCGCTCACCGCCTCGCCCACCTGCGCCCAGCTCCAGCTGCGCCAGATGCCCAGGTCCTTGGTGCGCAGCCACACCGTGTCACCGCGCTCGCGCACGGCGTTCCAGAACATCGCGGGGATGGTGTCGCCGTCCAGCACGCTTTGGGTTTGCGGCTGGATGTGTTGAAGGTCCCAAAGATTGGTCATGCCTATCGCCACGTCTTTTTTTTCTTCCAGCGCCGCTCGCCCCGCACCCCGTCGTCCTTCATGCCGAGGTAGAACTCCTGAATGTCTTCCTTCTCACGCAGGCGGGCGCAGCTGTCTTCCATCACGATGCGGCCGTTTTCCAGCACATAGCCGTAGTCGGCGGCGTTCAAGGCCATGTTGGCGTTCTGCTCGACCAGCAGGATGGTGGTGCCGCGTTCGCGGTTGATGCGCACCACGATCTCGAAGATTTCCTTGGTCAGCTTGGGAGACAGGCCCAGGCTGGGCTCGTCCAGCAGGATCAGCTGGGGCGCCGCCATCAGGGCGCGGCTGATGGCCAGCATCTGCTGCTGGCCGCCCGAGAGCAGGCCGGCGTCCTGCGCGGCACGCTCTTTCAGGATGGGGAAGTAGGCGTAGACCTGCTCCATGTCGCGCGCCACGCCGTCGCGGTCGGCACGGGTGTAGGCGCCCATCAGCAGGTTGTCGCGCACAGAGAGCAGCGGGAACACCTCGCGCCCCTCGGGCACATGCGACAAACCCTGCTGCACGATGAAAGCCGGGTCCTTGGCGGTGATGTCGGCGCCCTTGAACTCGACCGTGCCCTTGCGCGGATCGATGATGCCGGAGATGGTCTTGAGGATGGTGCTCTTGCCTGCGCCGTTGCTGCCCAGCACGGTGGCGATCTGCCCTTGCAGCACCTGCAGGCTAACCCCGCGGATCGCCTTGATGGGACCGTAGGCGCTCTCGACATTGAGCAGCTTTAGAACCACGGGACCTGCGCTGGCGTCGCTCATCGCAGCCTGGGGCGTGGTGCTGGCGGTGACGCTCATGCGGGTCTCCGCAGCGAGGCCACGTCATCGACCGAGCCCAGATAGGCCTCGATCACCGCCGGGTCGGTCTGCACCTCGCGTGGCGTGCCCATGGCCAGCACCTGGCCCTGGTTCATGGCCACCACGCGGTCGGACACGCGCGAGACCAGCGACATGTCGTGCTCGACCATCAGCACGGTGACGCCCAGCTCCTGCACGATGTCCTGGATCCAGAAGGCCATGTCGTCGGTTTCTTCGACGTTCAGGCCGGACGAAGGCTCGTCCAGCAGCAGCAACTGCGGCTCGGCGCACAGCGCGCGCGCCAGCTCCACCACCTTGCGCACGCCGTAGGGCAGGCCGGCCACCATCGATTCGCGGTGGTGTTGCAGGTCCAGCAGGTCGATCACGCGCTCGACCCGATCGCGCGCCGCCACCTCGGCCGCGCGCGTGGCGGAGGTGAAGAACAGCTCGCTCCAGAACCCCGTCTGCCGGTGCGTGTGGCGGCCGATCAGCAGGTTGTGCAGCACCGTGGCGTGCTCGAACAGCTCGATGTTCTGGAAGGTGCGTGCAATGCCGAGCGACGCCACCTGATGCGCCGGCTGGCTGGTCAGCCGCAGCATGCCGCTCGGCCCCGCAAAGTCGATCTCGCCGCTGGTCGGCGTGTAAATGCGGCTGATCAGGTTGAACACCGTCGTCTTGCCCGCGCCATTGGGCCCGATCAGCGTGAACACCTCACCCCGCCGCACGTCAAAGCTGACGTCGTTGACCGCCAGCACCCCGCCAAAGCGCACGCTCAGGTGGCGGGCCGAGAGCAGCACGTCATCAGCCACCGCAGTGCCTCCAGTCCCTCAGACGGCCGCGAAGCAGGCCAAGCCAGCAAACGCCGTGGCCGGACCTGCGCCGGCCACTGGCGTTGTCCCCCCTCCCATCGGAGAGGGGGGAAGGCGCGAAGCGACTCAGGGGGGTGTTACACGCTCCGGTCATTTCAGTCTGTCGGATTTCTGAAACGTCTTCTGCCGCTTGAACATGCCCTTGCGGTAGAACGGAAACAGCTGCAGCCAGGTGCGCACCTTCAACCAGCGGCCGTACAGGCCCAGGGGCTCGAACAGCACAAAGGCAATCAGCACCGCGCCATAGACCACCGCCTGCAGACCCGGCGCCTGGCCGATGCTGTCGGGCAGGTAGTCCTTGGTCATGGAGATCAACTGCGGCATGGCGATCAGGAACATCGCGCCCAGGAACGCGCCATGCACCGAGCCCAGCCCGCCGATGACCACCAGCAGCAGCAGGTCGATCGACTGGATGATGCTGAACTGGTCGGGCGACAGAAAACGCAGCTTGTGCGCGTACAGCGCGCCACCCAGCCCGGCCAGCGCGGCCGACAGCGCAAAGGCCAGGGTCTTGTAGCGCGCCAGGTGGATGCCCATGCTCTGGGCCGAAATCTCCGAGTCGCGGATGGCGACAAAGGCGCGGCCGGTAGAACTGCGCAGCAGGTTCAGCACGCCGAAGGTCACCAGCACCACGGTGACCAGGCAGATGAAGTAAAAGCCCTCGGACGAGTCGATCTTCCAGCCAAAGATGGCGGGTGACTTGACATGCATGCCGGCGTTGCCGCCGGTCAGGCTCTCCCAGCGGGCAAACACTTCTTCGACGATGAAGCCGAAGGCCAGTGTGGCAATGCCCAGGTAGATGCCCTTCACGCGCAACGCCGGCAGGCCCACCACCACACCCACCGCGGCGGCCAGCAGCGCGGCGCACACCATGGCCAGCGGAAACGGCAGGCCCAGGTTGGTGAGCACGCCCTGCGCGTAGGCCCCCACGCCCAGGAAGGCGGCGTGGCCCATCGAGAACTGCCCGGTAAACCCCGCCAGCAGCATCAGCCCCAGACCAACAATGCTGTAGATCAGTACAAACGTCAGCTGTGCCAGCCAATATTCGGGCACCAGCCAGGGGGCGGCCAGCAGCATCAGCACCAGCAGCCCGTACCAGAACACCTGGCCGCCGTGCTGGGCCAGGCGGATGTCCTGGGCGTAGTCGGTCTTGAAGATGAAGCGCATGTCGGGGCCTTAAACCTTCTTGCGCAGCTTTTCGCCGAACAGACCGTTGGGTTTGACCATCAGCATGAGCAGCACCACGATGTAGGCCGCAATGTCCTTGAAGCCCTCGGGCAGGTAAAAGCCCGACAACGACTCGACGATGCCGATGATCAGCCCGCCGACGATGGCGCCCGGCAGGCTGCCAAAGCCGCCCACCACCGCCGCTGGAAAAGCCTTGAGCCCGATGAAGCCCATGTTGGCGTGCACGAAGGTAATGGGCGCCAGCAACAGGCCAGCGATGGCCGCGACCGCCGCCGCCAGGCCCCAGACCAGGCCGTTCAGGCGCTTGACGGGAATGCCCATGTAATACGCCGCCAGCTGGTTCTGCGACGAGGCCTGCATGGCAATACCCAGCTTGCTGTACTTGAACACGGCGTACAGGCCGATGCACAGCAGTGTGGTGACGGCAATCACCACGACCTGCTCGGCGCTCAGCACCAGGCCACCGGCGTTCCAGGTCAGGTTGCGGTAGGGCACGGGCAAGGTGTGCGTCTCGGTGCCGATGCCGGGGATCATGGTGATCAGTCCGCGCGCCACGTAGCCGATGCCGATGGTCAGCATGACGATGGAAAACGCCGGCTGACCCAGGATGGGGCGGATGACGATGCGCTCCAGCAGCACGCCGAACAGCGCCATCGCCGCGATGGCCGACAGCACGGCCAGCCAGAACGGAAAGCCCAGCATGGTCATGCCCGCCAGGCCGCAGAAGGCGCCCAGCATCATCAGGTCACCCTGGGCAAAGCTGACGGTCTCGGTGGCTTTGTAGATCAGCACAAAGCCCAGCGCGATCAGGCCGTAGATGCAGCCCTGGGCGGCGCCGCTGATCACCAACTGCAGAAACTGCAAACTTGCCCCCCAGTGGTTGTGCGCTGGTTGAATGGCAGAAACTGTAGCGAGAGCGTCCAATCCCCACAGCCCCGAATAACCCTAAGCTGCGGCACTGACATTCCCTGGGCCTAACCCCAGCCCGATCAAGCAAAGGACATGACCATGAGCGTGCACACCGAGCGCCGAGGCCCCATCACCCTGGTCACGTTGACGCGGCCCGATGTGCGCAACGCCGTCGACGCAGCAACGGCGCAAGCGCTGTACCAGGCCTTTCTGGACTTTGACGCCGACCCCGAGGCGCGCGTGGCGGTGTTTCACGGAGCGCACGGTCACTTCTGTGCCGGCTGGGATCTGAAATCCGGCGCCGCCCTGACCGGCAACGCCGAGCAAGCGCTGCCGCGCCTGCTGGCCGAGCTGGACTACCCACCGGACGACCCGCGGCCGCCCGGGCCGATGGGTCCCTCGCGCCTGCTGCTCGGCAAGCCAGTCATCGCCGCGGTCGAGGGCGCGGCCGTGGCCGGCGGGATGGAGTTGGCCCTGTGGTGCGACCTGCGCGTGATGGCCGAGGACGCGTACTTCGGCATCTACTGCCGGCGCTTTGGTGTGCCGCTGATCGACGGCGGCACGGTGCGCCTGCCGCGCCTGATCGGCCAGAGCCGCGCGCTGGACTTGATCCTGACCGGCCGCCAGGTCAAGGCCGACGAGGCCTTGACCATGGGCCTGGCCAACCGCGTGGTCGCGCCTGGGCTGGCACTGGCGGCTGCGCTGGGGTTGGCCGAGCAGATCGCCGGCTTTCCGCAGGCCACGCTGCGCGCCGACCGGCTGAGTGCGCTCACGCAATGGGACTGGCCGGGGCGCGAGGCCATGCAACGCGAATGGCAGGGCGGGCGGACATGTCTTGCCGATGCGCTGGCGGGCGCCGCACGCTTTGCCGACGGCGCTGGCCGGCACGGCAAATTTTGAGCCTGGACACGGTTGTTGTTCCACGCGGGTCAGTGTCGCTTTAATTTCACCAAGCAAACACTTGGTGAAATCCCTATACTTGAAACCCAGTGTCACGCGGCCACGGGTGCCGCCAGGAGAGCACCATGACCGAAGCCTATGTGTTTGACGCCGTGCGCACCCCGCGCGGCAAGGGCAAGAAAGACGGCAGCCTGCACGAGGTCAAGCCCGTCGATCTGCTGGCCGGCACGCTGGAGGCCCTGCGCCAGCGCAACGACTTCGACACCGCCACCGTGGACGACGTGGTGATGGGCGTGGTCTCGCCCATCGGCGAGCAGGGCTCGGTGATTGCCAAGGTGGCGGCGCTCAAGGCCGGCGGGGACTGGCAGTGCGCGGGTGTGCAACTCAACCGCTTTTGCGCCTCGGGCCTGGAGGCGGTGAACATGGCGGCGCAGAAGGTGCGCTCCGGCTGGGAGGATCTGGTGGTTGCCGGCGGGGTGGAGAGCATGAGCCGCGTGCCCATTGGCAGCGACGGTGGCGCCTGGGCGCAGGACCCGGCCACCAACAGCGCCACCGACTTCGTGCCCCAGGGCATCGGCGCGGACCTGATCGCCACGCTGGAGGGCTTTACGCGCGCCGATGTGGATGGTTTTGCCGTCGAGTCGCAAAAGCGCGCGGCGCGAGCGCGTGAGGGCGGCTTTTTTGCCGGCTCGGTGGTGCCGGTGAAGGACATGCTGGGCCAGACCATCCTGGATGAAGACGAGTTCATCAAGCCGCGCACCACGGTGGAGGCGCTGGCGGGCCTGCGCCCTTCGTTCGAGCAGCTGGGCGCGATGGGCTTTGATCAGGTCGCCATCGGCCGCTACCCGCAGGTGGAGCGCATCGTGCACGTGCACCACGCGGGTAACTCATCGGGCATTGTCGATGGCGCGGCGGCGGTGCTGGTTGGCAACGAGGCGGCGGCCAAGGCGCATGGCTTCAAGCCGCGGGCGCGCATCGTGGCCGCGGCGCTGTCGGGCGCCGACCCGACCATCATGCTCACCGGCCCCATGCCGGCCACGCGCAAGGCGCTGGCCAAGGCGGGCATGACGATCGACCAGATCGATCTGTTCGAGGTCAACGAGGCCTTTGCCGCCGTGCCGATGAAGTTCATGAAGGCGTTTGGCGTGCCGCACGACAAGGTCAACGTCAACGGTGGCGCCATCGCCATGGGCCACCCGCTGGGCGCCACCGGCGCCATGATTCTGAGCACGCTGATCGACGAGCTGCACCGCCGCCAGCTGCGCTACGGCCTGGCCACGCTGTGCGTGGGCGGGGGGATGGGGATTGCCACCATCGTCGAGCGGGTGTAGGGCCACGGCATTGCCCCGGCGCGACCGTTGATTTTGGATTAATACCAGTAATCGTTCAAAAGGATCGAACCGTCCGCGTTGAGCTGGTCGAAACGCTGTGCCGGCTTCGACCGGCGAAACGGTTCCTGGAGATGGCGCGTCAATCGACTTGAGTCGGTGGAAATTCCCGTCTTCTAATAGGCTTGGGCAGCTCTTGAAGGTGCTGCACTTGGCTCCCATGCCTTGATGGATTGGTCCGTGAGAAGTCGTGTATCTTCGACCTTATCCCGTGTTGGAGTGAGCCAATACGCCGAGAGCCCCGACTGCATGGAACCATTGCAAGCGTGGCGTTACTCATTCAACCGAATGGAACCGCTTTATGACCACCTCTGCCCGCACCGCCTCAACCCGGCTTTCACGCCTGGCCCTTCTCACCCGCGCCTGTAGCCTGACCTTGGCCCTTGGCCTGGCCGCCTGCGGCGGCGGTGGCGACAACACCGACACCCCGGTCAACCCACCGCCGCCACCGCCACCGCCGCCGCCCGTAGCCCAGGTCACCGCCCCGGCGCTGCAAGGCGCTTGGCGTGATGCCAGCTCCTCGGCCCTGCTGATTGCCGGTGCCAGCCCCAGTCAGGCCAGCGTTTGGTGGTTGGAGGCCCAGCGCCTGACCAAGCTGGCGCTGAGCGTGGCCACCGACGGCACGCTGCAGGCCCAGGGCCGGGCCTTCCCGCTGACCGGCGGCCCCGCCCAGAACGTCACCTACGGCGGCAGCGCCAGCCTGAACCCGGCCAGCCTGAGTCTGAACAGCCAGCCACTGACCCCCGCCAGCCTGCCGACGAGCATCGATGTCGGCGCTCTGGCTGGCGCCTGGCATTCCTTGAGCGGCAACGGCGCCATCCGGGTCAACTGGAGCTTGGCGACCAGCGGCGCGCTGGCCGGCAGCGCCAGCACCGGCTGCACCTACGCCGGCCAGCTCGGCGCCCACCCCGGCCTGGGCGTGCTCGACGCCACGCTCAGCGAAACCTGCCCCGGCAGCCCAAGCCAGATGCTCAGCGGCGTGGGCAGCGTGCAGGGCAGCGGCGCCGCGGCGCGCCTGAACCTGCTGCTGACCACCACCGGCGACGCCGCCGCCCTGGTGCTGGCGCTGCAGCCGGGGGCTTGAGTCGGCGCCCTCGTTGGGCGCCATGGATTGCGATCAAAACAGGCCTTGGCCGGCGCCCAATCATCCTGGGTAGCTCTCAAAACAGAAGCAAAAAAAAGCGCAAAACCGGGGCTGCCGAAGCGCCAGCGCGGCGCGCTGCAGGCTTTTACCTGGGGTTTTAGTTCGATCCAAAATGGCGCCGCGCGTCATTTTATCGTGATTCAGCTACGATCATTTGCGATTTAGCATGCCAATGGCGTGCGCCACCCAGATCAATTCGCAGGAATTTTGCACCGTGAGCACCATTTTTACCCCCCGCCAACTGGTCTTCGTCGATGCCCGCGTGGGCGAGCTGCCCAGCGTCCTCAGCCACCTGTCGGCCGACGTGCAGGTGCTGCGCATCGACCCCGGCCAGGACGGCCTGGCCCAGGTGCAAAGCGCCTTGGCCGACCATTCGGGCGACCTGAGCGCCATCCACATCGTCTCGCACGGCAGCAGTGGTCAGCTGTGGCTGGGCCAGAGTTTGCTGACCAGCGCCAATTTGCAAAGCCACCAGGGCCAGTTGGCCAGCATTGGCCAGTCGCTCACCGGCTCGGGCGACCTGCTGCTGTACGCCTGCAACCTGGGCGAAGGCCAGCCAGGCCAGGCCTTCGTGGCGCAGTTGGCCCAGCTCACCGGCGCCGACGTCGCCGCCAGCAACAACGACACCGGCGGCGCGCACGGCGATGCGCGGCTGGAAGTGGCCAGCGGCCCGATCCAAGCGCATGTCCTGGGCAGCCCGGCGCAGTGGGCGCAGGCGCCGCGCCTGGCCGCGATCAGCATCGAGGTGAACACCGAAGGCGAGGACAACGACCCCAACAACGGCGTGGTCTCGCTGCGCGAGGCGCTGGCG